>Ga0116229_10004016_pt1 | contig 24186 bp, 22 predicted proteins | sample S1TSphgellanicum_3_FD_87313 | JGI IMG/M metagenome (GOLD analysis project Ga0116229, IMG submission 87313) | Host-associated microbial communities from peat moss isolated from Minnesota, USA - S1T2_Fc - Sphagnum magellanicum MG | ecosystem: Host-associated > Plants > Peat moss > Unclassified...
GGGGTTGACAATGTGTAGTTGAATTGAAGAGAAAATGGGTGTGAGTGTTGTGGGGGTTGAAAGTGAGAGTAGGTTTAGGGTTCAGGTACCTGAATTCTAGTACCTAAACATCTGAATTCTAAAGAGTTTGCAAAGCTTTGAAGCAATCATGATGTCCAAGAGGATGAAGTGTGGGTTTTCATGGTCGGTGAAATGTTTGTTGGGTTTGCTAGAAACATGCTGAAGCTCTTCTAGAGAGTTTTTGTTGGGTAGTTGACTTGGTTCCCCTATGGATTCATGTGAAATTGATGTCCACTTGTGGGGACCCACTACCTACCTTGTTAGTTGGAGAGTTTTCTCCCACTCAAGCAAATTTGGGGCTTTAAAAAGTTCATAGCATTTTTGGTTTTTTTTGCTAATGATATTTTAAATTATAATTTTAGCTAAGTAAGCATCCACATTAATTTATTTTTTAAAAATCTAAAAAAACAATTGACAACAATGAACATTATAAGTTCATTTACAAGTTTTATATGCATAGTGACATTCAATGTATGAAAATTTAAAAGTAATTCATTTGATTTATACAAACAATTTGATTGTGATTTTATGAAGGTCTATCAGAACAATAGTTTGTTTCATAACAATTTTTTTAAAATAAATATTTTAAATTGAATAATGTTGAAAACCATTTAATCTTTTGCAATATTCCAAGAATGTCCTTGTGATGCACATTTAAACACATCATACTTTACAATTACCCTACCTTAAAAGAGTTTTTTAGTTAAATTCACTTGGTTTGGTTTGAAGGCCTTCAAAATCCACTTGCAAAATAAATCATTCATAACCTTCTTTCTAAGTCCAAGGTTTAGCCCACCAATCATTTTTTTTACATAATAATTTTTAGACCAACTTATTCTAGTTTTAGTGTTGTAGTATTGACCACACCAAATTTAATTCCACCATAAGACTTTCTATTTTCATACAATTTTGATATCTTCGGCCCATATAAAGTACCAAAATTTGGAGCTTAAAACAACATTGACTATCACTCCTCTTCGTGCAAGTGAAAGGTGAACTATGTCCCAAAATTTTAACTTTTTCTAGAGTTTTTCCAAGAAAAAGCATTGTTACTTTCATGACCCACTAAGGTGAAGGAGGTATCATCAACATATTGGTCTATAATTTGTTCCTTTTCTTTGTCAAGGAAAAGAGTTCCTCTAATCCCACCATTTTTTGTAACTTGTTTAATCATGATGTTAAACACTTCTCCCATCAAGAGGAAGACATATGGGACAAGGGGACATCCTTGTTTCACTTTTCTCTTAATTGGGAATGATGAAGTCTTAATCTTGTTGAAGCATATGGTTGATTTTTCATCTAAAAAAGAAGACTAACTATATCAATGAATTATACCACCATCACCATTTTCCTCGTTGTACAAATGAAAAAGTTCTAAAAGACCTTGTCATAAGCTTTTGTAAAATCAAATTTTAAAAGAGATTAAATATTGATTTGAACATCTAGGCCAATAAACATTTTGTCGATCAACAACACATTTCAAGAATGCATTTAAAGGGGAGGATGGTTGTTTGATCAACGCTTATCACATCCATAAATATTGAAGTTGTAATTGATGCACCTTTGTGAAGATTTCATACACAATATTTAAAAATGATATAGGTCTCAAGTTCCCCAACTACTCCTTGTTTCTAGCTTTGGATATTAAAGTAATCAAAACTTTCATGATGCCTTTGGGAAATCTACCATTAAAAATGGAACATTTGACGATATTGAAAAAATCATCACCTATGACATGCTAAAATTTGACATGGAATTAGGTCTCATTTGGTCCAAGTACTTTACCTCTTGCCAATGATTTAAGGGTGTGGAGCTATTCCTTTGTGAAAGGAGTGGCCAATGTGATGTTTATATATTGATTAAATTTTTTCAAGATGTTGTCAAGGACCTCCTTCCTTAGCCGATTTGTTGTTAGTGCTTTGGGGTCTATATGATAAAAGGTTATGTAAAAAGTGCAACATGTGCTTTTCATGTTCTTCAATTGTTTCCATGGTACTCCATCCATTTTATTCATTATTGTTATAGTTTTGCTTTCATTTCATTCACCAACTCCTTTGAAAATTTCTTTGGAGTGCAATTGTTCTTCTCCATCCATCTAACCCTAGCCTTAATCTTTATTCCCTCAACTTTCACATCCTCCATGAGCTTGATTTGGCGTCTAAGGTCTCCCACAACTTGTCGCAAGAGATAATCATTAGCATTGTTTTGAAACGTTAATTGGATTTCTTCCAAGTTTCTTATAGTTGAATCTTCAATTTTTCTAGATTTTGTAGTTTTATATTTGAAGTATATTATGTAAAATTTGATGATTTTGTGTATTTTCACAAAGAACATGAACTCTCTTTCGTTTCTCTTTGTTAGATGGCAATATTCTAGTCTTCCACTTGGTCGAGAAAGCACGTACCGTATCACCACGCTCGTTTCACACCAATATCAATTATTTTAGGGGTATTGTGAAAAAAAAATAAAAAATCTGAGGGGGGAAGTGCGAAATGTGAAACAAACAAAATTAATTAATTTTCGCAACTCGGAATGCCATCTCCTCCCCCTGAACAACCCAGTCCTCAGGAAGCTTCCTGGCTGCCCCCATCGTCCGTTGCCAAGTCCAGCCAAAGTGCCTTTGAGCAAAAGCTTTGGTGAACGTTTTGGAGACACTAAACTTGACAGGTTGACTGTCCTTGTCCTTGCCAACCACCTTGTCAAACAGTTCAGGAGCCCCCACAACGATCACACCCTGGATCGTGGTTCTGATGATTGAGTTGTCAATCTGCTGGCCAGCCAGGCGCATGCCTTTGAGACAATCAACAATCTGGCTAGCTGTCTCGGGGTGATCCTTGAGAATGCCTCTAGGCTTCTCCGTGTTGCGGCGCACCTGCATGGCTTTCTTTGTTGCCATTAGGCCGATCTTCTCCTGCATATCATCTTTGAGAAGCCAATGCCCCGTCCCCTGATCCTTTGCATACTAACCCTTCATGGTGCTGATCGTTAGTGCGTCAAATGGGCTTCTAATTCTGCCAGGCTTCCTGATGTGTTGCAAATGGTTGAGAGTGTCTGTGAGGGATCGTGGATGCAATGCAACAGCCTAGGCAACGAAAGGCCACAGATCAAGGTTGCCCCACCTCGAATAGTTACCTCCACATCTACTCTTCTTAGTTGGGGGTTGGGTAGCTACCGACTCTTCTATTTCTACCTCCTCAACAGGAGAGATGAGCACCACGTCAGGTTGATGCTTCATCTTGGGTCTTCCTATAGGCCTCTTTGCCTTTTGAACTACCACTCACCGCTCCTCATCCCTAGCAAGCTTCTCAGCCTCCTCCTCCTTCCTTTTCGCCCAATATAGCGCATCTCGCTTCTTTTGCTTCTCAATATTAGCAGGTGTGGCTTTCTTGAAGAAGTTGGTGATCATGGCAGTAACCATGACCTACCTAGTGCGCCCCCTTCAGCTGCTCTTCTCTCAAGTTTCCTGAAATGTGATTCAAGTTGAAGCAAGCCTAAGCTTCTCTGATCTTTAGCCTGAGCAGAATGTGATTCCGAGTTACTCAAGTTCACCGAAAAGTTGGTTTCAATGAAAAGGCGCGAATTGCAGACCAACATATGGCCGTCGATCCTGGACTTGCTTTTGTTGAGACCGTACGATTATGGTTGCTCAGTTGTCGGAGTCGTGGCGGCTGAGCTTGGCGGCCGGCCCGGTGGTTAGCGGGCCGCGGCCCGCCCCGATTCCGGTAAACCCATTGAAGTGTGAAATGACAGACCATTATAATTAATTATTTGTGGGTCGATGCGAAAATGAAAATCGTCCAAAATTAAATATTTCGCATCGAGTGGTGTGAAACGAGCGCGGCGGTATGGTATTGATTTTCAAATAGGTGTTCCTAAGCTTTGAGTTGCCTAGCTACATTTTAAAGAACATTAGGTGATGATTTGAACATAAGTCATTTGGACTTTATTGATATATTTCCATAGTTTAACCAATTTTTTTTCTTTCAGGGTAGGGGTTAAATAAAATATATCGCATTGAATTAGGCATCAATCCAATCTTTTCTTTCAATTGTCCCATGAATAGTTTCAAGGGCCATTGAATCTCACTAGATCTTCAATTTGAAGAGTTGTATTCATGGTTTCTTAAGCCAATTTTTCTCTCCTTCCCAAATTCAACCACAAGTAGAAAATTTGTCTACCAAGTTTCCATCAAATTGCAATTACCCCTTATGATCCATCTAGAATCACTAAGCAATCTATCTAATAAATAGTCCCATAATTTACACCATTCAATATAAGGTGTCATTTGGAGCATAAATGTTTAAGAAACAATAGGTTCCCACCAAACAAGCCTTCCAACATTAGCCATTGAACTTTGTTCTTTAAGATAGTTTCATATTTCATCACAACATTAACCCATTTCTTGGTTAGAAATATGTAGGTGGCTCCAGATTTTGCTTCTTGTTCGTTTAAATGATTCATGTATTGAAGGGAAACATCAATTGTCCAACAACTAACATCTCTTCACAATTGAATGCTCAAGTTAGTTTATTTTTCACCTTTGAGTTTATGATCATGCAATGATACCACGTCCATTTTGGGTGTTAACCCCAAAATGTAGATCCACAACTTGTGAATCCCTCATCAAGGTTGTTCAAACCTCATACGTTATATGACAAGATGTGTAGGTTCATGGAAAATGATTTGAAAATTGACAAGTTTGTCCTTAAGCCTTTGAGCTCATGATCTTTCCTTCTTGCCTTTTCTAAATCCTCACAAACCATACAATGATTGTTGTATGTTGGATTCACATGACTTGCTTGGTGTGTTTTGTGTTTTGTTGCATAGTCTTAAAAGAATCTTCAAATCTTTTTTGCACATTATGATAGTTAATTTTTTTGAAGATTGATATTTTAGTGATTTGGTTTTAAGTGGGGCATGGTTATTTTTACTAGGTTAACTTTTTTTTTTTTGCAAGAATTGGGTTCACCCCTTAGGTGCAAAGAAGATAACATGACTTGGAGATGCCCATGTGACCTTATCGTGATGGATTTTTTTTATTGCTTAAAAAAAATGTAATGTTTATTAAAATGATGTGGCAAACCATGATTGGTTACAAAATGTGATGAATTAAAAACCCATGATTTTCATAACAACCAAAAATGTTCATTTTTTAATCATATCATATTATATTATTATATAAGGGTGTAATCATACTAACCTGTACCATTAATAATTGTAACCATTGCTTAATTTTTTGAATATTGGATTGTAAGAAAATATATAAATTATAAATACAAAAATTATTTATAAAATTTTACTGTGAATACATTATGTATATATCATAAAAATTTGGAATCAATACATTGAGTAAAAAATACGTAATTTACACTTTTAATGACTTGTAACCATTGCTTAAAAACAATTTTGAAACTAAAATCACAATTTGAAAATATTTTTTATCAAATATTTTGGGATTTTTAAAATATACAATTTAACATAATAGTATCAATATTTTTTATTAAAAAATTAATTTTTTTTAAAAAGACATATTCTTTAAAAAAAACAACGAAGAAGTTATGGTCTAGGGGGGGCACGTGTGGTTCCTTATAGTGTGATTGGACCCATAAAGGTTTGAATATTTATTGTACATGATTATGACATTTTGAAAGCATTTCAAATCCTTTAAAAAATGAAAACAATAGTGAAAATATTTTATATATTGCTTCATGCATGCTTTTGAATATTTTATCATTGTTAGATATAATCCAAATTATTCCACATGTTTCCATAATATTTTAAAAAGAAAATAATGTAAAAATATTCTAAACTTATAACATCAGTACAATTTTTCACACTAAAAACATGAAAAACTAAACATTTGTTACATTTGTTTTGTTACATGTTAACATGAATGCACCCCTTTAAGGTTATCACACATCTTGACTTGTGGCATTACTAGTCAACAATTCTTCTCCTTCATTCATTTCTTTGGGTTATTTTTATGTGGCAAAGTTAAAATTGATTGAATAAGGACAAGTTGGGAATCAACTATTATCTCATCCTTATGCATTTTATGTTTAATCTGATTCCTAGTCTTAACTACACATTTTTTGCCCCATTAACCTTCATCAAGGACCATTCCATAAATTCCACCTAAACAATGGATTGCAAGATTAGTTTTGGGGTCATTATGCATAAGATGTTTTTGTTCCTTGCACCTTTCAAGGTTGGTTGCATCCACCATATTTTCAAAGTTATGGAATTGCCCACAAAGGTGATTGAAATGAAGGGGTTTGCCTTGTTGAATTACACTTTTGAAGCTCAAATGCATTGGAATGGGTTCAATCACTTGGAGGAGTGTTCATTTCTTACATCATGTCATTTTTGTAAGGGTGTTTATGCTCCTATGAGTGTTTACAACTTGTGTAGTAAAACCTTCATCATTTGTTTTGCCAATTCATCTTTAAAAACCAAAAGGTAATGGAACCTTGAACTGATTTTTGACTCTCTATAATACTTTGTTTATGTTACAAGCTCCAAACCATTTCTTAACTCATTAACACAAAAGTCAACATTACAAAGTTGGATGATTAGCCTACATTAATATTGGGCAAATATCTAAGAAATCCAAGTATTAAACTTATATATCATTTTGAATAACACCTTGAAAGTCCTCTAGATATCAAAAAATGATATTTGAATTGATATCTTGATCTTAAGATTTCAAAAATATGAAATTTGGTCAATTAATATCTAAAATGGATTTTGAAAAAAAGATTTTGAAATCTGAATAGGATATCAAATTATTTCCCATATTTGGATATCCCAATTCACAACAAGGTTAGGAGTTAGAACATTAGATTGAGAAAAAAATGAAAACAAAGTTTTGAAAGGCCAAGGTTTCAATTTGAAAGGATAAAATGCAAACAATGTTTTGGAGGTAACTATTGCTTCTAACCCTAAATCCAAGGGGTTATAAAAAAACCCAAGCTCCAAATCAAACCCCACTTTGTTTAACACAATTTTTTGGTTTTTTTTTTCCCTTCTTGCCTCTTCTTTTTGTTATTCTTTTGCATTGTGTTCTTCATCATTTGTTAATCATCATCATGTTTTTCCTTCTTTATTATTTTCCATTGTTGTTGCTCTATATTTTTCTTTGTGATGTTGTTCCACTCTTTGGCCATAGTGTGCCCCCCCTCCCCCCCCCTAATCATACAATTGAACAACAATTTCACTATTTTTTTTTCTCCTATATTGGGTTACATACTATATGTGATAGTTGGTTGTCCAATTTCTCAGACCAAGTGGAGAGTTGGGAAGCAAGTTTACTAGTTATAATGATGTAAAATTTTCATTTTTCCCCCTTCTTTTATGTTTTGTTCGTTTTTTGATGTGTTTTGTTTCCATATATATATATATATATATATAAAAATTTTGTCCCATTACTGATGGTTCATTGTTGTTTTTGTAGTTGTAATGTAGGGCTTATTATATAGCATTTAAAAAAAAAGGTTACATTATACATTGCATTAAACTTCCATTGCACATCACAATAAACCCTAAACCTTAAACCATTCATCATTCATTTGTTTTAATAAATTATTTTTGTTCTTAAACATTTGCATCACATTTAAAAAATTGTACATAGTATCAACAATATCTTTCGTAGATTTTGTAGGACATTTGTTTGTTTGAATTTTTTACATCATTAACTTTGTAGAACATTTATGTGAAAAATGAAAATGAAAATAAAAAATTGTTAAATGAAAAAGCATTAATATTCACAAATGAAATTAATTTGAAAAAGAAGTGGAAGGAATTGAAGAAAACCCAACTTTGCAAACTAAGTCTAGTAGGTTCCTAATAATAAATGAAGAAAATCTATAAACTAAAGAAGAAGAAACTAATCAAAATTTGGAATAATTGCATTTTCAAAGAAGAAAATGGCAACCACATAGTAGGAATGTTTTTATGTTGGTTTTTTTATTGTATTAATGACAATGCAAATGTTTCATTTGAAGCCCCTTAAATCATGTGTTGTATATTGTGTTATTCCAAACTTGTTCTTTCATAATTAAAGAAAGGTCTAATATCATATTGTAAAATAAGTGGAATAACATGTCTAAAAAAACACAATGCAAACCATTTAGTAATTTTCAAAAACATTGAAGAGGGGGTTAGAAATTCAATAATTTAAAGAATTTTGGAGAGACAATTTACAAAAAAAAATAAAAAAAAAAGTTTTTGGTTCTTCCATTTTTTATTCTATTGCTTCAAAAACTCCTTTCAAAAAGGATGTTGTGGGGGCAAAAAATGTTTATGGAGGACCTTGCACTTTTGATAGTGAAAAACCATTTGCTTTTATAGTTTGTGGAAAATGTATGGCGAAGGCATCTAATATTACATTATATCCCCATGTTCAATTTCCTTCAAGATTTTTGTTTTCACACAATGTTCTACTTGGCTTGGTGGAGAACAATAAATAAACATCAAACATATGTTTTGTTTCTTATAAAGGAATGTTATTGTGTTAATGCAAGTTTTGATTTATGGATGTATAAAGGAGTACATGATGTGTTTACTTTGGTTATAATTTTTTTGGGGATTTGATTTTAGGCCAAAGCATGTGATTCTTAGTCTATTTGAAGCAATTAACTTCACAAGACGTGCATTGGCAAGAAACTTGATTGATCTTTTGCATATATATGGCTTGAAGAATAAGATAATAATGTACGTAAAGAATGAGGGTTCAAATTTGAACGCATTGACAAGTGCACTAAAATTTGTTGTGATAAATATTATAAAACCCATAATTTGATGATTTAAAAAAAATATATAAAACAACCCAACACTAATCTTATCCATGTTCTATGCTAGTTCTAGCCTTATGGGAAGTTATTAAATCAACAACAATAATCGAAATACAAGAAGTTTATATATTAACCCCTAAAAATCTAAGCCTTTGAGAACTAATTTACACTACCAAAAAACTAAAAACATAACATATCTCGTCATGGATCTATGCATATATCTCATATCTTTTCATGAATCTATGCACATGTTAAGAGATAAAGAAAATGCATCATTGGATTTGAAGAATATATTAGTAAAGAACAAGTTACAAAAGTTTCAGAACATTTGATATATGAACAAATTCATGCATTTAGAATGCACCAATTTAAAGAGGTAGAGCTCTTGTTTGAATGAAGTTATGGCAAAACTTTGAACACTCCCCCCCCCCACCAAAAAAAAACACAAAAGAAAAAAAAGAGAGTAAAGCACTAACAATGCAACCTAGGCTTACCAAAAGAAAAAAAAAACAATTTAATTATCTCATGCCTAAATTTCAATTTAGGTGAGATAAGAATGAATTTGATTCAACACTTCAATGAATGAATGGTCATGTAAATTTGATGTTTCAAAAAAGACCTTTCATGTTGGGCAAACACTTGCCCCATTAGCAACACCTAAACCCATTCCTTTGGATGGGTTACCTTACATGAAGTTTAATATAATTGGGCCATTTAGGTTGGGGGAATTTTTTAAAAAAATTTAAATTGAAATTTATATATATATTTTGGGCTTTTTCTATAAAAATAATCAAATGTTTTTTTGGCAAAAATCGATACAATTGCCTACAATATGCAAGGGTACTTAATATATTTTCTACTTTCATATATTGAATATTGCCAAGTTTGGCTAAATAGACTTATGGATGATTAATCAATCATCCCCTTAAGCAACATCACAAAATTATTGAAATTAAAAAACTACATCGTTCACAGATAGAAGTAGTCTCTCTATTGCAGGACATGGCAGGGCAGGGCAGGGCCATATTCCAACAAAATTGGCCAGATTAGGTGTTCTACTGTGCAACCCCGGTATATTCCAGCACAAACCGACGAATTCTGCCACCAAAGGCCAAGGAACTGGGGATTCCAGGTTTTGTTCGCACAAGAATCTGTTTTTCTGCAGAGCTCGGAGAAGCTCGTTGTTTGCATAGCCTTGTGTGATCCATTAACCTCGTTCACATGATCTGTTTTCTCACTGCACAAAAAAAAGGTTAGAGTTCTGTTGCACAAGGAGGCAGACTGGAAGACCGGCGAAAATGGTGTTCAGATGCAGTACTAGGACGCCGTCTCTCGGAACAAGAAGACATAACACTGAGTGTTGTGAGCTTTGTTGATTCCTCGGCAACGCACGGGTATGATATAAGAAGAGGCTGCTTCAACTCTTGTGTCGCTGCTGCTCTGTTTCGGTGCGTATTTCATTCTAGAATTCCCTTGGTGAAGAGAGAGAGAGAGAGAGAGAGAGAGAGAGAGAGAGAGAGAGAGAGATACATGATCAATTCAATCGGTCCCTGAATCCTAAGATGAGTTCTTAGCGACGTCAGGAATCATCACTTCAGTCTTACAATATGTAATGACAGATTTTTGGTTACGTGCTGGATGTTTTTGTAATTTGCGAGGCTCTTTCTGTTGTCAAAAACCTAACCTAATGTGCATGGAAGCCTTGTTGATCTGGCGGTATAATACTAGATTCGGGTGAATTGCTTTTGATAGCGATGACGATGTTTTTTAGGTTGTGTTCTGAATGTGCTTGTGATTTTTGGATTTGCCGTTTGGAATAAAATTCTATTATCATGCAGAGAGAATCGGTGTTAGTACAGAAATGCCGGGTTTGGAAGAGACAAATCAGGATGCAATTGAGCAGGCGACAAGGGAAATACTTAGCAGCGGTGAGACTAGCGATGATGACTCTCAGTCACCACCAGTGTCTCCAAATGGGGGTCCTAAGCCAGTTATCAGAACATCTAGATCCAATGGGAAGTTGGATGCAGCCACAGCAGTCTTCCTAGATCCTACAGTCCCTGCTGTCAGGCGCTTGAACAGCTGCCCTGATGTTACTCTCTCACGGAAAACCTCTATGCAGTCAGCAGACTCATCACAGGGAAAAAATACAGAATTCAGGGAGATTCCAACGAGATCAGACAGTCTTGGGTTGGCTAATGGGTTTGCATCCTCCGGTGCTGTTAATGGGGAAGCTCTTGGCGCTCTGGCTTCAGTCTCCATCACCACAGCAGCTGGTGACCAGAGAAGGATTGGGAACAAGTGTCTAAATATCCAGTCTGAACTCAGGAAACGGGCAAGTAATGATGGAGTCTCTTTGCAGATGGGTAACAAGTTCCTTAATATACCATCTGACATCAGAAAACAGACAATTGATGCAGATACAGCTTTGCAGCAGACTGGCAACAGGTGCCTTGGTATACAGTCTGAGCTCAGAAAACAGATGACTGATGCAGACACCTTGCAGACTGGCACTGAGTGCCTTAATATACAATCTGGTCTTGGAAAAGGGACAATTGATGCAGACACTAATTTGCAGACTGGCAATGAGTGCCCTAATATACAATCTGACCTCCGAAAACAGACAACTGATGCAGACACTTTACACACTGGCAACAAGTGCCTTAGGACACTATCAGACCTCAGAAAGCGGACAACAAATGGAGTCTCATCTGATGAGTTTGGAATTGGCCGTAATTCGGAATCATGTCCTATGGGGTACAGCCGACAGTCAGCTGCTGAGCAGGTTTCTCAAGGGTGTGCAGCTCCTCAGCCTTTGAAGCCATCACATCTGCAAAAATGGAATCGGTGCTATGGTTTTCGGCAGGCAAATTGTTATTGTGCTTCTTTGATCTCTGTAAGTTTCTATCCATTGAAGATGTTGGACTAGTTTTTGGGTAGGTTTGTTCCATTTACGGAGAGATTGTGCAAAGTACAAGTTGCAATTTGTTTGTGTCTATTGAGTCTTTTAAGCCCCATGAGTACTTTCCTCAGGTGCATTTCTTCTTCACTAGCTACTAAGGGTTCTGGAGATGATATCTAGTGTCTGCTATGAGCAAGAATTATGTCAATTTAGACCACATCTGATGACAGTTTGCAACCAGTGTATAGATTATCATGTTTCAAACATTGCACAACTATTTGAAGCAGCTTCCACCTGCTTGTGAATGCCAAGCTCACATCTGAGTGTCAGCTTTCTATGAGGTTCCCCATGTCATATCATTGGATGCCATGTGTCTGTATCCCAATAACCATCTGTGGAGACAAAGACATCTTCTGGTCAATTGGTTCATCAGCCTTGAAAGTAGAATCTCCTCCTTATGTATTTCCAATATGGTGTCATTCACTTTGACTCTGTGTGATGTGTCCATGTGTAGATGATGGCAGTGTGCAGCTTTTTGTTACTTTATGCACATGGCATGCAGAGTCAGGTCCTATTCTTACAGGTTAGCTCAAAAGACTTTCCCCCAAAATTATATAGCACATTTCTGTATATTTTCTCCTTTCTTTGTTTGTCTGTTCCTACTCTAGGTGTTTATTTTGATCATTGGCGGAATTGACCATCCCTTTCTGTTTTTATTGCAAAGAATCAGTTAGGCCTGCATCAAACTTGAATGCATATACTTGGTTTGTGATATTTGCCTTTGTTGCTGAGGTACATAACATATTCACATAGTGGTGTATACTAAGAATATTTTGAAGCTGTGCTTCCAGGAAGAGCTGCAGAGATTGCAAGAGAATGATGAGCTTTGTCCTGAAGTAGCTCTGCAGCTTCGGACAGAAAGAACAGACATTGGAGGAAATAACTTATTTGATTTGGCAACAAAACTCACAGAAAGACACATCCGCAGTTTTGCATTACTTTTGTCACTTCTGCTTCTGGCATCTCCCATCCTGTGCATAAAGTACATAGATGACATATATAGAATTAGCAGAAGTTCTAGGTCTAGCAGAAGTTATGTTCAAAACCAAGATAGTGAAAACATTGATGAGGAAGTGCCCTTCAGCAAACGTCTTGCTTACCGTCTGGATGTTCTTTTCTCAAACCACTCATTTATTAAGCCTCTAGCACTTTTTATGGCAACAGTACTGCTCATTGCAGTTGGCGGGATGGCCCTTTTTGGTGTGAGTGGGGAGAACCTGGCTGATGCGTTGTGGCGAGCATGGACATATATAGCAGATTCTGGGAATCATGCTGATAGTACTGGAATTGGTCCAAGATTGGTTTCAGTATTCATCAGTTTTGGGGGCATGCTCATATTTGCTCTCATGCTTGGATTAGTGTCAGATGCTATTTCAGAGAAGGTGGATTCTTTACGGAAAGGGAAGAGTGAAGTTATTGAGCATGACCATACCCTTATCCTTGGCTGGAGTGATAAACTGGTAATTCCTTGGTCTCAACTGGCATTTTGTTTTAGTTTTTCTACATTTGTTTATGACCTTTCTGACCCCTTCTCTTGTTCCCAACACATTTGTTCTAATTTTGCTTCGTCAGAGAAAGATGATGACATTATGTCAACATGCTGTGGCATATTAACATTGATGTTGTTCATTAGAGAACTCACAGTTGACCGATTTCTGCAATTGTGTAGGGGTCACTCCTGAAGCAGCTGTCCATTGCCAATCAAAGTGTTGGTGGAGGTGTGGTTGTTGTATTGTCAGAGCGAGACAAGGAAGAGATGGAGATGGACATTGCTAAATTAGAATTTGATTTCAAGGGGACATCAGTTATCTGCAGGAGTGGCAGCCCTCTTATCTTGGCAGATCTCAAGAAGGTGCCTATCATGGACTGGAACCAATGAGAACAAGATAGAACCACTACAGCTAATGGAAATTCTTAGTCTAATGTTAACAACACCAACATTAAACTCCTGCAGATGCTAAGAATTTATTTCATCCAACAAATTCTAGGTTGATCTCAGTTTGTGAAAAGTGCTCCAGAGCAATTGTGATCACTTAAACTTGATTGTCAGTGCTTATCTTTTCTCTTTGTGTTGGGGGAAGTCAGGTGTCAGTATCCAAGGCTCGTTCCATCATTGTACTGGCAGAGGTCGAGAATGCCGATCAGGTAATTATGGACTGCAGCATGCTGATTTGGTGACTGAAGAGTAGGAATATTGAACAGAAGTTTGTAAACTGACCAACTCAGTTTCTGCTACTGAATCTGTTGTAAAGGCACCCTTTATCAACAAAATGTGCACTACATATGTGGCAGTTTACTAATATTTCAAAGTACACTTTCTGTAAAGTGCCAGTCCAGTCTTTCTTGTCAGCAGATTCCATGATTCTCTGAGGCTTCCAGCTTTTGCTTGTGTTTGGCATCATTAGTGTAAAACTCTGTAAGGATGGGGTTTTTTTTTCCAAAGTAGTATATTGCAAGCTGATTCAGTTTTGGTCGTGGAGACATTTAGAACCCTTAGACATCAATATATCTGGTCACCAAGGTCCACAATATGCTTTCTGTCCAGGTGGGGACTGAAAGGGGGGAATGAAACCTTCACAGTAGAAACTTGGAGTTCACTCACATCTTAAACTGCATAATTCTTTCTATTTATTTAAAGTTATGATGATCTAAGAATTCCAATCTGTGAAGGCATATTGATGTGTCAGGCAGTCCAGGCTCTCCACAGGCATCAGATTCTAGACCTTCCACCTTTAATGCACAGAGAAAAATCCTCCAATGCCCTTTTGCAGAAGGTGGTGTAATCTGTTCTTGGCTGTGTTTTGGTGGTAACTTCTGTTTGTGTTTTGCAGAGTGATGCACGGGCACTTAGGGTTGTATTGAGCCTGACTGGAGTGAAAGAGGGCCTCCGAGGCCATGTTGTGGTGGAAATCAGTGACCTTGACAATGAGCCCCTAGTCAAACTAGTTGGTGGCGGCATTGTTGAAACAGTGGTGGCTCATGATGTCATTGGTCGCCTGATGATCCAGTGTGCTCGTCAACCAGGGCTTGCACAGGTTTATCCCTTCTCATTGTCTGATTGAGCGGGAGTTTAAACGTGCTGCAACAAACAACTGAGTTTGAGATGCCACACAACCACAGGGTGATAATCTTGTGCTTTGCTTGGGTTGCAGATATGGGAGGATATCTTGGGATTTGAGAATGCAGAATTTTATTTGAAAAGGTGGCCACAGCTAGATGGAAAATCCTTTGGAGAATTGTTGATCAGCTTTCCAGATGCTATTCCCTGTGGAGTCAAAGTGGCAGCAAAAGATGGAAAGATTGTATTGAACCCAAGTGATGACTACATTATGTGTGAGGGAGATGAACTTCTTGTTGTTGCTGAGGATGATGACTCATATGCCCCAACACAACCTGCAGAGGTGCACTATTCTTGTACTGTGAGGATCTAAAATTGAAAGGAACTTGATACATTTGATTAGCTGTTTCTTCATCATTTCTCCTTCGAACCTCAGTTTGATGACAAAATTTGGTTCTCTCTGTTCTTTATAGTTCTTGGCACCTTCATGTCATTACCACTTAAGACAGCCTGAGTACATGCTCCAGCCAATACGGTACTTGGGGTTCATTGCTGCAGTCAGATTACTGCATTGTAAGAAGATCAAAGTGACAATTTTGTTTTGAGAGCTTAATTTCACCACACTGGGAACAGTGCCAATTGTGACTGTCTAAAGTTGCAAGTCTTGCCTCCATAACAGGTTCAGAGAGGAGTTTTACCTGAGTATAGACATTACCCAAAGATACCTGAGAAAATACTATTCTGTGGGTGGCGGAGGGATATTGATGACATGATTGTGGTATGTATTTTTCAATCATGTCCAGTTGACCTTGAGTATATGGGATATGTCAGCTTAAAGGAATATGAGTGGTGAAAATATTGTATGTTTTTAGTTTCTGCTTAGATTGGAAAGGCAGATCATTATCAGTTGGAAACATATATCTTACCTAACCCTAAATCTTTCGTGTTAATGCTCTATAACTTAAAACATAATAAATGTATCTGAGGATGAAATTGATTATGTACAGTCCTTAAGAGTGTCATGATGTTTTTTGTGCAGGTATTGGATGCTTTTTTGGCCCCAGGTTCTGAGTTGTGGATGTTTAGTGAGGTACCTATTACAGAGAGGGAGAAGAAGCTACTTGACGGTGATCTGCAATTTTATAAACTAAAGCACCTGACACTGGTTCACAAAGAAGGCAATGCTGTTATTCGACGCCACCTTGAAATGCTCCCTTTGGAAACCTTTGATTCGGTGTGAATTCGCTTCCATGTCATGAGTAGACTTAATAGCCATCTATTGAAGTTTGCAGGTCTTCTGTCTGATCAGTGAAGCCAATAGCATAGTGGGTACGACTCATTACCACTTTTGTGATTGGTTTCAGGTTCAATTCATCACTAGGTCACAGTTGAGCAATGTTGACTACATGTCAGTTACCTACTCTGGACTATTGTTATCCTAAACCAAGTAATGTGTGGTCTTCCCAGATTTTGATTCTAGCGGATGAGGCATTGGAGGATTCAGTGGTGAAAGCTGATTCTCGCTCTCTTGCCACTCTTCTGTTAATTCGTGATATTCAGGTCAGATATTTTCAATCTAACAGCTGTGAGACACAATGGTTACTTATGTGAGAGGCAGGGTGGTCTTTTGTGAGGGACTCACAATTAAGTCTTTGTTCATCAATCCATGAACTGTATATCTGTTACCTTTGAACTATGTTCTCTTTTAATATTGGCCATTAACAGTATCCTGTGGTTGGGTTTCTCTAGTCAAAGCGTATGCCAGATAGGGAAGAAAGGGCAATTCAAGTACGGCAAACAGGATCAACTCAAAGCACTTGGATTCGAGAAATGCAGCAAGCTTCCTACCAGTCAATCATCATTAGTGAGATTTTAGACTCCCGAACTAAGAACTTGGTTTCTGTCTCCAAGATTGGCGATTATGTTCTATCAAATGAGCTTGTAAGCATGGCACTTGCCATGGTGGCAGAGGACAAGCAAATCAATCGGGTCCTAGAGGAGCTATTTGCTGAAGAGGTGAAAGCTCTGTCCCAACTGTTGCACCTTCTGACTTGAGTGCAGGTTGTTGCAGTATGTGGTCAATACCTTGCATGTTGCTGTTAAAGGTCCTTGAACCATAGTATTCTTCAGGGTAACTTGAGTTGTACGTATTGAGAAATTCTCATTACTTATGAAGAAATCATTTGAGTGTGGGTTGGCATTCTTTACAAATTTTCTTCATAAAAGGGTTGGAAGACATGTTTGCATTAGATGGCAAAAGAATGACCAGGAAAGTATGCTGTTGTTATGATAAGCTTTAAACAAAGGAACCCTGTTATCCCTGTAAACAGTGATGAGCCCATCCTTACAGATGTGCTACTACTGACTATTTGGAAGGTAAAGTATTTTTTTGTGTTTTCAGTGCCTCATGTTAACAGGTCAATAACAGACTATGCTATTTTTGGTGGGATGAGGGTGCAGGGCAATGAAATGTACATTCGGCCAGCAGAGTTGTACCTGTTCGATCGAGAGGAACTTTGTTTCTATGAAGTAATGGTTCGAGCACGTCAAAGGAATGAGGTTGTTATTGGCTATCGTTTAGCGACAATGGACCATGCCGTAATAAACCCACCCAATAAGAATGTTCGAATAGCATGGACCATATTTGATATCTTCATTGTCCTTTCAGAGGAAGAATAGATTTTCAAAAACAAGGTGAGTGTCTTACAAACTTGGCTAGTTTTAACACAACAGTTTGTTCAAGTAAAGGATATTCTTGAGGATTTGTATGTAGATCGGAGTGCATCCATAATGAGAAATGCAGATCAACTCACTGGAGAAGGTTCATCTTCATGTCATAAGGCTGCTCTCACTGTGCAACAGAATGGTGAAAGAGAAGGGTGAGCACTGAATCTTCAAAGTGTTGCATTCCTTGATTCCAGGGGCATTCGTTCCCTCAAGAAGGTGCGAAAGTCTTTTTTGAAACAGGTCCTGGATCTGAGGAAAAGGAACAATTATCACTGGTGCTCTAATCACAATCTCTACAAGATTTTTTCAAAGTCCATAAGAAATAAATGAACGGAGCCCAGCTAGTTTAGAACATCTTTCAGTTGCCTTTTGTAATGTCCTTAACTAAGTGAACCCCTGAAGGGCAGTGTGTCGTGTCAGCATGAGGCGGCAGCAGGGCATCCACAACAATTTAGGATCAGCCCATATATCTTTCTAGATGTCTCAAACTAGCATGCTGAAGTTGCACAATCAAATCCTTCAAATCTTGTGAAGTGCTGCTGAGTTTCTTTAAATAGTACCCAATTTTGTTCAATTCTCAGTTACACTCCAATTGGGGATAAAAACAGATTTGAGGGTCAAACTAGGGCCCAAAGACAAGCTAATTTTATTGGACAATCGGAATTTAGAACCTTCAGATAGGTAGCAGGCCTGGTGCCTTTGAGTCCCAAGTGGTCAAATCACACATTGCAGCAACCATCGAAGCAGCAATTTGCTTTCACAGAGTAGTTCTGAAAGCTGCTTTACTTCTTTGAAGATGCCCCTTCAAGTCCAAGCCCAAGCATTTGCAGAGGTGTGAACTATGGTAGAGTTTTGAGTAGCAATATATTCATGCGCAAGTTCTAACCATTTGAACAAACTCATTTTAGGGGGATAAGGTGACCTAAGTTTTTTTTGCAAAATTGAAGTATTCATTGAAGGTCCCACCAGTGTGAGTCCTTCCCAACTCCTCTCAGTGATTATTTCCCTACGAATCAACGGCACTAGGGAAGAATTGGAAGACATATTATGTGGAGTTCTTCAAACAAATCATTTCTCTCTGCATGGATGCATAATGGGTTGACAGTGTTGACATCAGTAAGTACTATGTACAGTCATTTTATTCCTGTCGGTGGATAATCAAGATGCTCATAGGACATCTTTTTCATCAGTCTTTCTGAAGATGCAGGACTTGGAAGCTCTTTGATGTAAAACTTTGTCTCTTGCACCTTCTGGACCCTGGTGCTTTCCATTAACATGCACTTTTCATTGACTTCATGCACTATTCCTTTGTTCTTTCACAACAGACTTAACTGTTCTTTGCCGGAAAACTTTCTCACTTTGCACCTTCTGGTACTTTCCATTAAAATGCACTTTTCATTGACTTCATGAACTATTCCTTTGTTCTTTCATGACACACAATGGTTTGTAGGTTAGTCATGTTTGAAACTGTAAAATCCACAGAAAGAATTTTTTCAACTGGAATATGTGACAGTTCTCACTGGAAGGGAGACCTACCACTTTCAACTCCAACCACTCCAGATATGCAATTCATATTTGCAAGACTTACATTTGATAACCTTGCTGCACCTTCAACTTGGGAATTTCATGCTAATGGAATGTAACTGAACCTTCCAATTTTTAAGGTGCAATTACTCAATGACTTAGCTGAACCACCAGTAGTTGCACCTTCAACTTTGGAAGGTCCAGTGGCATTCTATCAGCGTGAAATTCCCAAGTTGAAGGTGCAGCAAAGGTTGTGTTATATAAAACTTGCAAATTTGAATGTTGTATATAGAGCATCTGGAGTTAAACACAGCAGGTCTCCCTCTAACTGACACCTGTTGTGTGCTTCAAATCCTCATGTGCTCTGAGCTCCCATAACCTAAACTGCAGAGGTTCTCGGGCTTCTGATTTGCCCTTCTCTAGTTGCTCATGATGCATAACCTCCTCTCCCTCTTCTTTTTGCTTGCATACTTCATCCAGACAGGCTATGAATTTTCATCAATTGAGAGGAAGGTTACTATGTTTTTTAATCCATTTACAAGCTGGTTATGAGACTAGTCTGTAGATGACAATGCTCAAGCATCACAAACCTGCAAACCATTTTGCATTATAAAACAACAATGCACAAAATCAATGGAAAGTGAAAAGACAAAGGCCTTCCAAGCAAAATTGCCCCCCCCAAACCAAATTGCCTAACAGCAACAGGAGTTTGTTGCATCAGTAATTAATACTCATATCAGTTGATGACCGAGTTAGTATTCAGACTCCCAAAGCTTTTATGACAGTAATTGCCAAGCACAGCTAATAACTACAAATCCAACCCAGTGTGGATTTTTTAATTAGAGTTTGTGAGTTAAATTCGGCTGAGATACCCAATGTTTTTAGTATAGTTCTTTTGGCCATAGAGCTTCACATCATCAGTCTTTGCAGGGTACCAAGTCACTGATGAAACAACAAATTTGTGTAAATAGTCCATAAATTAATCACCTATCCTTCCCAGTAAAGGTGATCAATGACAAATGCCATATGAACCCAACTTGGAATCCAAGAATTCTGAAACTCAACAATCCTCCTGCCATTCTTCCTTTGTAGCTGGTGCCCCAGGGCACATCTTGACTACAGATCAAACACATTTGCAAAATGCCCACCTATCTCACCTGTTCACTACAGTGGAGCTCCTTCCTACAAAATTTGGATTTCTGAGTCTTTGGTTTGCTGGCTTTTACATTTCATCTGATATATGACTATGTGACATATAATAATCCACATGAGTTCCTTATGACATATTAAGGAAATGGACATCCAGCATAACCTGCACATCACCACCACAAGCTGTGAAGTTTGCTCAAAGACAAACTAAGGGATTCTCCTTAGATTCTCATATTGTGCTTGGAGAAATTTCCAAAGTCCATTTGGAGGCCACCTTCCACACATGAACTGGTAGAATTGTTTCAGTGTATGTGTAAGGTGCCTTGCCCTGAATAAAATTGCTGCCTGGACAAAAGATGGCATGTAAGGTCCTCCTCTCCTTCTCAAACAAAGTCACAGCTGTGCAAAATTCTACCAGGTCTTAATTTATGCTGGGTAAGGACCTCAGATGGGCAGGCTCTACAAATGTGGGTCCTGCACTCTGCTCCCGCTGGGCCCTTATTCCCAGAATGGCCCCATTCTTGGTCCTTATCCAACACATGATAGCCTTCACCCAGTAATTTGCAAATGGGTGAAGCCCATGTTGGAGCAACTTATGCAGACTTTGAAGCAACATATGTTAAGGTTCATGATAACCTTCACCTCATGATTTAACACAGATGGGTAAAGCCCCCTTTGAAGCAACTTATGTTTAGGTTCATAATAACCTTTGCCTCATGATTTACCAAATGGGTGCCTAAAAAAGCCCACCTTGAAGCAACTGGCCAGGGTGAACAAACAAGCACCCACACCAGCAACTCTACCTTCTTGAGTGAGGAGTCTTATTGGCCAAATTAAACCCAAGAAATGTTAGATATGACATTTGCCTGGTGATTAACAATAAGGGGGGGGTGTAGAAAATCCCAGTTTGAAAAAAAAACAGATTCTTACTTGGATCGGTGATGGTGATAAGGCCCGTGTTACCGAAGTAGCAGTTCCAGTAGTTACGCCCATTCAGCTGGTAGTAGGAGTTGAAGGCGTAGGAGGCGTGAGACGTGAGAGTGTCGGGTTCATAGCACGGGTTCCCCACTTGGATCGGAATGCAATCCGCGCCACCTTCCCCGCAGGCGTAATTCAGTGCGTTCGTCACGTCCGGCAACGAAGCTCCCGGCTTCGCCACACACCAAGTCTTCCCGACTGGCTGGGTCTGGTAAGGAGCCGCGGGAGAAGGAGGAGGAGATGACCCATAAGCGCCGGGAGAATTCGGGGCCGCTGGTGATGGTGTCGGAGAGACGGCAGCTGGTGGTGGTGGGTACAATACCACCGGTGGTGGAGGGTAGAAATACTCGGGAGTTGCAGGCGGAGCTGTGACAGGAGGCGGAGGTGATGGAAAGACTGTAGCTGCTGGCGGTGGGTAGATCGGCAGCGAGGGAGCCGGAGGTGGGTAGAAATACACGGGAGATGGTGGAAAAGAGCTCACTATCGGGGGAGGTGGAGAGGTCGTCGAGGTTGAAGACGCTGGAGAAGGACCAGTAGCAGCTTGTGTAGTTTGAACGAGACCCAGATTATATACAACAGTCTCATTAGGATTGAAGAGACCAAAGTTACGTTCCGAGATCGGTCCCGGTTTCAGATCCTCGTTGAAGAGAGCGAAGAGGAAGGCATCAGTGGATGCGCCAGGTCTCAAGGGAGTGCCCGCATGGGACGTGATGTGTTTGATAAGATTGCCGTTGTAAAGCTGCGCATTCGTCATCCCGCAACCGATTTCATTAGGATCGCCAACAGACGGCCAGCCAGTCTCAGAGATGACGATGGGTACGTTGTTGTAGCCCAAGCGCTCCATGGCTGAGAAGACGGCATCCAGTTGTGCATCCAGCAGGTTGGTGTAATGGAGTCCGGTGTTGATATCGGTTATCCCAGCATTGGGTTGCTGGAAGATGGCATAGTTGAGAGGAATGCTGCTAGGATTTGCACTGTAGGCGAAGTAAGGATAAGCGTTCACCATGAAGGGAGAGTTTGTCTGAGAGAGGAAGGCGAGCACCGCTTGCATCGTCATGCTCACGTTGTTGTTGAATGTACCCAGCGATGGAGGGTAGGAGTTCCCAATGAGGTTGAGATTGTGAGGAGTAGAGACTTTCAATTCTCCGTCCAGCTGCAGATTGACAAGTGCTTTGTGGAGGTTGATCATTGCGGGGACAAGAAAAGCTTCGAGCTCCGGAGAGACTGTCAGTACTTCGTTGCCGACAACGATGTGACTGAACTTCGTTGCAGGCATGTAAGCCGCGACGTTGGTCTGAACCCACGATTGGGCGCTCGTCAAACTCCCTGCCAGAAGTGAGATCTCGTTGTTGGTAACTCCCACCGCCACTGTTATGCCCGTGTTGGCGAAGGCCTGCAATGTGGCCTGGTCTGCGTTGTACAGCTTCACATTCCTCAGCGGCGTTGTCAACAGCAATTGCGCCACTTGCACCGCCGCTGGTAGATTGTTGGCCAGCATTCCGTAGTTCACTCCGACAATGCCTGCTGCCACTGCAATAAGAATTCATGCACACCGCCACAATTGCAGCGCTTCATATACTTCAGAAACAAACAAAAACAAAAATAAATCCTAGATCGACAGCAACAAGAACTATATACAATATACTCTCAAGTTCTCAGTTTTCTCAATTCTCCAGCTCGCTAATCCTAGCAGCTTCTTGAACCGCATCTGCAGCTACTAGGCCCATCATCAAATTCAAGACTTGAGAGCTCATCTCAACAAAGATCAGACTACAATCAGGATCGATATGGGTTCTTGAGAGACTCAGAAATCAGTCATTACCTTTGACAGAAACTGCGGAAATGAAGCATAGGAAGAGAATCCCGAGCTGGGTTCGGCGCAGAATATTGTGAGGCATTGCAACAGCAAGCAATCTAGCTAAGCTACGTCAGAGATTAGGGCCTTCTTGATCTGCCTGACTCAGAGCTAGTTTCCCGCGGAGTACTTCCCCTCCTGCTGCTGCTCCCAATCCCACAAAACGCAAGCCAAAAATGACATGAGCAGCTTATACCTCCAGATCAACTTCTTGACTCAAAACCATCCCAGGCGCTTCTCAAGAACATAAACTGTGCTCCAATTAGCTGCAGCTGGTGCACAGCCACTGTGCTCAGCTGGAAGAAACAAGCTGTATGTTTGATAACTCAAGCTTCAATGCTCATCGATCTCAATGCAACATAACTCTCCCTCACAAGCTTTTGAGTACAAGCTTTTGCCTTCTTGCAACTCAAAAGAGAGCATAAATACAAAACTGCAAAACACGCGCGCGCGCGTGTTGTTTTCTAAAAATTTTGTGAGGCAAATTTTGGCAACCTGGCGAGAAAAAGAAATGGAAAGGTGCTAAAAGTACAAAGCAGTGATTTTATTTTATTTTGTGCCAAATTTTCGCCATTTTGCAATTTTTTAAATAAATAAAGAATATTCTGTGACAAATTCCCTTTTTATTAAAAAAAACAAATCGCCAAAAAAACGGAATTTTTTTAATTTTAAAAAACGCCAGAAATCACCACAATTGCTTGCAATATGAAAGGTTTGCTTAAGATTTCATACTTTTATTTGTTGAATATCGCCAAATTTGGCTAAATATACTTATGGACTATCACCACTTGAGCAACATCACAAAATTGGAAAACAAAACACTGATATACAAAGGGCTTTTTTTTTAATTAAAAAAATGGGTTCAAGTCGCCACATTATAAAGGGGGGGGGGGGAGGGGACTCTAAATTTGCCATATTTAGAGAAAAGTGGCCAACTTATAGGGGGTCTTGTACTCCCCCCCCCCCCCCCCCCCCCCCCCCCCCCCCCCCCCCCCCCCACCACCTCTCCATCCCCCCCTTTCTTTATTCCCACCCCCCCCTCCCCACCACAACAAAAAAAAAAAAACACACACAACACACA
>Ga0116229_10004019_pt1 | contig 24177 bp, 14 predicted proteins | sample S1TSphgellanicum_3_FD_87313 | JGI IMG/M metagenome (GOLD analysis project Ga0116229, IMG submission 87313) | Host-associated microbial communities from peat moss isolated from Minnesota, USA - S1T2_Fc - Sphagnum magellanicum MG | ecosystem: Host-associated > Plants > Peat moss > Unclassified...
CAACAACAAAGAAATTCTCACCAAAAGTGACAACAATTGCCTTCCAAGAGCAATGGACTTTCTCAACAAATGCCACTAAAACATGAAATGCAAAGGCACAAAGTTCATCGAAAATTCCAAATTAACAATTTCTCTTTCAATGTCTTCAAATGCAACATGAGTTGTTCTTTCTTTTCACATTGCAATCCAGGTTTGGAATATTAGAGAAACAAATCATGTTTTACTTGTCAAGTTGAAGGAAGGTGAGGGGGGTGAGTGTTCAAATTGTTTATACTTATAGGGCTCACCAAGGCTTTATGTAAATGACCTAACTCAAGTGGAACCTCTTGCCAAATCCGACAAACTCACATTCTTTAAGCATTCCTTCAGCACAAAGGGAAATTGCAATCGTTGCTTTAAGCACATATTTAACCCTAAACTCACAAAAGAGACATTGTGTTGAGATTTCAATCATTTTGTACAATAATGGACTAAACTATGTCTGGTCAGATAATTCAGTGTTTCTTTCTCTTTTTTTCAATTTTGTGAGATTGCCATACTGGCAATCATCTTCAAGGAGATTTAGCCACATTTGGCTATGAAAGTAGAAGTTTATTAAAATCATTTTATATCCTGGCTACTTGCTTGAACAATGTGTAGAAGCATGGTGATTAGAATTATTTTATTTTTGACTTTATTTTTTTGGGAAATAAAGAATATTTGACAGATTTGTTTTTTGGGGGAAAAACTTTGGCCAAATGTGCAGAAACTAGGTGGGTAATATCAGACCAAACCTTAAATTATTTCCAAATGAAATTGTAAGAATGAACAAATATTATGTTTTCTTATGGTTTTGTATGGCTAAGAGCATTTCATTTTATAATGTGTTTTTTTCAGCAAAAAAGTCGCGACTTTTGAGCAACCAAAAAATTAAAGGAAAAAAAATAAAGATGGTGAATACCTCCTCCCCCCCCCCAATGGCCCTACCCTTTTCTCCATTGTAAAAACCAGCCCTAATTTTCAGAGGGTGTAAAGCTTTCCACCACAGAAGATTTCTTCCATTTTGGAAGATACTTGCTGAGTTCTTGTGCCTGAGAATGGTGGTTGAAATACACTACAAAAATTAGGGTTTAGGGTTTAGGGTTATGTATGGGTTTAGGGTTTTTACATACATAATAAGAGTGCACGACAGTGTGTAATATGGAAACCTACGTTTTCGTGAAGGGCGGGGCAATTGCAACCATTTAGGTTGGGTGTGTAGGCTACATGGAGATTGACTAACTATAAAGCCTGTGTGTAGTTCAGCTCAATTGAATTGCTGAATGTGGCAATGCTTGCCTCTCCATAGCCTTGTCTGTGATAATGTCTCAAAACTGCCACAGCACATTACAAATTTCAATATATCACAGGACAACTCTGGAATCATTGCATTACTTCAATTTGAACTGAATTAGGAGCTCTGCATACTTCCCCCATGAAATTGAGCACTGACTAACTAAACCCCTTATAAGCTGAGATTGAAAGGCTAAGTAAGCACCATAATTCAGATTTCAAACATCCACATGTTTTTGCACAAGTTCAAAACACTTAGTGTGATAACCAAACCAAGAACACATTTCTCCCTTTGGGTCTGTCTACCTTATGACTTTGAGCTTGTGATGCCCCTATCCAGATATGTCACAAGTGTTGACAGTCAATGCAAAGCCTTCAGAAAAAAATACAACCAAAGAGCCTTTCATTGAATAGGGAGTGCTGTCTTCTTTTGGATTGCTGCAGATTGAGGGTCATCACATAAGAGTCTCATTGTTCAGGTAAAAACATCATAAACATCATGCAAAGAAAAAAGTTAGAACACCCATTTCAGCTAAATCCTGCCACAGAAGCAAGCAGCAATCGAGATGCCTACTATACCAGTCCTGTGATCAATTTCTCATTGAAGATTTCTGAGATATACCGAATCTGCTTTTAGCAAAATTTTCATATCTTTATGTTGGACCCTACAGTGAAGTGAGAGCTTGTAAAAGGAGGGATCCAGATATATTATTATACCTTGCATCCATGACTGTATGTATGTAGCAGCAGCTTGTTCTTGAGCAAGACTCATTGACACATCCTAAACTAGTTGCTTTTCAAGTGGCAGCTACTGCAATGTACATCCCACAAGAACTAAACTCTGAGTGCAGAGAAAACTCCACACAAATATGTAGGAATTGCCTCTGCCTCAGGGGCTGGCTGGCTGGCTGGCTGGCGCTTATTATTTCGGGATTGCCCTTGCTCCAGAGAGTAATTCAAAGGCAGCATGGAAAATTCTTCTAATCACAAAAGCATTGCAAGGACTAGCTACCACACACAGTATGCACCAAGTGTCTGGAACAAAGAAGCTTCAGATGTTTGTTTGAACACAAAGTGATGTTCTGATGTGTGAACATGAAAGTGACCATTTGGATACACACAAAGGTTTAGCACTTTAGGGAGTTAAGACTGAGGCTTAGGACTGTCAGAAAAGCTGCAGGTTTAGTGACACAGATGCTGCTAGTGAGCTCCATGAGGTGAGTACATACAATAGACTGCAATTGATGTTGGGTCCAGTTTCTCCTCTTCATGTGCTTACCCTTCCAGTGGCTACATCTCACAACACGAACATTGTCATGAACCAAACATATGTGGATCATGAGGTGTTGTACAAGGGGGAGGCTCCATAATGCCTACTCCTTAAGAGTGGGATGAGAAAGCACATTGAGATCCCCCTTCTCACTCCCACTCTGTAATAAAGACTCGCTCTAGTTGAAGTAGGTCTTTACACTCAACAAAGCCCTTGGCTACGAGCTTTACTGGAATTGGGCCTATGCTCAGCTCTAGCTTGTGTGGGCCCTTATTCTTGTAAAGCCCACAAACTCGGGCTTTACCCTACAATTAAGCATAAGATCCATCCCACTCTTCATGAGTATGCCTATTCGCTTCCAATCTTAAGGATTAGGCATAAGATCCCTCCTCTTATCTATGAGGGATATTCATGGATATAAGGTGCCATCCAAATACACTAGAAAATTACTCAAAATTTAATATCTTGCACATTGTGGCGGCTCTAAATACTACAAAATCACCTCCAAGAAATCTCACTCATCAAAGGGCTTTCCAACAATACCAAGAGTGAGCCTTGATTTCCTTAAAAAATTTAGTTTTCATTTTGTTGAATTTTCTTTGACAAAATTATTCTATAACTCTGCACTATAGGTCTAAACAATGCAAAACAAGATTGGTGCACCCTTAGTCATTGAGGGCTTTCCAATAATACCATGTGCTCAATTGGAGGCACCATGGTTTGAGGCACCATGACAAACAAAACAAACAAAGTAGATAGATCAATGTTTTTTTTCCTTGTGAGGTAGCAAGGTCAGCAATCATCCAAAAGAAGACTTAGCCAAATTTGGCTATAGAGAGAAAAGTAGAGAGGATTTCTCCTATATTTTGGCAACATGTTGTAACCCATTGTCTAAATACAACAACTTTGATGTTTTTTTCTTAATAATGTGGTGACTTGGGCCCATTTGTTCCAAAAACAAGTCCTTCATATGATTTGCACCTCTACTTTTTGTATCACCAAGATGCCAAAAACAAAAAAACATTGAACTATATGTAATAAGGCTTTTGGAGTATTCAAGTTGCCTCCAATTCCTAATGCAAGAATTCCACCTTTTATTCTAACTGAAGTTAGTTACTTGCAATTTAGGTGCAAATTTAAATGAGATTGCTAGTTGGAATTACATTGGACACTAATGAACTAAACTAAACAAGACTAGCAAACTTGCCATGAAAAAAGGTCACAATGGCAATACACAACCCCAATAGAACTTGTGTAAGAAATCAAGAAAAGAATTTACAAATTTATGAATTTTTTTTGCCATTAAGAGCAAATGTTAGTATGGTGTTTTTAAAATTGACTATTGTGATGACATAAGGTTTATATCTAGATTGACAATTGACCTAAAAAGGTCAAAGTTGTTGTTGATTGGCTAATATTCAACCACAACATTAGACCTTTTTTATCTAGTTGTTAAAAAAGATTTCTGAAAAATTCTATAGAAATCACAAGCCTTTTTAATTAAATTTTTGAGGGATAAAAAAAATTCAAAGAATGAGATTGAACATGAGTTACAAGCAAAGGTTTTAAACCTAAAAAATGTTTTTACATGTGGTTTGCATTAATAATATTTGATTTGGACAATGTGTTGGTTCAAAATTATGCACAAATGCTAATGATTTAACAACAAGCATTGGGATGGGGTTCACATACATTTTTATAATAATGCCTTAGTTCAAGGTATTTCTCTATTATTTCAAGGAAGTAAATTTTATATACAATTAGATGATGAATTAGGCCCACAAAGATATTTTTAAAATATTTACAAAACGAACAAAGATTTGAACTTCAAGTATTATTTGTTGTGAATGAACAATGGAAAATGAAGAATGCAAAATGGACATTATTGGATGAAACTAAATCAAATAGGTAAAATTCTATGGTTTAGTGTGTTAATTAGGATTACCTAATTATCAATTTATTAATCTTTTCACTTGGCATTGGTTAGTTAATCATTTATAACATTCTCATTATTTATCAAAATTTAATGCAATGAACCATTACCTTGAAAAACTAACATGGTATCAAAGCACATTTCATCTTAGACTTGAATCACAATGTAAGTTCAACTCCATGTCATTGCTAGCATTCCTATAGTTCCAATAGAAGTGAATCAAAACTAGATTTGAGTAGTAAAGCATTATCACAATGTTTCACAACTTAAAATATATGCACTACTTAATTCAAGAAAACTAAGGGGGTTTATTAACTATCACAATTGGTCATGGTGTGAAGTCAAATGCTAAGAAATAGGGTGTGGGATGTTGTTGCACCTTCAGGCTTGGTGACTACAAGTCTATTTAAACTTGTGATACACAAAATTCAACATAATGAAACAAGTTTTTTGACAAGTGAAAACCCTAAACCACTTTCTAACATTTATGAATTTGAAAACCTTAAGTTAGCATGGGGGTCCAAATTGAGTATTAAGAACCATTCCAAGATGTAACCATTATTTAATTTTCATTGTGATAAATGATTACTTAAGTTGATATTGAAATTTTTAAATGCACTTGTCCAACAATATTTTTGATGTATAATAAGAACATTTGGTAAGATTTGAAGTGAATATAATAAGTATGGAATACTCAAAAGCACTTTCAAAACATTATAACCAATGTTTTTGGTTGCTTAAAAGATTTTATTTTGAAATTATTTGAAAATGAAAAATCTATTGGAAATTTTTCATGTACATCTTTGCATTATAATATATGCAACATATTTTTGGGTAATAAGAATTTAAAATTTTGATTTCTAAATTATGATTTTAAACATATTTTACAAAGTCTTATACTTCTAAGCATTTAATAACATTACTACAAAATGTGGGTGTAATTACGTAGTTCCCATTCACTAGACCAGTGAATTCATTGCATCCCCACTAGGTCCCATTCATTAAGACCAGTGAATTCATTCAAAATCTAATGAAATCACTTGGTATACATGGACACCTTTTGTTGTAGTGTAAAGACACAATCCTTAAGGCAAATGATTCCTTATACTTGGTTTGGACCCATGGGCCCATCCACAAATGCAATATGGAATCAATGACATTACCTAAAGACTTTATATCCAAAATCAATTCTAACAATGTCAATTCTTAAAAGATACTAGTGTTGAAGGTCATTTAAAAAAACAACTTTGTTACAACTCCTAGCCATAATATGAATTAAAATGGATGATCATAAAGACTTAAGTGAGATAGTTTTCAATGCACTTTTGAAGTCCTACTATCCCTTCATTTAATCAAATTTTGTAATATGTGATCAAATAAACTTTGTTGCTTTTATTGGGAAATTAAAACACAAGGATGGACATTGGTGTTTAAAATTTGGAACCAAAGGCACATAAGAGGCCTTGTGAGTGCACAAGAGGAAGTTTAATCAATTGGCATCCTTTGATTCTAAAGACCATTGGAAGGGAAATTACAACTATTGTAGGAAACCCCATTTGGCCAAATGAATGCAAACAATGAAAAGCAACCATTAAAAAGCTTGATGCCAATGCAAAGGCCAAATTGGAGTAGAAGACCAAATATATTGATGTTGGTGAAAAATTTGCAGAGGAACCTATAGCATTATTCAACTTGGAGGATTTTAACATGTTGGAATTTTTTAAAGTTGTTCTAGTAGCATTTGACTACCATGATGACCCCAAGTGCTACTTAGATTATGGCCCCACTACACATGTCATTGGTAAAAAAGACATAATATAGAATGCACAAACCAACTACATCTTTTAACATCAAAACAACTAGTGGAATAATATTTCATGTTGTAGTTGGCAAAGGCCATGTCAATTTTGAGATTTTTTATGGATTTAATGATGCGCCAAATTTATATAACTATAAATCATGGTTTTTCTTACCAACAAAATTGGTCAAAAAAGATCAAATTGTGACATTTGTCAATTTGACCCATCATCATAGTAAACAAGTTGATTTAAAATGTTTCAATTGATTACTAGTCAAAATGGCACATTTTCTTTTGATTGATGGTTATTTTCACTAAACATTTTTTTTACTAGTAGTTTTTATAGTGCATGTATCAACTAGTCAAGTTGGCCAATTGTTGATAACCAAAATGAATAAAAATTTGATTATTATTTAGGTAGGGCCTAGGTAGGTAGGTAGGTAGACCTAGCCTAAACTAAACATCTAGGCTAAAAAACTAACCTAGCTTAATTAGGTTAAAGATTTAAGTTAAGAACCTAGCCTAGTCAACAACTTAAGCTAAGCAACTTAGCTTAGCCAATTAGCCAAATTAGCCACCTTAACTAGGTAGCTTAATTAAATAAGGTATAAGTGTGAGGATTTCATTAAAAGAAAATTGTCATTTTGTAACTGTCGTATGCAACTAATTTTCAGTTGCATGTGACACATGCAATTGCTAGACCCCACAGTTGCATAAGACAAGTTGCACACAACTAGCAATTACATATGACAATATGTATGTGCATAATATATACGGTATGAATTTATACTTTATAAATTTACATTATTCTACAAAGGTTTCCCATGGTGACATGTGTTCATTTGTGAAGTTCAATTATATGGTGACACGTGGCATTTAAACATTATTTCAATATTCGTCATTATTAATAAATTAATAATATTTCGGCCATCCAATAAAATGTGAATTTGATTTTTGACACGTGTCCATTTGTGAAGGCCAATTATGTGGTGACATGTGGCAATTTTAAAAGCCCATTGATTGTTATTTTTAGTTAATTAAGTAGGTAAGTCATAGGGTAGGTAGGTAGGGAGGTAGGGGTAGATAGGTTTTAAATAATCCAATTTTGTTTTTGGGTTTAATTTTTAAGGTTCAATGTTTTTCATTGGCCTATCCCAAATGGCATTTGGTACTTGGTTTGTGAACAATCCAAATGCACTTACTTATATAGAGTGCACACTTGGAATGCATGGCAAAAAATATGAGATAAAAAATTCAATTGCAAATGCAACCACTGTAGTTACAACCTATATGCAAATAACCATATTAACTTAGTTTACCTACTAGTTAAATGAATTATATTATAAGTATTAAAATTTAATAAGTAATAATAATATAATACAATGATAATATTATGACTTGGTTAATAGATATTAATGTTAATATTTATAATTATAATAAATTATAACAGTTATAATTAATGATAAATAATAATATATTATTATTACTTAATTTAAATTAATGGATAAATTAGATTAGTAATTAACCTAGGCTAAGGCATTTATAGGCAATTTAATGTAGCCTATTAGCCATAATTTTTTTACCATAATTAATATTATAGTTTAAATTAAAATTATAGTTATTGAATAATAATAGTCAAATCATTAGTAAGTAATAATATTAGTAATTATAAGTAGAATTATAATAGTTTTTAATCATTATATGTGATTAATTATAATTATTAATAATATAAAATTTTTTGGGCTAAACTAATTTTGATTAAATTAACCACATGGCTAAATTAACCGTGATTAAACTAATTATAGTGTTAAATTAATGATGGATAAACTAGTTTTTTGTAAAATAATTAAAAAGTTAAACTAAAAATGGTAAATCAATTTTGGGTTAGTTAACCATAGTTGAATTAACTACAAGGCTAAATTTATTAATTAATTTAGCCATGTTTAATTTAGTCATGTTAGTTTAACCATTATTACTTTAATTTAACCTCTTAGTTAGTTTAATTTTTTAGTTAGTTTAGCCATAATTAATTTAGCCAATGTTGGTTTAGCCAAAATCAGATTATTCAAATTTAGTTTAGCTTCATAATTAATTTAACCAAAATAAATTTATCCATGATTAATTTTACCAAAGTTAGTTTAACTTCATAACTAATTTATCCAAAATTAGTTTAACCAAACTTAGTTTAACCTCATAATTATTTTAGCCAAAATTATTTTATCCATGATTAGTTTAGCTTCATATTTGGTTTAGCCAAAATTAATTTATCCTTGATTAGTTTAACCAAATTAGGTTATCCACGGTTAGTTTAGCGAAAGTTAGTTTAACTTCATAGTTAGTTTTGCTATAATTAGTTTAACCATTTGAAGTTAGTTTAATTTCATAGTTAGTTTGGCCAAAATTAATTTAGCCAAAGTTAGGTTAATCATGGCTAATTTAAACTTGATTACTGTTAATTTAGCCTAAGTTTAGCCAATGTTTTGCCTTGAGGAACATTAATTAACATGAGTTTAGCCTTAGTATTAAAGCTATAAGATTATACATAGCCTAGGTAAATATATTTAGTATGTTAACATAGGTATGTATTAGCTTAAGGCATGATTTTTATGACACGTGTCCATTTTGTACACTACTAATTGCATGTTAGTTGCACACACAACTATATGGCTCAAACTTATATAGTATCAATTTTGTAATTGCACACATAACTAATGTACTGGCAAACGACACCTAGTTGCATGCAGTCGCATAGTGATTAGTTATAAACAACAAGATTTCTATTAATGCTTGAAAATTAAACCTTACTTTCACATTGAAGGACCAAGTTTTCAACCATTCCACCATATTTTCAACAAATAATAAATTTTGTCATTTTATTGTTATGTACATTTTTTTAAAACATACTTAGGAAGTTTAGCTTAATTAGCCTAGGTTAACTACCTTACTTTACCTACTTAACCATTTAATTTAGCCTACCCATTTACCTTAGCTAGGTAAGTAGGTATGTATTTAAATTAGTTAACCTATCTATATATTTACTTAGCCTACCTAGCCTACATACTTAGGTACCTACTTAACCTAATGACCCAAGTACCTAGGTAGGTTATGTAAGCTAAATAAGTAGCTCAGGTTGGTAGGTATTATATAGTTAGGTAGGTACCTACTTACCTATTACTTACATGTTCTTACTTACATACCTATTTATATTTCACCTACCTACATATTATTCATTTTGATTGCCATTTTGATTAATACTCAAATTGTTGGTGGTCAAGTCAAAATAACCATAAATAATTAAAATTTGTGTTTATTGATTATAAATATGGTTTAAAGATAATTGAATGTCCCATTTAATTAAACCCTTGTCTTTATGTACTAGAGGTGTTCATTTTTTGTCCTATTTAACAAAAATCACATTTGAGCAAGAAATCAAAAAGTCAAAAAAGACATGTCACTTCAGCAATTAGTGCCTTTAATCAAGTTGACCAAATTTTGGGTCAAAATGGACAAGGTAATCAAGTTGGATGGCTTGAAAAACCATGATAAAAATGTCCCAAGAATCAAACAACATTCAATACATTGTTGGAACTTCTACATTTAAATCTTTGTAGACCAAGCTCTTGTTAAGAGTTTGGGATGAACTTTATACTTCATGACCTTCATTGACAATTTCAATAATTTTTTGTTTGCAATAGAAAAATGATACTTTTATTATGTTCAAAGTCTTCAAGTCCCAAATAGAAATAGAAATAGAAATTAGTTGTCCATTAAGAAAATTCACACAAATTGAGTTTAAAAATGTCAAAATAATTGTTTCATTCCATGACAATTGCAGTTGAAAAAGGGTCTAATTCATTTTCAATTTGAGCAAGTCAATCTTCCTAATATTGATGCTTGTTAATCATCAAGTTAATCTCTAAGATTTGTTAAGATCTAAATGGTATCCTAGTAACTCCTTGTTATTGATTGTAGGTGAAGGCATTTATTGCTTCCTATTTATTTATGCAACGAAACTATTAGATTTGGTTAGTTGTAGAAGGTGGTATTTACTCAAACTAATTTAGAGGATAAGACTTGGAGTGAGTTTGACCACATTTCTAGCTAGGTCCTAAAAAGTGAGAAGTAAAAAATCAAACAACTAGTTTTGGTTAGTTGGTTGGCCAACTAACTACCATTAGGAAGGGGCCTATTTGGGGAGTTCAATTAATTTGTAAGTGAGGGAAGGTGGGAAGACTAGGATTTAAAAAAAATTATTAGAAGGGAAATCCTCCTTGGAGGACCATCTTATGAACAATTGTAATTTTTTCCCCAAAAAACACCACAAACATATACAAGAACAAAAGTGACATTGTTGGAAAGGCTACAAGGCTTAATGGTAACCTCTAGTTAGTACATCAAGTGGTAATGCTTATAACATTTAATTTTATGTTTTAATGACTTTCTTGAGACTTGTACTTAATAATATTTCCTTTTTGGAAAATTTAAATAAGTAAATATTGATAATATCATTTTTTTCATTTCTTCCCATCGTTGGGTGAAAATCCTTTAAGGTGAACCACACAAGACAAAAATGACTTAGTCCTTATTGTAGTCCTTATTTACCTTATATTTTGATCCCCATAAAAAATACTGAGTCAAAGGTTGTCAAGCATTTTAGAAGGACCATATTTTAAACCATTACAATTCTAAATTCTATCATAATCATCCATAAATGTGTCTTTACATGGTAAAGAAAAAAAGGAAAACGGTGATGATGTGATAAAATTTTAGTACACCTTAAAAAATTTGGACCCTATTTTGTTTTCTCAACAAATAAGTTTTCCTTTTAGCATTAATGATGTTGATCAATCAAATGATAACATTAAATCAACTCTCAACTTAATCAAGGTGAAGGCAATGAATTAAAACCACACAATGAAGTTCATGTTTTTGCAAAAGACTTGCACATTCCAAGGAAACCAAAACCATTAAATTAAGTGCTAACTTTTAGGCCTAGATCAAAATGAGTCATGGAACATTAAACCTAATTAAATGATGTTGTAATAATGGTTTGTTGGGAACAACTAGTGATACCCATTGCAAAATGCAATTCATAAAAAAATTATGCATGAAAGTTGGGAGTTTACAACAGAACTAAAGATAAAATCCATTTGGAAGAAAAATATTTGGGTGCTTGCATATCTACTAAAAGGGAAAAAACCAATCAACATGAAATGGGTATATAAGGTGAAACCTACCCTTGATGGAAAATTAAATAAATCTAAGGTATGTATTGTTGTAAGAGGATTTGAATTCAAAAGAAAAAGGAGGACTTGATAGAGACATTCACACCAATTGTTAAGTGGATCACCATCAAGTTGATTTTGGCCCTAGTTACACATAATGATAGAAATATGTTTCATCTTGAGTTGTCAAGATGGTGATAGTTCTTCAGTGGAGATTCAAAACATGTTGTCTACATGACACAACTTCAAGGTTTTGTCAAAGAAAGACATGAATTTAAGGTTTGTCAATTCATCAAAGTGTAAACTTATCCTTGGGTGGTACCCCTAGGAATGTCAAACCTCAAATTTTTGTGACCCATCCAATTTCAAAACAACATAGGACTCGCATAAAAAAATATTTTCATTCCAAATTATTTATCAAAAGGTTGCCCAAGTCATGTAGAATTCAAAACTCTTATTTTACAAAAAAATGTGTTTTGATGTGGAAAATGAATGCATAAGGAAAAAGTTTCAAGAATGTCACATGAAGGATTTTTTTATTAGGAACATAAAAGGAATTTTTTTTTTGGGAATTTTTCTTAGATATTAATTTTTGAAAATAATTCAAATGCCAACCTACTTGATGTGTTTTATAGATAATTGATTGAATCAATTTTAATATAATTATGAATTTTTGAAATCAAGATCATGAAGTCCCAAAGGGCCATTGATGTTAATAACACAAATGATAACTATTTTCAACTTTTGTTGTTTCAATGATTAGTTTGGATCATTCCTTGTGCATGTACTAAATAAATAAGAAAAAATATCTAATGTGTAAATGTAAGGACATTCTTAAAAAAAAAGTCAGGAATTGGGTCAAGAATGGTTCAAAAATCAAATTGTTAATGCATATTATAGGCTTTTGGGTGTTTATTATTTTTCATGAGTGTGTGCATAGGTGGGGGACACGTAGTTGACCTAGTCCAATCAAATAAACCAATCTATAAGTAGATGGAATTTTATTTTTTAAATTGGTCCAACTTTCCTATGATTTTGGCAAGGTGGTTCTTAGCAGTACCACCCAAGGAAAAGTTTGTCGCAAAGCCTTCTATGACTTAAAACAAACCCTTATAGCGTGGTATGAAAAAATAGATTCATACCTCCAAGAGCTAGGTTCGAAACATAACAGTGTTGAGTATAACTTGATGTGAAGATAATTATTTTGATCCTATATGTTGAGGACTTATTACTTACATGTAATCACAAAGGAAAGATTACTTAGTTCAAGTTTTAGTTCAAAGACAAATTTGATGTGATTGACCTAGGTGTCATGCAACATTATTTAGCTATAAAATTTTTCAAAACTAAAAATGAAACTTTTATGACAAATGTCAATATGTGAAAAAAAATTTGGCTCAATTTAACATATGAGTAATTGTAATACAACATCTACTTTGTTACAATGAATGGAAAATTGCTCTACTTGTGTGACATTAGACTTGACATTGTTTTGAAGTCTTAGTAGTAAAACAATACACTGGATTTTAGGATCTCACATCTACAATCTACTAAACACATCTTATTTAGGTACTTGAAAAGGACATTAAATTACAAGATCTTGTATGAGAAAGGTGATGTTGATGAGCTAAAAAGATTTACTAATTTAAAATGGGTCAAAGATGAGGAAGGAAGAAGATAAATTATAAGCTATTTTTTTCAACTTGGTTATGGATCTATCACATGGAGTTCAAAGAGGTAAAGCTCTAATAGTATTTTCATCATTCACCGAAGTAAAGTATCATGCCATGATCAAAAGAATAAAAAAAGGTGCATACTTTCAATGCCTATTTTGAGAGATGGGTATGATCACCAACCATAAAACAAAGATTTAAGTTAACAATGAAACTTACATGCAAATTGTAAATAATCTAATTTTCCATGTTTGAATTAAAGACATAGAAGTGCAATATCATTACATTAAAGAATAACTACTTTCAAGAGAAGTTGAAATAGAACATGTTTCCACCAATAAACTTGATGATATATTCACGAAGCCTTTAAGAAAGATAAAGTTCAAGAAATTTCAAGAGTTTAGTGTAATGAGTAAATGTGTGGAGTAGCTATGTAATTTACTAAATAGATATTTATTTCCCAAGAAGAAGAACTAATTTTCCATGGTTGATATGAAACGCATTAAATTTTTTTGTAGTAAAAACATGATGTGCTAAGTTGTGTTATCATCTAACTCATCAAACCTACTAAAAAAAATCCGTCTATTATTTCATTAATTATAACATTAAAATTTTTAATGGGCAAACCCATCCTTGGGTGGTACCATTAGGAAACGCCTCAAGGAATGGTTAAGGAACCAATAGTGTCCAAATCTTTTTCTTAGGCCCTTTCCTTTAAATGTTTTCACAACTATAATTGTTTTCCCTCATGTTTATCCATTGCATGCCTTAATACATGGCTTGAAGTTTATTTTAAATTTTAAAAAAGGGAAATTTTAAAAAAAAATTATTACTAATAGTGATGGCCCTTTTAGGAATCACATTTTTTAACTTTGGAAATTCATGACTAAATTATATGAACTCAATCAATTGCTTAATAAATAAATAAATAAATAAAATGATTTCCAAATTATTTTAGGAAAAAGATTCCCAAGAAGATTCCCAAATCATGTTTCCAATTTGTGTTTCTAACCAAATAGTTCAAGGAAAAAAATCAACATTACATTTTTGAAACATTTTTCAAATGCAATGATTAGGAACATTAAAATACACAATATACTTGATATTATTGGAATTTCAAAATCTATGGATTTTAAAAATGTACTAATTAAAAGTTTTTAATGAAAATCTCACTATGAGAAAAAGGTGTATTTTGTAACTAGCCTTGCAACTCAATTTTTGAGTTGCACTAGACGCTTGCAACTCTTTATATTCATATGTCATGAGTGTTAATAGATAAATTACATGAGCTGTAGAGTTACAACTCACTGTATATATGGTGCAATTCATTACAATTTAATCAAAACAATCATTTTCAACTATTATGCAATTCCATCATAATTGCACCCATGATGTATGTTGACATCATTAATTCTCATCCACCTATTAAAATTTAACACATAGCACTATGAAGATTTTTGGATATAAAAATTATTTTCTTTTCAAAATATTGATTTCCATCATCCATTATGATTATTAATGATGGTCCAAGATTGTGACATGTGGCACAATTGAAAATTCTCACATGGCATATTAATTATATTTTGGAAAAAAAATATAAATATCTATTTTAGTAGCTAAATAGGTCATACATAACCATAGGTAGGTAGAAAAGTAAAACCTACTTACTTACTTAAGTAGGTAAGTAGATAGGAAACCAAAAGATTAAGTGAACGAAAAAATAACCATGAAGTTTTATTTTTTATTTTATGTTTTTTTTTAGGGTTAAACTTTTTTTAGTTCATCCCAAAATGGCACATGGATTTTAATGTGAAAACATAGGAAAACAAGCCTTCATTATATAATTTGTAACATGGGATTCAAAGATAAAACATATGAGTTATATCTATCAATTGTTCTTTAATTACAAATTAAATTACAATTGAGTTACAACTATAAAAATATTTTTTTGCAGTTTTGTGCTTATTTTTCATTATGTAAGTTATATAATTAAATTGATGATTATATGATAATTAAATATGTGAACTAATTATTTAATATCTAGTTATTTAAAATATTGATTTGAATTATTTAAATGGTGAATTAGCTATGTAAACTAATTAGTCTACTTCAAATAAATAGTTAGTTCATGAATTAAGATAATTAATATAAAATAATCAACTATTTTGAATAAATAAATAAATATTTAAATTAATCAATTTAATTATTTGTTAGTTATTTCAAATAATATATTATTTGATTTCAAATAATTTAATATCAGATGATTAATGATCTAAATTCATATAATTAATCATTTATCATTTGAAGTTTTGAAATTTTTATTATTTATTTTAATTAATTAATGAAATAATTATATGAATCAAATTTATTTATAATTCATAATCATTAATTATCAGTTTAGTTAATTAGTTCATAATAATTAAATATATTACATATTAATAAATAGTAAATATGTAATAAATTATTGAAAAAAAATCATTACTAAATATTAAATATTAAATATGAATTTGGATAGAAAAGTTGAAAATATAAATAGGCATATCCATATGTACATTGAATTGAAATTTTAATATAATAGAAAAATTGTTTTTAGTTTCACATCTAAATTAATTATGTTTATCTAAATAATTAATGAATTTAGATAATTAATGATTTGGTAATTATTGATGAAGTAATAATTATCTGAAATAATTTTCCTTTATGAAGTATCCCCAACTTGGATAAATATTTATTTGAGTAATTTTTATGTTAATGGTAAATTAAGTATATGAATTATAATTATTTATCCATATTAATAGTCAAATTATTGAAATAATAATTATTTATGAAAAATTACATATGAATATGTGAGCTTAAATTATAAGCAATTGTATTATAATCGTAACATAGTTGAATAGTAGTATTTTAGATGACACATTCCTAAACTCCTTGAAAGACCCAAATGTGGGTCCTAAGAATGAAATAATAAAATAAGAAAAGAATCAGGGAATGTTCCCTGATTCGTAACATTTGTGGGGTAAGAAGGCATGTTGGAGGTTCGGGATGGGATTAAGACAAATTCACAAATAAGAGTTCAATATGAATTATGGGGTAAAAAGGCATGTTGGAGGTTCGGGATGGGATTAAGACAAACTCACAAGTAAGAGTTCAATATGAATTGTGGGGTAAGAAGGCATGTTGGAGCTTTGGGATGGGAATAAGACAAATTCACAAGTAAGAGTTCAATATGAATTTAATTTGTACAACCTAACAAAAAGAGTGGTTAATGTACGTTGGAAATAAATGATGTAACGGACTTCATAGGGACAATCTCAAGTTCAAGCTTTACATAACCTGCAACCTTTGGGAATAGGCACCACTCCCCTCCTTATACTATACTATGTGATTTTCCATGGGGGCTACATCTAAATGACGCATTTTCTTGGGACTCCCAAGTGGGAGTCCCAAAACTAGGATTCTTATCATTTCAAAATTTTGGACATTCAAATCTTTTTCAAATCAAACTTGTTTGGAGCATGTAAGGGCAATATCTTATAGCCCTAAAAAAAAATCAATAACATATTACATGCCTTAATTGGAAATCATTTGACCCCTGTTTTAAAAGGGTTTATGGTGGGGAATCAAATTTCCAATTTGACTCCTAACTTTTCTTTTGATCATAACTCAATCATTTAGGTCTAAATGAATAATGTGAGGACATTTTTAACATTTGCATTTCAAGATCTCTTCAATTGTATCTTGGGAACCCAATTTGATGTTTGTTTGCCCTTTCAACTAAGGCTTTGACTATTTAAGATTCTTGCACAAGTGCAACTCCCAAAATGGGAATGCACTTGGGAGTCATTGGGTTCAATTTCTTGCATTCTCCCCCATTTGTGAAAGTGTGTTTCACTCCTAAACACACTATCTTGGCCTCATGTGCCTTCGCATTTCACACTTGGTTGCCAACCCGATGTTAAAGTTGCAACATCAGTAATGGTGCACTAGTGGCAATACTAATTACATGAATGGGAATCATAGTTGAAAACTAGTTGTAAATGTATTTCATAATGGGTGGTGGAAATGTGGACACATGGCATGATCGCATGTGTGTACATTATACACTAGTTGCAACATAGTTGTTGCTTTAGTGGCACATTTATAATAGTTCTAAAATAGTTGCCACATACAATTATAATGTAACTCTTGAAAAAGTCAAACATGGTTGATTACATACGTATGTACAATATGTATAAATTATTGTATAGAAGGGTCATTTTCAACTCACTTGCAATTATAATATACCTAATTAATTTTTCATGTGTTAATTTATTTATTAATACACCATATTTCTAAAGGTATAGTTGCACAATAGTTGTAATACCCAAAGGATAGTTGCATAATAGTTGTATATGAGTTTTAGTTGCAAAGTAATGTGGTTTCAACGGATGTGATTTCTCATAGTGTATTTATTTAAATGTTTCTTATGTTTTTTAAAAGTTCAATGGGTCCAATAAAATCAAAGTTTGACGTTCCTAGTGGTACCACCTAAGGATGGGTTTGTTTTAATTCCTATCTCATTTAGTTGTAAAGGAAATTCTAGGTATTTCTTTTTTTTGATGTAAAACAAATATCCTAGATAATTGAAACAAAAAAATTCGAATGCAATCCTATACATCAAAGTCCATAAAATTAAATTAACTTCCATTTACACATTGAAAATGATGCAATAATGAAGGAGAAGCTAGTTCACATAAGCACAACCAAGTCTTACAAATTACCAACCCATCATGAATAAAAGGAATCAAGGTAAATGTATCAAAATTGTACAAGAGTCTATGAACTAGGTAACACGTTTTTTTATTTAACTTAACCCCAAATAGACTATCACACAATGCTTCCACTTCTTGGGAATTAATGGAAAATGTAAAATAAGGACTACTGTTTTGAGTTATATTTAGGGTTTTATAAGGATTCAAACAACTTTTGAATTGATTGTAAAATGCATCTTTAGTTGTGCCATTCATTTTATCAAGGATTTTTTGCACAAATATACAAATAGACCATATGCAAAATAGAAATGTTTCTCATTGTAGAGGGTGTAGATGTAATCCTAAGTCAAAGTTAGAAAATCATGAAGGCATTGTAACCAAAACCTAATGTCATGATATGAAAAACTTCCTTACCAAGGAAATGTAATCTATAAATTGCTAGTAGCACATGCCCATTAGTGATGTTTTATCACACATTCACCTCAAAATTGACATCTTCATGGTAGGCTAAATATTAATCTTCTTTCTAGGTCTTTAGACTCAAGCAATGTGTTTTCTTTGTGAACAATTTAACCATGAGGATAAGAGGGAGTGTTGACAAGTTTCCCTCATTATCAGTGATTGATCAATTTATTTTGATCAACAAAGATTAAATCAAGTAGGTGGAATATTATGGTTTAGTGTGTTAGTTGGAATTACATGTTCATCAACTTGTTGGTCTCTTCATTTGACACCGACTATTTAATCCCTTGTAACATTCCCATTATTCATTGAAATTTAGTGCAACAAATCATTGTTCTAAGAAACCAACAAGTAAATCTATAACTTTATATTTAATTACCTTTCAAACATTTATCACAAGAGGTGGTTTTAGAACTTTTCTTAAAATTATTGATGCATGAAGAGTTTTAACAAGTAAATATTTGTACATAAGATGATTTTAATTCAAAAAACCAAAATTGCACTTCCATTGCATTTAATTATCTAATGATGGTGAATGGATGAAGTCATTAATATTCTAACTTTTTCAAATTTAAAATAATACTTGTAACTTTGATACATTGTCAATGAATACACCCTTAATTTTTATCTCAAACCTTGATTTGTTTTCATAATGTTATCACATATGCTCAAACATTGAATACAATATTGTAAGAAAATTGATAATGTTAGCTTAAATTGGGTTCAATTCCAACACCACTTTATTGTTTAGATTTAGTTAGACTAAAGAATAGTTTTAAGATTTTTAGATAATAACAAAATTGGTCTTTAAGAAAATTTGAATGTTATCTTTTTGGTTCTTTAAACTTCAAATCTATGACTACATATATATATCTACAATAACATCCAAAACCAAACTTAAGTTTTTTAAAAACACCAAACTATTCAAACTAGAAACTATGGTCTTTTCCCAAGACAAAAGTTAATGAATATCTTTTGTTTTATACATTAGTTCACTTAGAGAAGACATCAAATCATAATGGAGTATGTGGTTAAAGGAAGTGAAAGATAGTTCCAAGAATGCTCTAATGATGACATTTCCTTGTGCAAAGCACATGTGGTGCCCAAGGGACATCATGGCAACTAGAAATAAACTATGAAGTAAAACAAGGTTGTCAAGATTTAACTTCTTAATGACAATGCAAAAACCTTCAAGTGCAACCTTCATTCATAAAAGTCAAGAGAGAATTTGATTTTGAATATTGAACCATGTAATAAAATTCGCTCACTATTTCCTAAATGGATAATGGCTTTAAAAATGATTTGAAGTAATAATCTAGAAATTGGAAATGTAGAATTGAAGGCCAAAAAATATGTAAACATGAGTGTGTTACTCACTCAAAAAATGAAATATGCTTAAAAAATGGAAGCCAAGACTTTGAAATTAAAAATCAAAGGAGACTTTGAACAAAAAAAATAGAGATTATGAGTTCAAAAGGTAGGCAAACAAAAGTTGAACGTCAAGTCTTGGATATATCTTCCAACAAGTTGCAATAGACACAAACACTAGCTACTAGAACTCTCTTACTCACATTGTTGCACAAGTGAAGAAAACATTACTCAACATAATGTATAACATTACACATCAACAAACAAACCTATTGGATGGGAATTTTGTGCAACAAATGTTCTACTTGTAGAACACTAGCACAAGGTATTGTCTATAAACAACTACAATAAAATTGTTGGAGGCTTTAAGTGCCTTGAACCTTAAAAATCATAATTGTAAGGGAAGAATGTCAATGCTCGCAAGATGAATGACACATTTCAACCAAATTAGGACAAGTAATCCCACCTTACATTTGGCACATTTAAAATTGTGACAAGATAAAAGAATCCTTAGTTTTACCATTTGACTAGTTGTTTATATTCATTAGGCTCAAAATTTCTAACTCCAAGTGTAGGTCACATGTGCAAAAAAAGTCATGCATAAAAACATGTTTGACTATCCATAGAAATTCATTTTGACATTTTCTATGTTTTTGTTTGTAAATAAAAATGTTAATGCACAATTTGATGACATGTGAAAATTTTTAGACATGTGAAACAAAAACACAAACCTAAGTATTCCTTGCACAAATAAATCCATACTAATATCATGGTAGATCTTGGCCAGAAAACCCATTCTGGACAGAAATAAGTCTTTTTAAGTTTGAAAAAACAGAAGCACCACAGATTACAAATAGTGTTCATAAACAAGAAAAACATTAACAATGAAGTGACCTTGCAAGGTCCAATCCTGCAAAGCCTTGATAAACACAATGCAATCTGGGAGATGTTCAAACATTCCCTTCACATTTCCCAACAACAACGACAGGGAGGTTGAGCTCAAAGCTACTGATCCAGTGTTCAGGATTGTGCATGGTGCCATGGAGGTGGAATCCTGCCACATTCAGATTGGCACAAAGCAAATCATCCACCAAATGTATAGCAATCAGTAACACCATGCTGCTGCTTATCCTGGAGATGAAGATTCCCACGGATTCTCTCACACCGACCATGGTAACAGGAGCTCAAAGAAGCAAAGGACAGAATATACATACAATTTACTATTATAAAGGCTTAATCAAACCCCAAGCTGCCCATCCCTATGGCAAGATTGACTGGGTAAAACATCATCAACATGTAGCAGATTCATTCCTCATTTTCATGTGGATTAGTCTTGAATCTCCTGATTTGTAAAAAAGACCTTGTCATATTTTTCTAGTGTATTTAGAGAATACGTTGCAGAGAGTAAAAAACTCAGGGAACTTGGGAAAATGAAATGCCTGCACTTGCTTTTCATTTTCTAAAACTCTAGCGCCATTTCATTTTTTCTGTGATACCCAGTGGCCATTTAAAAAATAAATAAAATCTGAGTATGGTTTTAAATACTGGAATTTCAGGGCTCATGCTCGGCTCTACTTAATTAACACTGCACAACTTCTTAAGGTTTTTAGTAATCTCTATGCAAATGGTTGACAATTTTTTGGCAAAAAGTATAATTCATTGCGTCAAAACATGGCATCCATAATTAAACCAATACAATTACATATGGCATAAATAACTAAAAATGGCATAAATGACTGACTAGTCGAAATGGATGCCATGTTTTGGTGTAGTGATTTCTCAATTAGAGCAGAAAAGTCCTGAAAAAAGTGAAGCAACTTGCAAACAGCAAAATGGATGAATGGACCTACATAAATCCACAATTGTAGTTGGGCGATGAACGGAATAATTGGTAAAAGCTCACACACAGTGCATGAAAGTGATGGATGAACATGATGAAGTTGACACAAAGTTATGATAATCAGGTGATGGACAAACAGACATGGGTAAAGCTCATGCAGAATTTATCACTAATATAATGTAAGGGATCTCCCTCTCCATAGCTTATTTATCAAGGGTGGAGAATCAGACAATAAAAAAATTTATTATTCCTGAAGGCCAGAGATAATAAAATTATATACTTGGATAGAGATAACATAAAAATGCTTGATGAGTTTGTAGCCAGGAAGTTGAATATACAGAAGATTTTCATTTTTTTATTTTTAAAAAACTTCTTATTGTGACAAGAGAAACAAAGTTCAGAAAGAAGATTGAAAATTGGAATGTACATTGGAGTGTTGGGGTGGGGGTAGCCTATGTGACTAAAATTCAGGAGATTCATGAACTCCCTGTGCCCCTTCTGCCTGCTAGAGAATTGCCAAAAATGGGACACAGGGGAATGCATAGGTACTTACTTCACTTACAAAAAAATTCTCATCATCATAGGTACACGACGCAGCTAAAGAAAGAGAGAAAAAAAACACACTACAGAACCAGTCCCCAGTGGAAATTGATCTTTCTCTCATGAAGATCATGTAGATCTTGTTTGGAATTCAATTTCCCACTGTGGTCAGCTCGAGTTGCGGTTGGAGTAGGAGCAAGTCTTCCGAGGGCCCCATGACAAGAATCTTCAATTTTTAGCCCAAAATCCCATCCAAGTCTCGGTATCCTCGTGACCGGAACTACAATTCCAAGAACTGCGAAATGTAGCGAAATCATCTTCCAAAGGCACTGCCATAGTACTAGTGTTGTTGTAGTGCGAGAAATTTGCATTAGAGCCGGAGGCTGATCGTGAGCGAGCTTGTGCGGCATTATATTGAGCTTGCAAGCTGAAATTCTCTGTGTCTTGGGTACTAGTTCTTGTGGGTGCTCGTATCGGTTGTGGTCGCAGTAAATGGTCCGTGGACGACGCTGGCGGAGTGTAGCCGTTGCGAGCAGCTGATTCACCTGCTGTAGCAAGAATTGCGTCTGGTTTTACACCTGTGAGCTCTTGTACCAATCCGCGGAACTCGCTAGAACTCGCCTCCAGCAGGGTTGTCGGGACGCGGCGGGACGGTCGCTTGCGCCTCGGCTTAGCTTTCATGGGTGCAGCAGCAGGACTTGTGTTTCTTCTTGATGGAGAGGCACTTTCTGAGCTGTGCAATGAATTGGTGCAGTGGGCTTCTGGAGTATTGGGTGTCGTTTGCTGAGATTCGACAGTACTACCCAGCAGCGTGAACCAATTAGGGTCAGAAGCACTAAAGCAGCTACTACTACCGGTTTGCATTGCATAATGACCCCAATGCGCCATTTGCAGCTCATCCTGACTGCTTGACGGGGAAGTTCCAGCACTTCCTCCTCCTGATCCACTTGCCATGATCTGCGGCACCTGCGCCTATAACTAGATCACAAGCTGCTGTTATTCCGGCCTAGTCAGTCTAATTCCGCTGACGACTAGTGACACTTGAAAGGCCGCGACTTCTAGATTCTTGCATACACTGGAGCTCTAAAGTACTGATCCAACTGCCAATTCTGTAGCTGCTAATTCACTGCTCGGTACTCTCCGTCAATTCTCTGTGTCTGTGTGTGAATTCGATCTATCTCCGGCTCGGAATCAGGAGTTGCACTACTGATCCAAGGCCCTTTCCCAAAAAAAAACGTTAGTCCTGACTCCTCTCCAGGCACAATGATGCTTGCGCGGATTCTGGAAATCTGCAATCTATCTAGCTCGTAGATGAAGAAGCCACAATATGACAGATGATGAGCTTGATCGCTGCTTTTAGAAAACCTACCCAATCAATGACCATAAACTCTTGTAGATCTGCGGCAGACAATGAACCGAAAACCGAGTTACAAGAACTAATTCTCAGCCAAAAACCAACAAAAACTTGCTAATTCCAAGGACTCACACTACTACTGGAAGCTGATCGATATCAAGAAGACCTGAACTAGATTCCTGCAGTAGTACTACTACCACCTCTTCAATGTGAGAGAGAAAGACCCCCCGCCAAAAAAACAAAAAAACTAAAAACAAAAACAAAATCCCAGCAAAACCTAGAAAGCTAAAATTGGGTTGGATGCAAAACTCTGGCAGGCGAACATCATCACAACAGTCTCAGCACGTGACTGCTCTTCTTCTCAACATATTTCTCTAAGCATTCATTCATCAAAGTTCACCACCAGCGCTGGCGGAGATCAAAGGCAGCGCACAGGAATGAGAGCTTGAAAACTTTTGGTGGGAGATTTGGAAGCGCAGGGGTTTTATACTACCGAACACTACGCTTGGTTGGTTGGTTGTTTGTTTCTGGCCCACACGGCAGTGAGTAGGGTTTAGGGTTTTCTTTTGCGTTAATAAACTGTGTGACAGTTACCGTGTCCTCACGGCAGACTGACCACAGACAGGGTCAACCTAATCGCTTTTGACCCCCC
>Ga0116229_10004020_pt1 | contig 24177 bp, 20 predicted proteins | sample S1TSphgellanicum_3_FD_87313 | JGI IMG/M metagenome (GOLD analysis project Ga0116229, IMG submission 87313) | Host-associated microbial communities from peat moss isolated from Minnesota, USA - S1T2_Fc - Sphagnum magellanicum MG | ecosystem: Host-associated > Plants > Peat moss > Unclassified...
CAAGCGCGGCAGCACCTCCGATGCCGGGCGGGCTCGCCGCATCTCCGACGTCGTAAGCCAATTGATCGCGGGCGCCGCCGTGCCCGGGGTTTTGCCCCCTTTACGAAAAAATGTTCTTTTCTGAAGAAAATAACCGAAAGACTCTTGCCCCTGCGCCTGCGGAAAGGTTGAGGCCATGACTGATATGTTGGGGACTGCGTCAAAAGGCAAAAGTCTTTTGGTTGTTTTCTTCAGAGGAGAACTGCTTCCTTAAGCCCTTGTTTTTACTAGTTTCTTACGGAAAGTCGCCCTAAAACACCCACGGGTCGTGGCCGCCGAACGTCTGCTTAGCCAGCGCGCAACCCGGTCGCCGCACGCAAACCGGCGCTCTGGCCATTCTCATCTACGCCGGGCGTGAATCAGCACCCAACGCCTGGTCCACCGCACGCGGCTTGCCCGCATCGTCCACCGCCACCATCACAAACCGCGCCTTGGTCACCCGCTCATGCACGCGCGACGCCCCGCGCAGCGCCCATACATCGACGTTTACCGTAATGGAGGTGCGGCCGACGCCGACCACTTCGGTGTAGCAGGACACCAGATTGCCCACTTTCACCGGCCGGACGAATTCGAGGTTGGACACCGCAACGGTTGCCACGCGGCCGCGGGCGCGCTCGTAGGCGGCGGAGCCGGCGGCCATGTCCATCAGGCCCATGATCCAGCCGCCGAAAATGTCGCCGGATGCGTTCGTATCGGCCGGCATGGCCGGAATGCGCAACGCCAATTCCCCACAAGGCGCATCGTTGTCATCCATATCCATGACTTGCCTTAAAAAACCAAAGTCTTTTGTTTCTTTTCTGCAGAAAAGAAGCACTTCCCTTTTTCTTTTTGTTTCGGTGCTACAGCACATCCCGGCAGGTAAACCCAATGATCACGGTATCGATCACCGTCGCCACCAAGGCTTCCTGCGTGGCCTGCACCCGCGGCATCATGTCCATTGCGACCGACGTCACACCATGCAGCATGCTCCAGATGCTTTCGGCGATGACCCCCGGATCGCCGGGCCGGAACACGCCGCCGGCGACCAGTTCCTCCACCGCGTGCTCCAGCACGATGAACGACTGGTCGGCCACGTCCGGCTTGTCGCATGGCGCTTCCAGCGCCTTGACGTTGCGCGTCTGGAAGGTGAGGCGATATTCGTCCGGGCGTTCCAGCGAGAAGGCCACGTAGGCGTGCATCCCCGCGCGCAGGCGCTTCAGCGGTGTGAGCGCCGGCGACTGCACATTGTGCAGCACCACCAGCAGCTCGCCGAAGAAATCCTCGGCGATGGCTTTCAGGATGGCTTCCTTGTCGGCGAAGTGCAGATAGATTGCGGTGGGCGAGACGCCCACTTCGGCGGCGATCCGCCGCATGGTCGCATGCGCGAAGCCTTCCTCAGTAAACAGCCGCTTGGCTGCCTCCAGAATCTCGCCCCTGCGGGACGCGCCCTGACCACGCGGCTTGCGCGTGCGTGCGGGGAGTGTTTCGCTCATATCTGCCACTTCATCATTTGTGTTCACCTATGTCCCAAAAATCAACAGCCAACCGCTTGTTCCTGTGGTCCGCCATGTTGGCGGCGCTCGTGGTGTGTCCCGCCGTCACCGACGCGCAACAATCCAGCGCCGCCAACCCGGAGAGCTGCTTTGCCGCGTGGGCCGCGACGCGCGGCTACGGCCTCGGTGCGCCGCGCCAGGCGACCCCCGCGCCGGACGGCAAGTCCGTGCTGTTTCTGCGCAGCGAATCGCGCGAGACCAGCCTGGGCCTCTACGAATACGACCTGGACACCCACACCGAGCGCGCGTTGGCGCTGCCGGCCAGCGGCCCCGAGCACCTCAGCGTGCAGGAAAAGGCGCTGCGCGAGCGCACCCGCATGACGCTGACGGGGATCACCGATTTTGCCATGAGCGAAACCGGCAACCGCGTGTTGATTGCGCAGGGGCCCAGGCTTGCCACCATCGACCTGCCCGGCGGGACCAACCAGCCGGTGCCGGGGGACGGCTGGATCGCGCCCGTGCTGTCGCCGGACGGCACCGCGATCGCCGGGGTGCGCGACAACGACATTCACATCGTGGATGTTGCCACCGGCGCCGACCGGCGGCTCACATTCGGCGGCACCGACATTGTTACCAACGGCCTGGTGGATTTTGCCGCCGCTGAGGAGCTTGAACGCGCTGCCGGGCTGTGGTGGAGCCCGGACAATGCGCATTTGCTCTACGAACAGGCCGACAGCACCGGCGTCGAGAAGCACTTCATTGCCGATCCCGGCCATCCGCAACAGGCGCCGGTGGAATTCCGTTATCCCCGCGCCGGCACCGAAAACGCCAAGCTGCGCCTGGGTATTATCTCGCGCACCGGCGGCCACACGACGTGGATAAACTGGGACCACGACACCTACCCCTACGTTGCCCGTGTGGTGTGGCAAAAGGACGGGCCGCTCAGTCTTGTTCTGCTGACGCGCGCGCAAACCAAGGAACTTGTGGTCACCGTTGACACCGTGACCGGCAAGACCACGCCGCTGCTGACCGAGACCGACGGCGCCTGGCTCAATATCTCGCCCGAGTACGACCTGGCAGGCGCGGGCGGTGCCAAGCCGCTGCCGTATTGGCTGAAGGGCGGCCAATCGTTCCTGTGGGCCGCCGAGCGAGACGGGATTTGGCGGCTCGAGCTGCACCATGCCGACGGCACGCCGGACCATGCGGTGACGCCCCGCGGCATCCCGTTTGTTGCGCTGAACGATGTCGATCCCGCCACCGGCAGCGTTATTTTCACCGGCCGCCCCGACCATATCGACACCGCCCTGTATCGCGCCTCGCTCGCCGGTAACGCCGACCCCGCCCCGCTCGCGCGCGCGCCGGGCCTGCACGCCGCGGCCGCCGGCGAAAACCAGCATGCCATCCTCGCCGACCGCGTGGCGCTCGCTGACGGCACCTCCGCCACGCTGCTGCTCGACACCGCCGGCAACACGCTCGCCACGCTGCCCAGCAAGGCCGAGCAGCCGGCGCACATGCCCGAGGTGGAATTCACCACGTCCGGCGCGCTGGATTTCGACACTGCCATCATACGCCCGCAATTCTTTCTGCGTGGTAAGAGCTATCCGGTGGTGCTCGCGGTGTATGCCGGGCCGGGGGTTAAAACCGTGTTCCGCACGCCCCGCGTGTTCCTGGAGGACCAATGCCTGGCCGACGAAGGCTTTGTCGTGGTCGACCTCGACGGCCGCGGCACGCCCGGGCGTGACCGCGATTTCGAGCGCGCAACCAAATTCGACTTGATCGACGTGCCGTTGCAGGACCAGGTCGATGGCCTGCAATCGCTCGAAAAACGCTATCCGGAAATGGACCCTTCGCGCGTCGGCGTGGAGGGCTGGTCGTTCGGCGGCTACTTCACCGCCATGGCGACCATTCGACGGCCGGACATCTTCCGCGCCGGCGTGGCGGGCGCGCCCGTGGTGGATTTCGATGATTACGATACTGCCTATACCGAACGTTATCTCGGCCTGCCCGAGGCGCATCCGGAGGCCTACGCGAAAAGCAACGTTCTCACCTATGCGGCCAGACTCGAACGCCCGCTGCTGATCATGCACGGGCTCACCGACGACAATGTGTATTTCGAAAACACCGTCAAACTCACGCAGGCGCTGATCGACGCCGGCAGGCCGTACAATCTGCTGCTGCTGCCCGGCACCCACTTGCTGCCCGACCCGAAGCTGCGCACCCGCGTGGACGATGCCCGCGCCGCGTTTCTGAAACAGCATCTCAAATAGCGCCGGCCGCTTGCGGTGCTTCTGGTGCTCGTCATGGCGATGTACTGGGGCTTTCTGCTCGTCCTCAGCCCGGTCATGCTATGGTATGCGCTGCCGGGTTGGCACACCACGCTGGGCATCGCCTACGCGGCCATCGCGCTGGTGGCGCTGGCGTTCTGGATCAGGCACATCCTGCGCGAACGCGCCGAAATCCGCCGCAACCCGGCCGCCGCGGCCGACTGGCGCTGGCCGGCCGGCACGCCGCCCGAAATGTTCCGCCGCAAAATTGAGCTTTTCCTGTTGATGCGCGGTTGGCGTATCGAATCGTCTCGCGTCGCAGCCGGGGGCCGCGTCGAACTTGTCACGCGAATGGATCGATACACCATTGCCCTGCTGTTCGTAAATCCTGTGCAGCCTGCCGGCGAGGCGGCCGACGTGTACCACCTCCACATGCTGTGCGACACGGCTCGCACGCCTTATGCGGCTCTCGTAACCACCGCCGCCTGCGGCCCGGACGCGCTGGCGGCGGTGCGCGACCCGAACATTCTGCTGCTCCGGTATGCCGATGTCGAGCGGCTGGAGGATGTCGTCGGCATTGCGACGTGGCGGCAGTCGGCGGCGCCGATGTTTTGATACCGGACAAAAAAGCAGTCGTTCTTTTTTTCAAGAAAGAACGGCTTCCTCGGTCTTTTCTTACTTAATGGCCGGCAGCCTTTATTGCTTTCGAAATGACCGCGCAGGCATCGGCGACGCCGCCCCAGCCTTGGACTTTGACCCATTTGCCGGGCTCGAGGTTCTTGTAGGTGTCGAAGAAATGTTCGAAGGCGCGGCGCATGATCAGGGGCAGGTCCTCGACGCTGGCGATGTCGCCGTGCAGGGGATGAACTTTGTCGTGCGGCACGCAGATGATTTTCTCGTCGAGGCCGGCCTCGTCCTCCATGTGCAGCACGCCGATCGGGCGGCAGCGGATGACGGCGCCGGGGACGACGGCGGCGGGCACCAGGACGAGGGCGTCCACCGGGTCGCCGTCCTCGGCTAACGTTCCGGGAATGAAACCGTAGGCCGCGGGGTAGGACATCGGCGAGAACAGGAACCGGTCCACCACGATGGCGCCGGTGTCCTTGTCCACCTCATATTTCACCGATGATCCCTGGGGGATTTCGACCACCACGTTGATGTCGAGCGGCGGTTCTTTCCCGGTCGGCATGTTGCTGACGTTCATGGGTTTTGGTCCAATAGGGAGAAGCGTGAGGGGTTCATTTTGCAGCCGCTGGGCGGCGGGTTGGCGGGCTGGAGCCCACCCTGCGGCTGATCTTCCATCAGTGCCTGGCTGCGAGCATGGCCAGCAATAGAAGTGCCACGATGTTGGTGATTTTGATCATCGGATTTACCGCCGGGCCGGCGGTGTCCTTGTAGGGATCGCCGACGGTGTCGCCGGTGACGGCGGCTTTGTGGGCATCGCTGCCTTTGCCGCCGTGGTTGCCTTCCTCGATGTATTTCTTGGCGTTGTCCCAGGCGCCGCCGCCGCTGGTCATGGAAATGGCGACGAACAGGCCGGTGACGATGGTGCCGAGCAGCATGGCGCCGAGGGTGGCGAAGCCTTCGGCCTGCCCGGCCGCTTCGTCGACCACGAAGTAGACGACGATGGGGGCGAGCACCGGCAGCAGGCTGGGCACGATCATTTCGCGGATTGCGGCCTTGGTCAGCATGTCCACCGCGCGGCCGTATTCCGGCTTGGCGGTGCCTTCCATGATGCCGGGGATTTCCTTGAACTGGCGGCGCACTTCGACGACGACGGCGCTGGCGGCGCGGCCGACGGCGGTCATGCCCATGGAGCCGAACAAATAGGGCAGCAGGCCGCCGAGGAAGAGGCCGATCACGACGTAGGGATTTTGCAGCGCGAAGTTCACGTGCAGATCGGGGAAGTAGTGCTGCAGGTCCTGCGTGTAGGCGGCGAACAGCACCAGCGAGGCGAGGCCGGCGGAGCCGATGGCGTAGCCTTTGGTGACCGCCTTGGTAGTGTTGCCGACGGCGTCGAGCGCGTCGGTGGTCTTGCGGACGTCCTTGGGCAGGTCGGCCATTTCGGCGATGCCGCCGGCGTTGTCGGTGACCGGGCCGTAGGCGTCGAGCGCCACGATCATGCCGGCGAGCGCCAGCATGGTGGTGGCCGCGGTGGCGATGCCGAACAGGCCACTGAGCTTGTAGGCGACGATGATGCCGACGGAGATCACCACCACGGGGAGCGCGGTCGATTCCATCGAGACGGCGAGACCCTGGATGACGTTGGTGCCGTGGCCCGTGGTGCTGCTTTGCGCGATGCTGCGCACCGGGCGGTATTCGGTGGATGTGTAGTATTCGGTGATCCAGACGATGGCGCCGGTGACCGCCAGGCCGACGACGGCGCAGCCCATCAGGTGGCCGCCGTTGGTGAAGCTGCCGTCCGTCAGGATGAGGGGCACGTCGAAGCCGATGGTTTTGGCGATGACGAAGGCGATGCCGGCGAGCGAGAGGACGCCGGTGACCAGCAGGCCCTTGTACAGCGCGCCCATGATGTTCTGGGTCGCGCCGAGGCGGACGAAGTAGGTGCCGACGATGCTGGTGAGAATGCAGACCGCGCCGATGGCGAGCGGCAGCATCATGGCGGCGTCGCGCTGCACCGGCTCGCTGAAGAAGATCGCGGCGAGCAGCATGGTGGCGACGATGGTGACGGCGTAGGTTTCGAACAGGTCGGCGGCCATGCCGGCGCAGTCGCCGACGTTGTCGCCGACATTGTCGGCGATCACCGCGGGGTTGCGGGGGTCGTCCTCGGGAATGCCGGCCTCGACCTTGCCGACCAGGTCGGCGCCGACGTCGGCGCCCTTGGTGAAGATGCCGCCGCCGAGGCGGGCGAAGATGGAGATCAGCGAGGCGCCGAAGGAGAGCGCGACCATGGCTTCGAGCACGGGGCGCAGCTCGGGGCCGTGCATGGTGGCGCGCAGGAACAGGTAGTAGCCGGTGACGCCGAGCAGACCGAGGCCGACGACCAGCATGCCGGTGATGGCGCCGGCCTTGAAGGCGACGTCGAGGCCGGCGGCGAGGCCCTTGCGGCTGGCTTCGGCGGTGCGGACGTTGGCGCGGACGGAGACGTTCATGCCGACATAGCCGGCGAGGCCGGAGAGGCCGGCGCCGATGGCGAACCCGATGGCGACGTGGATGCCCAGCACCAGGCCGAGGAACACCAGCACGGCGGCGCCGACGATGGCGATGGTCTGGTATTGGCGGTTGAGGTAGGCGTTGGCGCCTTCCTGCACGGCGGCCGCGATTTCCCGCATGCGCGCATTGCCTGGGTCGGCAGCGAGCACTTGGCGAGTTGTGAAGGCTCCGTAGGCTACGGCGGCGGCGCCGCAGCCTAGAATGGCGAGGTTTGCCAGCATTTTTATTTGTGTCCCCAGGTACAGTTAGGCGTGAGTCGGGTTGGCCGGGCGGGCCTCGCGGGGCTTGTTGCCGCAGTGGGGCAAAAAGGCAAGGGACGGCTCGGATCGAGGTGCGGCACCCGGCCCCTGACGCCGTCTTGCACGCATGACGTGTAGCGTCCGGCTGAACCAGGTCTCGATTTGCATAAAAAATCGGATTGAGCGCTAAAAAACGGTTGAAAGCCGCGCAAGGAGCGTTTAGATTTATAAACGGTTATGTCTATTATTAAAGACTCTGATCTGAGTGGAGCGTATTTTGAACATGATCCTTCAAGCCATGCTGGCCGGCGCCGTTTTTCTGCTCCTGGCTGGGACGCCTGCGTCCGCAGGCGACAGCGCAAATGCCTTTGCCGCGCTGGACGATTTTGGCCCTGCGCCGGTCGATTCCGCGCCAGTGACCCCGGCGCGCCGGATGCCGGTGCAATTCGTGACCGGGCGGAGCCGGCACCTGGGGCCCGTTCGACAATAAGTGCATCGAGTTGCCGAAGATCGCAATGGCCAGGAGCGCCAGGGCGAGTTGAATACCGTGTGGCGTGTAGAGGTAGGGCAGGTTTAATCCGGCCTCGAGGTTGCGGCGGAGCAGCCGGGCCGCGCCCAGGGCCAAACCCTGGCTGGCGAGTGGCGCCCCGCGCCCAGCCCGATCGTGACGATCAGCGGCGCGGGCCAGGTGGTCAGCCAGGTGGTCAGAGTGTTGCGCCGCGACGTGTCCATGGTGGTGATCCTTGCAGGGGACAGGCCCATCTTGCCCGCGGGCGCGGGGTGAGGCAGACCTAGGCTCCCCTGGCGCCTGTAGCTCAACTGGTTAGAGCGGGCCGCTCATAACGGCTAGGTTGCGGGTTCAAGTCCTGCCGGGCGCAGGGAAAGCCGGTCTGGCGGCCATCTAGCGCGATTTTCCTGCGCTCCGGTGCTCATGGCCAAGCGGCCACTCTGCTCCGGTGCTCGGCAAAATCACGCTAGCTGACTCGCCAGCCCGGCTTTCCGGACACGCACTTCCGAACAGAGGTTAAAAGACGCTTGCTTTACCGATTCGGTTTGGGCGGGCAGGCTGGCGAGACGCACGCCGTGGAGTCCCTGCCGTATGACGATCCAAAGCATCGACGCATCGCATCAGCTTGGCCGCGGGTTGCGGACGCGGCATGTTACCATGATTACGGTGGGCGGGATTATCGGGGCGGGGCTGTTCGTCGGCAGCAGCACGGCGATTGCGACGATCGGGCCGGCGGCGATTCTGAGCTATGCGCTGTCGGGGCTGGTGATCCTGTTCATGATGCGGATGCTGAGCGAACTGGCGTCGTCGTTTCCGGGCACCGGCAGCTTTACCGAATTCGCGCGGCTGGGACTGGGCGAATGGGCGGGATTCACCGCCGGATGGCTGTACTGGTATTTCTGGGTGATCGTGGTGCCGATCGAGGCGATCGCCGGGGCGGGCATTTTGCACGCTTGGTACCCCGTATTCGCGGTGTGGCAGATCGGTCTGTTTCTGCTCACCCTGATGACTGCGGTGAATTTGCTGTCGGCGCGGTCTTTCGGCGAGTTTGAATTCTGGTTTTCGTCCATCAAGGTGGCGGCGATCCTGGCGTTCATCTGTGTCGCGGGGGCTTACGCGACCGGGGTTACCTCACCCACAGGGTCGACGTTCGGCAATCTGACCAGCCATGGCGGGTTCGCGCCGAAGGGTGGGCTGGCGATCCTGGCCGGCGTGACCAGCGTGATTTTCTCGTTTGTCGGGGCGGAGATCGTGACGATTGCGGCGGCGGAATCGAACGAGGGGGCGCGCACCATTGCCAAGCTGACGAGCTCGGTCGCGTTGCGCATCCTGCTGTTCTTCGTGCTGTCCATTACGCTGATCGTGGCGGTGGTGCCGTGGAACGAAATCAAGCCGGGCATATCGCCGTTTGCCATGGCGCTGGCGCGGGTGGGGATTCCGCATGCGGCGGACGCGATGAACGTGGTTGTGCTCACCGCGGTGCTGAGTTGTTTGAATTCGGGCATTTACGTGACGTCGCGCGTGCTGTTCCAGCTCGCGGCGAAGGGCGATGCGCCGCAATGGCTGGTGACGGTGAATGAGCGGCGCGTCCCGGCGCGGGCGATCGTTGCGGGCGCGGTGTTCGGCTATGGCGCGATTGCCTGCTCGGTCATTTCGCCGGGCGTGGTGTTCAGCTTCCTGGTGAATGCCTCGGGCGCCATTGCGCTGGTGAATTATTTGCTGGTGGCGCTGGCCGAAATCCGGCTGCGGCAGCAGATGGAGACGAGCGCGCCGGAGCGGCTGACGATTCGGATGTGGTTTTTTCCGTATGCGACTTGGGGGACGATTGCGGTGATTGTCGGTGTTCTGATTGCGATGGCGGCGACGCCGGAGCTGCAGAGCCAGTTCTTTTGCAGCCTGGCGGCGGTGGTGCTGGTGTTGGGGTTGTTTGCGGTGTTGCGGCGGCGGGGGGCGGCGGCGGTGGCATAAGAAAGAAGTCGTTCTTTTTTGAAAAAAAGAACCAGGAAACTTTTATTTATACAGCGCTGATTGGCGGATGGCGCTTCACCGGGTCGCCTGCGGCGTGGTTAACAAGTTGCAAGCCTGGGCGTTCGTCCTTCCCAAGAACCCCCCTGCCGGGCTAGGCCAGCGGCCGGACCTTTGGGGGGATGCGTGTTCGTCGAGTTCTTCACGTGGTGGCGGCAGCAATTGCTGGACCTGGTGCCGGAGGCCTTGCGCCCTGGATCGGGGCAGGCGGCCAATGCGCTGGTGGCGGACGCGACCGCGCATGGGGTGCTGACCTTGTTCCGCCGCCGGCGGGGCGCCGAGACGCGGGTGGCGTCGGTGCGGCTGGACGAGCCTGGGGCGCCGGCGCTGCGGGCGGCGTTGAACGGGCGGGCGAGCGGCGAGCCGGTGCTGCTGCGGCTGCCGCCGGATGTGCTGCTGGAGCGCATGGTCAATCTGCCGCTGGCGGCCGAGCGCGATCTGGAGCGGGTGATCGGCTACGACATGGAGCGTCTGACGCCGTTTACGGTGGACGAAGTGTACTGGGGTTCCACGGTGGAGACCCGGGATCGGGCGCGCAGCCGCCTTGCGGTGCGGCTGAGCCTGGTGCCGCGCGCGGGGGTGAAAGACGTGATCGACCTGCTCGCTTCGTGTGCGGGCCGGCCAAGCCTGATCGAGGCGGCGACCGAAGACGGGCCCCGCACCATAAGGCTGGCGCACACGCCCTCTGCTGGGGCGTCGCGGCTCAGCACGCGCCAGGCGGCGGCGATTTTGGGGGTGCTGCTCGCTTTGGTGATTGTCAGCCCGTTCCTGCGGCAGTCGCTCGACATGGCGGCGGCGTCGAGCCGGCTCGACGCCCTGGCGCCGCGCATGGCCGAGGTGAATGCGCTGCGGCGGCGGATTTCCGGCGCGGGCGCGGGGGGCGATGCGGTGGCAGCCGAGACGCGCCGGCTGGGCGATGTGATGGAGGCGCTGGCCGCGGTCACCGAAATCCTGCCCGACGACAGCTACCTGACCGAGTTCGCCATGCGCGAGCGCAAGATGACGATGAACGGGCTGTCGGCCTCCGCACCGCGGCTGATCAGCGCGCTGTCGGCCGACCCGCGGATCAAGAATCCGTCGTTTACCGCCCCCGTGACCCGCGCCGAGAACGGACATAACGACGTGTTCGCCATCAGCGCCACGCTGGCCGACTAGACATGGCAAGCCTGCCCACCGGCCGCAACGGCAGAATTCTGGCCGCTGGCTTTGCCGTCCTGGCACTTGGCGTTGTATGGCTGGGCATCGTGGCGCCGGTGCTGGAATGGTATGGCGCCCGCGCCGGCCGCCTGGGCGAGCTGCAAGCCAAGGCGGCGCGGGAGCGCGCGCTGATCGACACGCTGCCGGCGCTGCAGAAGGCGGCAGCCGAGGCCGCCAAGACGCCGACCCGGTCGGTGCTGTCGGGCGCCACCGATGCGATCGCGGGCGCGGCGTTGCAGGAGCAGGTGCAGACCATGGCGACCGCCGCGGACGCCCAACTGACCAGCATCGAGACGCTGCCGGCGGAGCAGGTGGGCGCGTATCGGCGCATCGGCGTGCGGGTGGAGCTGAATGCGCAGCTTGGCGTGATCGTGGCACTGCTCCGCGCGGTGGAGGAGGCGCAGCCGAGCATGCTGGTGGACGATATTCATCTGACGGCAACGCCGAGCGGACCGCTCAACAAGACCGAGTTGCCGCTCGACGCGTCGTTTACCGTGTACGGTTTCCGTGTCGGCACGGCCCAGGAGGATACGGAATGAACTTGCCACAAGCCATTCTCGCCAGGCCGGGGCGCTGGTTCGCCGGCGCATGCGCGGTGCTGGGACTTTTGCTGGTGTCGGAGTGGTTGCCGGCCGCCGAGGCGCCGGTGATCGTGCCGGTGGCGATTTCGCAGAAGGCGCCGCATGGCGCGAAGTCCGGTGCGGCAGACGCCGCGGCGGATGCCGATGCAGACGATAGCGACAAGGATAGCGGGAGCTGGGCGGAGACGATCCTCGGGCGGCCGCTGTTCGCGCTGAACCGGCGGCCGGCCAAGGCGCATGGCGGCGGCGCCAGGATTGCCGCCAGCGGCCTGCCGCGGCTTTCGGGCATCATCATTGCCGGGGCGAGCCGGCGCGCGATTTTCATGCCGGACGGCGGCAAGCCCGTGGTGCTGGCCGAGGGCGCCAGCATCGAGGACGGCACGATACGGCAGATTGCGGTGGACCGGGTGATCGTTGCGAGCACCAAGGGCGACATGACACTGTATCCGAGCTTCGACCATAATCGCACGCCGCCGGCGCCGATCGTTCCGAATACGCCGATGTTCCAGGGGCCTTACGGGGCGGGAACCTTGCCGCCAGGTCTTCCGGGCAACGCGGCGGTGCAGGCGGCCGACGCCAACAGTGACGACAACGACGATTCGCCGCCGCAGCCGCCGACGATGCGCCCCACCCCGATACCGCCTCCGGGCGGCTTCCGTGGTACGCCGATGTTCCCACGGGGTAGACCGCAATGAAGCACCCGCAGCGATCCCGCGTGCGCGCCAGGTTCACCGCCGCCGGCTCCGCCCGGTTTCCCTCCGCCGGCTCCGGCTCGTGTACCTCTGCCGGCGCCGGCTTGTGTACTTCTGCCGGCTCCGGCTTTTGTACTTCTGCCGGCTCCGGCTGGGGCCTGGTGATCGGCGCTCTCCTGATCGGAGCATCGATGCTGGCGCTGTCGGGCTGCGCGCGCCACCCGGCTGCGGTGGCCACGATCCCGGACATTCCGCCGCTGGACGCCAACACCGGCCGGGCGACACCGCGGGTGAGCGGCCCGGTGGGCGGCCTGGCGCAGCATCCACAGGTGACCGTGAGCACCGTGCCGAGCCGCATGGCGTCGCTGCCGGCTACGTCATTGGGCCCCGGCGGCGGCAACGTGAATTTGAATTTCGCCGATGCGGATATTCGCGAAATCGCCGCCGAAATCCTCGGCAACGACCTGCATGTGAACTACGCCATCGATCCTTCGGTGCATGGCACGGCGACCTTGCGGACGGTGCGCCCGCTGTCCACGTCGCAGCTGCTGCCGGTGCTGCAATCGTTGTTGGCACAGAACGGCGCCACGCTCACGCAGCAGAACGGGGTGTATCGGGTGCTGCCGATCGCGGCGGCCAATGGCACGCTCGGAACGCCCGGCACCGCGGGCGGCACGCTGGTGCCGCTGCGTTATGCCGCGGCGGAGGACATGGCCAAGGCGCTGGCGACCTATGCGCAGGGCGGCGCGCGCATCATTGCGGTGCCGGCGGCCAACGCCGTTGTCATCAGCGGCGAACCGGCGCAACGCGACGCGCTGGCCGAACTGGTGACGTCGTTCGACGTCGATACGCTGGCGGGACAGAGTTATGCGCTGTTCCCGGTGACCACGGGGGACGCCGCGGACCTCGCCGACGCGCTGAAAACGGCGTTCCGGGCGCAGCAGAACGGCCCGTTGTCGAGCGTGCTGCGGGTCGTGCCGCTGGCGCGGGTCAACGCGGTGCTGGTGATCGCCAATTCGCCGCAATATATCGAGCAGGCGCAGCGGGCGTTCGCGGTGGTGGAGCGCGGCCGGCGGCAGACGATGCGCACCTGGCACGTGTATTATTTGCAGAACGGCACCGCCAACGACGTGGCCTACACGTTGCAGCAGGCGTTTACGCCGAACAACGTCACCGCGCAGCCGAGCGCGCATGCCAGCGGCCAGGCCGGCGGCAATAGCACGAGCGGTGCCGGCATCAGCAGCATTTCCAGCATGGGCAGCGGGGGGTCGAGCGGCGGCGGCGGCACCTCCGGCCTGAGCGGCATCGGCAGCGGTGGCAGCAGCGGTTCGAGTTTGGGCGCCTTGGGGGGCGGCAGTTCCGGCGGCGGCCTGGGCAGCCAGTCCAGCGGCGGGCATGGGGCGGTTTCGGGGGCGGGTGCCGCCGGTGCGAACCCGCTGCTCGGCGGGATTTCCAACAGCGCCGGCAGCAGCGGCACCGACACCAACGTGATGCGTATCATTCCGAATCCGGATAATAACGCGATCCTTGTCTATGCCACGGGCGAGGAGGAGGACACGGTGGAGTCGATGCTGCACAAGATCGACATCCTGCCGCTGCAGGTGCGCATCGACGCCATCATTGCCGAGGTGACGCTGAACGACAACTTGTCATATGGCACGCAGTTCTTCTTCAAGCATCACGCCCTGAACGGCGGCCTGATCGGGGAGGCTGCGAACGCGATCAGCAGCGGCGTCTTTTCCGGCAGCAACCCGGCGGTCCCGGGCTACGGGACACCGAACGGTGTCTTCAACATCCAGGGCGCCAGCGGCGACCTGGTGCTGCAGGCGCTGCAGGATGTAACGACGGTGAAGGTGCTGTCGGCGCCGGACCTGCTGGTGCTGGATAATGAAACCGCCCAGTTGCAGGTGGGTGACGAGGTTCCGGTGCAGAACGGCACGCTGACCACGGCCGCCTCCACCGGCACCGGCGTGATTTCATCGACCTCCTATGTCACCACGGGTGTCATCACGCTGGTGACGCCGCGGGTGAATTCGGGCGGACTGGTGACGCTGGATATTCAGCAGGAGGTGAGCGCCGTGCTGCCGACCAGCGAAGTGAGCGGCAATTCCGGCTCAGGGATCGGGTCGCCGACATTCTCGGACCGCGCGGTGAAAAGCCGCGTGGTGGTGCAGGATGGGCAGACGGTGGGACTGGCCGGGCTGATTACCGACAATGTCAGCAAGGACAATTCGGGCCTGCCGTTCCTCAAGGACATTCCGATTCTCGGCCTGGCCTTCGGCACCCAGAGCAACATCCGGTCCCGCACCGAGTTGCTGATCCTGCTGACACCGCACGTGCTGCACGACCAGCGCGACGCGCGCGCACTGACCGAGGATTTGCGCGAACAACTGCCGCATGCGGCGGCGGCGCCGTATGATTTGCAGAGATTGCCGGCCACCGGTTCCTCGGAGCCGCAGGGCCGCCTGTTCAATCGGGTGGGATTGACGCCGCAGTAGCAGACGCTTTTTGGTGCTTTTTTTAAGAAAAGAACGGCATCCTTTCTTCGATTCCCGCATGTTTTCGGTTAGTATGCCTTGCTGACGGGGACGCACGCCATGACCACCAATCGCGCAAGCCGTGCCTGCACCGCTGTAACGACCTGCGCCGTGTCCGTGGTGTGGATTTGCGCCACTGGTTTCGCGGTGGCGGCGCCGCCGGGAATGTTGCCGACCAATTTGCCGGACGTGTTCGCGTTTCCGCCGCCACCGGCCGGCTTCGACCCGATCCATGCGGGCGATGTGGAGTTGCGGACCTATGGCTTTCCGCCCCGGCCCAATCCGTTTCACGATCATCGCGCCTACGCAGGCTGGGCGCGGATGGTGGGCGCCGCCAAGGTTCGTGTCGCGCCGGTGCTGACGCGGACCCGTGTGCGCCATATGAAGATGGTGCCGGCGGGATTCGAAACGGCGCCGGGGTCGTTGTTCTACGCGACCAACTGGAGCGGGGACGCGGTGACCAACGGCGCCACCGGATTTGGCACCGGTTCGTTCTACACGCTGTGGGGCGAGTATAACGTTCCTATAGCGGAACAGGCATTCGGGGTTTGCACCGGCGGCACCGAGTATTCCGCCACCTGGATCGGCATGGATGGCTACAACGGAACCTCGAACGACGTGGTCCAGGCGGGCACGGAATCCGACGCCACATGCTATAACGGGGTGACCAGCGGCACGTATTACGCGTGGTATGAATGGTACCCCGCGTACGAAACGCAAACAAATTTGCCGGTTTCCCCCGGCGACGACATGGCGGTGCAGGTGGGTGTTGCGAGCGCCATTTCGGCCAGTGCCTTCATTACCAACGAAACGACAAATCAATATGAAGCGATCGGCTTCGGGCCGCCGCAGGGCACGCGGTTCATCGGCAACAGCGCCGAGTGGATCGTCGAGCGCCCGACGATCAACAATGTTCTGGCGTCGCTGGCGAATTACGTGACGGATTTCATGTGCAATACGGTGACGTTGCTGTATGGCAGCAATACCGCCGTACTTGGCGGCATCGGCGCGCCGAACATTCCCAACTCGACCGTGACGATGGTGGTTTCGAAAACCAACAATACTGTGATCTCCGCGCCGTTGGTGCTCGGCGGCGGCGGCCTTGTGTATCACGCGGAAGGGCCGACGAAATAGCGTGCGACAACCATTTATCGACTATCCGGCGCTGGGTCGGGAGAATTTCTGCAATGCCCGCGCGTTTTTCGACCGCAGCGACATGCTGCTGGCGCTGCGCCCCGAAAAGGGCCTGATTGTCGGCGAGGTCGGCGTCGGCATCGGCGGTTTTTCGCGCTTTCTGATCGACCACATGCGGCCGGCCAGGTTTATCGCAATCGATTTGTTCGATTTGCACACGAAACCGGAACTTTGGGGCGACGCGACGTCGGCATTATTCGGCGGCCGGTCGCACCGCGCCTTCTATGAGCAGTCATTTTCTTACGCGCGCGATATCATGGTGGTGGAGCAGGGTTTGAGCCATGAGCGCATCGCCGCGTGCGCGGACGATTTCTTCGACATTCTCTATATCGACGCCGGCCACACCTATGACGATGTCAGGCGCGATGCGGCGGCTGCGGGCGGCAAGGTGAAGCAGGACGGCTTGCTGGTGTTCAATGATTACACCCTGCACGACCATTTGGGCCAGGTGAGATATGGCGTCGTTCAGGCAGTGAACGAATTGATCGTAGCCAGCGATTGGAAAGTCGTGGGCTTTTCATTGCAGCACTACATGTACTGCGACATTGCGCTCCAGCGATAGTCAAAAGTTTTGGTTCTTTTTTTCAAAAAGGAACTGCTGCTTCCTCAGAGCGCGATCGGTTCAAGCTGACTAGAGCGGCTTCAGCCTGACTGGAAACATTTCGGCGTCCGTCGGGCCGCTCTAGGTTGCTGTTTGCAGAGCATTTGTATCAGCTCAAGATGCCCGCCTCAATCGAGCGATTCCAGTCAGGCTGAAAATGCTCTAGTGGCGCGGAAGCGGTGGGCTGAAGCCCACCCTACGGCCCCCACGGCTTCGGCCGACCGGGCAGTTGCAATGACGGAGGGTACTAGGTTGAACGGTCGATCGCGCGCTAAGTCGTTGTTTGAGAGCGTGAGTAAGGCCGCCGGTTATTCAACCTCAAGCGATCACGCTCTAAGCTTTGAGATGTCCGATAACCTGTCCAGTACGCTGTCGACATCCACATCCCACTCCCCGGTAAACCCCGTGCCCGCGCCCGGGCTCGCGAACATGTCGGCCCAATACGGCAGGCCCGCGAGGTCGGCCAGAATCGTAAAGCAGGAGTTCTGGTAGCCGGCCGGCACAAGTTCGTAGACAAACGTTCCCGGTTCGCAGAACACGATATTGCTCAATCCCGCGCCATGCGGTCCGATGACGAGTTTGGCGTGGCGGAACAGGTCGACCTGGTCACGAAACGGCAGCGCGCCGGCGGCGACGATGTGAAACCCCTGGTCGCGCAGCTTTTCTATCAGCGCGGCTTCATTTCGCATACGCCGTACCGGTGCGTCGGTGCGGGCGACATAGATGCGGTCGGATCGAGCGCGGCGCGGCGGCACCGCCGCACGCAACCGCGCGAAGGTATCGCGGGCGCTGCGGCTGGTCAGAAAGCCGGCCGATCCGGCGAGAAAGCCGCTATATTCGGCCTCGCGCAATGGGTATTGGCGATCGGGCAGAATTGTCAGGCGGGGAACATCCGCATGGCCAAGCAGGGCCAGACTGTCGCGCTGGAAATGGTTTTCGGGGCGCAGTGCCAGGCGTATCCGGCGGCCCGGGTTGCGCCGCACGGCGGCGTCGATCGCCGGCACCGCCTGGATCAGCCAATGATAGTAATTATGATGAATTGCGTTGCTGCCGATGATGGTGCGGTCGGGGACGGGATCGCCGGCGACCGGCCGGGCCGTTATGTTGGATAGGACATTGTCCGGCAGCAGATAGGCGGTTTCGCGCAGGGCTTGGCCGTTGTGCGACAACACCATCGTCGCACCGTCCAGCACCGCGTCATGCAGGATAAAGTGCCGCAGATGGACGGGTTCCGGTGCCCAGCCGCGGAAGCGGTTTTGACCGGGGCGCGGCATCGCGGCCTCGACCGGCCGCCTGGCGGGCGGCGGCAGGCGCTCGTTTTGCTCTATTGTAATTATGTCATCTGCTACGTCCGCGAGGCCGATCATGGGGCGGGCTTGCGCGCTGGGCTATATGCTGTCTTGGTCATGTCCCTGCTCATAAAGGAAGTCGTTCTTTTTTGAAAAAAAGCACCAAAGAACTTTTGCTTTTGAAGAGGCATAGCGTCGGACTGGATGTGGTTCGTTCGCTTGCCATATTGCTGGTGCTGGTGAGCCATTATGGTTCTTATTTCGCCTTGTGGTACGGCGTGAACTTGCCGCTTCAGGTGGCGGTGGCGGGATTCTTCGGCGTCGAGCTGTTCTTCGTCCTGAGCGGGTTTCTCATCGGGCGGCTGCTGATCGACATACTGGATACCGGCGCCAGCGCGCGGGCTTGGCTGATATTCCTGGTGCGGCGCTGGATGCGGACGCTGCCGCTCTATTTCGTCTGCGTGCTGCTGCTGGCGCTGTTCTGGTCGCCGCAACTGTGGGCGCGGCATCACCAGCAACTATGGCAAACTGTGCCGTGGTATTTGACTTTGATGCAGAATTTCGCCTGGCGCATGGTGGGAGACTGGTTTCCGGTGTCGTGGTCTCTTACGGTAGAAGAATGGTTTTATCTGTTCTTTTCGGGCGCGCTGTTCGGGGCCGTGGCGCTGCTGGGACGGCGGCTGGCCTTGGCGGTCACGCTGCTGCTGTTCGTGACGGTGCCGGCCGCGCTGCGGTGGGGTCTGCCGGACGATGTCGACTGGGATCAGGTAACCAGCAAGGTGGTGCTCTACCGGCTGGACGCCATTGCGTTCGGCGTGGTGATGGCCTGGATGCATGTGCGCCGCGTTGCCGTCGCGCGATACCCCGGGCTGCTGTTGGCCGCGGGGCTTCTGACGATTGCGCTGTTCTGGGGCGGTGTGCTCGACCGCGTTCTGGCGCCGCCGGCGCACCTGCGCAAAACGTTCATGTTCGATGTGGCATCGTTCGGCTTTGCGCTGTGGATGCCGGCGGCGGCGGAAATGCGATGGCGGCCGGCCGGGGCATTGGCAAAAGTGGCCGGGGCCCTCAGCGGCCAATCCTATGCGATGTATTTGACGCATTTGACGGTGGTGGGGATTGTCGCATCATATCGCGACGCCTGGCACATGCCAACGGCGCTCGCGATCATCATGACGATCGCGCTGCTTTATGGTGTGACGTGGGTGTCGTTTCGTTTCCTGGAGAGGCCGATTCTGGCGCTTCGCCCGCGGCAGCATCGCGACACGTGAAGCAAGCAAGCCAGGGGCAATGCCCCTGGGGTTTTTCGCTACACTGTCTTGAGAAACTCGGACAACTTGAGTGACGCGGCGGCTTTGTCGATGCGTTCGAGGGCGCCGAGTTCGGCGGCCAGGCGGTCCATGGCGGCTTCGTAGATCTGGCGTTCGGAGAAGCTTTGGTCGGGCTGGCCGGCGTTGCGGTGCAGGTCGCGTACCACTTCGGCGATGGCCAGGGGATCGCCGCTGTTGATCTTTGCTTCGTATTCCTGGGCGCGGCGGCTCCACATGGTGCGCTTGATGCGGGCGCGGCCTTTCAGCACGGCGAGCGCTTCGTCGAACATTTTGCGCGAGGCGAGCTTGCGCAGGCCGGCCGAGCGCGCCTTGGAGACCGGCACCCGCAGCGTCATGCGGTTTTCTTCGAAGGTGATATGGATCAGTTCAAGCTTGTGGCCGGCGATTTCCTCGGTGGCGATGCGTTCCACTTTGCCCACGCCATGGGTGGGATAGACCACGTGGTCGCCCTCGGCGAAATGCTCGGCTTTTGCCATGGCGCGCGGCGGCGGCATGACACGGCCGCCCTGCATGCCGCCCTGCGCGCGCTGGCCGCCGCCTGGCATGCCGGAGCGATGCTGCATGTGTGGTGCAGGGGGCGTCGCGGGGCGAGGGGGTGCGCTGTCGTTGGCGGCCACGACGACGGCGACGGGCTCGGCCTCGGGCTTTGCTTCGACGGGCTTTGCTTCAATGGGCGGCGCGGCGGGCTCCGGCGTTACGTCGGCCGCCGCGACCGGCTCGGGCGCGGCGATCGCGGCTGTTTCAGCTTCCGCGGCGGAAGCCGTCTCGGCCGATGCCTCGTTTGGCGCAACCGGGAGCTCAACAGGCGCTAGCTCGATAGGGTCGCTGGGCGCGGTTTTCTTGGCAGAGGCTGATTTGCTGGGCACTTTCTAAAACAACTCCTGATCTGCGCGGGCCGCATCGCGGCCCTTTCTCCTCGCCCCCGCCGGATGGGCGGATGGGGCTGGCGTATACGTGAACCTGACCGCTATATGCAGCAGGCCAGAGAGCGGTACGGCAATGCCGAACCAACAAACTCCGATCCCTCCACCTTGGCATTGACGGTTTTCGCGCGCGAAACTTGGCGCCAATGCGCGCAACCACCGTAAGTTCAATTGTATAGCACGAAAATGGCCGCCCGTCATGCCCGATCAATGGTCGACGGTGAGGTTTTAGTTTCCGGCGTTCAGGTTCTATTCAGAACGCCGCCGTGCGTTACAGAGGCGCCGCCTGTTTTTCAGGCAAAGGTTAAGGCGTTCCAGGGTTGGCGGAGAACAGGGCGGCCTTGCCGGGCTTGTCCTTCCACTCATCGGCGTCCGCCGGCGCCTCGCCCTTTCGGGTGATGTTCGGCCACTGCGTGGAGAAGGTGCGGTTCTGCTCCAGCCAGTCGGCGGCCTTGTCGTCGCTGTCGGGCACGATGGCTTCGACCGGACATTCCGGCTCGCACACGCCGCAGTCGATGCATTCTTCCGGGCTGATTACCAGCATGTTTTCGCCGACATAGAAGCAGTCGACGGGGCACACCTCGACACAGTCCATGTATTTGCAGCGAATGCAGTTTTCGGTGACCACGTAGGTCATCGTCGTCTCCAGTTGGCGTGAGGCCGCGGGATATGCCGACCTTCTTTCCCCCGCGCAAGCATGGCCCGCTCAAGCATGGCCCGTGCAGGCATGGGTTAGGCAGGCATGGGTTAGGCAGGCAGATCCTCGTATAAGGTGAGTGCGTCACTTGGGGGACCGCGGCGGGTGGACAAGGCGAGCACGCGCACGACGCGCACGCGGCCGGCGAGGGTATCGCCCAGCGGCAGGGTGAGCACGTCGCCGGGGCGTACGCGGGCGTGGGATTTGCCGGTGGGCCGGCGGTTGATGCGGAGCAGCCCGCTTTCGGCGATGCGGGCGCAGTCTTCCCGCTGACGGGCGAAACGGGCGCACCACAGCCATTTGTCGAGCCGCTGGTGGTCCATCAGGTGATCGGCGGCTCGCACGATGCGGCGGCGGCCAGGGCGGCATAGTTCGGTGCCGCCTCGGCGGCATAGCCGGCGCGCAGGCCGGCCTGGTCAGCGGCCGAGCGGTTCTGACCCAGCTTCCATTTGCCGGTGAGCGCGGCGATCGGCAGGGTGACGCCGACGATGGCGCGAAGCTGGCTGGCGACGTAGGGCGCAGGTGCATCGCCGACCGCCCAGGGGGTGGCGCGGCCGCGTTCGTGTTTTTCGGTCAGGCGGGTGACGAGGGTGTGCAGGCGGTCCGGGTCGTCGTAGAAGTCGGGCGTGCCGGTGGCGTGCACGGTGACATAATTCCAGGTGGGCACGACGCGGCCGTGTTCGGCTTTGGCGGGGTACCAGGACGGGCTGACATAGCCGTCCGGGCCGGGAAAGATGACCAGGGCGGGCGCGTTCGCCGCGGTGCGCCACTGCGGATTGGCGCGGGCCAGGTGGAAATGGAGCGTGCCGAACGGGCCCTCGTCCGGCGCCAGCATCATGGGCAGGTGGGTCGCGTCCGGCCCGTGCGGCGTGGTGGTGACGAAGATCGGCAGGCCGCACGACTCGATGGCGGCGTGCAAAATGGGGCGCCGGTGTTCGGCGAAGGCTTCCGGGACATACATTTGGCGTGCAGTGATCGGTCATCGATTGCCCGGTGACAACTGGCAACTTGCAACTGATTGACGCGGCTTGCGCCCCGTCGCCAAGCTTGCGGCAAGATGGACATTTCGCGCGACCTGCCTTTGGACCAGATTCTGCGCGGCGAGTGCGTCGAGATGATGCGTATGCTGCCGAGTGCCTCCGTGCACTGCGTGTTCGCTGATCCGCCATACAACCTGCAACTGCGCGGCGAGCTGCGCCGGCCGGACGACAGCCTGGTGGATGCGGTGGACGACGATTGGGACAAGTTCGCCGACTTCGCCGCCTACGATGCGTTCACCCGTTCGTGGCTGACCGAGGCGCGGCGGCTGCTGCGCAAGGATGGCACGCTGTGGGTGATCGGCAGCTATCATAACATATTCCGTATCGGCGCCATCCTGCAGGATATTGGATTCTGGGTGCTTAACGATGTGATCTGGCGCAAGTCGAACCCGATGCCGAATTTTCGCGGGCGGCGGTTTACCAATGCGCATGAGACGCTGATATGGGCGGCGCGCGGCCAGGACAGCCGGTATCGTTTCAATTATGCCGCCATGAAGGCGCTGAACGATGATCTGCAAATGCGCAGCGACTGGCTCATTCCGCTGTGCACCGGAGAAGAACGATTACGCAATGAACATGGGCTGAAACTGCATCCGACCCAAAAGCCGGAGGCGCTGCTGCATCGGGTGCTGCTGGCCAGCACCAACCCCGGCGACGTGGTTCTGGACCCGTTTTTGGGCACCGGCACCACGGCGGTGGTGGCCAAGCACCTGCATCGGCATTTCGTCGGCATCGAGCGGCACCCGGCGTATGTGGAGGCGGCGTGGGGGCGCATTCGGCGCCAGAAAGCGGCGCCGGCCGGGTCGGTGGACCCCACGCCGACGCGGCGGGACGCGCCGCGTGTGGCGTTCGGTAGCCTGGTGGAACGAGGTTTGGTGTTGCCCGGCACGATATTGATGGACAAGCGCCGCACCGTGGCGGCGACCGTGGGAGCCGATGGCACGCTGGTGTGCGGGCCACATCGCGGATCGATCCATCAGGTAGGGGCGGCGGTGCAGAATGCGCCAAGCTGCAATGGATGGATGTTTTGGTATTTCGAGCGGGAAGGGGCGTTGGTGTTGTTGGATAGTTTAAGGGGGTAGCAGAAGTTTTCTGGTTCTTTTGTTCAAAAAAGAACTACTTCCTCTGCCTAACTTAAAAGGCTATGCAGCCGCACGTTGGGACACGTTTTCTGTGCAATGTCGCAAAGATGCCGGTGATGGGTCATGTAAATAACCTGGCCCACCTGGCCCATTTCGGCAAACAGGCGCAACGTTTCCTCGGCGCGGAAATCGTCGAATGTTTCCATGATATCATCGGCAATGAAGGGCACCGGATCGCGCTGCGTGGCGAATTCGTGGTAGCCGGCCACGCGGAGCGCGAGATAGAGCTGGAAGCGGGTGCCCTTGGAGAGTTGTGATGCAATTTTCGAGCCGCCGTCTGACGCTATGGCGACAAGAACTTCCTTGTCCTGTTGCGGCTGCGAGGCCAGGCCGGTGTAGGCGTCGCGGCTGATGGTGCGGAACGCTTCCGACGCGTTCGCCATCATGGAGCTGCGATGTTGCTGTCGGTACGACCGCAAGGCGTGTTCGGCGGCGGCAATGCCGGCCCTCAGACTGATATAGCGGCGGGCGCTATCCTCGATTTGCAGCAGGATCGTTTTGCGCTGCTCCTCGATTTTCGCGACTGCGGAATCGCCGCCGATGGCGGCGATCTTATCCTCGGCCTTGCTGTGTTCGGAGAACAGCTCCCGGGCGCGCCGGTCATAATCGTTGAAGCGGGCTTCGAGATCCGCGAGTTCGGCGTCGAGGGCGGCACGGTCGGTGTGGTCGAGGAGGGTCTCGGCTTCGGTGATGGTGGAGACGCGCAGGGCGTCCATGATGTCGCGTTCGGCATTTTCCGCTTGCTTGCGGAGTTCTGACCGGCGCTCGATGTCACGCAATCTGGCGCCCACTTCAGCCAGCGAGTCGACCGCGAGGAAGTTGGTCATTTCGGCTTCGCGGCGGCGGTGGATTTCGGATCTGTCGTGGATGGCGCGTTGCCGTTTGCGCGCGTCGTGCAAATCTTGACTTTTGGCGGCGCGCAGATCGCGAGCCGTTTGGGCAGCCTGGACGAGAGCGGTGATTTTGCGATCCAGTTCGAGCGGGGCGATGCCGTCACCGGCCAGTCCCAACCGGCGGGCGGCGGTGGTCACCGCGGCGCCGAAGGCGCGTTGATCCTGCTGCATCTTGTCGATGCGGTCGAGCAGGCCGGCGCGGCGGTCGAGTGCCGCGCCAAGGTTCGGAAGGGCGGCGAGAATTTCACGGACCGTCGAAACCTGGTCGGGGGCGGCAAAATCGCGCAGCCAGGTTTTCGCGCATAGGCTCGACCAGGATGATTGCCAGGCCTGCTCCGCCTC
>Ga0116229_10004021_pt1 | contig 24175 bp, 20 predicted proteins | sample S1TSphgellanicum_3_FD_87313 | JGI IMG/M metagenome (GOLD analysis project Ga0116229, IMG submission 87313) | Host-associated microbial communities from peat moss isolated from Minnesota, USA - S1T2_Fc - Sphagnum magellanicum MG | ecosystem: Host-associated > Plants > Peat moss > Unclassified...
CGAACGTGAACGTGAGGTAGAAAAATGCCGCGACAAGGGTGGGGAGGTGGCCCGAGCGCAGGAAGTTTCGTAGGTAGACGAGCATGGCGAGCTCCCGGAAGGCAGTTTGGAACGGCGCGTGCTACGGCGCCAGGCGGATCGGGCACTCCCGGCCGGGCTGCGGCGACCGCAGCGCACACGACGGCGTACACAAAAAAGGAACCGCGTTCGGGCCAGGGCTGGGACAGACTGGGCGAACACCGGGAGCTGCACGCGGCCTTGCGCGCAGGTCGGCCCCCGTGCGGGGGCGCCGGGAACGCATCGTTGCGCTCCCCATCCCTATAGGAAGCAAGCTCCGTACCTGGCAGGGATCTTGCGGCATAGCCAGGATCGGAGGCTGCACCCATGCCCTTGAATTTCCTCTGGCAAAGGGCCCGCAAGGGGCCTGCAGAGCCTGCCTGATGCCCTCCGCCCTCGTCGTTGCCGACACCGCGGAAGGCGTGGACCGGCTCCAATCCGACCTCAAACAGGTCGGCATGCACGTGCTTGGTGCGAGTATTTGCGAACGGATGGTGCAGGACACCATCCGGCTAACGCCCGATATCGTGGTTGCGATGCTGCAGCTTCCGGGGCCGGATTTCTTCGCCGCAGCCGCCTCGCTCGACGCGCTGCACCCGGTGCCGGTGGCCGTGTTCACCGACGACATGCAGGTCGAATCCATGGAGCGGGCACTGGCCGCCGGCGTCAGTGCCTGGGTCGTCCGCGGCTATGGCGTCGAGCGCCTGCGCGCGGAGTTGCAGCTGGCCCTGGTGCGGTTCCGGCGCGATCGCCGGCGCACCGAGCTCATCGCCGAGCTCTCCGGGCGCCTCGAGGAACGCAAGCTCGTCGACCGGGCCAAGGGCATCCTGATGAGCGCCGCGCAGATGCCCGAGGACGAGGCCTTCCGGACCTTGCGCGCCGCGGCGATGCAGGGCCGTACGCGCGTCGGGCAGGTCGCCCAGCGCCTGATCCTGGCCGCGCACAGCGCGGAGGCGATCAACCGGGCCGGACAGCTGCGCATGCTGTCCCAGCGGCTGGTCAAGCTGCACGCGCTGGCCGCACTGGGCGTCGACCCGGCCAGCGCCGGCGCCTTGCACACCGTTTCGGTCGACCGCCTGGCGCAGAACCTCGTGGCCCTGCAGCAGCTGCTGTCGGCGGCGACCTTCGGCGACCTGCTCGACGCGACGCTGGCGGCCTGGCAGGCGCTGGAAGCCGAACTGGCATCGGCTGCGCCGGGACCGGGCCGGCCCGCGGCGCAACTGTACGCGCTCGACGCCGCCGCCGAGCGCCTGCTCGATGCGGCGGAGAAACTGACTACGGCGCTGGAGGCCGCCAGCCCGATCGGCCGCATGCAGCTCGTGAACCTGGCAGGGCGCCAGCGCATGCTGGCCCAGCGGGTCGCCAAGCTGGCGCTGCTCGACGCCGCCGCGCCGGGCCGCGACCGGGCGGTGCTGGCCACGGACCTGCAGGCGGCCACCAGTGCCTTCGAGGCGGCGATGGGTGCGCTGCGCCAGTCCGCCCAGACCACGGCGCCCGCGCGGACGATGCTCGAGACCGCGCAGCAGGCCTGGGGGGCACTGCGGCGCCACCTGCCGATCGCGCACCTGCCCGAGAGCCACCTGCCGATCGCGCAATCGAGCGAGGAACTGCTCGAGCTGTTCGACCGCCTGGCCGAGAGCTACGAGCACCACATGCGCGTGCTGGTCGGCTGACCCGGCGGGGACCTCAATCCCCGCCCCGAAATACCGACCCCCTCGTGAGAGCGGGTATTTACTTATTGACCCTTGGACAAAGGGTGGTGACCGCCGCCGGCGCCGCGGATCGGGCACTGGCATGGAATAGAATCGGCTACGCAGTTCCCTGGAGCAAGCAATTGTCCACCCTGAGCGTGCCCAATCTTCCCGGCGCCGCCGGACCGGTGCTGGAATTCGAGCGTCGCATCCTCGATTCCATACCCGAGATCGAGCATTGGTTCCGCCTGCAATGGCAGGAACACACGCCGCCGTTCTACGGATCGGTCGACCTGCGCAATGCCGGCTTCAAGCTGGCCCCGATCGACACCAACCTGTTCCCGGGCGGCTTCAACAACCTGTCCGAGGAGGCGCTACCCTGTGCGGTGCAGGCCGGGCAGGTGGCGGTGGAGCGCGCGTGCCCGGATGCGCGGCGCCTGCTGCTCATCCCCGAGCGCCACACGCGCAACGTCCACTACCTGCTCAACGTCGCCCGGCTGGTGCGCATCCTGTCGTCGACCGGCCTGGAGGTGCGCATCGGCACCCTGGCCGAGGAAATCACCGCGCCCGCGAGCATATCGCTGCCGGGCGGGCAGAGCCTGCGGCTCGAGCCCTTGGTGCGCAACGGCCGGCGCATCGGCCTGCCCGACTTCGACCCTTGCGTGATCCTGCTCAACAACGATCTTTCCGCCGGCATCCCGGACATCCTGCGCGGCCTCGACCCGACGCAGACCCTGCTGCCCCCGCTGCACGCCGGCTGGGCGGTACGGCGCAAATCGACCCATTTCGCCTGCTACAACGAGGTCGCGGAGTCGTTCGCGCGCCTCGTGCAGGTCGATCCGTGGATGATCAACCCGCTGTTTGCGCGCTGCGGCGAAGTGGACTTCCGCGATACCGCCAGCAACGACTGCCTGGTGAGCCAGGTCGACCAGCTGCTGGCGGCGATCCGGGAGAAGTACCGCACCTACGAGATCAAGCAGAAGCCCTTCGTCATCGTCAAGGCCGACGCCGGCACCTACGGCATGGGCATCATGACCGTGCACGATGCCGCCGAGGTCGCGGCGCTCAACCGCAAGCAGCGCAACAAGATGGCCATCGTCAAGGAAGGCCTGCAGGTCTCCGAGGTCATCATCCAGGAGGGCGTGCCGAGCTACGAGACGGTCGAGGACGGCGTGGCCGAGCCGGTCGTCTACCTGATCGACCGCTACGTCGTGGGCGGCTTCTACCGCGTCCACCCGGAGCGCGGCATCGACGAGAACCTCAACGCACCGGGCATGCACTTCGTGCCGCTGCCGTTCCGCTGCAGCTGCAACCTGCCCGAGCTCGGGGCAGCGCCGGGCTCGAGCATGCTCAACCGCTTCTATATCTACGGCGTCATCGGCCGGCTGGCCCTGCTGGCGGCCGCGCTCGAGCTCGAGCGCGGCGATCCGTCCGCCACGGCGGCAGCCGCCGGCAGCAGCCGCACAGCGATCGCACCCGCGCTGGCCGGGTAGCGGCCTGGAACACGCTGGCGCATCCGGCTCCCATGACGGGTACGGCACAGGTAACGGCGCGCGCGGCGCGGGGCAGCGGCGGCCTGCTGTTCGTCCTCGACCCGCTCGACACGCTCAAGGCCTACAAGGACTCGAGCATCGCGATGATGCGGGAGCTGGCGCGGCGCGGACACGCGATCTGGGCCTGCACCCCGCACGCGTTGTCGTGGGAGGCCGGTGCCGCGGCAGCCATGGCCCAGCCGATCACGCCGGAACCGCCGGGCGCGCACGGAGCGCGGTGGTACGAGACCGCCGGCGCCGCCGCGCCGCGTGCGCTGGCCGGCTTCGATGCCGTGCTGATGCGCAAGGACCCGCCGTTCGACGCCGAGTACCTGTACGCCACGCACCTGCTCGAGGCCGCGGTGCGCTCGGGCGCCCGCGTCTTCAATGCACCGGCGGCACTGCGCGACCACAACGAGAAGCTGGCGATCACCGAGTTCGACCGGTACATCGCGCCGACCCTGGTCACCAGCGATCCCGAACGGATCCTGGCATTTCACGCCGAGCAGGGGCGCATCGTCGTCAAGCCGCTCGACGGCATGGGCGGGAGCGGTATCTTCCACGTGGCCGCCGGCGACCCCAACATCAACGTCATCCTCGAGACCGTGACGCAGCTGGGCACGCGCACGGTGATGGCGCAGCGCTACCTGCCGCAGATCGCCGAGGGCGACAAACGCATCCTGCTGATCGCGGGGCGCCCGGTACCGTTCGCGCTGGCCCGCGTGCCCAAGGCCGGCGAATCGCGCGGCAACCTGGCGGCCGGGGGCACCGGCCACGCCCGCCCGCTGAGCGCACGCGACCGCCAGATCGCCGAGGCGCTCGGACCGGAGCTCGACCGGCGCGGCCTGCTGCTCGTCGGCCTGGACGTGATCGGCGACTGCCTGACCGAGATCAACGTCACCAGCCCCACCTGTTTCGTCGAGATCCACGAGCAGAGCGGCTTCGATGTGGCGGCGGCCTTCGCCGATGCGCTCGAGGCGCGCGTGGGAGTGCGTGCGTGATCACGATCATCGTCGTCGCGCACCGGCCGCTGGCCACCGCGCTCGTCACCGCCGCGCAGCATGTGTACAGCCGCGACCCGTGCGCTGCATCGCAGCAACTCTTTGCGCTGGACGTTGCGCCCGACGCCGAGCCCGGCGGCACGCTGGCCGAAGCCCAGGCGCTGCTGCAGCGGGTCGACCGCGGCGAGGGCGTGCTGGTCCTCACCGACGTGGCCGGCGCATCGCCGGCCAACGCGGCGGCGGCCCTGGCGCAGGCCGGGCACGTCGCGGTGGTCGCCGGGGTCAACCTGCCCATGCTGCTGCGCTCGCTGTGCTACGGTGCGTCCGGTCTCGACGCGCTGGTGGTCAAGGCGCTCGCCGGCGGCGAGCAAGGCGTCAAGCAGTTGCCGGCCCCGGCCTACCCCGAGGCCCTGCCCGCGCCCGACACCGGGGTGAACGCAAAAAGATGATCTCGCGCTCCTTCACTATCCGCAATAAACTCGGGCTCCACGCCCGGCCCTCCGCACAGCTGACCCAGACCGCGTCACGCTTCCAAAGCGAGGTCTTCATCGCGAAGGAAGGCCGGCGCGTGAACGCCAAGTCGATCATGGGCGTGATGATGCTGGCCGCCGGATCGGGCAGCGTCGTGACCATCGACGCCACGGGCGCCGACGAAGCGCAGGCGATGGCGGCGGTGGGCGAGTTGATCGACGGCGGGTTCGGCGAGTCGCCGGGCTGAAGCCGGCCACGGCCGACCGATGCGCCGGTGCACCGTGCCGGCGTGCGCGTGATCGCAGGCGCGCTCCGGCTTCCACGCGCAGCACAAAAAAACAGACCGCCCGGGACCGCCGCGACGGGAGGCGAGCAGGGCGGCAGGACGGCACGGAAAGACGGGCATCGCCATGGGCAAGCAACTGGTCGGTCAGGGGGTCGCGCGCGGGATCGTGATCGGGCGCGCGCACCTGCTCGCCCCCAGCGAGCTCGACATCCGCCAGTATCACGTGCAGCGCGCGGACGTGCTGCACGAGGTGGCGCGCCTGAACAACGCCTTTTCGCTGGTACGCGCCGAGCTCGAGCAGCTGCGCGCCAATGTCGCCGACGACGCACCGGCCGAGGTGCGGGCGTTCCTCGACCTGCACCGCATGATCCTGGACGACTCGCTGCTGTGCGACGCGCCGCGCGACCTGGTGCGCTCGCGGCTGATCAACGCCGAATGGGCGCTGACGATCCAGCTCGAGGAGGTCTGCCTGCAGTTCGAGGCCATCGACGACGATTATTTCCGCAGCCGCTCGCAGGACGTGCGCCAGGTGGTCGAGCGCGTGCTGCGCCGCCTCGCGGGCGGGCGCCCGGCCCCGGAAGCGCTGGGGCGCCGCCTGCAGGAGGGTGCGCGCGAGGGCGAGCGCCTGGTGCTGGTGGCCCACGACCTGGCGCCGGCCGACGTGCTGCATTTTCGCGAGGACGGCGGGCGCGTGGCCGGCTTCATCACCGAGCTGGGCGGGCCGACCTCGCACACCATGATCCTGGCGCGCAGCCTGGGCCTGCCGGCGATCGTCGGCGTGGCCGACGCGCGCGACGCGATCGAGGAGGGGGACCTGCTGGTCGTCGATTCGGACGCCGGCCGCGTGATCGTCCAGCCCGGCGAGGAGCTGCTGGCCGAATACCGCACGCGCATCCTGGTGCAGGGGCAGGCGCGCACCGAGCTGCGCAAGCTGCGCGGCAAGCTGTCGCGCACCAAGGACGGCATCCCGATCGAGCTGCTGGCCAACATCGAAATGCCCGACGACGTGCGCGATGCGCTCGACGCCGGAGCCGACGGCGTGGGGCTGTTCCGGACCGAGTTCCTGTTCATGAACCGCGACGAGCTGCCGTCCGAGGACGAGCAATACGAGTCCTACGCCAAGGTGGCGCGGGCCATGAAGGGCAAGCCGGTGGTGATCCGCACGCTCGACATCGGCGCCGACAAGGTGCTCAACGCCCCGGCGCGCCAGAGCCTGGGGCTGTCGGTCGACGGCGGCGACGGGCTGGCGGTGGAGCCCAACCCGGCGCTGGGCCTGCGCGCGATCCGCTACTGCCTGGCCTACCCGGACCTGTTCCTCACGCAGCTGCGCGCGATCCTGCGCGCGTCGAGCCAGGGCACGGTACGCATCCTGGTGCCGATGCTGGCGCACGTGGGCGAGATCGACAAGGCGCTGCAGTTCGTCGGGCGCGCGCGCGAACAGCTCAAGGAGCGGCGGCAGAAGTTCGACGCGCGCGTCGCCGTCGGCGGGATGATCGAGGTGCCTGCGGCCGCGCTCAACCTGGGGCCCTTCGTCGAGCGCCTCAAGTTCCTGTCGCTGGGCACCAACGACCTGATCCAGTACGTGCTGGCGATCGACCGCTCGGACAGCGCGGTCGCCTACCTGTACGAGCCGCTGCACCCGGCGGTGCTGCAGCTGATCCAGCAGACGATCCGCACCGGCACGCGCGCCGGCCTGCCGGTTTCCGTGTGCGGCGAGATGGCCGGCGACCTGGCCATCGTCGAGCTGCTGCTGGGCATGGGCCTGCGCCGCTTCTCGATGAACCCGGCGCAGCTGCTGGGGATCAAGCAGCGCCTGTACGAGCTCGACTCCAAGGTCGCCGCCCGGCTGGCCGGACGCATCGCCCGGCTGCACGATCCGAGCCTCATCCGCGATGCGCTGGCGCGCGCGACGCTGCCGCGGCGCCGGCAGGCACCGGCCGCGCCGCGGCGCCCCAAGGCGCCGGCCAAGAGCCCGGCGCGCCGGGCGTGAGGACGGCGCGATGAGCCGCGATCCGCGCAGCGGCGCGGCCCCCGGCGTGGCCACGGGCGCGGGCCCGGGTAGCGTGGGTATCGTCACGCCGCAGACGATGCACTTCGACGCGCCGCTGGTGCTGGCCAGCGGCGCGCAGCTGGCCCAGTACGACCTGCGCTACGAGACCTACGGCACGCTGGACGCGGCGCGCAGCAACGCCGTGCTGGTGTGCCACGCGCTCAACGCCTCGCACCATGTCGCCGGCACGTACGCCAACCAGGCGCGCAGCACCGGCTGGTGGGACAACATGGTGGGGCCCGGCAAGCCGATCGACACCAACCGTTTCTTCGTCATCGGCGTGAACAACCCGGGCTCGTGCTTCGGTTCCACCGGCCCGATGTCGATCGACCCGGCCACGGGCCGGCCCTACGGCGCCCGCTTCCCGGTGGTCACGGTCGAGGACTGGGTCACCGCGCAGGCGCGCCTGGCCGACGCGCTGGGCATCGAACGCCTGGCCGCCGTGGTCGGCGGCTCGCTGGGGGGCATGCAGGCGCTCTCGTGGGCGATCCGCTACCCGCAGCGCATCGGCCACTGCGTGGCGATCGCCACCACGGCCAAGCTGAGCGCGCAGAACATCGCCTTCAACGACGTGGCGCGCAGCGCCATCCAGAGCGACCCCGAGTTCCACGGCGGGGACTTCTACGCCCACGGCGCGATACCGCGGCGCGGCCTGAGCGTGGCGCGCATGATCGGGCACATCACCTACCTGTCGGGCGACGACATGACCGAGCGCTTCGGGCGCAGCCTGCGCACCGAGGACTACGCGTTCGGCTACGGCGCCGAATTCGAGGTCGAGTCCTACCTGCGCTACCAGGGCAGCAAATTCTCCGAGTACTTCGACGCCAACACCTACCTGCTGATCACCCGGGCGCTCGATTACTTCGACCCCGCGCGCGCGCACGGCGGCGACCTGACGCGCGCGCTGGCGCCGGCGACCGCGCGCTTCCTGCTCGTGTCCTTCACCACCGACTGGCGCTTCGCGCCCGAGCGCACGCGCGAGATCGTGGCGGCGCTGATCGCCAACGGCCGCGACGTCGACTACGCCGAGATCGACGCGCCGCACGGCCACGACGCCTTCCTGCTCGACGACGCCCGCTACCACCGCCTGATGGCCTCGTACTTCGACGGCATCCACGCCCGCCTGGCGGGCGCGAGCCGGGCAGGCGCATGATGCTGCGCCAGGACCTCGCCCAGATCGCCGCGTGGATCGAGCCCGGCTCGCGCATCCTGGACCTGGGCTGCGGCGACGGCACGCTGCTCGCCCACCTGCGCGGCTCGCACGCCAGCGCCGGCTACGGCATCGAGATCGCCGACGACTCGGTGCTCGAGTGCGTGCGCAAGCAGGTGAACGTGATCCAGGCCGACCTCGAATCCGGCCTCAGGATGTTCGCCGACGGCATGTTCGACACCGTGGTGCTGTCGCAGACGCTGCAGGCGATGCGCCACGTGGAGGCCGTGCTGCTGGAGATGATCCGCGTGGGCCGGCGCGGCATCGTGAGCTTCCCCAACTTCGGCCACTGGCGCCATGCGCTCGCCCTGCTGGGCGGCCACATGCCGGTGACGCCCGAGATCCCCTACCAGTGGTACGACACGCCCAACATCCACCTGTGCACGCCCAAGGATTTCGAGGTGCTGGCCGCGCGCCTGGGACTGCGCATCACCGACCGCACGCTGCTGGCCGCGGGCGCGCCGGTGCGCGTGCTGCAGAACCTGCGCGCCACCGTGGCGATCTACCGCTTCGAGAAGCGCTGACCCGGCACCCAGCGCTGCGTCGCCCAGAGCAGCGCCAGCGGCAGGCAGCCGCTGGCCGCGCACAGGCAGAAGAACGCCGGGTAGCCCAGCGCCTCGACCGCGACCCCGGAGAAGCCGGCGACCAGCTTGGACGCCAGCGTGGTGGCCGAGGACAGCAGCGCGTACTGGGTGGCGGAGAACTCGCGCCTGGCCAGGCCCGAGAGGAAGGCGATGAACACCGTGCCGGCGATGCCCTCGGAGAAGTTGTCGACGGAGATGGCCAGGATCAGCACGCCGATGTCCGGCCCGCGCGTGGCCAGCCAGGCGTAGAACAGGATCGAGGCCGAAGACACCAGCGCCGCGGCCCACATCATGCGCGCCAGGCCCACGCGCAGCGTGAGCACGCCGCCGACGAAGCCGCCGGCCAGCGCCATGACCACGCCGTAGATCTTGGACACCGCGGCGACCTGGTCCTTGGTGAATCCCAGGTCGTGATAGAACGGGTTGGCCATCACGCCCATCGTGATGTTGGCCAGGCGGTAGCTCGATATCAGCGCCAGCAGGATCAATCCGTACCAGCCGAAGCGGCGCGCAAAATCGGCGAACGGCGCCAGCAGCGCGGCCGGCCGTACCGGGGCCGCTGCCAGCGCACCCGTGGCGCCGGGCGCGGAGCCGCCAGCGGCCCTCACCTCCGGGGCCAGCGCCACCGCGACCATGCCCACGAGCATCGACGCGGCCATGACGGCGTACGAGACCGTCCAGGCCTGCGCGTGATACGCGTTGTCGCCGGCGGCGGCGCGCGCCGCCAGCCACAGCGCGCCCGCCCCGGCCCAGATCATGCCGATGCGGTAGCCGGACTGGTACATCGCCGCCATCGCGGCCTGCTGCTCCGGGCGCGCCGACTCGATCCGGTAGGCGTCGAGCGCGATATCCTGGGTGGCGCCGCCGATGGCCGTGAGCAGCGTGCAGGCGATCAGCCAGGCCAGGTGCCGCTGCGGGTCGATCACCGCCATCAGCAGCAGGCCGGCCACCACGGTCGCCTGGGACAGCAGCAACCACGAGCGGCGCCGCCCCAGCGCGCGCGTCAGGCCGGGCAGCGCGACGCGGTCGAGCAGCGGCGACCAGGTCCACTTGAACGGGTAGACGAGCCCCACCCAGCTCCAGAAGCCGATCGCCGCCAGGCCGATGCCGGCTTCGCGCAGGCGATACGACAGGGTGCCGTAGATCATCACGTAGGGCAGCGCCGACGAGAAGCCGAGCACCAGCATGCGCAGCACGGCCGGATCGGCGTAGACGCGCCAGGATCCCGGATGCGCGGCGGCATAGGCGGAGACGCGCGCCAGCGCGGGCGGGTCCGCGGCGCCGGCCTCGGCGCTTGCGGCTTCAGGCCGGGCAGGCGCACCCGGGATGGGCGCTTCGGGTGGGCCGCCGGCCGCCTTCACAGCCGCCCGGTGTGGTCGATGGTCGGGGGCGCGTGGTCAGAGACGCTCCGCGCGGTGACGATCTCGGCGCATTGGTCCCCTTCCACGCACCGAGGGCGTCCCGAGGCGAGGATTGCGGCAGCCTTCGCCGCGGACATTTCTGCGGGGCTTACGCAGGGGAAATCCGCTTTCGACTTGCTTGCGGTCGGCATAACGGCAGTAAATCAAGTGGGCGACATCGTCACCGCGGGCAGTCCAAACGAGATATACGATCGGACCGCGCCAGAATATCACTGGATCACCCCAGCTTCGGCGGGGACAGTCCGCTGTCGCGTTGGTCATCGAAGCCGCGGCCGGAAGCGGACAAAGCACTTGCATCGCGATAGCGGTCGCTACAAGTCAGCGGTGTGCACGGGGCGAGTCCCCCTCTCCCGCTCCAGCGGGAGAGTGCGCGGCACTGGGGTCAGGTCGATACATGTCAGTTTACGTCCGTAGATTTTAGGATCAGCCTTGACGACAAATATCGACCTGACCCCGATGACTCTCGCCGGTAGCAATCGCGACGGCCCTCTCCCCGGCCCTCTCCCGCTGGAGCGGGAGAGGGGGTTCCCGGGCTGGTCGTCGCGTCCGAAGTCCGCTCGCTTGCCCTAGCATTGCCTGCACCGGGTCGACGGCACGCCTCGAGGTGGTCCGACTCAGAGCGTTCGGCGTCTTGTCCGCGTTCCGGCCGTGGGCCAATGTCGCTGTACGGCGATGAGCGGTCAATCCCGGCAGCATTGCCTCTCCCGCTTGCGGGAGAGGGAGCACCGTTCACTGGGATTGCCAATCTGCTCCAGACTGACGATGGCGCGCCCAGCCCCCGTCACAAGCGCCCGGTGTAATCGATGGTCAGCGGCGCGTGGTCGCTGAAGCGGCGCTCGGTGAAGATCTCGGCGCGCTTGGCCTTGGCGGCGATGCCGGGGGTCGCGATCTGGTAGTCGATGCGCCACCCGACGTTGTTGTCCCACGCGCGCCCGCGATTGCTCCACCAGGTGTACTGCTCGGGGCGCGCATCGAGGCGCCGGAACACGTCCACCCAGCCCTGCTCGTCGATCAGGCGCCCGAGCCAGGCGCGTTCCTCCGGCAGGAAGCCCGAGTTCTTCTGGTTGGAGCGCCAGTTCTTGAGGTCGATCTCGTGGTGGGCGATGTTGACGTCCCCGCACAGGATGACCTCGCGTCCGCTGGCGCGCAGGCGCTGCAGATGGGGGAAGAACGCGTCCAGGAAGCGGTACTTGGCCAGCTGGCGCTCGGGCGAGCTCGATCCCGACGGAAAGTAGACGCTGATGACGGTCACGTTCGCGAAGCGGGCCTCCACGTACCGGCCCTCGCGGTCGAACTCCTGGTTGCCGAAGCCGATGTCCACCTGCAGCGGCTGCCTCTTGGCGAACACGGCGGTTCCGCTGTACCCCTTGGTTTCGGCGCAATGGAAAAAGGCATAGCGCGAAGCCGGCTTGAGCAGGTGCGGCGGCAGGTCGGCCTCGTGCGCCTTGACCTCCTGCAGGCACAGGACGTGGGGGTCGTGCTCCTCCACCCAGTCCATCAGTCCCTTGGAGGCCGCCGAGCGGATGCCGTTAACGTTGAGACTGGTGATGCGAAACATGGCAAATCGTCCCATACCCGGGCGAGCCTGTTGCGGTACGCTCGGCCCTACTGCGGTGATAATCGCGTCCTGCCGGCGTCACCGCCCGAACCGGGCGGTTCGACGGCGGCAGGCCCCAGCGGTCCGTACCAGCATGATGCACAAGCGTGATATCTAGATCCGAACAATTCATCGAATTTGCGGTTCAGACGGGCGTGCTTGCCTTCGGCGACTTCACGACCAAGAGCGGCCGCAAGACCCCCTATTTCTTCAATGCCGGGCGCTTCGACCGCGGCGGCGCGCTGCACCGGCTGGCGGCATTCTATGCGCAGACGATCCTGGCCAGCCGTGACAGCGGCAGCCTGTCCTTCGACATGCTGTTCGGGCCGGCCTACAAGGGCATCGCGCTGGCCGCGGCCACGGCGATGGCCCTGTCCGAACTCGGCGTGGACGTGCCCTTCTCGTACAACCGCAAGGAAGCCAAGGACCACGGCGAGGGCGGCGTGCTCGTCGGTGCGCCGCTGGCCGGGCGCGTGCTGATCATCGACGACGTCATCACCGACGGCGCCGCCAAGCGCGAAGCCGTCGCGCTCATACGGGCGCACGGCGCCGAGCCGGCCGGCGTGGTCATCATGCTCGACCGCATGGAGCGCATCGGCCCGGACGATGCGCTGTCGGCCGAATCGGCGGTGCAGGCCTTCGAGCGCAGCACCGGCACGCCGGTGATCTCCATCGCCCGCCTCGATCACCTCGTGGCCTACCTGCAGTCCGCGGCCGGACCGGCCGCCGCGCTGCGCGACCGCCTGCCCGCCGTGCAGCAATACCGGCAGCGCTATGGCGCCTGAAGCCGCCACCGTGCGCGGGCCGGCGCACGCCCGCACGCACGCGCTGCGGCGCCCCGGCGCCGGCTGCGCGCTGGTGCTGGCCATGCTGGCGCTCAGCCCGGCGGCGCGCGCCGACTATTTCTACACGTGCCGGGACACCGCCGGGCACACGCATTCGGGCAGCCTGCCGCCGCCCGAATGCAAGGACGTCGACATCCGCGAGCAGAACCCCGACGGCACGCTGCACCGGCTCATCCCCGCCCCGCTCACGCGCGAGCAGCGCCGCCAGCGCGAGCTGCAGGAAGAAGAGCAGATGAAGAAGGAGGAGGCGGACCGGGCCCAGGCGCGGCGCGACCGCGCGCTGCTGGAGACCTACGGCAGCGCCGACGAGATCGAATCCGCGCACAATCGCGCCAAGGCCGGCCAGGAGATGCTGGTCAAGCGCGCGGACGAGCGCATCGCCCTGTACCAGAAGGAACGCAAGCGCCTGGACGACGAGGCCGAGTTCTACAAGAACCGCGAGATGCCGGCCAAGCTCAAGGAGGCCTTCGACGCCAACCAGGTGCTGCTGCAGCAGCAGGAAAAGACCAAGGCCGATTCGCTCAACCAGGAGCGGCTGATCGACCTGCGCTTCGATGCGGAGAAGAAGCGCTACCTGGAGCTCGAGGACATGGCCGCCAAGGCGGCGGCCGCGCGCGACCGCGAAAGCGCCGCGGTCCCCCCGCAGGAGTAGCGCCGGGGGCGCCGCGCGCTAGCGCGAGGTGGGCATCGCGAACTGCGCGCCCGCCAGGCCCCCCTGGCCCCAGCGCTGCATCACGGCCTTGTAGCGCGTATAAAAGCGCACGCCTTCCATGCCGTAGATGTGCGTGTCGCCGAACAGGCTGCGCTTCCAGCCGCCGAACGAGAAGTACGCCGTCGGTACCGGCAGCGGCACGTTGATGCCGATCATGCCGATCCGGGCGCGCCGCGTGAACTCGCGCGCGCAGGCGCCGTCGGCCGTGTACAGCGCCACGCCGTTGCCGTACTCGTGGTCGTTGACGTAGGCCAGCGCCTGTTCCAGGTCGGGCGCGCGCACGATCGACAGCACCGGGCCGAAGATCTCCTCGCGGTAGATGCGCATGCCGGGGCGCACGTGGTCGAACAGGCACGGGCCCAGGAAGTAGCCGTGCTCGCGCCCGGCCACCTGCAGGCCGCGCCCGTCGACCACCAGCTTGGCGCCCTCGGCGACGCCGGTGCCGATGTAGTCGAGCACGCGCTGCCGGTGCGCCGCGGTGACCAGCGGGCCCATCTCGCTCTGCGGATCGACGCCGTCCCCGACCCTTAGGCGCGCCAGGCGCTGCTGCAGGCGCGCCACGAGCGGGTCGGCGACGCTGCCCACCGCCACGGCCACCGAGATGGCCATGCAGCGCTCGCCGGCCGCCCCGTACGCGGCGCCGATCAGCGCGTCCTCGACCTGCTCCAGGTCGGCATCGGGCATGACCACGAGGTGGTTCTTGGCGCCGCCCAGCGCCTGCACGCGCTTGCCGCGCGCGCAGCCCTGCGCGTAGATGGACTCGGCGATCGGGGTCGAACCGACGAAGCTCAGCGCCTCGACCTGGGGTGCCGCCAGCAGCGCATCGACCGCGGTCTTGTCGCCCTGGACCACCTGGAAGACGCCGTCGGGCAGCCCGGCCTCCTTCAGCAGCTCGGCCATCAGCAACGATGCCGAGGGATCGCGCTCGGAGGGCTTGAGGACGAAGGTGTTGCCGCAGGCCAGCGCCAGCGGGAACATCCACATGGGGACCATCACCGGGAAGTTGAACGGCGTGATGCCCGCCACCACGCCCAGCGGCTGGCGCAGCGAGAACTGGTCGATGCCGGTGGCGACCTGGTCGGAGTAGTCGCCCTTGAGCAGGTGCGGTATGCCGGTGGCGAACTCGATGATCTCGATGCCGCGCATGACCTCGCCGCGCGCATCGGCCAGCACCTTGCCCTGCTCGCGCGTGATGATGGCGGCCAGCTCGCCCGTGTGCGCCTCGACGAGCTCCTTGAACTTGAACAGCACGCGGGCGCGCCGCACCGGGGAGGTTTCCGCCCAGGCGGGCCAGGCCCGCTGGGCCGAATGCACGGCCGCGGCCACGGTGTCGGGGCTGGCCAGCGAGACCGAGCCGGTGGCGGCGCCGGTGGCCGGATTGAAGAGTTCCAGGCGGCGCTCGCCCGCCACCTCGTGGCGGCGGCCGTCTATCCAGTGGCCGGTGTTCATGCTGGCCGCCCTGCGCGCTGGTTCAAGCCCATGGTCCGGCCCCTAGCGCTTGTGCGTGGCCGGGCCCGGTGCCGGCTTCTTCTTGGCCAGGTGGTGCGGCCGGGTCTTGCCAAAGCTGCCGTTGTAGATCTTGCCGCGCCGCGTGCGCAGGTCGCCCTTGCCCATGATGGTCATCCTTTTTCCGTAACGGCCAGAACCTGTCCGATACCGGATTCTAGTCTTGCCGGCGCCGGCCACGGGCGGCGTGCGCCCGGCAACTACAATGCCAGCGTTGCGCAGCCGCTGCCCGGGGGCAGCGGCGCGCCGCTTCCCGGAGGGACGATGGCGCTGTTCGTGTTTCGCTCCAAGGCGGCCGGCTCCTTCGTCATGGTGCCCGATACCGCGCGCCAGCTGCTCGAGATCCTCGGCAAGCCGGTGGCGGAGCGCGGCGTGATCCCCGCCGACCAGATCGACGACGCGCTGGCGCGCCTGCAGCGGGCCGTGGACGAGGCCGGGCCGGCCGACGCCGGCGCGGCAGCTGCCACCGGGGCGGCGCGGGCCGCGCACGAGGACCCCGCTGCCCCGGCGCCGGTGGGCCTGCGCCAGCGCGCCTACCCGCTGATCCAGATGCTGCGCGCCGCGCGCGCGCGCGACGTCGACGTAACGTGGGGGATCTGACGCCACCGGCGCTGCCGGCGCGCGAACCCCCCAAGCTGCGGGGGATCGGCCGCCTCGCGATCGTCGGTGCCGGCGCGCTGCTGATGGTCGCCCTGGCCATCGCCGCCTCGCTGTTCGAGCTGCGCCACGACCGCGAGGTGCGCCGCCAGTACGAGGAAGCGCTGGCGATGACCCACCTGGCCTTCGACGCGCAGAGCCTGGCCACGCGCATGCGCGCGCTGCAGGACCAGGCGGAGCAGCAGGGCAGTGCGGGCGCCGCTGCCGGAGGCGCGCTGCGCAGCGAAGCACGCGCCGTGGACGTCGACCGCGACGAATGGGATCGGCGCGTCGCCGACGCCCTGGAGCGCGATCTGCCCGCCGAGGCCAAGACCCGGCTCGGGCGCTTGCAGGCGGCGCTCGCGGCCATGGGCAGCGCGCTGCGCGCCGGGCTCGAGCCGGCCCCGCCGGCCGGGAGCGCGGGCACGAAGGGAGCGGGGACGCAGGGTGCGGCGGACGCGGGCTCCGACCGCACCTACCTGGCCACGGTCGAAGCGGCCCAGTCGGCGCTGCTGGCCTCGGTGCGGGCCGGCAGCGACCGCGCCGTGTTCGGCGGGTACACGGTGAGCGAGGTCGCCGCCGCGTTCGTCGTCGCCACCAGCCTGCTCGCGCTCATCCTCGGTGCCGCGCTGGCGGCCTTGCTCAGCCAGGCCCAGCACGAGAACCGCGCGGCCATCGGCGTGATGGGCGAGCTGCTGCGCACGGATCCGCTCACGGGCATCTCGAACCGCCGCGGGCTCGACGAGAACCTGCCGGTCGAGATGGCGCGCGCCAAGCGCGGCGGCACCCCGCTGGCGGTGGCCATGCTCGACCTCGATTATTTCAAGCGCTACAACAGCCGTCGTGGCCATGCCGGTGGCGACTCGCTGCTGCGCATCGCCGCGCAGGCCTGGCGCCGGCAGCTGCGTCCCACCGACACGCTGGTGCGCTACGGCGGCGAAGAGTTCACGCTGGTGCTGCCCCAGTGCGATGCCGACCATGCCTGCCAGCTGATCGCACGCCTGCGCCCGCTGCTGCCCGACAACCAGACCTTCTCGGCCGGTGTCGCCATCTGGGACTACCGCGAGTCCGGCGACGAACTGCTGCGCCGGGCCGACCAGTCGCTGCTGGCGGCAAAGAAGCAGGGGCGCAACCGCACCGTCGTGTCCGGCCGCGCCGAGCAGATCGCGCTGGACCTGGATCACCGCTGAGCCGCCGCTGCCGCTGAGCGGCGCCGCCGCCGGGTGACGGCAAGCCGATGCGCGGCTCTGCGAGAATGTCGGCCCTGCATCCGCCAAGCCGTCGATGAATCCCGGAATCGCCTACGCGCTCGCCGCCTACCTCGCCTGGGGGCTGCTGCCCCTGTACCTGCACCGGCTGGCGCCGGTGAGCGCGACCGAGATCATGGCCCATCGCATCGTCTGGTCGCTGGTGACGATCGCCATGCTGCTGCTGGCGCTGGGCCGGCTGTCCTGGCTGCGCGCGGTGGCCGCGCAGCCGTCCACGCTGCTGCGCTACCTGGGCACCGCCTCGCTGATCTCGCTCAACTGGCTGGTCTACACCTGGGCGATCAACACCGGGCACGTCGTCGACGCCAGCCTGGGCTATTTCATCAACCCCTTGCTCAACGTGCTGCTGGGCGCCCTGTTCTTCCACGAGCGGCTGCGCCTGGGCCAGAAACTGCCCATCGCGCTGACGGCGCTCGGGGTGGCCTGGCTCACCTGGCAGGCGGGCGCGCCACCGTGGATCGGGCTGGTGCTGGCGCTGAGCTTCTCGTCCTACGGCCTGCTGCGCAAGACCGGACAGCTGGGCGCCATCGAGGGCTTCACGCTGGAGGTGGCGCTGCTGGCGCCGATGGCGCTGGGCTACCTGCTCTGGCGCGCATCGTCGGGCACGCTGGCCTTCGCCAACGATGGCACGCCGATGCGCTGGATGCTGGCCGCCGCGGGGCCGCTGACGACGATACCGATGCTGCTGTTCGCGGCCGGCGCGCGCCGCATCTCGTTCTCGCTGCTGGGCGTGCTGCAGTACCTGTCGCCCACGCTGCAGTGGGTGGTCGGCGTGTACGTCTTCGACGAGCCCTTCGATCCGCGCAAGGCGATCGGCTTCGGCATCATCTGGGCTGCCCTGCTGCTGTTCGCGGCCGAGGGTGCGTGGGCCGGCTGGCAGCGCGCGCGCTACGCCGGCGCGCGGCCCGCGGCGGCGGCCGGCGGCTGAGCGCAGCGGCTCAGCGGGGCGGCGGCGCTGCGGCGGGTCCGGCCGGGCCCGCCGCGGCCGGGTCGGCCGGCGGCAGCGGCGCACCGGGCGCGGGCGCGGCAGCACCGGGCGCTGCATCCGCGCCGCCCCCCGGGCGGCCGCCCATCGGCGTGTGATGAAAATCGGCGCACGGATCGGCACGCGGCTGCACCGCGCTGACGAAGGCCACGTCGAACGATGCCGCCGGCCCTGCCGGCGGCTGCGCGGCGGCGGACTCGGGTTCGCCCTCGAGCAGGCCGATGGAGACCGTGCGTGCGCGGTCGCGCTCGGACAGGTGGCGCGGCACGCCGATGTCGCGGCGCGCATGGCCGTTGCCGGTCAACAGCACGACGCCGCGGTCGGCATAGGGCGCGATGGCCGCGGCGAGCACCGCATCGCGGGCGATCTGCGCTGCGGCCATCGGCGCCATCGCGTCCGCGGGCAGGCGCCCGCAGTGGCCCAGTTCGATCTCGTGCTCCTGCGCGCGCTCGATGTCGGGCGCCACGGTGTCCAGGCCCAGGTCGCGGCGCTGCGCGGCGTCGAAGACGCTGCCGGGGCCGTCCTCGGCGACGCGCATCGCCTCCCGCCGCGACAGGTTGGCGGCGACGATCGGCAGGTCCCACTGCAGCGCCAGCTTCAGGTACGGCGCGTAGAGATCCCAGTTCCAGCCGCGCCCGCCGGCGGCCTCGATCAGCGCGCGCACGCGCTGGTCGACGCTGCCATGCACGCGCCGGCGCACCGCGTCGATCAGCGGCTGCTTGTCGCGGTCGAGCTGCTCGAAGGCCAGCGCCGGGCGCGCACCGCCGGCCACCAGCAGGTGCAGGGCCTCGACGCGCAGCGCGTGCTGCGCGGCATTGTCGTGCACCTCGCCCAGCAGCACGATCGGATGGCCGGCCATCGCCCGGGCCAGCGCCGCCGCGCTGAGCGCCTCCGGCGCGGCGGCCTGGTGGGCGCATCCGGCCAGCAGCAGCGCGGCCAGGGCCCGGCACAGGTACGGGCACCGCTGCAGGCACGGCTGCGCCGTGCGCCGCTCGGGGACGGGGGGCGTCACGCCAGGTTGGGCGCCAGCGCGCGCTCGAGTGTTTCGGGGTCGAGCGCGCGCCGGCGCGCGAGGTCGCTGAGCTGGTCGCGCCCGATCGGGCCGGCGTTGAAATAGCGCGCTTCGGGGTGCGACAGGTAGAAACCGCTGACCGACGAGGCGGGATTCATCGCCAGCGTCTCGGTCAGGCTCATGCCGATCTGCCCGGCCTGCAGCGCGGCGAAGAGCTCGCGCTTGACGGTGTGCTCGGGACAGGCCGGGTAGCCGGGCGCCGGGCGGATGCCGCGGTACTGTTCGGCCACCAGCTGCTCGGGCGCCAGGTGCTCGTCGGGCGCATAGCCCCAGAGATCGCGGCGCACGCGCTCGTGGAGCATCTCGGCACCGGCCTCGGCCAGGCGATCGGCCAGGGCCTTGAGCATGATCGAGCCGTAGTCGTCGTGGTCGCGCACGAACAGCGCCTCGCGCTGCTCGATGCCCAGCCCGGCCGTGACGGCGAAGAGCCCCAGGTAGTCGGGCGTGCCCATGGGCGCGACGAAGTCGGCCAGGGCGCGGTTGGGGCGCGCGACCCCGTCGATGACCGGCTTGCGCGTCTGCTGGCGCAGGCCGTACCAGGTGAACAGGCGCGCATGGCGCGATTCATCGGTGAAGACGACGATGTCGTCGCCGTCGGCGTTGGCCGGGTAGAAGCCGACCACGGCGCTGGCGGTCAGCCAGCGCTCGGCGATGACGCGCGCCAGCATCTGCTGCGCGTCGGCGAACACGCGCCGCGCCTCCTGGCCGACCACCGCGTCGTCGAGTATCGCCGGATAGGCGCCCGCCAGCTCCCAGGTCTTGAAGAACGGGCCCCAGTCGATGTAGCGTGCCAGCTGGGCCAGGTCCAGCGAGGCCAGCTCGCGCCGGCCCAGGAACTTGGGGCGCGGCGGGTGATAGCCGTGCCAGTCGATGCGGGCCGGATTGGCACGCGCCTCGGCCAGCGGTATCAGATCGGGACCCTTCTTGGCGGCGTGCTGGCGCCGCACGCGCTCGTACTCGGTGCGCTGCTCGGCGATGTAGGCGTCGCGGTTCTCGGGCGAGAGCAGCGACTGGCACACCGAGACCGAGCGGCTGGCGTCGCTGACATGCAGCACCGGGCCGTCGTAGCGCGGCGCGATCTTGACGGCGGTGTGCACGCGCGAGGTGGTGGCGCCGCCGATCAGCAGCGGCATGGTGAAGCCCTGGCGCTGCATCTGCGCGGCCACGTGCGCCATCTCCTCCAGCGAGGGGGTGATGAGCCCGCTCAGGCCGATGAGGTCGGCCTTCTCGTCGATGGCCGCCTGCAGGATGCGCTCGGCCGGCACCATGACGCCGAGGTTGACGATTTCGTAGTCGTTGCACTGGAGCACGACCGAGACGATGTTCTTGCCGATGTCGTGCACGTCGCCCTTGACCGTGGCGATGACGATCTTGCCCTTGGAGCGTGCCGCCTCGCCGCTGGCCGCGCGCTGGGCCTCGATGTACGGCACCAGGTGCGCCACCGCCTGCTTCATCACGCGTGCCGACTTGACCACCTGCGGCAGGAACATCTTGCCGCTGCCGAAGAGGTCGCCGACGACGTTCATGCCCTCCATCAGCGGGCCCTCGATCACCTCGATCGGGCGGCCGCCGCGCGCCGCGATGCGCAGGCGGATCTCCTCGGTGTCCTCGATCACGAACTGGGTCACGCCGTGCACCAGCGCATGCACCAGGCGCTGTTCGACCGGGGCGTCGCGCCAGCCCAGGTCCTCCTCGCGCCGGCGCCCGGCGCCCTTGCGCCGCTCGGCCAGCTGGACCAGGCGCTCGCCGGCATCGGGGCGGCGGTCGAGCACGACGTCCTCGACGCATTCGCGCAGCTCGGGCTCGATGTCCTCGTAGACGCCCAGCTGGCCGGCGTTGACGATGCCCATCGACAGGCCGGCGCGGATCGCGTGGTACAGGAATACCGTGTGGATGGCCTCGCGCACGAGGTCGTTGCCGCGGAACGAGAACGAGACGTTGGATACGCCACCGCTGACGTGCGCGTAACGCAGCGTGCGGCGGATCCAGCGCGTGGCGTCGAGGAAATCGACCGCGTAGTGGTTGTGTTCCTCGATGCCGGTGGCGATGGCGAAGATGTTCGGGTCGAAGATGATGTCCTCGGGCGCGACGCCGGCGGCGTCCACCAGCAGGCGGTAGCTGCGCTCGATGACGGCGATGCGCCGCTCGTAGGTGTCGGCCTGGCCCTGCTCGTCGAAGGCCATCACCACCATGGCCGCGCCGTAGCGGCGCGCCAGGCGCGCCTGGCGCAGGAACTCGGCCTCGCCCTCCTTCAACGAGATGGAGTTGACGATGCAGCGGCCCTGCACGCACTGCAGCCCGGCTTCGATCACCGACCACTTGGAGCTGTCGATCATCACCGGGACGCGCGCGATGTCGGGTTCGGAGGCGATGAGGTTGAGGAAGCGGGCCATGGCGACGGGCGAATCGAGCATCGCCTCGTCCATGTTGACGTCGATGATCTGGGCGCCGTTCTCCACCTGCTGGCGCGCCACGACCACCGCCTGCTCGAACTGGCCCTCGAGGATGAGCTTGGCGAACTGGCGCGAGCCGGTGACGTTGGCGCGCTCGCCGACGTTGGCGAACAGCGAGTCGCTGCCCAGGTTCAGGGCCTCGAGGCCCGAGAGCCGCAGGCGCGGCTCGATCGTCGGCGCGACGCGCGGCACCAGGCCGCGCACCGCCGCGGCGATGGCGCCGATGTGCGGCGGCGTGGTGCCGCAGCAGCCGCCGACGATGTTGACGAAACCGCTCTGGGCAAAATCGCGGATCAGGCGCGAGGTGACTTCCGGGGTCTCGTCGAAACCGGTGTCCGACATCGGGTTGGGCAGCCCGGCGTTGGGGTAGACGCACACGAAGGTATCGGCCAGGCGCGCCAGCTCCTCGATGTACGGGCGCATCAGCGCCGCGCCCAGGGCGCAGTTCAGGCCGATGGCCAGCGGGCGCGCATGGCGCAGCGAGTTCCAGAAGGCCTCGACGGTCTGACCGGACAGGATCCGGCCCGAGGCGTCGGTCACCGTGCCGGAGAGGATGAGCGGCGCACGCGCGCCGCGGCGCTCGAACTCCTGCTCGATCGCGAACACGGCCGCCTTGGCGTTGAGGGTGTCGAAGATGGTCTCGACCAGCAGCAGGTCGGCACCGCCGTCGAGCAGGCCCCGCGCCTGCTCGCCATAGGCCAGCGCGAGCTCGGCGAAGGTGACGTTGCGCGCGCCCGGGTCGTTGACGTCCGGCGAGATGGACGCGGTGCGCGGCGTGGGGCCCATCGCGCCGGCGACGAAGCGCGGGCGCTCGGCCGTGGCAAAGCGCGCGCAGGCGCGCCGGGCCACGCGCGCCGCCTCGACGTTCATCTCGTAGGCCAGGTCGGCGAGGCCGTAGTCGGCCTGGGCCACGCGGGTGGCGCCGAAGGTGTTGGTCTCGATGATGTCGGAGCCGGCCTCCAGGTATTGCTCGTGGATCTCCTGGATGATCTGCGGGCGCACCAGCTGCAGCAGTTCGTTGTTGCCCTTGAGGTCGGTCGGGTGCGCCGCAAAGCGCGCGCCGCGGAAATCGTCCTCGGCCAGCCGATAGCGCTGGATCATCGTGCCCATCGCCCCGTCGAGCACCAGGATGCGCTGCGCCAGCAGGGCGCGCAGCGTCTGCTCGGTGGACGGGGCGGCGGCCGGGAGCGCCGGTGCCGGGGCCAGGGTGTCGGGTGGCATGATCTGCGAAACGTCGGTAAGCGCCCCATTGTACGGACGTGCGGGACGAGCGCCTCCGTGCCGCGGGCGCTGGGCGCGGCGAGCGAGCTCGTGCGTGGGCAGCGCGAACGGCGGTCCGCGCGTCTAGCCGATAGGGCGGCGCGTCTGGCGCGCGGCCTGCGCCGGGCGGGCCGCGCCGGCGGGTGGACGCAGGCTCAGTGGAGCGCCACCACCTGGGTCATCAGGCCGGAGTAATTGGCGAGGAAATCGTCGAACTCGTCGGGCGAGGGCTCGCTGGAGATGAGCTTGGCCACGTCGTTCTTGAAGTGCTCGGCCTGCTTGCCGTCGAGGAAGATCTCGCGGCGCAGGCCCTTGTCCATGATCTCGAAGCCGCCGGCCGGGTGCTCGCCGAGCGCACCGAAGTCGGAGAACTGCACGACGCAGAAGTTCGAGCTGTTGTAGACCATGTTCATGGCGGTTCCGTTTCCTGGAGATTGCCGTAAAGCCTGGCGCATCCCCGGCGGGTCCGGGTCTGCACCATCCCAGTAACCTATATCGGTGCAATGCGCGGGTTCTCAAGGGCCCCAGCGGCGCCAAGGGCCTGCGCCCCGGCCCGAATTGCCGGTCGATCGGGGGCTTATCCGGGGCATAGCGGGGGAATATCCGGGGCTGGGCGGGCCGCTGCGGGGCCGAGCGCACACGATGGCGTACCTAGCGTGGTTCGCGCAGCGCAGCGCGCAGAGCGTCCAGCGAGGTTCGCCCGGCCGCCAGCAGGCCCAAGCCCTGGTCCCACAGGCTTTGTCCATCGGCAAGGGCGCTTCGTTCCATGTCCTGGCCGAGCAGGCCCTCGGCAGCCAGCTCGCGCACGCCGGCATCCACATCCAGTACCTCGCACAGCAGGACGCGCCCCTGGTAGCCGCGCCCGCTGCACGCGGCGCAACCGCCCGGGCGCGCGGTCAGCGCGTGCACGGGCGCGCTGCCCAGCCAGCTGTTGACGGCGCGCGCCAGGACGCTGCGCAGCTCGGGGGAGCGATCGGGCACCGCGCAGGCCGGGCACAGGCAGCGGACGAGGCGCTGCGCCACCACCAGCACGAGGTGGCGCGCCAGGTCGTCCGCGGCGATGCCCTGCGCCTGGAAGTGCCCGAACACATGGTGCGCGCGCTCGACGGCCACCGGGCACAGCACCAGCCAGCCGGCGCCGGCGGCGCCCAGCAGCTCGCGTGCGGGGAGCTCGAGGCGCGCGCCGTCGAGCAGCAGCACGCCGGGGTGGTCGGCGAGCACGCGCGACAGCGCGCCGGCCAGCGGCTGGTCCGGCGCAGCGGCCGGGCCATGGCGCTGGCGTGCGGCGCCGAGCCCCGGTGCTGCCACGGCGTCCTGCTGCTGCCAGGGCGCGCGCCAACGGGCGACCGGGGCCTCGATCGTATGCACCCCACGCGCCAGTGCATCGACGCTATCGAGCAGCGCGTACAGCGTGGTGGTCTTGCCGGCGCGAGCGGGTGCCGCGACCAGCACGAGGCCCTGGGGCTGGCGCAGCGCCTGCACCAGCAGCGCATGCTCGCGCTCGCCCAGGCCCAGGTCGCCCAGGCGGCGCTGCGGCG
>Ga0116229_10004024_pt1 | contig 24164 bp, 25 predicted proteins | sample S1TSphgellanicum_3_FD_87313 | JGI IMG/M metagenome (GOLD analysis project Ga0116229, IMG submission 87313) | Host-associated microbial communities from peat moss isolated from Minnesota, USA - S1T2_Fc - Sphagnum magellanicum MG | ecosystem: Host-associated > Plants > Peat moss > Unclassified...
AAGGAAAGTGTGAGGGAATGAACCCTCACACTCCTAAAGGAGCTTTCACTTTGGGAGTTGGAGTCCCGGTGGATTCCTGAATGTTCAAAGAGCGATCGCAAGGGTCAAAACCCAATGGCTCGAGGAGTTCTTTATACCATTAAAAAACTATTAAAATGTAAATGTCTAAAATGGGCATGGGCTCGCATGACCCATTTGGAAATCTGAAACACAAGTTATGGCCAAAAGAAAGGTCGGGAGTCAAATTGGTAATTTGACTCCCGACCACTAAAAGTCGGGAATCGACCCGAGTTCCTTGCGTGTAGGTGGCGTGCGACATACCATTAGAAAGCTTTTGATGAGGGCTACAACTTTGTTTTAGACCTCATTTCAATCGGAGGTCTGCACACAAAATTATGGGGCCCCAAAGTTGCAGGAATTACAACTTTGGCAATTTCAGGACTCCCATTTGGGAGTCTTGTGACAAAAAGCCATTTGGATGTGGGTCTTGTGGAAAGGTATAAAGTATAATATAAGGGGGAAGGTGGTGGCTTCCTCCAAGTCCAGGCCGTGGTGAGTCTTGTGAGTTTGAGTTGCCCGTGGCTCGTCCTAGCACCAAAAGTGCTCCAACTATGCACTAACCACCTTGTGTTGGTTTTGTGCAGGTCTGTGTGAGTAGTTGATGTTTGTCATTTTTCTTAGTCCCATTTCGGAGCTCAAGCATGCCCCTCTACCCCCTTCAAAGTGTTGCGAGCCATGGAGCGTGCCCCAACTCCTTGCTCTTCCGTTGTTTTCAATTTGGACTCACATTTGAGTCCATTAAGGAGCTTGGGGGCTGGTATGAATTGAAGCAATATCAACCTTGTGCCAATATTAGCCTGGGTAGGAACCTTAGCTGATACCAACCTTGTACCACTTTTACACTACTTTTAGTATACCTACCCTATACCAATAAAAATCCAATCTTTGAACAATACCAAGATCAAGTTGGTATGAAAATTTTAGACAATACCCAATACCAAGAGCAGTCTAGTATGTTCAAAAGTGGATATGAAACCAACACTTGTATCAACCACAATAGGTTAAGGCCAGGTATGAACCAAGGTATAGATACGAGTATTAAATGCCCTGACCAGTGGGCAATTATCCAAAAGAAAATACATGAAGTCCTACCTAAGTGGATTGTTATTTCGCTCATACAAAGGTGTTATCGATACCAAGTTGCGCTTCTCTTTTCTAAAGCTCATGAGATGCTCATGTTTAGTTGAACTTCTTGTGGAGTTTACATCAACAAGGCATTAGAACTTAAGAGTTACAAGGAGCTTTCAATATAATGGTTGAGAATTGAGAATTATGTTGTGTCACAAAGCAAGAGGATGATGTGACAATTGGCAAGAGAAATAGGAAGCACCAACTTTGGTGGGTTAATATTTTTGTTATTGTTAGCACCATTTCATTGTTTGCATTGATGCAAATAGGTGTTATGCAAGTAGGTAATCTTCGTGTGCATGAAAACAAGCTTCAAGTCAGCTTGTGACCACAAGTGAAGTGGCAATGGAATTTACCATGGGAGTTTGAAAGGAAAAGCATATATTGTGTCAATGTGAACGCAACTTGGTTTTAGGGTTTAGTTTGTTATCGTTTGCTTTTTGTGTGAGATGGTAAGATGTGATCAATCATTGTTTACTTTCCCAAATTGTCCATCACCGCAAGGGAAATCATGAGGGGAAGATGAAGGAGAGGAAATGTGTTTTGTTATTTGTGTGTAATGCAAATCTTATCACTAATCTTGGGGTGGGCTGCTGATGGTGGAAGATGGAGCCATTTATGAAGTAGTTGACAAAACCTCGTTGGAACAAGATGCTTGGGAGTCGAGCAATGGAGGATAAGAGGATGGAAATAGCATGGCTTGGGGAGGAGGATGAACTAGGTGATAAGTGAAGTTTTCATATTAAATGTGTGTGGCATGATAAATAGCAAATGTTAAACATGTTCATTTTTTTCTTTCAATTGGTACTGATTTTTCTTTTGTTGTGGTAATAACACATTAACAAGAATAGGCCATGTACTTTGTATTTTTATATAAGGAGTTTGGTGTTGAAACATGAGGACAAAGTAAGGTGGTCAAAGTTGTAGATGGGAAGGCATTTAGAAGTTTTAGAATTATGTATGCACCAAAGAAGAGTTAAGGATTTGGATCTAATTGGTTGGCTGATTTTGGAACAAACAACATGAAAAACCTTGTTTGGGTATCCTTGGTTGGAGAAAATCCATAGAGAAGGTCAAAATCCAATATGAACTATCAGACACCAAATTAGCAAAGTTGGGTTCTATGAGAAAGTGTATGCCCATACTTTGAATGCCTTTGCTTAACCTCATGTTGATTGTTCTACCCAAGATCAAATCTTAATAAAATAGAAAGATGGAACATAATTGGATTTTTTTTTGGGAGATTGAATTGTAGAATTTTAGTTAATGCATTGCATAATAAAGGTTAGGATTAGTAGTTCATAAATGATTGATTGAACACTAAAAGTTATGATCTCTAATTAAACTTCAAGAAAAAAATGTAATAGTTTAATTCAAATTAGTACAACAAATAATAATTTTTAACAATACCATTTAGGACTTTAGACTAATGTAATAAAACATTGCAATTTGGTGGCTTTAAAATATTGAAGTTGTGTTCCTTTGGTATTTGACATAGATTATTAATTAAATTTGGCTTAAAAAGATTCAAGTCTTGGGTTTATCACTTAAGAGTAGTAAACAGTGATGGGTTTTGATTCATGGAGGTTTTTAGGTTATTTTCTTTTTGGTTACAAACCATCTTTCCTTCTTTTGTATTTCAAATTCTAGATGTGGATGTGAATTGTGAGTTTTGAGCATTTATTGTATGATTGTTGAGTTTTGTCCAAACAAAATTTGTTGTTTCAAAACTTTAATATGGAACTTGTTTTGGAGATTTATAATCACTTAAACTTTTGTGTTTTTCTACTTATAATAAAGGAGGTCATTTTTTTGCTATGTTTTTGAAGGAACTTTGTTTTTCATAAACCCTAAAACAAAACTTAATTTGTTGCATTATAATCAATTGAACTTCCATATGTTTTTATTAACAATCAAGTGGTTGTTGTATTATTATTTTTATGGTGAAAGTGAGTCAAATGTTTGTTGTGTTCTATTCATAAAAGTAACCTCCAACCTATGCACATTATTTTTGTTGTTTTGGGTTCAAGCATAACGAGTGTAAGCATAATAACAATTTTTATAATGGGAAAGATTCACATCAAGTGCTAATTTGTAGTACAATTGTGTTGCCTTCTCAACGCCATGTTGTTTTGTTGCATACTAATGGATTCGAATTGGGATGGTGTAGGTTTTGTGAAAATGAAACAAAAATTAGCAAATTCCCCTTTGTTGGTTATTGGTTATGATAATTTTGTTGTTGAAGGTGGGGTGGGATTTGAAACAACAAATGCACTAGCTAAGAAGGATAAATAGTTAAACAAATTCTAATAGCACAAGCACAACAACATCAATAGTTTCTACAATTGGAGGTAAACCAAATTTTTTGGCTTGATTGAAATAAAACAAGTACAAAGGTTTTTTTCAAACTCAATAATTTTGTTGTTTTTGTGAATTCTTCTAAATTTCAATAGATGAGATGTGTAATATGTCATAATGTCCAACAAAAAATTGAATAACACACAAAAATACTTGCAATTAGAAGGGGTTACTTATGTATGATGTAAAGACCATGGCACAATTATCATATGACTAGACATGTTACCTCAAAACAATCACAATTTTTGGCTTTTTACAAAACAAAAAAAATTGCCACCAATGTAACACTTAATGTTTAATAGCCTTATAAGAAAAAGGAAAAAACCAACCACAACCTCCATTGCTGATTCTTTTAGTAATGGTGTGTCTTACAAAAAATCTAACCTTGTTCAAGAAGCAATTTTGGAGGACCAAATGTTGTACATTACTAAAGGGCATTGGTTTTTTAATTCTACCAAGAACATATGGCTTAGGAGATTGGTCCTTCAATAGTTTGGTTGAGTTGTGTTTCCAAATAGACAACATTTTTCAAATGTGGTAATCACTAACATGTTCAAGAAGACTATGGAATGACATGTTTTTCTTATCCTTGTTAAAGCTACAACAATCACTACCACTTTTGACCTTTGGATGTCACAAGGTGGCTTGATACCATTGCTTTGGTTGTCAATTACATCAATAAGAATTGGGAACCATGTCATGTAATAGTAGGTTGTTTTTAGGTTCATGAAACTTTAGGGGCTACCATGGTTATACAATTAATAGACGTACTTCAATTTTATATTATGTGACAAGGTTGTGGCATATGTGAACAACAAAGGTGCTAATTTGAGAACCTTCACAACTGCACTAACAATCATAATGTCATGCATTTTGCTCATGTTAATAGTGCCTTATTTTGCCACATGTTATGAATATGCAATGTCCAAATGTTGTCAATATACTACTAATGATTTGAAGGTGTGTCATGTTGGAAAGAAAGAGGTTTTTATCAAAGAGGCACAATCTTCTTTTTAGAAGACCATTACATGGACAGAAAAAGTGGGAAAAAAAACAAAAGTTGGTGAGAAATGTATCTTTCTACCCTTGAAAGTTGAAAATTCCTATCAAGACCTCATTTTCATCCAAAGTCATTATTTTCAAATAAACTTTGGAATTCCAGGATGCCATCAATTGTTGTTATTCACAACAAACCATTACCTTGCAAAACAAAATTCCTAGTCCATAAACATGGGTGGTGGCACACAAAGTCATTGAGATTTTGACTCATGTGGTCACCCAATGTAATTTAAACTAATTTCATGGGTATTTGTTGTTATCTAATGCAATTTTTGCAACCATTAGTATGTGTTGTATGATGTACAACATTAATTATCATGTAACTAAAATAATGTAGGTGCATGTTTTATGCAAACTACATGTGAAGTTTTGAATTGATGATTTATTGTTTTCAAATTGGCATGTTTTTAATTTTTTTTTTTGTTGATGTTGACTGTAACTTAAAGATTTTGACTATGAATTCTTGCATCGTAGCAATCACATGAGAGATGAAATTTTGAATGTGCTAAAACCATTTCTAGGTTTTACCTCATCCTATCAATTAATAAGTGTACATAACATGCTTGTGCATGTGGTAAAATATGCAATTTATTATATATTTAACTCAATGTTTTCATTTTTTGGGAGTATAAAGTGTGTTCATTTAATGCAATTTTTGTGCAGTCACTACGAATTTCCATTTTTAGTGTAATTGCTTTTGTTCATTTGCTTATTTTGTGCAATGTGTTTTTTTTGCAAAGCATGAACAATCTTAATTTATACCTATCATAGTTGTTCCTTTGTAATTGCTATTGTCATTGTTGTTCACAAACTTTTACATTTTGTTTCTTTTGCCAATTGTTATCCTTCATGGCAACACCACAAGACCATGAAAATTGGTGTTAAATTTTTTTGCATGTGTTTCTACTAATATAAGAACAACTAAGCTTATAGTTTGAAGGCGATGATGATCTCATGACTAACATTGTGAGAGATTTTTAGGAGTTTGAAAGTTAAATAAAAGGCTATCAAAAACGTAATTGTTTTGTAACAATACAAAGTTTCTTGCAATTTGAACTATTGATGAACAAGGAGTTCAACAATATTAGGGTCAAGCCTAAAAGCACCACTTGGTGTTCACATTTCTTCATGATGTAATACAACAATAACAATTAGATGAAACATTTTTGGGTGATGAAAGGTTGTTTTGTAATTGATAGAGAAAATGTGACTAATGATTGGAAAAAATACCAAAAAAATACAAATGTGTTATACTTGTTGGTAGTAAGGTGGCATACTCATTTTACAAGTTGTATCATGGTGCCAAATACTTGTAGTGCAACAAAATGTTTGCATTAGAAGTCTTTAGTGAATATTATGTTTCATGAGTTTGTTTGCATTGTTTAACATGGTTTTCGAAAACCAAATCCAATGGCCACAAGGGGAAGATCCAACTTGCATCATGGTAAGCTAGCTTCAAAACATTCTACGATATTTTTTCAATTTATTTGATTGCATGCAAATCCACATTCATAAGCCTAGGGGTGTATTTGATGTTGTTCACTTCTCTTACAAATCAAAAGCTCACATATTTCATTGTGGGCAATGGTCAATCATGAAAGGTGCTTTTGAGATGTATTTGTAGGGATGTTAAGATTTATGAATGACTTTCACATTTTATGGTTGTCTAGCTTGCACTTGAAAGCAACATATGGTGGTTTGTCCAATTCTAGACTATATGGATCTCAAGACATTATACATCCATACATCCTAGGGGATAAGGGGTACTCACTTTTGCTTTGACTCATGATCCCTCACAAACAAACTACAAACATCAAGCACACATTATGGATGCCTTCTTCAACAAACATTTTTCAAAGGGGAAGAATGTTGTAGAAAATGTCCTTGGGATTTTGAAGAAGACATTCAAAAAACTATTATTCAAAAACAACCTTCACATTGTTTTCCTTCCTAATTTTGTTGCATGTACTAGTTTTTCAAGGTGCAAATGCACATGCTAACATGTCAAATGCAAGATTCATTGAGGCAAAACCTATAGTGGATGGTAACAAAATCAAGATCAACTTGATGGCTTGGATTTGAAACATTGTTGGGAAACAAACAAACTCACAATGTGGATTGAACAAATTGTTTGAATTGAATTTCAATTGCAAAGTTGGTTGTTCATTGTGCAAATGAATGAATTTTCAACATTTGAATTAATTTTCCTTATTCAATTAAACTATTATTGTTATATTCTCTCTCTTCTCCCCATGTTGTCCATCTCCATTCCATTGTCCTACCAATTAGCATTTGAAGTTGTTGTGTGCAAGAAAACAACAATTGCGAACATGAGCATGGTGAATGAAGTCCAATGATTGTAAGTTGTTTGGGTGTGTAAACATTGCAAGTTTTATCAATGTGAATTTTTTTTTGCAAGCTGACTTTGTGAATGTAGACACTACTATGAACTCTATGAATGTAACGATTGTGAAACACCTGCAAGCTTTGTGAGTCCAAACTTTGAAGGTGCAAATAGTGCATGGAAGGAGCTATGACCACATGGGGAAAATCTCTCCATAGTTAAGCTATCACACATGAATCAAAGTCAATATATCCTATTCATGGTGTTAAGCAACAAAATGTACATTTCCTGAAGCTTTTTATTAGAATGTCATTTGCATCTCACTCACCTTACCACAAAATGTTGGTGCAGTTATTAGCATTGTCATGTTAGCAAACTAGTTAGCTAATTATTCACAAGTTTGAATAGCATAAGTTATTTACAATCTTAATAACAGGAAAATATTCAGGTCTGAACAAACAATAAGAATTGTACAATGACCTAATTATCAGTGTTGGGCAGTTATTTGATTTTGCGGTTCTGAGTTTATGAAAAAAATCAAAATTAAAAAAACTGTTCGTTCTAGTTATAACATAAACTTCAAAGAATTGCCAGGTTTCATGAAAGAACTAGCAGTTTTCTCGGTGGGTGTTTCACCATCTCACAAAAATTGAGAATTGTGGTTATATATACTAGTGGTAACCTGTGCCTGCAAGGCACGACACGGCACTAAAGCAGCGATGGCCCCTGATGACGACCCTTGAAACCCTAAAGCTCAACGACATTCTGCCATTTCAGAAAGTCATGACTATGGGAAATTCCTCGTCAAAATTATTATGTTAGTTATTTCTTGGAATGGCCTGTTCCGCCATGTAGGAAAAGAAAGTACGTTCCCATCGTACCCAATAGGGCACGAACGCATGCTTTCCCATCACTATATGAGAGGGAGAAGAGACGTAAGCGGGAGAGGAGAGCAAGAAGAAAACGTTTGTACTCCAAGAAGACCACCCAGACGGCCCACAGTTGGACTTTATCATCTGGGTCTTGTTCACACTTGTGCCAGGTCCATCAGCTGTCAGTTGGGTATAGCCCTGTCACAGACAGACAAACTTGCTGAATTAATATATTAGATAAAAAATGGGTAGTTGAATTTATGATAACTGGGATTATATATATATATATGAACTGGGTATTTTCCTTTTTTCTGGGAGAGCATCCAGTTGTGAACCCTAAGAACCGCTTTGATACCCGGAGGTAGTTTGGTGCAGTTTGTAATAACCCATTTATTATGCATGATCGGTGAATCAATTAGTCCATCAATTAGGCCAAGATTAGGAAAGCAATCAGATTGCTGCTAAGTGCTAGAAGACAGATCAGCAGCAGACAACAGCAACAGCAGGCCAAGCAAGCAAGCATCAATGATCCGGATCTGCAAGAGCCTCAGCAAGGGTGCTTCTAGTGCTGGTTTTAGGTGATGGGTATTGCTCAGATTCTCTTTTCTGCAATGCAGAGGTGAAAGAAAGAGAAGGATTGATGTCTCTTGGTCTTGAACCAGAGAGTGAGAAAAATGGGTTATCTAGAAGGAAGAAGAAGACCCAAGGATGCAAGAAAGAGTTCTGGAGAGCACAGTACCATGAGATTTGTAATCTGTGTTCGAGTTTGAGGGATTTGAGAGCTTAAGAATGTTGTACAAGAGTTTCAGAGAGTTTGAGAATGATGTGTAAGTTAAGCTGGAGTTGCTGCTGGTAATGTTGTCTAGAAAGAATCTGGAGAGCAACTGGTAGCAAAGGAGGATATGGCGTGGAGGAAGAAGAGCTGGATTTTGTGGGCCAAATCAGGTGAATCATCATCACTCATTGCTGTGATCTCAACTCCCAAGGAATTGCAGCAGAGTGCTGCAATTCCACTAATTTCTGGAGTGGAGTGGTTCCCTTTGCAACTAAGGCCCATGTGCAGCCGACATCAGAAGGGCTTCGAGGAATCCTGTTCTCCAGATCAGTATGCCATCAGGTGCTGCATTCGCTTCAGTCGGATTTGCAGTCAGGAATTCGTAGTAGGATTTTTCCAGTGGTGGGTTTTGAGGGTTTTCCAGCAGCATGCAAAGCATTTTCTGTTTTTGAGCAAAAGAGGGTTCAGCAATGGGACATTGCTAGGAACAACACAGAAGGTGCAATGGGTAGGAGGAACTGCGGGGTTGAAGAAGAATCGGAGTCAATTGAGTCACTTCATTCTTCCAGTCTGTGGGAAACGGAATTGTAATTTTGCAACAGTGACAGAAAAGTTGAAGAGATCAACGACAACAACACAGAAAGCCAAGGAGACAGTCTCTGAAGCTAAAGTTGGAGCTAATTTAGCTGAGGTTCGAAGCAATGAACTTCTTTCTGGAATTCTGAAGCCTGTCAATTCTGCAATGCAAACTGTGATGGGCTTGAGACAAGCTTTGGGTCTTCACTTGGAAGCATTCTGGAAGCGAAACTATTTGGTGGTGGTTGGTGCAGTTGCAGTCCTTTCATGCTTGCTGCTATGGCGCATTATGTTTGGAATTGCGAGCTTGTTTGTCAGCCTTTCAGAGGGCATGGCCAAGTTTGGGTTTCTGGCTCTTGCAGCAGGCATGGTGGCAATTGGGGTAAGCTTTAGAAAATGTCATTTCCTCTTGTTTTTTCTGCCATAGATGTTGAGAATATATGGCCATGCCTCTTGGGAGCACAAAAGCCACCTGTAGTCACAAGTTGCTGAAAGTTCCTTCTTCCGGGGATATATTTGTTAGCAAGAGAGATCAAGCAGATGTTAGATTGCTCATGGCGTTGTCTGCAATTGCAGGGAGTTGTAACAAGGGCTAAGTACAGGGTGAATCCAGATATGGTGTACCCAATTGCAATGCGGAAGCTCAACACTTCAGCAGCAGTTTTAGAGGTAATGGGTGCGCCACTAACGGGAACAGATGTTCGTGCCTATGTCATGTCTGGAGGTGGACTCTGCATCAAGAACTTCAGGCCTTGACTAAGTAGCAAGCACTGTTTTCTCATATTCCCAATTACTGGAGGCGAGCAGCGTGGCCTTGTCAGTATTGAAGTTAGGAAGAAAAAGGGTCAGGTACAAAAAGTGTTGATTGATTTTTGTACCTTGTGACTTCTCATTGAATTTTATACTTTCAGGTTTCTCCAGATTGAGCATTTTTTTTCTGACATGATTTCTGTTGATTGCAGTATGATTTCAAGCTCCTAGCAGTAGATATCCCAACAGCTGGAGCTGAGCACTGGGTGTATGTAATTGGTGATGAAGCAGAGTACAGGGTTGGTGGAGGGCTCATATCTGTTCTCAGAGATCCCATTGTGAAAGCCATGGCTGCACAGAAAGAGTTTGAAGAGCGTGATGAGAGAGAAGAAGAAGATAGGCAACATGCACAGGAAGCTGAAGAAATTCACACCCAGGACATGCTTGAAAAGCTTGAGCAAGACACAGCTTCTGAGGTTGCTGCTAAAGAAGAGCTTACCAACCCACAGGTCATTACACGGGAGACAGAAGCTGCAAAAGCATGAGTTGTACCTACATATTGACACTGATTTTACTCCACAATAGAGATGGCAATAAATGATGCAAGGCCAAGATGGGGTTGCTAGCAATTTTTTCCTTTCGGGTATTTGGGAGACTGGCAAGGGTGCTTTGAGAGACACTCTGCCTCAATGTGCTAGGCTTAGATCATTACTAGGTTTTCACATCAGTTCTGCTTAAATCTGAGGGCTTTGGCCCATCTCGCCTCACTCCTGGTTTTCTTAATTGAGGTTTGTCATTCAAAGAGTACATGAAATAAGGGTTCAGAAGCAAAATGTATGGGGCCTTGCAGATGTAGACATTGGTTGTTGGTAAATAAAGACAGTTCAATCTCCCTAGAACCGTCTAGGACCTGAAATTGTCCACTCCTGTTACCAGAGTTTTGTTGTCAAAGTCAGAGAATAAAAGAAGAGACAGTGTCAAAGTCAGAGTGCACAAATCAGGGTAGAAGGGGTTGCAGGGAATCAGTTTATATCATGCCTGTGAACACTTACCATTTGCAATTTCCAGCATTCTGGGCTGTTGAGGATTTGGTGCATTGCATGTTAGCAACTCTGTGTTGAGAGATTGGGCTCACGCTCCAGAATGGAGACTAGAAGTTTGGAAGTGCCTTTCATTGAAGAGATATGCTGAGACACAACCAGGCAACAAAAATATGAGACATCGAATATGAGCAACTCAACATTTGCACAAATCAATTGGGTGAAATCAAGAGCAGCATTTTGGTGCAGGTGGAGAATCTTTTGGCACCCACATTTACATTGTGCATCTTATCCATGTCACTTTTGTTTCCTGCTATTTCTAACACAATAACGCTCTTGGGTGCCATCTTTCTCAGCTCTTTCACCCAGCTCTTTACTTGGTTGAAGCTGTCTTTGCAGGGTAGATCATACACCAACAAAGCTGCTGTAGAGAGAGTATCACAAGGATGGAAAAATCAATCATTCCTGTCCTTGATTGCATTCCACAGACTGTTCGGCTTAATGCTATAAATACCAGCTAAAGTTCACACATGAAAGGTCATAATTGAAGGTAAACTGCCAACGTGAGTAGAGAGTATCCATCACAACTCATTCACATTCTTCCATAGCTAGACACCTTCCGATGGCCTTCATGGGAGCAACCTCATTTCCCAATTTCCCTTGGATGATTTTGAGGCATATACATAAATGAGATTGAGATTGCAGAGAAAACTCCACTTTAAAGGTACCCACCATTCCAGTCCCACAAAACCAACACCAACATGATAAGAATGATTGTTGTTATAACAACCAGATGACCACCACTCACAAAGTATCAGACCATCACCTTCATCATGAACAGCAATGACTAGCTGCCACGTCTGCCCTCTGACTTCATCAAGCTCCCCCAACTGTGGGTGTCCATTAAGTATAAAATAATATGTCCAAAATTTTCAAACTCATTACACAACAACAGCAACAACAACAACAATGGAAAAATCAGCATATTCATATTTGATGTCCTATTTTCTTCACAAATTCTTTACATGAATCATTGATTGTATAGAAGACATCTTTGACGGATGCAAGTGGATTTGTAGCATTTGCCATGCAGTTCTCAGGAGTGTTGCGATTGGTCATAAAATTTTGTGTTGTCATTATGGCAAGTGTATTGAAAATGGAGAGAGGGGAGAAAATCAACCTTCATTCCATTTGAGGAGATTAGATATGAAAAAATTGCTTAGAACATGTTTTGTGAGAGTAGTAGTATCAAAGAATTATTGTCAAGTTTTTGTACATTCTTGCTTTTGGAGGGGAACTTGAAGATTTTTGTGGGTCTCAAGATTTTGTTCCTTACATGTTCCCAATGTCGTTCCCAATTCTGTTTTTCAGGTGTTCTTTAATTTTGTCCCATACTAGTTGGAATGCATGCAGTTTTCACAAATGTTGCAAATTTGGTCACAAATTCTATTGGCATGGTGATAAGTTCATTGGAAATGAAACAGGTGAAAAAAATCACCCTTCACTCTATTTTGGCAGATTTGATTAAAAAATGTTGCTTAGAGATTGTTTCATGAGTAGCATTGAAGAACAGTTATCAAGTTTTTATATGTTCTATATGTCTCTTTGGAGGGAAACTTGAAGATTTTTGTGGGTCTCAGAATTTGTTCTCCATGTGTTCCCAATGGTCTTCCCAATTTGTTCTATGTGTGTTCATTAATTTTGTTTGATACTAGTTGAGATGCATGTGATTTTAGCAAATGTTGCAAAGTGGTCACAATTTTCTGTGTTGTCATGGTGACAAGTTTATTAAAAATGAGACAGGTGAAAAATATCAGCCTTCAATCCATTTGAGCACAATAGATTTAAAAAGAATAGGTATTAGAGTTATCCATAAAGTCACCGAATTAGGGGGCAAGAACAGCCAGTTTCGGCATAGTAGGCATCAAACACATGGCTGAGAATGAAAATTTTACAAAATGAAATAACTGGGACCAAAAATAGTTTTTCCACCAATTTTGGTGGTAAACTTAGGGTGACTTTAGACGAGGGTCCAAGGCCCAGGGACCAATGAATTCAAGCAATCTTATTGGTTGAAAGCTTAAAATTGGTCCCAAGTCCTTCAGACAAGGGTCCAAGACCCAAAAGTGGCAAATTGAGGCTAAACCTACGTGGCACTTTGTTTTGGAGGGAAAATCAATTGGTCCAGACCAAAAAAACAATGCTAAAAGGAGAGCTCCTGATTTGGAAAACCAAGAGTCATGCTAAGGACCAATTTAAAGTCCAACTCAAGGATTCAATTTGCTTCAATTCAGTCCAAATTGGTTCCTAGGAAATTGGACCCTGGACCCTTGTCTAAAGTGGGCCTTAGTTTCATCCTCTCTTTCTATACCACTGTCCCCTACTCCAATGTGAGTGGGGATAGGGAGTGAAAGCAGGCTCAAAGACAGGGTGAAGACAGGGTGACTTTACAGATAACTCTATTGCCTAGGGATAGTTTCCTAAACAGGGTTGGAGAATAGTTATCAAGTTTTTATGCATTCTTGTTTTCAGGTCACTAGCCTAGAAAATGTAGAAAATAATGTGTGCCAAGACTGGAAAGAAAAACTTGAAGGTGAATTACTTTTGAAGGATAATTTGGAAGTAAGGATGTAGGTCTATAAAATGGAACGGGTTAATTATCTAGGCCTACCCAGTAACGAGGGAAGATTGAAAAGGGAGGAGAGGCGAATGTGAATGTCTCATTGACAATCCATATAGGGATGGCGGTCATTTCATCCATGGATGCAGCTTCATTCATGTCATTGAATTTTCATCCATGTAATGTTCCTCTTTGTAATGACCAACTTCATCATTATTGTGATTTTCATACAAGAAATTCATTTCATGTATGCATCAATGTTATTTGTGTCATATGATTCATTTGAACCATCAATGTCATCCATATGTTACCTTTGGAAGTGCAATTTCCATTCATTCAAAAAAAAATTGTCCATGTAACTTTGTTTCATCTAACTTGGTTAATTTTACCTATGAACAGATTTTCATGTGTCATCAAGTTTCCATTTAGCCAGTTAGAGGTGTGATAAATTTAGATTCCTTGACATAATATTATTCATGCATGGTACAATTCATTTTTATTGAAAATTATAGTTAAAGAAAAGTTTCACTAGTATGATCACATTCCATCCATCTATGGACATTGGTTTAGGTGTGTTCAATTTCATCTATGAACAATTTCCCATTCAGATGGTATACTTCATTATTGATGTTTATTCAAAAGCTTCATTCATGTCATCAATTTATTTCAATTATTCTAATTTTTACTTCTCATTCTTTATTTCTTGTTTTGCCTCTTCTCTTTATTTCCTCCATCTTTCTCTTATCTCCCTTCCCCCCATCCTTAAATTTTTCCCTCTTGATCTCAAAACAGTTCACGCCATGTTCTCTTATGTTCCCATGTAATATTTAAAATCACGATTTCTCCCCCTTTATCTCTCCAAAACTATTTTATTTCAACATAGATTAACTGGGATATAAAACTCGTGTCTTTTTATATCCAGCCGCGCTGAACCAGAACCTACACCAGTACCTTCACCTTCTTGGGTAAGGCCTCTTAGAGCTAAACATTAAGGGGTTTTACGGTTTAGGGGTTTGGGGTTTTAAGGGAGGAAATGTTAAATTTGTAATTGGAGACCCTGATTCCATCTTGGTATGAGGGTATCTATAAGGTTTTGAAGCATCCAATTTTTTGTTGCGGTTTTTTAGTTTTTACCATGGTATCGGTGGAGGTGCTGGTTCACCCAAGGCTTCATATCCTAGGGGAAAAGATGAAAGGTCTCACCTATATAGACAGCAAATGTTTTTCATATATTGTTCCCATGGTTCCCATGTGCCTTTCAAATGTGTTCCTTAAATTTATATCAAATGCTTTGCTAAATCTTCCCACATAATTCTCATTTGGTTCCCAAATTCCAATAGCCCCACAATTTAGTACATATTCAGTGCCCAAAGATAAAATTTTATAACATTAGGTCAAAACAAAAAACTTTACTTATGTTGTGAGTGTTTAAAGCTGAATAATGGAGCCTAAACCCATAACAAAACCAGAATTTTCAACTTTGGATACATCAACTAAACAATCGGCTTTGGCACAAGAGGCTTTGTCCTAAAAATATTGTTTTACATATAATGTTTTACTATGAATTCAAGTTAAATGGGATAAGAGTTTGTTAGCTTTATGAAGGACATTGAAAATCATTTCTAACATTTGTAGCAACACATTTCTGCCTAATTCTTAGTTTCAATTTTGCTTTCAAGATATTTCACTTTCAAGTTTGAGGATTTGACACCTCTTAAATAATGTAATTTTTTTTTGTCACATTTCATCTTTAGGGTTTTGAATGAAGGATGTTTTTGTTGTTATGCTTGGTGGGTCTACCTAGATAAAGAAGCATTCAGTTTTAGTTTGTCTTGTGGTTGGTATTTATGAAAAGATATTTTTCACATGGTCCCTTGAAGAATAAATAAAATAATACAAATTTAGGCAACAAGGTGATCTTTGCATCTAGCAACAAATAGTTGCCTTGTGCAATAAATGATGAAATGTCTAATGGCAAGATATGTTGAAACCATTTAAGGGACACTAGGTGAAAAATGGTAGCATGCACACACACATAGTCACATACATTATATTTTAAAGAAATGGGGATATTAATGGTTTCTTGTTATACATTGGAATTGTGTTTTGTGTTTATACATTGAATGCAATATAAATTGGTTTGTGAAAATTTAGTCAATATGCTTTTATTACACCATATTTGTATTCATTTGCATGGACATTCGCCCATAAGAGGTCTAGTTGAAATTTGGCTTTTCTGCTACTTTCATTGAATTATGATTTAATTTGAATTTATGCATGATTTTTTAAAAGAATGTCAACATTAAAATCTCTTAAAATAATGATTGGAAAATGTTTGAAAAAATGTTGAATTAATATTTGAAGATTTTTTTTAATGTAAAAATTGAACGTGAATGAACCTCATATACACATACAATATGTTTTTCTTTTTGTGTATTAATATTAAAAGTTGCTTTTATGTATTTTAAACTATCACTAGTTATTGTATTGAAAGAATCTAAGTGCATATGTATGTCATACATCATCATTAATCCATGTCCATCATGGATTGAAATATATGAATATTTTGTTGAATTTATAAATTTGTCCACACTAGTTGATGCATGGTGTATTCTTGTTTCTATAAAACATATAAGATATGAAACATTTGAAAATTATGGTCATGATTTATGTCTTTATAATGTTGGCATAAAGATGTTGTATTCAAAACTTGTATAATTACATGAAAGTTATGTAGGTTTTTTAATTGAGAAATGAATGGTATCCAAGTCACAATTTTCTTTAATTTGTTCATTTTTACATTTATTTTTGAATCCACATAAAAGTTTTCATGTTGGAGAGGAGCTAATCATTTTTCTTTTATTTGAATGTGGGATAAAGTTGTATATGTTAGCTCATGTTTCTTGGCATTAGTAGGATAAAAAACCAATTCATCTAGTGATAACCCTTGAAAATGATGGATGGTTTTTACTATCGGAAATTGAGTTCTTGTTAGGATAAATGATTGGGATTCATCAATTTTTATATTTTTTATGATAGGTTCAATTGGTGTCCATTTTCATTCAATGTTATTATTGTAATAATGAATGCATTTTTCTTTGTTAATGTTCCAATTTTAAAATTACAATACGAAATTTGATAAAAATTTGTATGAAGTGCATATCAAATTGTCACATAATTTTATTTAGTTCACAACATTAGACATATGTTTTGCAAATTAACATTATACTTGATATTTTGAAGGATCCAACTATTTTTCACATGTAGTGCTTGATAGAAATCACCTATATCATAATAACATCAAGAACATTAAAAAAATTGTTTTGAATATGATGTTTTATGAACCTTAACCTTTATCTATAACAATAAACATTTTAGCACCAACAAGTGATATTTCTTTTATCACAACAAGTTGCAATTGTTCATATTGGCATGTAAGCATTTTTAATGAATTTGATGATAAGTTTGGTAAATTAAATAAAGATTGTTGGAGGCATATGTTCAATGTTGAATGTTTTATTAAACCATGAATATTGAAGGCAACTTTACCTATGAATGCCATAAATAGAGCCTCAGTAAGTTTTAAATATTCTTTTATTATATAACCATAATAATCCTTTCATTTTAAGTTTTAGTGTAAAAGTTTTACTATTTCCAACACCCCTTATTATAACTAAATAAATATGTGTATCAAGGTGCAATTGTTTTTATGCATAATGTCATCAAATGTTAGATTTTGATCTTCAATTATTTGTCTAACTAAACTATAATATTCAAATTTCTCCATCATGGAATATGATGATTTTGTGATGATCTCATTTTCTAAAATTTGTAATTTTTAGTTTGATTCATTACATGATGGAATCACAAAATTAGATCATGAATCATTTTTTTTGATATTAATTGTGTTTGTAATAGGAATTGCATAATGTGAATCCTTTATTTCATAGATTATATTATCTTTCCAAATATTACCTTGATCATGTGATGGTTTTGATTTTGGATCAATTGAAGCATCCATTTAAATTATATTTGGATATGGCATTTTGTAGTTGAAAATAGATTTGATTTTTAAAATTCCATCATCTCGTTGACAATATATGTCATGCAATGTGACATTAGTTTCAAATTGTGATTTTTTTGGAATTTCAAAATGTTGAATAGAATAAAAGTTTTCTTGACCAAATTTCAATATTTTTATGTTTATTATTATTTTTAAACATAATAATTTTGGGTTTGCAACATTTTGAATTTTTAATCTTTTTAATGTTATAAAAAAAAAACCAAATTTTGATAATGACAATTATTCATAATGATTAAGACAATTAATGTATTTGTCGATGATTGATGAAACATTATATCAATTGATTATGTAGTTCTAACTTATTCAATACAACTTGTGGTTTAACACAAAAATGTGATATTTGGACAAAGTTTTAATGAATTGATATATTTGATATGGATGATGTAATGGTAAAGAAAGTGCAAGGTAAACAACAAGTTGAATGAACACTAAAAGAAATATTACTCAACTTTTGAATTTTTGTATTTGCATCTATTTTATTTGTAATGCAATTTTGTACAATATAATGTAATTTTAATATTATTTATTTATTTATTTTTGTCATATATGATGTGCAATATATTGCAGCTCCATATGGGTTTAAGATAAATTGAATATGTCTATTTGCAAACCACAAATAAGTAGCATGTGTATTAAATGCATTTGTTTTTATGTTTATAGGAATTCATTTTTTTAAAAAGTGTGGATTTGTTATTTTTCTCTTCTTTTCAAATTTAATACATAGGTATCTTCATCAAGGTTTAAAGAGTCTAGAAATTCAGAAAACGATATATCTTCATTTTCTTTTAAAATTGTCAAAGATTGAATTTTTTTTTGGCTTGTATATGTAGGTATTATTTTGAAAATAGATAATTCCTATTCATTTAAAAAGGTTCTATGATATTTGTTTCATGCATGGGAGGTAATGGGTAATGAATCAAATGACATGGTTTTTCTTCTTATTGTTATGGAAAAAAATTACTAGCCTAAGAAAATGTTCATTGTAACAACAAATTGATATAGCAAATCAACAAGATTAGCAAAAAAATTAATTAAACAAATTGATAAGACAACTTGATATGACCAACTTTGTGTGTTGAACAAGTGGTTACTCATTCCAATATATTTACATATTATGAAAAAAATGTGGCTAAGTTTGTCATGTTTTTTTTACTATTTTAATAATGTTGATCAAAGATGGTACGAATGATGGTAGATTATGACTACTAGTAGGAGAGAAAAATAATGGTTAAAGGAAGTCATAATAATAAGTAAAGATAATAGAAAGTGAATGAACCATAATAAGTACGGCTAGTCTTTTGTGGATTATTTATATACACCCAAAATACACCAAAACAATGTGATATATGTTGTTTTGTTGATAAAATTTTAAATTATCAAATTACATAGATGAATTAATATTTAAAAATTACATGGAAATACAAAAGTATGGTTTATTCAAAAACACTAATAATTGACACCAAAAATTTAACCAAGCTTAAAAGATGGTTGCTAGTAATAGTTTGTTTACTTACATTGTTACTAATATAAAAAAAAAGTTGCAATTCATCATAAAGCAATATTTGCTAATAGAAGAGAGTTCAAATATTGGAACCTTTATTGAAAGAAGCTACAATGACAGTAAAACTACTGTTGAAAGAATTGAAAAACAATCTTGATTGCACAGTGAAGGAACAAGATAATCAAGTTCATTGAATACAAAGAAATGAAACTTCTATGGTTGAGACACTAAATTTAACGACCCCGGAACCTATTGTCAATACTTTTGGCTCTTTTGAACAGGTGATAGAAGAAGGATGGCCACTTCTTTTGAGGAAAGAAACAGGTGGTAATGAAAGATTGGAACTTGGTGAGAATAATAACAAAAAAATAATGGTGGAACATAATTTATCAAAATTATTTTCTCAAACACCAATGTTTACAATTAAATCAATTGCTTACTTGACTATGCAATTGATATTGCTTATACCAACTCAAGTTCTGATAATGAACGTTTCACCTATCATGGCTTTACCTGCTGGAAACGTATTACGAATTAGTTGTTGAAATATTACAAAATGATGATCCAATGTCACACTTTTGACAATTACTCAAAGTATATGTGATGACACTCCTCCCATCCCTTTTCCAAAAAACAACCCCAAAAAAACCTCCCTTGAAAGGTGAAAAATAACCCTCTCTTCCCACCATACCCACAAAAATCCTCCAACCTTCTCCCTTCTTCCTAAAACTTCAGTTATACCTTGTAATCTTTATCATTCAATCTACTTTAATTACCTACCCCTTATATCCTCTCGAACCCCCACACCCAATAACCACCCCTCTGAAGAGGCAAAAAAAAAAACTAAAAAAAACCTCAACCCTTTGCTCCCCTCTCCCTCAATTTTCATCTATAACCTTATCTCATCCCCATTTCACCGCAGCTCACCCAAGTTGAAAAAGAGAAAATCTACAACTAAACTACTCACTTTATCAACCTACTTTTATTTTATTTTCCACAATGCCTATACCCACCCACAAGGAGTTCCCACAATGCCTTTGTAAGACAGAAGCAATAACAGAAATCACAATAAGAGCACACTTAATAACCTTAAGTCAATCCCAAGCCACCAATTATAGGTCATCCTCAAATCAATCTTCAACTTCAATAATTGTTCAATCACCCTAGTTCACCCCAACTTTTCTAGCAAGGCATCATCAATCACTGATCAAGCCTGTACAAAGAATATCAACTTGGTGCAACAATCTAGAAAACTCTCCATGGAAATTTCCTAGTGTATTTGAAGGGCACCTTTATATATTTTTGAAAATCCCCCCCTCCCCACCTTGGGGCTTTACCCTACATATAAGTGATCATCATTCACATCAAAAGTGGAACCAGCAGATGATCAGCTGTTCCACCTAGGAAAAAGCCTTAAAGAGTACCTCAATAAAAGACTGCCAAAACCAGTTGGGATTGTGCAACTACTAAATGTAGTAGAAATAGTTCAAATATTCAAATAGTTCGATGTGCTGATCAGATGGAACTTACTGGTTGCTTCTTCCCCATACCCATGGGTTTTAGGGTCTAGAGACCCTGATTTAGTAGTATTTGTACTCTCTTTAGAATTGCCCAGGGTGAACCAGCACCTATACTGAGTAGCATGGTAAAAGCAGTGTTGGCCAGTTTTTCCCCTTTTTTTTTTCTTTCCATGATTGGTGAGGCAGGGTCTTTCAAGAACCAGTTGGGACAAAACATGGAGGGGGGTTAGAGTTAATTCTTGAGTTTAATCAAAGAAAATTTCAATACCCACTCCATATGGGTTTAGCTAGGTCTCTGCAAAATTTATGTACAACAACAGATAGGTCCTATGTTTTGTATCTGAATCAATTTCAGATTTTACAAGTCAATTATGAATGATCTACACTTGGACCCTTGTTGATAACTGGCCATTTTCTCAATAACTGGCCATCATTGTTTCAGACCAACGTGGGTTGAAGCCGGTTGAAGCCTTATTATCGGGGTCAGTTCCAGGGCCAGTTTCAAGGCAGGATCCCAGTTTTAGGGCTAACAAGTAGCATGCTAATTTCAAAAAGTGTGACTAATAGTAACACTAGAATCCATCAAGCTAGTGCACACAGAAGGTGTGTCTGCACATTATAAAACCCCATCATGGGCAGTGACAACTTGAATTTGTACATTTTAGTTCACTGATTAGTGTACATAGAATTGAGAGCGAGAAACAGAGAGACATGAGACAAACCAGCCAATTGAGTCAGGAGTTGAATCACTGAGCACACAATTTTGTTGTTGTGCAAAATTAACAACACAACTCCTTCCCAATTTCATTTACACAAAAAATTTAGTACCAATATTGTTAACTTTGAACCTTGTAACAAAAAAGCTTGAATGACTTCTGCAACTGGAAAAATCTTTGTTCTTTCCTGAGCTAGGTATTTCATGAATTGCAAGTCTTAAGATCTACAAGGACCTGCATACAATTGCAAGAATTATAATGCAGAGTGAAAATATGAAAGTAAGTGCCTACTGAATGGGCATTCTGATTTAAGGCGCAGGGAAGGTGCACTGCAAAATGCTTTCTGAACCTTCTGAACGCAATAAACAAGAACAGACAGACAATAAGTGGATTTCCTAGAAGATAAAAGCAAGCAAAAAGTTTTTTGGAGATATTTTGTCATCAGCCAAACAACAATTTCTTTCACTCTTTACAGTTGATTAAACAGTGTGCACATACAAATGCATTTTTCCTCTCACTAGCATTTCAATGGTTTCAAGAAATTAAAGAGACTGACTAGAATGTTGCCACTGTGACACAAATTGAGAAACCCAACAGACAATAACTTACTTGACATGACAGGACACCAAATTTTATTTTGATGCAAAAGTCTCTTAACACTTCGAGTGGCTAGAAGGTCCACTATCAGGTTTCCCAATCAGCCCTCAGATCTATAATCGCACAGCATATATTTCTAGGGAAGAGGAAAAGCTGGAAGTAAAAGCTGGCAATACAAAAATTCCTTGGAAAGAAGGTTGGAAAGGGCCATCAACTAAGGGCGACTTTAGACGAGGGTCCAAGATCCAGGGACCAATGAATTCAAGCAATCTTATTGATCAAAAGCTTTAAATTGGTCCCAAGGCCTTTAGATGAGGGCCCAAGACTAAAAAGTGGCAAATTGAGGCTAAACCTACATGTCAGCTGTTTTGGAGGGAAAATCAATTGGTTTGGACCAAAAAAGTGTGGTAAAGGGAGAGCTCCTGATTTGGAGAACCAAGAATCAGGCTAGGGACCAAGGTACAGTCCAACTCAAGGATTCAATTTGCTTCAAATCAGTCCAAATTAGTTCGTAGGAAATTGGACCCTGGACCCTCGTCTAAAGTGGGCCTAAGAGAGGCAGCTTCACAAACTGTTAGCTCAGATTCAGGAACACATGATTGAAAGCAAAATGCTTGTAAATCAGATTCCAACCTTATTATTTGTATTGTCTTATGACCAAAGGGGACAAGCAACACTATCTGTGGTCTGGAGATGAGATGTGGGAAAGCTCCAACCACCATGAAAAAGCCCCACTCAACAGCACCTCTGAAGTCTGAAGTGGAACCCTTAACAAAAAAAAGAAAAAAGAAGCCCTACCTAAACCAAACACCTGGGCCTGGTAAAAACATCCTTAAAGAATCATTGTCTAGTTGTAAAGCTGGATCTATGAGACCTTTGGCTTTTGCTGGAACCAGATATGGGGCCAGGTCTTATAAGACATGCCTCTAACATCAGGCCTGACTTGGGGTGGGCCTTCTAGAAGGTCTTCTCCCAGATAGACCCTCCGGTCCGGTTCTTGAGACCCAACGTTGGGAAGAAGCCGCCACAATGTTTTGGGTTCTTTCTAAACATTATAAATGTTTGGTCTGCAGACTAACCAGGGTCTCTGAATCTAGATTGCCTGGGTTAAGTATGGTGTCTAAAAGGCCTCATTCACTCAAGGCCTGGGGTGAACCGGCACCTACACTGGTCCCATGGTCAAAACCAGTGTTGTCTGGTTCTAACTTTTTGGCCAGTCCACCATCTGGTTCTCTGAGGTATCCAGGCTGCTGGTTTTATATTTTTTTAGAAGAACATTGGCCCTGGAACCAGAAGCAGCCCCAACACCCATTTAACATAAGCTTTCAGCTCTTTATTTTCTTAAAAATAAAATTTAATGGTTAAATTTTTATTTTTTTTGACTGGGTTAAAACTTTAGACATGTTAATTTGAGAAAAAAAAATTCAGGGATACATTTTTTTGAATAATAAACGTTAAGCATACTGTCTCTGAACCAAATGAGGGTCTCTCTGTCCAAATTTAACATTTCCTTTGTTAAAATTATAGCCTCTGAGAGGCCTCCCTCAGGAACTTAGGTGAAGGTTCCAGTGTACAAAGGTTCAGAAAACAAGGTGGTTGGTTGCCCCAAGGCATAATAGTTCAATTTGCCTGCATTTGGCATAAAAGTTTCGTTTTTGGGGATCCCAAAATCACAACTCCAACACATTTTGTCACAAACAACTTTGAATCACACAAAGCTGCAATGTTGGCAAGTCATCACAGTTGGAATGACAAAACCTCAAAAAGAGGCAAGCAAATGAAAAATTCACAATTGGCATAACAAAGCTAAGAAATTGTCAAGGCATGATTTAAAAACACTGAAATCCACCCAAAAACAAGAAAATGTCATAAAAATTCACACCATACGTTGTGAGTGAGATCAAGAAAACTAAACAGAACTCATCACAAGCTGTAGATAATGTGTACTCAGGTAGGCTAGATGATGTGCATCATGGATGGCCGCATCACTTTGGTTCTCTTTGAGTGACTCGACTTCAGCCACCAGCACACCATCCTTTGGAAGGCTGTTATGATTTATGACTCAATTGTGAATGAACCCACCCCCTACTGAATTGACATTAGGCTTCACTTTCCTATCCTGCAAGGGATGGGTCCTGTAGGTAGCTAACCAAGTTTGGTAATA
>Ga0116229_10004025_pt1 | contig 24162 bp, 16 predicted proteins | sample S1TSphgellanicum_3_FD_87313 | JGI IMG/M metagenome (GOLD analysis project Ga0116229, IMG submission 87313) | Host-associated microbial communities from peat moss isolated from Minnesota, USA - S1T2_Fc - Sphagnum magellanicum MG | ecosystem: Host-associated > Plants > Peat moss > Unclassified...
GAAGGATATTTTTATTCTATCTAACCCTATCTTGATTTGGTGGTTAAAATGACAAAAATCTAAGGAATAAATTCACCCATGTGCTCTTCACACAAAGGGTATGGATAAAATGGTATGATGGGGTTATTTTAACCCTACATTGACATGTTCACATTGAGGGGGAAACTAGATGGTGCAAATGCATATAATGACCTCAATGGTCTATGTGCTCCAGCCACTCTCCAATCCTTTATTTTCTCATGTTTTCCAATCATCTTCTTTTCTAGGATAATTTTCTAGGGATGTTGCATCTATTAAAGCTCCTAGCAAATTAGGCTAATGGGTTTCATGCATCCACTATGAAATTTCACATGGTCAAACAAATGTGGGCTCGTTGTGAACACAACAAACATGATACATCAATTATCAATTTGATTTCACAAGGAATTTTGGCAAGAAATTCTAAATCACATCACAACCAAACATGGAGTTAATATGGTCATCACCTTTGAATACAACTCACAACAAATGTTAACATAGAGTTACAACCTAGGCCCCTCAACTAAATATTCAAGTTTAATGTTAACATGTAAGAATATGAAATCAAATGGACATAATGTGCAAGAACAAATTGGACAATAGGCTTGTCCCCTTTCAATTCATATCTAAACAAGTTATAACCTTTGAGACAAACTACTTAAACATTGGAAGGCAAATAGCCTTTTACCCAAGGATCTTGTAGTGTAATATGCACAAATATGAGAAATGATCAATCCATGAGGCATACACTTCATTGGATTATTGAACATGCCACATTTCCCCACACTCCCTACCTTATGATGGCATATGAACAGTATTCCAATAATAATAATGAAACACATGCATGACCCCAAACAACACAAGTGGAAGTGGACAATGCATGCAATACAACCTTCCACTTTTGCAAGTTCCCAATAAAAAAACTTATGACGAACACAAAATTAAAAATGTTGATAGCATAACACCCCATGAATGTTGATGGCATGCCTATGGGCTACATTTATTGGTGCTTACCAAAACAACACTAAGTTGCCAAAAATTTGGCAAAAATTAAATAAATGCCCCCAATTTTTTGTGTTTACAAAATACCTCTAAAAATTTTCATTTCCAAATGGGTTGAAATTTCTCACACCTTTATATGCAATAATTCAAACATCGAACCCATGTTTTGTAAGCACATCATTGACCTACAAAACCACCATACAACTAGGAGTTTTTATTGTTTAGAAAAGCCTAATGGTTACATGACAAGGTTCACACTTGTCATTCAAAAAATGAAAAATTTTAAAATATATATTGATATTTGCTCTTGATGTCCATAAATCAAAATTAACAATGCAAGAATTATAAGAATCAAAGGTTGAAGAAATGAACTTTTTGTTGGTCTTGTTTGCCATCTTAAAAAAAAATTCATTCATTATTGATTGCCTCAATGGAAATTTTCAACAAGGATTGTATAATTATTATTCTAAAATATGGTCACTCAACAAAATACAATGGCACTAGTTGCTTTGTAATGAACGAGACCAATTTTTTTTCAAATTTCTTTTGGGAGGGATCATCTTTGGGGTAAAAAAACACTACCAAAGAAAAAAGAAATGGTAGTTCCGGTGGGTTTAAACCTTTTTTTTGCAACTTTCTTATCTCCTTCAAAACCTTCTTTTTCTCATTCAATCCATTCATTCCAAACTTGCTAATGAGTGGTTTCATTTGATGTTCTCAAAGTGCACAAATTTTCAAGTTCTACAATTAAAATAAAAAAAGAACATAAAACACATTTCAACTATTCAAGTTGGTTTGAACTTAAACTTCGGACAATAATGACAATGAATGTTAACAAGAAAAAAAGGGTGAAAAAAACATTATTAAGATCAAGATTATCAAGGCAACAACCACAATGGCAATGACCACCAAGAGGAAGAAGGTGAAAAAAATATGACCATGATCTAGATGAAACTAAATGAAATAAAGACAATGACAATGAGTGTTAGTAGGAAACAAGGAAGAAAAGAACATGACTAAAGTTAGGATGAAATGAGATGATGACAACAATGGTAATGAAAACCAAGAAAAAGAAAAAGAAGAGGGTGAGAAAAACACAACCATGGTCAAGACAAAATGAAATGAAAGCAATGATGGTGATGAACATAAATAGGAAAAAAGGGCAATAAAAAAACAACCAAAATTAAACATCATACTAAGATCACAATGATAATGACAATGAGTGCCAACATGAAAAAGGTGAAGAACATGACAAAAATGGCAATGAATGACAACATCATTTTAGATGAAAATGAACATGCACATAACCAAAAAAGAAAAAAGAAAACACAAATCAAATGAAGAAAATGTGCATAAATGTATTTTTGAAAAATATGTAGACCAACACGACATATACGCCATACACAATGAAAAATTGAAACCATTAAAATTATCCATAATGAAAAATGATGACCATCTAGAAGATCTAATCAATGTGTTTTAATTTTTTTATAAAAATAAAAGCAAAAAAAACAACACTAATAGATGTTTCCATGTTAACATGAGCCAACCATGCACCCTTGGGTGAATGTTTATCTTGGAATATTCTTAAATATTTACATTTGTAAGTTGAAAAAAATCATTAAAAACTTCATATGACTTTTAAAATGTTGCTATGTAAAATAAGTTTAAAATTATGCCCCATATATACATTGTGTTTCAAAAATCTCCCCAAACATATGAATATTAACAATTTCTTAAAGCATTGGTTAAAGTGTTTAATGAATGTTTTTGAATATTATATCTTCATTAGATTCATTCCAAATCATACCACATGCTTCCATAATATACTAAATGCATTTGTCACAAACTTCATGGGTCACAATTTGGCAATAATTGTTGTGCAAAATTTGTTTTCATAGGTTTGTATGGAATAGACACAGATGTCATTCATCTACGTGTATTGTTTGAATATCGACGTTGTGCATTGTTTAAACACAAATGTCATATGCTTATTTGTATTGTTTAAACATGGATATTGTATGTTTATTCATGTTGTTTACACATGAAAGTTATGCACATGACTTTTGTGTTTAAATAATATAAATCTATGAAATAATATATTTTGCACAAATTTGGAATGAACCCATGAATCCTATAAATTTGTGATGTTATCATGTAAACAAATGAAACACATGTGTTGAGGGGTGAAGTTTCTGCCCCTAATCATTACTGTTTTCTAGGAGGTAAAATTAAAGGGACAAGGTCAACACTTTATTACTCAATAAAACAAAAACTACCTTTTACTAACTTACTTTATTACAACTACTCACATAATAAGTAAGGAATCATATAAAAAGCAAAGGAGGAAAGTAAGGGTTTGATGTTTAAGAACGAACCTACCATCCTATAATAGGCTAATCCAAAGAGGTAAGGGAAGAAAATCGAGAATGGCAACATGGGAAAAACAACATCCAAGAATGGATATTCTCCAAAGGTTTGTAATACCTTCAACGCCTTTATATATTGCCTTGTTGGGATCTATAGACCTTCTATGGCTATTGTCCTATCTCTACCACACCTACAAGTCCTTTAGTGGCTCTATCAACCACTTGCAGCACCTCGGGAGGCCTTCCCCTTTACTATTTGTTGTTTGCAACACATTGCATGCCTTCATCACCAATGTTCACTACCTATAACCATACCTTTTAGTTTGTAAACAACTACTTACTAGTGTTTTCCCTTTGTTTTCTACCACCAGATATTGGCTACTACCTTCATGTGGCAACTAGTAACTTATTACTCCAGAGGCTAATAAATGGTATGCCTTTTTACTTTTTGTTCTAGAAGAAATGTAAAAAGACCATTTCAAGGGAATACTCTACTTATGCAATTTCAAACTATTTTACCTTCCACACTTTTTAATAAAATAAAAATACAACAAACACATCGAATCCTTCAATTATTTTTACATTAAAATCACACACAAATACAAACACATTATTCCATGAATTATCCACTCCTCCCAACTACCAAAAGTCTTTAAATGCCATAGAAATTCCCCAACATTTCCTCTAATTTTCCTTTTTTACAAACCACACAAGGCCCACATTGACCCTTAGAAAATAAAGGCCCTTATCTTAATACCTTCCTCAAAATCTCCTTGATGATTGAATGGATTACCCCCCAACCACTCACTAATATGAACTACTTAATCCCATTAGCTTCACCACTTGGATAAAGGTCAGTAAGTCTACCATTAGTAACTATTAGTTACTAAAAGGCCTATGGTAATAATTAGTTTAAAAATTTATACTTGTTAATATGTAACATCAATATAATTTTTGACTTTAAAATGTGAAAAACCAAACATTGGTTACACTTGTGGTACATATTACCATGACTACATCCTAGCCACAAAGATAGAACAAGAAAAAAACAAGAAAAAACAAAATGACATGTACCCTAAACTCTAAACCATGGATTGGAATTAAAATTAACATTTATTTTTTAAAAATTCCAATTCTAGTTCTTGGTTCCACTTATGAACAATACATAAATTAGATTTTACTTTTAAAAACATATTAAAACTATTAAGAATAGGGGGTTCCCCGTTCAATTTATAGATCTTAACCTAATCCCAATTCCAAAACTTGGAATCCAATTTTGGTTAAGTTCTAAACAATTGAAATTGAAACCATTGATTGAGTAAATGCACAACATTATTAATAACCCATTGGTCTTTACCTTTGGTGGTTGGTTCAATTTCTACCTACCCACAAACAAGATGTTAACCACCCCTTATGGTGATTAACTTAAACTTTTATTTTTATTACATATTTATAATAAATCCCTTGTTGTGATTTTTTTTTCTTATTACCTTCCTATTTACAATGCCTTATTTTACATTATTTAATTTAAGATTTTTTTTACTACCTATTAACAATCCTTTAATAAGCATTGTTCAACCTAGTGTTGACAAATTTACCAATGTGTAATGTTAAGGGAAGGGGTTTAGGTTTTTAAAATATAAATTTGAACTAACATCTTTTGGGTAGAATTTGCATAAAACTAGTTCATGAAACCAACCTTTCCTAAAATCAAACCATGCAAAACATCTCTTAAACACAAGTTTATATTTTTTAGAGTAATTCCATTCATATTTTTGCATAAACCTATTGCAACATTTATCAAATTGTTTTTTTTAAATCCTTGTCCATAAACATGACAAATGAGACAATTATAATGTGACAAATGATTTTACTACAATCACATTGGGCAATCATTATATATGGCAAAGGACCAATGGTTTTTTTATTCCATTTATTTTTCAAAAAATTGAAGCTGGTGGGTTTTTATTTTTAAAATTTTTTCTTGGAAAAAATGGACAAAATCCATTGTAAAATATGAACTAGTACAACAAGGAGACCATGGGAATTCTCAACCCCAACTAGAAACAAGCAACCAAGTACCATTCAAACCTAACACATTTTTCAAATAGTTGGTAGCACCACCGAATTTCATGACCATCCCTTGCACAAATAGTGTGATGGGGATGCCACACTTTTTCAAATTTATTTAATAAATTGTGTTCTTCCATTGGGTGTTTTTTGATCTTCTGCATGATGAACTACCACTCTGATTTGCTATAATCTAGCAATCTTTCCCACATGGTTCTTTCAAGGTTGGAATTATGACATCTAATGCCATTGAACCGAGATCATTCCTCTCTATCCAAATGCATCAAAACACATAACACCTTGTAATAGAAATCACAAATAATTAAATTTCTTAGGTTGTTGGGCAACCTTTTGTTGAACATGTAATATTATAAACTAAGAGGTTTATGGGTGTTGATCATGTGAAGCAATGTTTTAACCGATACATGATTGTGAAAGCCATCTCCCATGCCTTTCTTGCCCTTAGCATAACCAAAATTTGTGCACAAATGTTTCAAAAAACACTTAGACACAAGAAGGACAATCCACCACAATGTTTGATTAGTATTCACTCTCCATGCATTAATTGCTAGAGCTTGGTGCAACAATGCCCAAAGGAAACCAACCTCTTTCATAGTTCTATGTTTCATCCAAATGTCCATCCATTTCAGTTGGAAGTTTGGTGAAAGTTCTTGTTTCCATATGCCAAGTAGATTATGCATAAGCTTATCCATTGCTTTGAACATTTTTTTTCTTTTATTCTGTTGTGTATTACCTCATCATTTTTATTTTTAGTTCCACTTCCAAAGCCCACCTTTGACATTTTTTTATTTTGTTTTGTTGTGTATTACTTCATCATTTTTATTTTCCATTCCATTTCCAAAGCTTGACATGTCTTTGATTTTGAAATGATTTAAAATTGGAACCTATGAATTTTTCTCATGGGGAGCAATTTCTCCTTAGGGAACAAGTTCTCGAATGTTTGACCAAAAAGTTTATGGGGTAAATGTTGTCCAAATCAAACATTCTTTATACCATTGAAAAACTCGCAAATTAAATATTTAAAATGATTTTGCTTTTTCAATTTGAAGTTATAAGCAAAAAGTTATGACCAAAAGAAAAGCTAAAAGTTTAAAAAGGGACTATGTTGACTTCTTCCCTTGGGAGAAGGGGATTAATTTCCCTTGCATAGTAAGTTCCCGAATGTTTGATCAAAAAGTTCAAGGAACAAGCATTGCCCAAATCAAACATGTTTTATATTATTGGAAAGCTCCATAAACATAGATATTTAAATGCTCTTGTCTTTTCAATTTGAAATTATGAGTGAAAAGTTATGATAAAAAGTGAAGTTGAGAATTTAAAAAGGGATTAAGTTGACTTCTCTCTTGGGGTAGAGGGAGTTGGGGAGGGAGAAGGGGACTAATTTTCCCTCGGAGAGCAAGTTCTTGAATGTTTGATTAGAAAGTTCAAGGTGCAAATATTGTCCAATTCAAACGTTCTTTGTACCATTGAAAAAGTTGTTGAAAGATAGTATTTAAAATGGTCTTGCTTTATCAATTTGAGGTTATGAATGAAAAGTTATGGGAAAAAAAATCGGGGATCAAATTTTTCAATGGCCATTCTCCCTTGGGCAACTTAATCCCAAGGAGAAGGCTTTATCTATAGCCTTCTCCCAAGGGAAGAAAAACATTTGAAAATTTGACACTCAACTATTTTTTCATCATAACTTTTAGCTTGTAACATCAAATCAAAAATGCAAGATCATGTTAGATATTTATGTTTCAAGAACTTTCAAATGGTGTAAAGAGTGTTTGTTTGATTTCTTGTCAAACATTTGGGAACTTGTTCTGGGTTGCTCTAAATTACTCCCTATGCAAACTTAGTCCCTTTCCCAAAGGGGAACATGGTTGAAGATATCATTTTGTTTCCATATCGGGGAAAGTAGTTTGAAGAAATTGTTGAAAGGTTTTTATTTTCCATCCATTTGGTTCATGGAAGGACCAATTTTTTTTCTCCCTAGGGCATTTAACTTGAAGAAATTGTTGAAAGGTTTTTTCTTTCCATCCATTTGGTTCATGGAAGGACCAACCTTCAACCTTTTGGTTGAAAGGGGAGATTCTAACTAACAAATCATTTTTTTTCATTGAAAATATTGTGTAAAAAAATAATTAAAATGTTAATCATGATTCGAATATAGTCAAAAAAACTTCAAATTTTTTATTTTTTATTGGGCATTGTACTACAACTATGTTGAGACTGGTGCTCCATTGAATTTGTTACTCTTGTTTAGTGCTTGCCGTTTTTCAATGATGAAATTTTGCTAAATAAAATCCTGAAAATATGACAAAAACCATTGAAAATATAATTGTTATATTGTCAAATTTCCTCTATTTCCCCTCCCCTGTTGCTTGACATTTATACTAATTTTCAAAAGGTAACCATTAATATATAGGGATTCTCAGATTTTGCTTGTCAAAACTCACTTAACTTGTAGCCAAATCTAGCTAAATCTTCATAGGGATACTTGCCACCTTACCACACTATTCTAAAATCTTTGAAAAAGCCTTGCTAGGTACATAGAAGTGGTGTTCAGTTATAGCTTTTTTCAACAACTAACTCGGTTGGGTATAACAAAAATTTGAACATTTAGACCACTCAATTATCAATTCCAATGTCAAGTAATGTCCCCATTACTCAATTTACCCGTTTGTTTTTGTAATAACCGTCAATTATGCATAAGGGTCAGCTTCAAATACCCACCTTGAAAACCCATTGATTACACTACCTAGGTAAAGGGTAGGTTCTAGTTTATAATTTAAAAAAAAAATAATTTCTGTTTTCTATCATAAACATGTGTTAAGGTTTTATGATTAATAAGCGACTTGGATGAAAATTCAAATAATTTGTGTAGGTTGTTGAAATTTTGAAAATTAAATAACTACTGGGTAGGTTATCAGCCCAGATATCACCAATCAATAACCAACTGATAATTTGTCCATAATTGGGTTGATAACCGAGTGTTTTCTCAATGGCTGCCCGACACTCATCTTTTCTACGTACCAAGAAGGCCCACTCTTGAAAAAGGTGTTTGTTCACCAAATTATAAAAACCTGGCCCGATTTTCATAGTGTATTTGACGATACTATTACAAAGGGTATTAAGGCTGTCGGGCTTTACAAAAAAAGAAGAAGAAGAAGGAAGCTTTCCATTTTAGTAAAGCTCAATGACCATCTCATTATAATTTTTATCCATGATACCCGGAGGGTATTCATCAGGTACCCCTTGAGCATCTTGAAAAAAATAAATTAATAAATAAAAAGCAACGCTCAATCTTTACGCCACATAATGTGCATGAACAAGAGCTTTACGGAAAAAGTGACCCCCGAGGCAGGAAATTTGGAAATTATGTAAGCACTTAGCTTTTACAGAAATTCAAAACTCCCTGGGGCAAGAGGGCCAGGGGTACCCTTATTTCCGTATTTCCTGGAAATTATGACCGCCAAACTTTAGGGAAATTTGGGACTCCGGAGGTGGGAGCTTTAGGGAAATTTGGGACTCCTTGGGCGGGAGGTTTAGGGCAATTCAGGACTCCCGAGATGGGAGTTTAAGGAAATTTGGGACTCCCAAGGCAGGAGCTTTAGGGAAATTTCGGACTCCCTTGGTGCCCACCTCGGGGTCCCTTAGTTTCCTAAAGCACCCGTCCTGGGGCCTCTGGCCGGGCTTCAATAACAACAAGGGATGTGTCACACTGTGGCCTTGCAATTTACATTTAAAAGTATCTTTAAGGCAAAAGAAGAATCATCGAAACTCAAATATTTCACCATACAAAAAATATAATCTTCAAAAAATCCACTAAAAGAAACCAAAGTCCTTCAACATAATACAGTTATCCGTAAAAGTAACCCTGTCTTCACCCTGTCTTTTGGGCCTCCTTCCACCCCCTATCCCCTCTTTCAGTGGTATCCGCAAAGTAAAGACATTTTAATAAATCTCAGTACGATACTCAGCATTTAATGGACAAGGTTCGAGACTAATTATAGTAGTTGTACAGTTAGGAGCAGTGAAAATACATGTAGCAACAGTCAAGGTGCTCAGGAAAAAGGAAAGACAGGATGAAACTCAATTTACCACCAAAATTGATGGTTTTCTCAGTTTCATCCCCCGTTGAATGCTGATGTACTTTTTTGTTTGCAGGTGTTTTTTTTAATCGCACCCCGTGTATGACCAAACTCAGGGGTCTGGTGCTGTGTTTTTCTTACTTTACGGATAACTCTATTACAACTCTATAACTAATCTCAACTGCGAACACTGCTTGATTTTTCTGATCTTCACACACAAGTAAGACACACTAACGGTTTGGATCTTGAGTTGATTGCAATGTCATTTTAGTGATTAGGTCTACTTGAATTGTCCTACAAGGAGTTAGGGGTTTTTTTTTAGTTCATATGGTTTTGTTGACAAAGCACCCAACAAACTCAATCACACTCAAACCCACATTCACCCCTTCCTTGGAAAGAAAAATCAAAAAGGAAAAGAGGAATTAGTGCCAATGAAGATTTAAATCTTTTAAAGTTTTTAGATTTTCTTAGAATGATGGGACATATGAGAGCAACCACTTTCTGGAGCAAAGGAGGAGGATAGTGACGACCACAATACCAGCATCAACAGACAACAACACAACAAAGATAAAAGGCCTAAGGGAAGATAGGTTTTGTGTCTTTTTACTTTTCTTTTGTCTAGGTTTTGTTTTGTGGTGAGTCTTTTTTTAATGTTTTCATCAAGCTTAAAAAAATTTATCACCAAGAATTTAGTCCTTATATTTAAATTAAGCACAATAGAGAATTTCTACTACATAGAAAGAGACTTTGTCACAATCTTGATTTTTCTTGGTTTTTGTCATAGTCTTAAAGAAATAACAAAGGAAGAAATATATATATATAAATATATAAATGCATTGTAAGTGTGAACGTTTCAATATTTAATCACTAATCATTTACCAATAATATGTTTTCTAAGATTTATTTTTTTAAACAAGAGATTAAATCTAGGGTGTTTTTATGTTATTGAAGTTGGGTGTTACATTAGTTGGGTAGTCCAAAGAATAAAAGATTAAAAATTTCTAGGCCCTTAATTCTTGCACAATAGTTTTTTTAAAAGTATGTAGGTTGTGTTAAACCCAATAGAGTAAGGATGATGATATCGAAGGTTATGGCAAAATTAAAGTTCAACTATTTTTTGAAATAAAACTTGCTTGTTTGTAATAGTTCATTAACTTTTTCCATTTGATTTGTCTAGTCTTATGTGGTCAGTTTTATAAGTTTAAAATTACCATGTTGAAATAGGCAATCTTAAAAATGTGGGACCTATTTGCAATTGCATAAATAGGTCCCAATATAATATTTTGGTATTAGAGTGTTTACATTTTGTTGAATCAAATAACTTAGTGATTATGACACATAGGCTTATAACAAAATTAGGGTTTGGCCTTGGCATAATGCTTTAACAAAAGACTCCTTGAAAAATTTCTTAGTTTTTTTCTTTTGTTTTGTTTAATATTATGTGATTAACTTTGTAGATTTAAGATTATTTTGTAACGGTAGGCAATTTTTAAAAAGTGAAGCCCATGTTCATATTTAACCTCTTAACCCATGGGCACCAAACGTCCCATGTCCTCCAACTCATCACGTATCATTAAACCTTGTAATTCCCATTGCCCATTTGCCTCATTATGCGCCATGTCGCAACCTTAGCCTTGGGCTCGCAACCAAGGCAAGGGTTTACAAAGGTGCAGGCCAAAACTAAGCTCGGGAATCACATTTCATGCTCCCGGGAGTGCAAAAGAGTGTGAGGGAATGAACCCTCGCACTCCCAAATGAACTCCCATTTTGGGAGTTAGAGTCCTAATGGACTCCTGAATTTTCGAAGGGCGATTACAAGGGTCAAAACTCATTGGATTGAGACATTCTTTATATCATTGAAAATTTCTTGGAACTTAGATGTCTGAAATGGGATCGCATCACCCATTTGGATACCTAAAACATAAGTTATGGCCAAAAGAAAGGCCGAGAGTCAAATTGGCAATTTGACTCCCGACCATTAAAAGTTGGGAATCACCCCAATTTTCTTGTGCTTAAGTGTTGTGCGACATACCGTTAAAAAGCTCTTGACAAGGGTTATAACTTTTTTTTAGACCTCATTTCAATCGAAGGTTTGTAAACAAAATTATGGGCCCCCAAAGTCGCAAAAGTCCCAACTTTGGGAATTTCAGGACTCCCACTTGGGAGTCTCAAGATAAAATGTCATTTGGATGCTAGTCCCATGGCCAAACATAGAGTATACTATAAGGGGGAAAGTGGTGGCTTCCCCCAAGTTCGAGCCGTGGTGAATCTTATGAATCCGAGTTTGCATGTGACTCGTTTTAACATTAAAAGTGCTTTAGCTATGCATTAATCAACTTGTTGTTTGGTCTTATGCAATTCCGTGTGAATGATTGAAGTGTTTATTAATCTTCCTAGTCCCATCCTGGAACTCTAGCACGTTGCTCTACCCTTGAAGTGTTACGAGCTAGGGAACATGCCCCAACTTCCTACTATTTCGTCGTTTTCATCTTAGACTCACATTTGAATCTATTGAAAAGGTTGGGAGTGTGTCACGCCACCACCGACCTATCCTTTGCCTCACCCCTATGCAAATAACAAACCACCCATTAATTACCCTTCCAATTTTAACAAATTATACACCACCTACTGGTGCCCCATACTAATCCCCAACCTTCATATAAATGTGAATCCCAACTTTACACTTTCCTAAACCCCTTTAATCATGCACAACTTGGACATTTACCCCCTCCCACTTTATTAGTCCCTCTAGTTGGCCATGATCATACCCCCCAACCTACCCTCATTTCTTCAACATGCCTTCAACTTCCACCTAAACTCTTATGCCCCACCTATGGGTGCCAATTTATTAGTCGAAGGTTAGCTCATCATCAACATTCATGTCAAACATCTAATTCATCCAATCCAAACCTTTATGATCATCATAACTTAATACCTTCCCTTATTCCCATTCCACTTGCATTAGCTTGGACTTGGGTTTCAACATTGGATGTCTTCAAGTCCTTTCACTTAGGCTTTTGTTATCTTCATTTGTATAACCACATCCCCACTGCTTTATAGTGTGATGTGTAAGTGGCATTTTGTTTTCCATTGGATAAGCTAACACATGACCCGTACAATGTGGCAGTTTGACACTTGTTTTTTTTGTTATCCCAATGGTGTCTCATTTTGTCCCCTCGTGGTGGGGTGACATGGTATAAAGAAATGTGGATTCGATTCAAGTGCTTTCTAGTAAATGACTAAGAAAAATTATAAGAGGAGTTTTTTTTACAAACCTAAGTTTTATTGACCAATTCGAGCTCAATCCCTTTTCCCCAACATGATCCTCCAACTCACAAACACTTGTTTCGCAATTTAGCCCTTACCGTGCAAGGGAATATTATTGGGCAGTTCACGTTTTGGCACCATTTTCTCTCATACCCACCTTTTTTAACACCAACTCATTTCTCACCACACTACACCTCGAATCAAATGGTTATTATTATTTTTTTTTCAAAGACTACGAATTAGACTAAGACCTTAAGCTTTCTTTTAATTCCTTCAAGTTAGCCTTCCAACGCATGCCACATTAATCAACAAGTGGTCATTTTGGGATGGTTTTAAAATAGTTTCGGGACTATTTTCACCCTAAAAATTCAACAAGTGGATTCCTTTAGTTGTTTCAAATTTGTTTTCATATTACATAGGGTCACATTCCACCCCAAATTACACACGTCCTTGGAGCAGCCCACCTCTTAACCATGACCAAGCCTTTAGGTGGAGTTCATCCCATTGTAATGGGGGAAGCATTGTATTAATTCACAAGTTGTGTTTTATGTTTTCAATTTTGTGAAGCTTTTGCAACACATTTTTCCCCACACCAATTTGGAGTTGCAATTAAAGGTCGTTGTGAAACAATTATCCATGACATCAAGTGCACCTTGGACCTTCACCTCAATTGGGTTATTCTTCAACTAAATGTAATAAACACTTTTAATTCAATGTTAAGAAGGGTCATATTTTAAGAACTTTGTGCAACAAGTGGGGACATCATATAGCTTATTTCTTTTATTCGTGCATTTTATGTATTCAAATTTCTTCTATTTTACAACCATTTTAATCATGAAAGTGATGTCACAACCATCCCATTTGCCAGGGGGACTCGTCAAGGTGATCTTTTGGGGGAGGCATAATTTGCTTTAGCCCGTTTCAAGGTTTTACGTTCTATAACTATTCATTTCCCCTCTTGTTTATTTCCATCCATTGTAGGTGACATTCACATCATAGATTCCCCTTTAATTATATCATCCATTTATGAACATTTCTAGACTAAACTCCATGCAATAGGTCTTTCTATCTAATTTCAAAAATGCATTGCATGGTCACCCTTTAGCTTGCCACCAAACTCCAACACCCCATCCCAATTTACCACCCCATCCGAAGGAATTAGAGTTTTGGGGGTTCTGTTGGGCATTTTAACTTTCACATTATCCTTCATCAAAGATGCCCTACAAGAGGATGTTCAACATGTGTACCTTCTCCTTAGAATGGGTGATGTTTAGGTGGCTTTTGGAATTCTAACTCGTTGTTTGCTGTAATGTTCATCGTATTTTTTAAAATGCACACCTCCATCTTCCGTTTTCATAAAATCCTTTATTTATTTTGATTACTCCCTCCATAAAATGTTTGGACACCTTTTGGGTTTAGGATCTTTTGATAGCCCAGAAAGACCTTTAGCTCATAAACAAACCTCTCTCCCAATAACCTTCGGTGGCATCAAATTTATATTAACATCGACTATTGCCCCGACAACCTATTTAAGGAGTTGGGCCCTTGTCGTTTTAATCATAATTGCTAAGTTTATAGTTAATTGACGTCCCTTCCTTCTTAAAGCCTTAACACGAGTCGACAATAACACATTTCTTTTCCAACAACACATTTCATTTCTAGCAACACTTCAAGGCAACATGTGATTTTCTACCACCCCCAGTTCGTGCGTGTTTTCTTCCATTTGAACAACTCATTGGGCAACAAATGATTCAAATTTAAGATTCCATTTTGGAGCATTTGCACCATCATACCCTTTCCAACATGTTTTCCGATGGGACATCTGAAGCCCATTGTGCCTAAATTTTATCATGATCTTACTTAAGGGCCAAAACTTGGCTTATAATTCAATAAGTTTTCTTAACTTTTCAATTATCTTCCCTAGTTTTTTGTAGAGCATTTCATACACAACTTGGATTACATCATCTTTCAATTGTAGGCATTCCTCGATGTGTCTACACACATCCCATCGACCTTATAGGTATCCACCTCTTACATTGTGCTCATGGCAACAAACGTACTGGAACCCATGATGCAATTCAAAACACTTTTATCACCATAGCACGAGATGTTGTTTCCAGGTGAAACGAAAATAATCACATGCATTTCCTTCAATGACATTCAATTCCTCACGTCAACAAGTCAATATTGTGCTTACCAAATATGGCATTCACACCTTAGCTGACATTGTCATTGTCGACCCAACGGTAAGTAGATTTACTTCCTTGATCTTGTGCAACTTAAAGATTTATCACCTCCGATGTTACTCAAGCCAAGGAAAGGAGCTATTTCAACCAACATCCCACTGATCAATTCATCCCTTTAGCAATTGAAGTTTTGGTTGCTTGCACAAACATGTTAATGTGTTTTTACACAATTGTGCCAATGTTAGTTGGAGCTTGAAGGGGACATAATACCCTCATCTTTTTACATCAGTCATTTTTTTTTGTCAAAAAGTTTTGATCACATTACAAAAGATGCAAGCATCTTTCATCTTAAGTCAAGCGATAGCCATAGACTTAGCTACTTCTTGACTTCCACCCCTTCAAAACACACCTCCCATCACCATGGCCGATCTATTGCAAGCCATCGATTTTTGACATATAAATATGGCTGACCTTCCACAAACGGTCTTACAAGTCTTTGATGAATCTCAAGTTTCAACACAAGCCAAAATATCAATAAAAAATCCTCATATAAAAGTAGGCCTAGTACCTAGGGACCAAAATCCCTGAAGCTACCATACTCTATAATGAATCTATACACAATATCCTTGCCTTGGTAGTAGGCAAGGCCAACAACAAAACTGGTTCAAAAACTTCCCGCCATTTTCTTTCTGGAAACTGCGTTTGCACAGAATTGGATTCCATGTGGAATGGGCTTCTTGTAAAGCTCTGTTGCATTTCCTCTTGCTAATGTGGTGGAACTACCATTTTATGGTTTTGTTGGTGAAGAGATATGGGTACCAAGGGATTGCTCCCTGCTCTTAAGGAACACATTACTCAGCCTGTGCACATCTCCAAATACTCTGGCAACCGGGTTAGTAGTATTCTCTTTCCTTCTCTTTCATGATGTTTCTTTGGGTTGTTTTGTTTTCACTCCTTGCCTGTCATCACATCCTTCATCTTCTTTTCGCAAACCTTGTGGGTACCCTGAAACTGATGCTTATTTGATACGAGGAGTTGATGCATTGGTAGCTGCAGCGCGTAGTTGATGTATTGCCTGCAATGGCAAATGAGCTCTCAAGGTAGCAACTTGGGCTCTTTGTCAGATTTATCAACTGTCTCTTCAAGAGATAGTGTTGGGGTCTTTGAGAGCCAAAACGATTCGTAAGCCAGATTGATTCACACCTGTTTCCAGTGTCTATACCAAGTGCTGAGAGTAGGAGTGGAGTTTGTCATGGCACCATACGAAGCCAACGCACAGCTACCATGGCTGCCAAGACTGGATCCCGTCATGGGTGGTGTTTCTGCAGTCATCAGTAAAGATAATGACTTGGTTGCATATGGTTATCCTGCAGTAGGCACAAATGGATCCTCTTCACAAAGCCTTTTGTGGTGGCTCATGTGGTTAAAGATATAGCAAACCTTCAATTGAAGTCAGATGCAAATGATGCCGATGAACAAGAGCTACAGAGATTGCAAGTCAAGCTGGTCAAGCCAAGTCAATGGTGGTGGCATCTGTGCTGGCAGTACACAAGGTGGAACAGATATGACAATGGAGAAGAGATCAGGCTCCTGGGATGCAATCTTTTCTCCACAACCAGGAACTACCCAAAATCTCCCATTTTGCAAATTCACAGATGAAACTCATTCTTGGTAGGTAAATCCTCTGCATGAACAAGCACTAGTGGGTTTCTAACTTAGGGTATGTAGGGAGAGGTACCTGAAGATGAAGCAGAATGTACTTTGGATTATGAATCATGATGATGGCCACTGGTGCCATGTTTGGATTTGCCTCTGCTGCTAGTTTTGTTTGGGAATGAAGTGTCCATAGCCTTGTGTGGTGATGGCAGGAGCCATACAAGAACAACAGAATATACCCTAACTAGTCCCACACAATTATTGCTGCACCCAGAGTTCCTTGCTGTGTCCTTTAACAACAAAGCAATAATGACCCATTCATTTAGAGTTGCTGTGTCCTTTTAACAAAGCAGCAATGACCCCATTCATTCATGTAGTCAGTAATCCCATCCACAAGGAACAAACAAAGAGAGAGAAAGGTGCTTCTTGACATGCTGTTTCCTTCAGGGAGGGAGCTATTCTGCTGTTACAGATTCACTTCCAAGTTTCCAGATTGGTGTCAGAAGGGTAAAGTTGACTGTTTTCTTCCAGAAGAAGGACCACCCAAGTGGACAAGGGACCTACAGAAGTGGACTGCATTTCCCTTTCTTACATGGCCGTTGGACGACTTTCTGTTGTTGAGCTAACATTTCTTTCTTTCTGTGCATGTGCACAGCAGGTCTTGTGTGCCCTAGACTGTAATCCTCAGCACCAATTTTCCAGCAGCACTCTCTGGATTTTCTGAAGGTGTTCCTGAGAGAGAAATCAGACAAGAGGAGGAGAATTTCTGCTGCTTTTGTTGCATGATGGAAACTGTTGTAATATCTGTTGCAAGCTCCTCCGCAGTCGCCACTCGCTCCATTGCATCACCATCATCATCATCATTATCATCTGTCCGCTGTGGAGCTTCTTCTCTCTCCTCAATGGCCTTGTCGTCTCCCTTTTACGGAACTCTAATGCCATGGGAGGCGACGGGGATGAAAGCCGCCTCCTACAGAAGAGGTAGCCAGATCTTGTTCGCACCGAAGACCATGGAGGTTTCGAAACTGACGAAGACGATGACAACAGTAGTGTCGTCCGCGAGCTACGCAGTGCCGCTGGAATCGGCCCGAGAGTCGTCCTTCATTACTCGCCCGCTGGCTGAGATTCTCCGTGACATGAACAAGCGCGTCCCAGAGAAGGTGTTGAAGGTGAAGAACGACAACGGCGCCAGTCTCAAGTACATCCCTTGGTAATAATATTTTCCAATCACCCAATTCTCTTGTACTTTTTTTCTTTTGGCATCTGGCAGACAGAAATTCATTCCAGGTTTTCTGATGGAAAAAGTCTTTGTCTACAAGGAGATGATCAGATACAGATGCCTCTGACAATTTTATTTTCAAGGAACACATGTTTTATGTTCTGGCATGTATGTCAAAGTGGGAAACTGCTATCGTGTAGCAACCCATTTGCACCCTTTCATGGATGAGGAGGACATGTGCCAGGGTTCTTGCACATCCCCTCTGTTTGTTTTATGCACATTGTTGTTGGCTCTGATTGCATGTGTTTTAGGTCAAATTTATGGGAATGTCTATTGATCCAGGAACTTGCCTTTAATGATTCTTCCTGCTCCTGCTGCTGCTGCAGGTATCATGCAAATCGGATGCTCAGTTTTTATGCACCAGGTTCCGTGTTTTTTCCTTACTCGCAGAAAAGATTTCTTACATGGGATTTCTTTGATTTTTTGGGGGAGGGATCCTTAGATGTGTAGAATTCCATTGTGTGACTTTGTGACCCTGCCTGCTGCCTTTGTGAATTTGCTTGCTGTCACTAGTTTGTATGTGAGTTTTCAGGCCAGTAGTAGAAGTTGTTGTATGTATCACATTATTGAGGCAGAAAGAGCTCCTGAAATGTTGTCCAGGAGTTTCCTTGGCAGCTTTTGGATGCATATTATGGCATCAAAAGTAAGATAATAGAAACAGAACTACTTGCAGAGTTCCAAGCTTAAACAATTCTGAACATGAAGCTCGGAACAAACTTAAGAAAACTTCACCACAAACTTGCAACATGAAGTGGTGTAACTATACTATGCAATTGAGATTTCCAATGGGGTTCATGAAATTGGTACAGGTTGGAGTGGAGAAATCCGGAGCATTACCTTTGCAGCAGACAGCTCAACTGTGACTGTTGTTTACCGAGTCACAATTCGTGGGTCTGATGGCGAGGTACTTATACCTGTTTATGCATGTTGTGTCATATGGGTCATTCTGATTGCACACTGGTATTAACATATAGGGAGATAGTTTTGTGGCCATTACTGTCAGTGGTAACCAAAAGAGAATCATCTAAGTGCAGCTGAAATGGAGGGCTGTGTATCACAAATCCTACAATTAATGGATCTGTGTCTCAGAGTCCCAACTTCCTGAATTGTGCAGGCTTGGAGAGAATCATCGGGTACAGCATCAGTGAGTGACATTCACTTTGGAGACCCTGTGCAAAAGGCTGAAGGGATGGCTTTTCGCCGTGCTTGTGCACGTTTTGGGCTAGGGTTGTACCTCTACCATGAAGATGAGGTTCTGTAATTAGCTCTTCATCAATTGAGAAGGAAATTCAAAGCATTGAGGTTGATGAAGCTCTATCAGGTGCTCACTTGTCATTGTGTGCTTATGGCCAATATCAGGTGGTCATCTTGGGTAGATAGATTGTCTTACTACAGGCCTTGCTGGTGAGGGTGCTATATGGGTGCTGATCTAAGTGCAGGGTATTGTCAGCTTAATTGAGACTTTCTTGGAATCTGTACTGGATTCACTTGTCTTTAGGGATGTTCTCTTAGCTCTATTTGGTTCTATTGGGTCACTAGAAAGGTAAATAATTTCTCTGTTTGAGCACATAAGTAACGTGTTCATAATGTATATGTTCCTTCTTTCCATTATGTCATGAATATCCAGGAGTGAAGTGAAGGTTATACAACAGTAATGATGTAGAATTTGAATGTTTTGTTGGTGAAGTTGAAATCAAGGTGATATTTTACACCATTGCCAGCATGACAGAACTAGATAGATCATGAAAACCTTATATTAAATGTGTTAAATCTTGGATTTTAAACATGTTGTCTACACTCCATCACCAATGGTAATCAAAATTTGTGATGTTACAGAACATCAACCTAGAAAACAAGAAAATGCTTTGATAAGAATTTATGTCATGAAAACAACATTACTACCAGTTTCCATATTGAACGTTGTCTTGGGTACTAAATGATGCCATTAATTGTATGCAAAACTATGCTTGTACAATAAACTTCATTCTTATATACTAATCTAATAATTGGTACTCAATTTTTTTTCTTCTCTTTCTCATGATACTTCGCATTTTGGATTTCGAAATGCTGTAACTTGAATGCATGTGCTATTGTTGTGAATAACCATACTTGCAACTACACTAAAAACTTTGCACCAAGTTATTATATCTTGAACTTTGATTCACGTGAAACATCCCATTGTGAAATTATCATGAGTTGAAAGCACACACCAACATTCAAGTTGGTTCTACTTAACAATGAAGAATCTCCATTTTGTGGTGAATTTATGTTATTTTTTGACCTAAAAATTATGATTTCAACATAAACAAAGAAATCTTAATGAAAACATCTAATTACAATTTGCCAAATTTCTACAATAAGTTCCAAAAAGTTGCCAAACTATATAAGAATATATATCTTTAAAACTTTCATATTAGGTTATAGCCAATTTGGTTACATCTTCTTATAGGTGATTGCCACTTTTGGTACACCACAAAATTTTTAAAAAGACACTCATTATAAGTCACTTTTGTATCAATTGTTGTCACATTCAAATATTTGTAAAAGGTGCATTGGTTCTTTTACGTTTGAGAATAATATAAGTATTATTAGGTTTGATTGATTTGTCAACACTAGCAAAGAATGGCGTCCATGCTTTTGAGCACAATCATCCCAAATTCATGTTTGTCGTGATGCAACCACTTCTATTATGTGAATAAGCTTGCCACCACAACTATATTGTGTTGGCCACACCACCAAGAACTACAAGCATGTACTAATACACATGTGCAAGAGTATAGAAGCACACCAATAATGATGACAAAATAGTTTTTAGGAGATTCAATATGCAAATCAAATTCACAAAAAATGTCAATCTCTTTAAACAAGATGGTTCAAAAGGTTGAAGAAATATTACAAAAATTAAACCCTTAAAGTTCCCAATTTTATTTATATGTTGAACCAACTAAAATTGATTTTTTTTTTAAAAGGCAACAAGTAGGGTTAACAAATTATTAATCACCAACTTTGGTCCAAGTTACTAGAATCGAGTTTGATTTTTACCACTATAATTAAAATTGAATTTTTTTTTTTTTAAATGAATTCAAAACTAGATTCCTAGTTTTATTTATGTGGGGAAATATAATTGAAATCATTTGAATTGATTTTAAGACTAGAATGGAAGGTTCACAAAAAAAATTTAAACTACCCAACATTGATATCTACCTATTTAGTAGCTTCTAAATGTATTCCTAATTATATAGGTACATAGTAACTACTACCATCTTACCTATGATACATACTAACTTACATAAAGAATCACCTGCATAAGGCCAAAGGGAACTAACACCCCCTAACACACCATGTAGGATAGATGGTGTGTGGACATGAAACATTTTTCTAAGGTATTTGCATTGTCACACTTAACTATGATGGTTAATTATGGATTAATCATCCACATGCATTTTCTTAACTAGTAGCCACCAATTGGTGCAAGTGTTTTACCTGCATACCTTCCTACATATTAACCACTTCTGTTCCATATCTAAGTCTAACCTATGATATTTACCTATTTACATAACTAGTTACATAGTTAGTGTGAGGGGAAAGTAAGAAGGTTTATAGGACAAGTCACCAAGACGGATTCTAAGTAAGTTGTGGTTCATTATGAATCACACTACCTTGGTAATTCCATGTGACATAATTATGAATGACTATTGAGTTTAATTACCTAATTGCTAGTCCTTACTAATGGTTGTTAAATTTTATTTTATTTTATCTCTTACCTAATAATAGTACATTATCTAAGCTTACCAATGGTAGTTAGCTCCTTATCAAATTTTATTAATTACCTAGTAACAACCCACTAGCTAGGCTTACCTATAGTGGTTAGTTAAACTTTTATTTTTATATTACCAATCCAATGTCATGTTGGTGGTTGGTTCTCAATTCCATTTGTTACTATCTACTTTATAACAATTCAATACCCCATACTATGGAGGATACTTTAGTTTTTGCTTCTATTTCCTACCTACCATCAATCAAATAACCCTCAATATAATTATTATTTTAATTTCTATTTTTAATCTTACTCTCCACCTATTAACAATCCTTAACTTTTATCTATTTATTACATCAATTTTTTCCTACCTACTAAAAACCTACTAAGAACCCATTGGTCCTTATTTATGGTGGTTAACTTAATTTTTGTTTTGGGTCATCTTCAATTATTCCATTTTAATTACCTGCCAAAAATTTGTTAGCTTTAACCTACGGTGGTTAGTTCAATTTATGTTTAGACTGCCTATTTATTAACAACCCATTAGCCTTTTCTTATAAGGGTTAATTTCATTTTTTACACTTATTATGTATGTACATGTTGACAAATCATTAACCTGTTGTGATTAACTTGGGTGAAAGCATGGTCAAGCAAATGAAAAATGTTCCTTATCACAAAAAATTACAAGTAAACACAAAAATAATTTGATGCATTGAAAGTAGATATATTATTTTATTCAATGATTAATATGAAGATAAAATTTCATTTTAATATTATAGATTTGAAAGATGAACATTTTCATGTAAATTCAAGTAGATTTTACAAAATTGCATCTACTTGTAGGAAGTGTATGATATTACAAAATGGGTTGCAAGTAGATGAAAAATTGAATGTTTTTTATTTTCAAATTAATGGAGCCTTAAAAATACTTGTGTATTATAAAATTATGCATGTTATAATCATAATACATAAAACTTCTAGTGTTAAAGTAGGTTTGAACACCAAATTGACTCAATCAAGTTCAAATCTACTTCTTACCTTATTTGTGATACTAAGTTTTTCAAAGTTTATATTCAACTTACCATAAACTAAATGAAGGGCCATGTTTTTTCATATTTCTACATACACAACTTTTTGATCTACTTTCATGTGTTTATATAAAAAATTCTATCATTTTCAAATTGCATTTTGGGCAGACTATTTTTTTTGTCTACTTGACCATGCCTACACCCATTCATTTAAATTATTTTTCTCCATACATGTAACAAAGACCTTATTTATGATGGTTATTTGTTGTTTTTTTAATCTTTAAAAAAAACCATGTTTATAAAAAAAGGCAAGGATGTGAACCCATTTGTGATAAATACAAAAAAATAAAAACATGAAACACATGTCACAAAAGAACATAATAATTATGATAACACTAATAAATTAATAAAATAAAAATGTAAATTAAAAAAGGTGTCATTTGCCACAAATCAATTAATGACAAAGATGCAATTAAGGATAATAACCATGTATATAAAAAAGGTAAGGACAAAAACCCATCGACAAGAAATACAAGGCAAATAAAAGTTTGAAAACACATGTCACAAAATCACATAATAATTAGGACACCATTAATACATTCATAAAATTAAAGGCACCATCTGCCATAATCAATTAGTTGCAACGTGTGGAAGAGCTGAGGAATGCCTCCCAAGTGCAATAACATGCTAAAAAATCGCTATGGTTTATAGACCTTGGAGGGCTAATGCCATACGTTGTCAATAATAAGAAATAAACATGTTAAGGACATACGTTGCCAATAATAAAAAATGTTTCATCATACACAAGGACCTAATCATGTGATACAACTTTAGTAGCGAAGTAGTAGCTTTCAAACAATTCAGTTCACGAAAAGTTTCATTAAGATGAATAAACCATGGAAACAAGAAGATGAAAACTATCAGAAAATTTGTTGTGGAGTGTCGTCGAATTGTTGTTTTGGGACACAAAAATGACATTGAAAAACATGAGTGTAATTTATCCCATGCACACATGCCAACAACACTCATTGGTGGAGTGTAAAAAATTCTCTTCGTGAATTTGGCAATAACTGGAAGGACATAAAGGATAAGGAAAAAGTTTGTAACGGATTTTTAATAGAGGAGAAACAGAGTTTCATAGAACACATATTCAGTTTAATTTCTTCTAAATTTTTGAATGAAGCATACACAAAAAGGTTGTAGCCTTGTTAACAAGAAAACAAGTGCGATGGAGCTCGTGGATTAAAGGAACGGTAGGAGCAACATGAATGCGAAAGATGACTACAAGAGAAAAAGGTGGAATCTAGTGCGTTTATGGGTGATGTGTTGGATTCACCATTGTTGTTGCGCTCTTGCAATGCCCAAGCCTGCCATCATTGACATGTTTTCACAACAATCAAGCCTACCATCATTGATGCATCCCTATAATGGCA
>Ga0116229_10004026_pt1 | contig 24159 bp, 12 predicted proteins | sample S1TSphgellanicum_3_FD_87313 | JGI IMG/M metagenome (GOLD analysis project Ga0116229, IMG submission 87313) | Host-associated microbial communities from peat moss isolated from Minnesota, USA - S1T2_Fc - Sphagnum magellanicum MG | ecosystem: Host-associated > Plants > Peat moss > Unclassified...
AGAGAAAAAGAAGCTGCGTACAGAAAGAAAGAAAAACTATGAAAAAGAAGAAGAAAGAGGGTACCAAAGAAAAAGGGGCCAAGAATCGAAAGAAGTAAGAGATAAGTAAAAGATAGACAGACACACTAACGGACGTAGTGAATTAATATATAGGATTGAAGACTATTAGTGATTCCTTATGTACCTTAGCACCATTATAGCCTACTCCCAACAATTCTTGATCTATTTTTTTTCTTTAGTTTGATGGTGTTATGTTAGCTCTCAAACAAAAAGGCTTCATATATGGGACCGCATTGGACATGAAATGTTGGGTGATGGACATTGATCATGAAATAAATCTACATTAAGTTGTTGTTAGCATAACCTGCTTGTGTTCATTGTCAAATTTGTGTCAAACATGTGAGAAGAATCTTGTTATTTGTCTCAAAATAGTTGAATTCTTTGTTCATTGTCAAGTTTGTGTCAAACATGTGAGAAGAATCTTGTTATTTGTCTTGAAATAGTTGAATTTGTTTAACAAAGGAGGGGGTTTAGTTGGTGAATAATCGATTCCTTTTCAAATTTTTAATCATTCATGTTATGTAATCATTCTATTGGTACCTATAACAGGACTTTAATTTGATGGAAAGCCAAGGAACAAAATAGTAAAAACCTCTTCGGTCACCAAGCAATTGAGGATATTTAGGAAAATCAAAATCATTGTGTTGAAAGCAAAGTCAACACAATTTCAAACAAGATTATAGGTGGTTGTCGGCCATGTATGAAAATCACTAGGCTGAGTCGAATTCAAGAGGCTAGTTGCCTTGATGATTGGCTCAAAAAGCTACTACCTACTTGTTAGCCAATAAGGAATCGACCAAGGTGTGTAGGAAAGAGGGTGAATGAATATGTGGTGGGAGAACGTTGGATATAAGCCAATAACAAGCTGATGCATTAGCAAAAGACTTCCAAAACCAACTAAAAATTACACTCATCTAACACAAACAATTTATCTTCAACATGTTAATTGTGAGTTTTCTCTGCAGTCTCACAGATATGCACTGATGTGGAACCGACCAGTCAAGTCCCAAGGAAGATTTCCCAAAGAGGAGTTACTGGTTTTGCAGAGGACTACTTTGGGGTGTGTGGATCAACCAGGTTGCAGTCCCAAATGCCAATGCATGAAGGAAATGTAGCACTGGTGGTTTAATTAGCATTAAACCACAGCAATCTACCCGCATCAAGTTATCATGTGCATTTGAAGAAGGAATCAATTGAAACCAACCTCCAAAACCAAAAGCACAGTTGACACAAAAGCACCTAGAGATCATGCAGCCAAAATAGTTTCACTTGAGGGCAAAGGGCCCATATGCAAACATCCTGATCTTTGCAAACCAAAGGTGATATCACCAGGTAAAGATAACTTTGATAGGATCACTGTCGGGTCCTACTCTAGTATGTATTATGTACTTTCAAGAAAATGAACAAATGATTTCATGATGGATGGAATGTACCAAAAAAATACCAAAATACATGGTATCTGCCATGTGATTGTAGATGACTAAGGATGACTTGATTGTCTTTGAGAAGCAGAGAGAGCTATGGGTACCATCAGAGCTCCAGACGATTGGTTGTGAGAAGCCAGAGTTATGGGTACAAATTCAGGGCACAGTTATTATATGTTCCCCTCCTAGTGGTGAAGAAAGGGTTATCTCCAAGAAGCCACTAGGAACATCTAGGTACAGAAACATCTATCCAACAAATTTTATGGGGCATGTTCCCCCAATGCATATGTTTGAGGTGGTTTATATAAGGACAAACCTTTCAGGATCTACAGCCAAAATTGAGAGTATGGGCAGGAAGCTTACCTGCATCTCTCTAGTAAAGACATGATAATTACACCATATGTGAACCAGGTTGAAAAGTGCATGTGATGGGACTTTACTAGATCAACCTGATTCAACTATGAAGTTTTCCATCCGTGTGTGCGAGCAGCACGCTCGAATGCTTCATGTGCATCTTTCTCCTGATACTCCTTCCTGAGTGTTGATCCTGCTAGGTCAACCCGGCCTTGGCCTTCAACAATCGCCATTACCACTTGCACCAACAAGCTTTCCAATGAACATGCAGGGCTCCAACCACTGGCTGTCAAAAGCTCCATGCAAATACTGCCTCCAACAGTGACATGACCTGTGTGCATTCTGAATCGGGGAGATAGAACCCTCACAAAGGGAGGCTGAAATGGATAATTTGCTGAAAACTTCACCTCTAGCTCAACATTGACATCATCTTGCACCCTCAAAGCCAGCTTTAGATCCGCAAGGTCTTTAATGAGCAATGGGTTCTGTTTGAACAAAACTTGATTAAGGCTTACCCGCCATGTACACACATCAGTCTCATCCGGGATGTTGACAGAAACTCCAGCCAGCAAAGGAATGTCATCATTTGCTCCCAAAGATGTTAGCTGTGGTGCCTTGGATATGGCCTTCAGGACATTTTTGAATTCCTGCATCACTGCCCTTGTTGCAACTGATGAGTCAACATTGTCTTGAGACTTGCCCTTCTTTCGCTTGGGTTGCCCTTCCTCCATCGATTCTCTAGCCTTTGTAAGAACCAGGTCTTCCACAAACTCTGAAGCTTTTTGCTGTTGGATCTCACCTGTTAGAGCTTTCAGGAGCTTGAGACGCGCCTCCTTCGAAGCAGTTTTCTCCGCCTGCCACATCTCACAATGTGTGTGGCGTAGCCCATGGTAATGATCAAGAAGATTGATGCCCTGCAAGCGCATCTTACTCTTGATGATGGGTTCTTCCATATTGTCAGTTACAGCTCGATGAATCCCTCCTGGGTGGAAGACCAAAACATAACGAATTGCAACATCCTTTTCAAATCGGGGTGGCACAACAAGGATATCAGATGGATGGCCAGAGTGATGATGAGATGCCTGAGTTGATCCATTGACTATTTCACAGATGGCCAGGCATTGATAGCCATCTTTGAGGCGGCCATTAGGCCATCCTGCACCTGTGGAGTGTGCATATATCATTGACGTCTGTGCCCTGGTGCTGAGATATATTCCCTCTCCAAATGCAGCTCCACTTGACATGTATGATGTCTTGCTCATACTCCGAAGCCCATTCCTGAATACAACCAGTTTCTTCTTTCAGACTGTAAGACCTGTGACCTAGATTGTGGAACACTGTACACTTCCACACACAGTATTAGAGGCAAATCAGGAAGCAAGCTGATTATCTAAAGTCAAACTATTATAAAGTCTCTAGATGACAGTAAGGTGCAAATCCATTGCATAGTTCCCCAAGCATTCAGAAGATATGACAGAAGCAGCTCAAAAGCTAATTCATTGTACCTGAGGATGGAGTACCAATTTTCTGCAGGGCTGCCATGGAAGGCAAAGAAAGACCCGCCAGCATCAATGCGGCGCTGCACAAAGTGAGCCTCCTTTTCTGGAGTGTCCCATAGAACAACAAACTGCAGGATGGTATGAAGGGAAGGAAGCTTCTGTGTGTCATCTAGCAGACTCAGTGAGATTCGGTTGGTTGTCAACACAAAGCGTATCACATCATATGCCAGCCATTGCTCCTGGGCCTGGTCCCTCATCTGTTGTGACAAACAGCCAAAAATCATCTACCAAGGGCACATAAAACCAAAAGAATGTCTATGGGAGAAGACCAAGAATGTGCATGATCAGTCCCACCAGGTTGATAACAAGCAGATGTGAAGCAATTCAGTCACCTACCAGAGTACCCTGTGAGTGCTCTGCACTTTCATGTGCAATAATCCAAGGACGTTTCTCCTTAACACCTGGTGACCAAGCCCTAGCCAATACTTTCTTGAGTTCAGCTTCGTCCGAGCACTGCTTGAGCTTTGCAATCGGAGGAATGCTTTTCAAGATTGCCTGTAGTACACTGACCTTCTTATTTTCAAACGGACTGGTTCTTGTGTTAGTTTTTTGAACATTGCTAAACCAACCACTTCGTCCTCGTAGCTCTTCCTTGGCTAGTAGGAAGCCAGGAAATGGTTCAAAAACATCACGGGAACTAATGCTTGCAGAATACGCCATTGAAAGCTCAAGGTCCACAAGTTCCAGTGAGTTTTTGATTTCCTGGAGAATCAACGCTCCCAACCCCAGCTCTTCAAATCTATATAGACTGTCACCACCCAGATTATGAAGCTCAAAGTCAGCACTGATTTATACAGAGCTAGTGCTCAGGCAAAAATCTGCAGCAAGGGACAATATTCACTGGAGAAATGAACAAAACAATTGCTGAGGGAATCATCCAGTGCAGCTACGTACCATATATCCTTATCACACGTGCACAGACGTGTGACAGAGACTGGTAATGAATCCCAGCAGACAATACACCAATTGGGCAATGATGCCAATCGCTTCAAAATGAAATCCAGAAGGCCAAGGAAGGGATTTGGGTGAGAAACACATGAGACCAACTGCTCAAAAAGACTGGATGTCTTTTCTGTTAGTATACAATGCTGGCAACTCACAAGGTCCTCTGGACCTCCTGCCTTCCTCCAGTTGAGGCCCTCGAAAAAGGTACGAGTCAGTTCTGGGAAAAGAACCTCAAGCCCATAGCACTTGTGGTCACATCCTCTTAGTTTTCGAGCTTCAACATCCAGGATGGTGTTGTTTTCCTCTGGCATTGCACTGGAGCTCTTGTTTTCTTGAGTTGCAGACATACTTTCTGGGCTGAAAGGCTTGGATACTGAGAAAATTGAATCTGACCATAGCAACTTGCTGAACTCCAATGCTAATGTGACTGGTTCATCCAATGAAATCCCAAGAGATGCTGCCATCCTCTTATCAATAATTCCTGCCAGCTCAAACTGCACCTGCACCCTCAAGTGCATGGGTATTGACGACACACAGCACCACGTCCACACATCATTCCCAGAATCAGATGCCTCCTCACTGACTACTTTTGCTTGAGCAAGCTCACATGCTTTTCTGGCATCCTCTGCAAGAGCATGGAGGAAGCCTCTTGACCGATACCCGATCTCTGTAAAGGGAACAGATGTATCTTCTGTTGCCAAATCGTAGCCTGAAGTGTCACCACTCTTGTCAGTGTCACTGTCATTGCTGTCTGTGTCCGGGATAACATCAGAATCATCATCATCCTCAGCCACTTCAGAGCTATTGCAGACTCCACCACCATCATCATGCTCATCATCTTCCTCTCCGCTGGCAACAGCATGGGGACTCTGGGCCTTGATAATGCCCTACATGTTAAAGCACAGTTGAGGGAAAATTAAGAATGATTGGGAGAGAGGGACTCAAGTTTGTACACCGCAGCTCAGTTGATGATGCAAGACTACCTGATTGACATCTGACTTTGGACCAGCATACTGCATCTTCTGTAAGGTGGAGGCTTACCTGCTGAACAGGTTCCTTACTGTGTAGAAGATTCTTCCCTCCACCTCCAGTCAGATGACTCTGCTTGCACTCAGACTGACAGCTTTGCTTGTCAAATTTTATGAGCATTGTGAGCAATAAGTCCAGCACATCATGTAGAGCCTTAGGTGTAACCTTGATCCTTTCGAGCTTCTCATTAAGAGAATGCAGGTACGTGTCTAACAATTCATCACTATTCTCCAGGCTCATGGCGATAAAGACCTCATCTGCCAACTTTTCCAAACCTTCATCGTAAGCTTGGATGGATGAAGGTATGAGAACCTGAACCTTGTTTCCATTTGCATCCAGAAGAAGATGTGTTTCAGATGCATCGATCAGTTTCAAACCAATCGTTGCAATTTCCACCTGCTTGTTCTCAGACCAAAGATTGTACAGAGTTTCCATCTCGGGGATCGTGATTGTTGGGATTCCGCTGAATGATTACAGGAGGGTGAGAGAGCCCTGATAACACATTTTCTCCAAAATGACAGCTTGTTCTACAGATACCACCATCCAGCCAACAAGTATATTGGTGAAGACATTCCAGACAGAGGAAGAATTCTTCATGACCAAGAAGCATACATGATATGTGTATGACCTAAAAATGCGGCACTCAGAAGGTAAGTCAAAGGAAACTACTGCATCAGTAAGTGGGCATGATGAGCACTTGGCTTCAGTCAAGATTTCTGTAACCCAAACTACAGAGCTAGTAGCTACCTGTGACATGTAGATATGTAACTTCTCAATTTCTCAGGAGTTCAAACCTTAGCCTTCTAGCAGGTCTTAGAAAAATAATGGGAAAAACTTGGATACAATTAAGGATTAGAAAATGACTAAAGAAGGTACCTGCTCTGACCACGGCAGATGTTGACCAGAAAAATATCTGTTACCTATCAAGGTTCAATCTTCTGTTTGGATCAATGGGAAAACTCCCAAATCTGCATTTCCCAGATGGTTTCAGCAGCTGCTCCCTGTCAGTTTGCAGTGAAAAACAAGCAGTCTTATGTTCCATCTATAAAGCCTGTATAACTTACTTAACAGAAATCCCAGCCTATAGAGAATCATGATACATCCACAATCCACAAAAGGAAAAAAAAATGGAACAAGAAGAAAAACTCACTCACACCCAAGAGAGAGACAAAACCAAACTTACTCACACCCAAGAGACAAAAACTATATCCATAGATGTGTGTGTGTGTGTGTGTGTGTGTGTGTGTACAGGGTTCATGTAAAGGCATAGAGAATGGAAACCAGATTTTTTATCGATTTGCATGGACAACTCCTCCAGAGACAGACAGTTCCAATGTCAAGTAGGAGAAACTCAGGAATGCTTTCTCAAAAGGGAAGGGAGAATTCAGGCAATAACCCATGTTACCTTTACAATTGAGGAGATTTTTGCACTGGTCCAGAGGGAGCGTTGTCCACAGTACTACAATGCACCACATTCTTGTTGTTATTGTTGTTGTTTTTCTTCAGCTTACTCACCAATTCTCTAGAGAAAAATTTCCAACAAAACCAAATTGTTCACGTCTTGAATTTTTCTTTTCTCTATTACCGACAGTGTGGTTTCTTCTCACTTTCTACTCGCACATTACTACTACCCAGAAAGCTACCCCATTACAGCTACACAGAAGCGTCGTAAAGCAGAGGAAATTATGTACCCCATTTTCGATCATCCAGGCTCGTTGGGGCACATCGCCATGTCCCGACAAAATCCCCGCCACCTGCAACAAACAACAACAACAACAACAACACACAAAAATAAATTACAAAAATAAATAAATCGGCAGCTTCAACTACTGAGCATCAGAAGCTTTCTTTCTCAATCAATGAACAGCGGACATGATTCAATTAAGAAGTCTGTAGAAACCAAAAACCAGAAACAAGGATGTCTGAAAACCTCGAAGCAGTGCAGCGCAGCGCAGCGGAGAGAGACGAGAGCCGTGGGCGTTGGGGTCGGAGGAGACGTCCGACTGCGAAAAGCGCAAGGAAGCACAAGGAACGCGAAGCGACGTCGCGCGGAGACATGGGAACGGGGGAACGGAGGAGAACCGGGACCACGGAACTTCGGAAGCCTGTCTCTGCAGAATCGAAGGGGAACGGGGAACGGGGAACGGTCTAGAATTCCCAAGTTCTCCTCACTTAAAAAATCCACAGTTCCCCTCACCGACTACAGTGCGAAGGTTTGGGAACATTTTTAAAAAAAGAAAATATTAAGTATTAAGGGGAAAAAATGATAATAAAATTTAAGGATAAAAAATAATTATTAAGTATTAAGAAATAATGATAATAAAATAATGATAATAAGAGAAAAGGATAATATTAAGTATTATGAAAAATTTTAAGAAAATTTATGACAATAAAATATAGGAAAAAAATAAAATGCTAAATTTAAAGAATAAATATGATAATAAATTTAAATAAAATTTATGGTAATAAATTATAAGAAAAATATATAATGCTAAATTTAGAGAATAAATATGATAATAAATTTAAAGAAATTTTATGATAATAAAATATAAAAATATATATATAATGCTAAATTTAAAGAATAAACATGATAATAAATTTAGAGAAAATTTATGATAATAAAATAAAATATTAAATATTAAGAAAAAAAAGATGATAATGAATTTTAAGAAAAAAGAAATTGTTATATCAAATTTGTTTTCAAGGGGGTTGGTGCTTAGGTACGTATTTCACAAGCAATTTCTAGTGTGCTTTTTTGGGGGGCCCACCGTACGTAGGCTTATACATTTTTGCATGTGATTTTTATTATTTTATTATTATTATTTTTTTTTAATTATTTTTTTCACTTGGAGTCGGGGCCAAGAAATTATGGGACCCATAATTTGCAAATCTTGAACAATTTTTTTCCCCTTCTATCCAACTTCAAGGTACACACTAGCTAATACATGAACAATTTTGGCATAAATTAAATTATTTATTTTTCCGAATTTTTGAAAAAAAAATTAATTACTTGTGCTGAAATTATTTTTATAATTATTATAAAATCAGGAATCTCCAAGTTTTCATGATAGTCATAATATTGCAACAATTTTGCATTTCATCAACATTATTTTTACCATGCAATGATGATGATGATGATAGTTAACTTCATTATGGAACCCAATGTTCATTTAGCACTATGATTAAAAAAAATCTTTTTGTATTTTTTAGGGTGGCACCCTAATCCCTAAAACCTATGGATGTATGAATGAGTCAATGGCCATTCAAACAATGTTATTAACATTGCCCTTCTCCCAATTAGTTAGTAATTTTTTTACCCTAAATGTGTGATGAAGTTCATCCCAATGTTGTTTGATGAATAGGTTTTTGAAGTGGGCCACAATAGTCAAGGCATGTGGAAGTACAATTGTGTTGGCAAAACCATTAAAAATTGCATAAATTAGGTGCCATGTTTTGGACTTTGGCATGTTTTTAGATTTATTATTATTAATTTATTAATTTATTTTTTTTGGTTTTTATTTTTTTTGAATCCAAGTTTCAAGCTATCATATTTTAAGGATGAAACATGATGCCCACTTTGAACCAAGTTTGGAATACTCAAATTAGATTTGTCGTGCTCATTTGTATTTGTTGTTTTGTTGCTTGTTGACTTGTTCGTTGAATTTGTCAATTTTGATTACTATTTTATTTTTATTTTCTACATTTTTTTTCATTTTTAAAAAAATTTGTTGATTTAAGTGTTTTAGGTTTGATATTTCAAAAAAAATTGTTGCTTGTTCACGAACTTAATGAATTTTTCATTGTTTGCTCAGTTGTTTTGTTGTTTTTTATTCATTTTTTAATTTAAGATTTGAATCATTGCAAGGTTACAACTCATTTTATTCATTTCATTTAATCTAGTTTGTTATGATTTTGAATGGTTTCACAAATTTCAAATAGTTTTATGAACATGTTTTTAAAATTTAGAAAATTTCAAAAAAAATTAGAATGTTTGAGAAAAAAAATTATAATTTCATAAGTTGTAAAAAAATTCAAATAGTTTGTTGCTTGTTGACTTTTTTCTAATTTGGAATAAAGTTTGAAGGGTTGAAACATGTTTCAATTTGATGATCTTGTATTTTTAGGAAGATCTCAATGATTTCAATAAGAAAGTGGTGTCACATCATGAAAATCAAAAGAATATAGATTTTTAATCGTATTTGCAAAGAGACTCCCAACCATTCAAAGTGCAATTTGAAACCCAAATCATGTTTGATTGAAAAGATTCACATGGCATTGAAAAGCTTTTGACAAGGGTTACAAGATGATGAAGTCATATGCTTCATATGATTAAGTTTGGTAGAGATAATAACCCCTCAAAAGTTATAGACTTTGCAAATAAGCATTGTGCATAAAAACATTTGAAATATGTTAAGATGATTTTTATATGTTCTAAACACATCAAGAAGGACTTATGTGTTAAGAAACAAGCGACAAATTACAACTACGATGTATGTTTTGAAACTTGTTGGAAATATGTCAAAAACATATAAGTGTTTCTTTGGCATTTTTCAAGACATATAAACACATGATAAGTCTTATGAATCATGCTAAGAAAGTTTTACATGTTTCGAAATATTGATTTGAAACATGAAACTTATGTGGAATTATTTTTTAAAAATTAAAGCATGTAATGATAAAGCAACTGACAACAAATAACATAAGAAAAATGGCCAATGAATTTCAAAAAAATTCAAACAATACTTTATATTTTTTGGGGCTAGTATATTATAGCCACATGATTCATTTATCACACAATTCCTATGGCTAGCCTCTTACTATTAACAATGAGTTTTATATTTAGTTTTATTACAAGGTTTGTTTGATGCAAAATGTGAGCTTTGGGACCATCATTACAGATGGCCTAATCATTGCCATGATTAAACATTGTTTCATGTAAATTCAACATCAGTAAGATAATATCAACATATTATTAGCATAAAAATTGATTAAAATTATGGTGTATCCTATGAGACCATGGTTTTACTCACCATTCAAAGTGAATAAACAGATTGGAATTATTTATTTAAATGGTAATTGAAAAGGTCTTTAAGATTTTGAAAATGATGGAAAATTTTGTTTAAAAATAAATTGTATATATATATATATATATACACACACACACACACACACACACACACACACAAAATTTGTCAATATGATTTGCATTTGCATTTGCCTTCACAACATATGCATTATTCATGGAGACACTTTGATATAGATTAGGCAAAAAAAATTGAACAAGAAATGTACTTGAAAAAAATTAACAATTTACTTCAACAATCTCAACATATTAACATATTTCATGCAATGGATAAAGTTATCAAATAAATATGAAAACTACAACACTTAGAAGGCACCACCCAAGTACAAAAGAAGGTGAAGGTGAAGATATAAAAATTGAAGTATCAAAATGAAAAAATAAAGCTTAAAAGGTGTTGAATTAAATGCCACATGAAATCATTGTAAGACCACTCAAAGAATTGACTAAATGGAATATAAATCGGAAGATTATAAATTATCAAAAGGCTACTTCAAATGAATTTGAAGGATTCAAAAAGGCCAATGTGTGGAAGTTTTGTAAAAAAAGAAAAACATAAATTGCTTGTCTATAAGTTACAAAACTTCAAACATAAGGTTTGAAGTTTTGAAATGCATGACTCAATTGGCCTACTGCAATAGGCAATGAAAAAATATTTACAATTTCATACTTTTATCAAATTGAATGGTCATTATTCTACAAATTTCAACTACACTCTCAATTTTTATTATTGATGTCAAAATGATATATATCTCAAAAAGTGAACTAATTTATAGAAGATCAACTTTTATAGTTGAGAATTAGCATTGTCAAAAGATAAATAATACAAGCCACAAAAAAAAATTGTTTCATCAAAACCATTAGTTATTATTGTAATACATGGGCAAGTTTGGCACAAAATTCCCAATTAATTAATTAATTTTAAAATTTAAGATTCGTCGTGTGAGTTTTTAATTTTAAACTTTTTGACATATAACAAAGTTGCATATTAAATTCTAACTCAACTTCAGAGTTTTTTTATTGTCCTTGTGGTCAATGTGTTCACAACTAATGTAATTATCTATATTAGGCTAGGGTTCAATTCTAGATTCCTACAATTGAAATTTTTGAAAATTTTAAAAAATAAAAATATGCCAAAGTCACCCATGTAATATGGTAATAGATTTGTGTGAGAATAAATAAATAAAAAGGGAAAGATGCAAAATTCGACCTACTTGTACCTTTCAAAGGCCATTACAAGCCTCTTCAAAAAGCTATAAAAGGCATCAATAGGGGCAATGCTAACCAAAAAAATGATCAATACCCCATGTCAAACATGTTGGTTGGTGGCTCTTTTAGAAGTCATTGTCCTACAATCCATACTATGTTGAATAATCCTTCCCTAAAAGTTGCCAATTCAATAGGCCCATGGTTATCAAAGACCCAAATTTTCAAAGTTTTTTTTGGTTATTAAAAATCATTATTTACTTGCAAACAAATTTTACAAAACAAAGCTAAAACATGAAAGTAAAATTTTCTTTGAACCTAAATCATTTAATTTGGAATTAACATGGATTTAAATGAAGTTAAACATTTGGTGAGAAGCCATGGCCAAATGGTCAATCCATTGAATGGGTAGAGGAAGCCTAATGGTTAAGGTGTGCAATCACAATTGAAAGAATCACACTTACGCATTTAAATTGTTACTTTACAAAATAGTGAATTAGTTGGGATGAAGTGCCAATATTGGATTGGTTACAAAGGGGGATAGATTAAAAATTCATGATTTTTCTAGGGACAATAACTCTTTTCGTTGATTATGTCATTTTCAAAACATTTCAAGTCATTTAGAAATGTCACAAAATCATTGGTTATATATTTTTTTAAATGAATATTTTATTTTCATCAGATTCATTTCAAATTGTTCCACTTGGTTTAATAATATATTGTAAACCATATCATATTAACATGTTACAAAACTTGTGGCATTAATCTTATTTTATATAATAAAACATGAAAAAAAATGATTGGTTACAATCACTAGATGGTACATGTTATTGTGATTGCAACTTAAGGCCAAAGCTTTTTAATGCATAATTATTATTATCTAAAAAAAGTTTCAAAAATTGAAACGAATTATTTGAGTATCAGACACAAATTAAAATATTATTTGATTATTTTCTTAACAAATTTTGATTCCACTTTCCCTAGGAAATTTAATTAGGACCTCCACATTATAATGATTTTAGTTTTAAAATTATAAATAATTTTCATAATTATAGGTTTTTGAAAAAGTGGATTACATGCATGGTTTTGTTTTTTGCAAATTCCTCAAATAAATCCCATGGCCAAAATCCCCAACATTCATTAGCATTAATTGGAAATTGTCCTAGGTGGGATGTAGTATTTGAAATAAAATGTTAATTTGTGACCTAGGAAGTGCCTAGGTTTAGATGTGCATAATTTAACTATTTTTAATTCAAAAATTGTGAAATTTCCATAAAACTCACAATTTTTTCATTTTTTTCTATTTTTGAAAACAAGAATGCCAAGTTGTGAATTTTCATTTTAAAAAAAACTAATTAATAGGCTTAATTGAATGAAACCCAACCATGTGGATGAAATGCACCCTCTATGTACCCTTCTAATGCAACAATTCAAGATAATTTATGTCATAAGCAACAAATTGTGAAAGTCCTTCCATAATTAACAAACAAACACACATTCCAAAATGAAGATAAGGAGAAAGGACAATGGAGAGACAAAATGAGGAAAAAAGAAAAGAAAATTGACAACTTATTTAATGTTTAGTTTAATCATATGATGGTTAACCATTTTTATTGAAAATATCAATCAAAGTTTTTTCATGCCCAACTATTTTTTTAAAATCCCCACTTAAGAATTTTTAAAACTAGGTAGTTACATATTACATTGGAACTATATATGGATTACCATAACTTGGTAGTTTTTTTTTCATTATTGAATAAAATTTTAAACTTTTATTGAATGTCACAAATAGTGACTCATGTATGTGAAACTAATACATAAAACCTTTCGACAATGAAGAAAATTTATGTCTAACTTTTTTAAATGGACTATATTGAAGTGTCACTTTTGATCAACCCTATTGTGCTCTTACCCAACATTCAATCAATTCAATTAATAATTAAGTTCAACTTTTAAAGTTTAAAGGGTTTAAGCCAATTATTTTAACAAAATTTTAAATGCTTTGACCTTCCACATACATAGGTCATGTTGACAAAATGTGTGTATATAGGTTCATTTTGCATTAGTTGAATATCTTGCATATCAACTTATTATTTTGTGTTTGTTTAATCTTTTGAATGCATTGAATATTTTTTTTGTTTGATGTTTACAATATGTGGAATTTCCAATTCATGTATGTATATTTTTGTTAGTCTAGAAAAATGATTCAGACTTTATATTATTAAATTTGAGCCATGTTCTATTTTGTTCATGGAAATTGCCATGATTATTCATTTGTTATTCTTTTTAAGTATTCATATTTTAAAGTTTTGCATTTCATTTGTTGAAGCATTGCACCCTATATTTAACATGACACCACAAATTATGTGCAATGCATTAACATAAGTAAATTCAATCAAATAGGTGGATAAATGACAAATTCACATTCTTATTCAAGAAAACTATTATGAATAAGGGAAGAATATTTTGTGAAGAATCACTTTCAATCATCATGTATTGCAAATGTTGAAACCAAATTTTTTTGTCAAAGAACATAACAATATAAAGCTTGGCCACACCTAATGTTAGGCACTCTTAATTTTAAAACATTAATACTAACAAGATTGGTGTTTTACCCTTATGTGAAATATAGGCTTCTATTTGCATTAACATAACTTAATATTATTGCTCCTATGTTCACAAAAATCATGATGATCTTTTTCATATTAAATTATGATCGTCTTTGACCTCTCCACCATGTCCACAATGGGCCCTTGTTAAATCATCGTTACAATGTCACACCACTTTTGCTTACATCATTCTTCACCTTCTTTTATCACCCCATTATTTAATCCTAAAAAGATTTCTCCTTATCCTTTTGTCAACCTTATCAAGAGCTTGTCCCAAATATCCAGTTAGTTGGACTATAAAAAAGCTTGTCTAGACACCATGTGTGCATTTGATTAAAGTATCCAATTAGGTGTGTGAACATTTAGTTTACAAGCATGGCTACAAACAAAAATACTATTATTTTCATTAGGATTTTTTCATTTCTCATTAGTATTTTACAAGAATTATGCATCTCCATGAGCATCATTTTCTCATTTAAGATGATGTTAAATCTTTTGCAATTGCAACAAATGTTTGAACATTTTACACATCGAGATAATTATTCTCATAGAATTGCATGAAATATGGGGTTCGTGGGTATAGAGCTAAATGTAGTGTGTTGTTTGTTGTGGGACATCCTACCATTGACCTTGTAATGCAAGAAGTAATTAGAATAATCCATATAATATTCTAAGGAATGTTGAATTGACCTACTAAAAAATATACATTTTGTAATGATAAGGGTTAGAGCTTTTGTAATTTCCCAACTTACCAAGGTGCAACACAAATATACATGCAATTTAAAATGTCAAGACTGTAAAGGCCATATAGAGAGGATAAATATTATGAGTATAAATGGGTGATTATGGTGTTATGGGCTAATATATTGTGAACCATAACAATCAATCCATCAACCTTTTTGTGGTATTATCATGAATATGTTGCATAAATTCATCCAACATTTTTAGCATAAATACAAACCATTTACCGCAATGAAATTAAATAATGCTTTTTTTTTATAGTTACTTTTAATACCCATAAATTGACCCTATAGGGAAAAAAATTTGAATGAAATGTTTGGGTATGTAAATGTTTGGTGGACTTTATGAATACAATGAGGGAAAAAATCAAAATTTATCTTTAGATGTTAGATCATTTTATTTCAATGCCAACATCTAAATTTTGATGGGACTTGTCATCATTTAAGTCTATGTGCTTGCAATATGTAAAGTCCAACTTGTTGGGAATTACATGTATGCATTTGGTAGTTTTCCCATTTGCAAAAACCATGCTCAAAATATGAATTAAAATAAATAAATTATGTACCATGTTATTCAAGTTCTTGTTGGCCTCTTAGTCTCTCACTTTGAAATATGCTAATTGATGATTAAATACTTCTTTTGTGTTAATCCTTTCTTTCCTCAATAACAATGTTAATTGCATGAATTCTTTGTATATTTAACATGTAATAAAATATTTAATCCCCTTCTTTGTAATCTCAACCATGCTTTGGTACGTAGAGAAGATTTCCACTTCAAAAAAACTCACTGTTACAAAAGTAAAATGATTGAACATAACATGAGGTTTGTTCATAAAATCATTGAGTTATGATATGTGTATGTTGTTGGTGATTTATCTCCTATGGTGTCATCCAAGGATACCATAAAAAATACCCACATGTATAGGTAGTTCATGTAAGCCTACTAATGACAATTGTCCTAATGTGGATTTGATTAGTGGTTTAAAAATGCAATTGTTTAAATCAAGGTAGATTTTTTTTAAAGGCAACTATATGATTGTCTTATAATAGTTATTTGGGAGACTGTCCAACTAATATCCTAATGTCATCCATGTTGACAATAACATTGTATGTGTTAGGTTTCCCTTGAATAAACATCATGTCGATAATATGAATCAATTTGAAAATAGCCTTAAACAAACTATATTGTGTGCAATTGATTTCAATAGACCTTTCATTTTGAAATAATCAATGTGTTGGCTCCAAAGCTCATATTTGTTAATTTAATCCTCATTCCTTGATCTTTATATTGGTTTAATGTGGATTTTATCAATTGATGCAATCAAATTTTTATTACCCTTTTCAATTGTGTCTACCATCATGTCATTATCGATAGTAAGATTTTCTTTTAACATCAACTTTTTTAATAGCCATATAACCAAAAAATAGAAGGGGTTTGATAGTTCTTTAAATGAATCAAAATCCTTATATCGAGATATCTTGTCATTGAGAATTTCATAAACCAAAAATTATTCAATTAAATCCGAATCCAATTGGTTCATCTCTTATACTAGTTGTTGGTCTTCCAACTAATGGCAAGATAGAAATTCTAGGGTGCACAACTCATCAAGGTGAAAAATGGCAAAGGGGAGGTCCAAAATGTACACAATTATGATTTCAAAACAATTTGGCCAAGAAAACTTCCTCGTGTGCCAATGCACCTAATCATTTATGACATGGTTATAAAAATCTTGCACAAATTTGTGAATTTTGAATCCAAGGATAGCCCTTAAGGGATGTAGAAATCAAATTTTAAATTCATTAAGTTGCACACATGTGAAGGGCATGGGTTTAGTTCCCATGGAAGAATCTAATAACTTTTCATGACCTTGTTATAATTACGCATGGCACAATGAATGTTTTTATTTTATGGAAATTAATTTTCTATGTTTGTCCTTGCACCAAACATGTAGTCAAAAAATGCATGAAATTGTCATAAACCAACCCTCATTAAAAACCGCATTATTTCTTGGTAACAACGAGTGGTCACTAGCATTCATTATTTTAGCAAATTTTCTTCACTTGCAAATGGCACTTTTGAACTAATCTCTTGGATTAACAACATTTAGGCTTGATATGAATTATTCTATTATTATATCTCTTCGTGTTCCCAATTAGGTTGGTTTCCTTGAAGTGACATCACAACATGTGGAGTTAAATTTTGATGGTTAAAAAACAATTGGTTTCTTTCCTTTCACTATTCTATGTCTACTTCAACCCCCTTGACTTCCTTTACCTTGTTGTAAAAGGTTTAATCCTCAACACCTCCTTGCACCTACATTTTCCATCTTTACAAATTGTCCACATCTTGGCAATTGAATTTGTTATTAGTATTTTCAATTATTAATAGAACTTGCTTCAATCTCCATTTCAAAGTTCAGGTGGATGCACATTTACTAGGATTCCCATTTTTTATGGCAAGATCAAATTTCATGTTGAAATTGCTTTTGTTTGCCATACTTAATACATAATTTTTTTGGATCTATTGAAGACAAAAGCTTGGAATAATAAGTCCATTGTAAATGAATTTTTTAGAATAGTGCAAAAGAAAAACATGTGTGAAGTTATAGTTAGGAAAACGTTCTTCCAAAGGCCCTAATAATTATTATCACCTAAATGAATTTTTATGGACAACATGTTATTAGGTTAACACTATGTACAAATACATGGTATGTACTATAGGGAGTAGGCATGGGGGGGGGCATTCAACTCCTTTGAATGTAAATTTAATATATGAATAAAAATATAAAGTGCCATGTATTAATTTTTGGGTTAATTTTTTTAAAAATAGTTCTATAATAGGGTTATGTTTATTCTAAAAACCAATTATAATTAATAGAGGCTATGCGTTAATCCTTGATATATTTTTTAAAGTATAAAAAATTAGTTGTTAATTATTAATAGGTTCAATTAGTAGGTTAATATGCAAGTTCTAGAAATATCAATAAGTTCAATTCAATTAATAGATTAATTTAATGAACTAGTAATAGTAAGTGCATATATAATGATTTTGTAGTCAAAGTTTAGAATTTTTTTTCAAATTATTTTATTTAAAATCTCTAACATGAATTGTTAGGGGTGGAAATCTTGAATGTGTTGACAAATGTAAGCTTGATTTATTTTCTAGAAAATAGATCATACAATTTGTCATTTATTTTCTACCTTTGATTGTTTTGAATGAAATGATATAACTAATGGTTCAAAACATCACATATGTATGCAACTTGTTTGATATGAATTGCAATTTATCCTTCTAAGAGTGTACATGGTTATATTTCTTTCATAACATCTTTTGAACCCTTGAAAAGTGTAGGCCTCAAGTGTTTGTTCTTCTTGATCAAATACTAAAACTAAATTATATAAAAAAAAGGTATTAGAATTTGACACAAAAATAAATTATAATTATATTATGGTGGGCAGAATACGTGCATATTAAAAAATTAGGTAATGAATAGAAAAAAATCTTTCATTTAGTCCCTTTAAAAAAAATTTGTTTGACACATGTAGTGTAAAATTTTCACATTTAGTGTTTCCCCAAGGGAGCAAATTAATGTTGGGCATGTTACCAAACAATTAAATATCAGACCCAAATATCATTTTGGATATTAACTTAAAAACCCTTTAAATATCAAAAAAATGATATTTGGAATGATATTTTAACCCACATATTTCCAAATATGATATCCTATCAATTAATATCTAGAATGGATTTTTAAAATAAAAATTTTAAGTTCAACCAATATATCAAATTCTTGTCCAAATTTGGATATCACAACTTGTAGTAGGGCTAGGAATTAGGACATTAATTTGAGGAAAAAAAATGAAAACATGGTTTTAGAGGGTTTTAATTTGAAATAAAAGAAACATTTATAATGTTTCAGAGGCGACCACTGGCTCTAACCCTAAATCCAAGGGGTCATAAAAGCGCCCAATTTTTAATTTGAGCACCAATTTTTTTTCATTTTTTTGGTTTTTTTTGTCTTCTTGCTCTTCTCCCTATTTTTCTTCTTTTCAATGTGTTTTTCCTTGTTTGTTGGTAGTGGCCATACTCTTTTTTCCCATTGTTGTTGTTTTGTATTCTTTTTTGCAGAACTATTTCACTTTTTGGTTGTACATGTGCTTCTTCTAATCATACAACTAAACAACATTTGCATTATTTTTTTTTTAAAAAACATATTTTGTGTGACAACTAGTTGGGAGGAATCAAGAGTTGAGGTTTTGGGCAACACTGAAACAAATTTTATTTTATTTTCTATGTTTTTTTGTTTTAGTTTCCGGGGGGGGTCATAAATTTTATTGTATTATTGTTTTTGTATTTTTGAAAAAACATTGTTTTATAATTTTTTATATTTTTTCTTTTGTTATGTTTTTTTGTTTCCTATCAATGTTTTTGTTTTTTCTACGTGCTTTTTTTCCATATTTCCATTTTTAAAGTTTTTTTTGGTTCATTCACTTTTGTGTTTTTTTCTTATTTTCCGATTTTCTTTTTTCATTACTGATGGTTTATTGTTGTTTTTTTAGTTGTTGTGTAGGGCTTATTATATAACATTTTATTTTTAAAGAATTACATTATACATTACATTAAACTTTCATTGTTTTTTATTACTACATTTCTTATTTGTCAAATTCTTGGCATTGGGATCCCAAATATATATTGATAGGATATTTTCATTGGCTAAATATTTAAATATTTGAAAATATGTCACTTGTAATTATATGATTTGGATAAGTTAATATTTGTTAGCAAAAGTTGGCCCCATGATCTTAAGGTGGGTTGTAATCACTTTAGTTTGATAGAGTTGACTGAATTTGATGTTGCTTTAGAGGAATAATTAGATAAGTATGAGGGCGAATTTGAAAAAAATGAAATTTTGGACTTGTAAATTTATCCTAATGGATTGAAATTGTTGTATTTTGTTATTGGAAGGCTTGGATATCTGACATATATTCTGTTGCCAGCTATATCTAATGTTAAAATCATGCATTATATATTTAAATTTTTTTTGATATCTTACAAAGATATATTAAATGAGAATTAATAAAAACTATAACCGATAGATATTGATAAACAATATAATTGGAATTGATCGATATTGAAGAAAAATAATATCCACCAAACAGTAGAGCAAAATTACTTTAATTTCCTTGAAGTAGTAAAACATTTCCCTAATGGGAGTTATTTCCACCAATATCAAGTTTGTCAAAGGTCTTTCATATTAATCAATGGCAACTACGATTAAAAGAAGAAGAAATGAAAGGTTATTGGTTAGTCAATTCCAACCATGGTGGTTTGTATAATAAGTGATTCCAATAAAAACCTACTATAACAAACAATTTAAAAAACTAGTTACTAAGATTGAATTATATTCATGTAAGTAACAATAACTTAACATTGAGTCTACTATTGTAATAACTTTTGTTTTAGCCATTATAAGGACAAAAAAATTGCCTAAGTTTGTGGCATATACAATTAAACACACGTACTTTAGTAGTTTGGAGCAAACGCACTTGAATTTTTCATTAAATGGAATCCTACAAATTCCATAATACACAAGTTATGCAATAAACATTATTGTAATCCCACATGAGTTGGGTACTACTGTCACCAAAAAAGGAAGGGTCAATACAACACCTCCACTCCTCTGATGAGTTCACTCTACAGAATGTGAGTAACTTTTCTTCTATTAGTAGACAGTATTACAATAGTCCTAATTGAAGTCCACAGCTTCTATACTTCCAGCTCTGCTAATTCCCAAAGAGGGGCACACATCAACTGCTCCCAAACCCACTACCAAAACTTCTACAGATATAACTTCTACGTGCATCTTTATAGCTCAGACCACCTTCAAGCTTCCTCCTTCTTCAACACCGAGCCTTGATTAGTCCTAATCCCATCAGATCATGGAGCTGGTCGTCTTCTAGTTGCTAACGCAGTGGAAGAGATCAACAACTAGCTATCCTCCAAACTCCTATGTTTTTTGTGCACCAGAACTCTTCTCCTCCTTTACGCATCTCTGATTTTTCAAGCTTCCTGCACAAGCTTCCCCTGCCCCCTGCCCCGTTGCCATCCTCACCTCCCCAAAATCATAAACCCCGCCGCCTTCATTAAACCAATTTTCGGTGGGCTTAACTCTTAAACCCTTAAAGCAAAATTGGCCTTCACATCACAGAAACCACAAACAGGTTCCCCGTTCGGTCACCCCCTTTCCGGTCACGCTACCTTTTCCAACTCACAAACATACTCAAATTAATTACTAATTTTTCTTACTTTCTTCCAAACACACCAAGTTTTCCTCTTGTCCTTCCTTTTCTCCAAGTCTTTTTTTTCCTCAAGTAACTAGCCATTACCAAGATAAGTGATGGCTACAAGGAGTTTAGTACATCCTATTTCCTCATTACTAATTTTTCTAGTCCCTATCTTTCGCACCTACTATTCTTTTAAAACTATGTAACATTTCTTAGATCAAGGAAAGGTTGTTATATTGGGATAATCTTTTAGTCTCATTGACAAAAATGATTTGTCATGATGTTAAAGCGAAATTATGACACCCCAAACATGCACATATAACATCCTTCTTTCAAGATTCCTATGCAATAACAAAATGATTTTTTTTTTTTTTTGGGGTTTTTGAATAGTTTGCACAAAAGTGGACTATTGTGGATATATTCCATCAATGAGTAAATAATATCAAACACATTCATTCCTATCGACCACATACATGACATTTGACTCCACACCTTGCAAGAAATCAACAATAAGAAAGCTTTACGATCAAAGATATTCAGATTATTATTTCCTTGGGAAGACCAAAATGCACATGCCAAAACCATAAAATCCTATTTACAATTGTTTCAAGGATAATGATATTGTTGTTATTTTTATCGTTGAATTGATATTGCCAAGAGATTAGGTAATTTTTCCATGCATAATGCATGTAATTTAGGTTAGCAAAATTCCTTGGGAATCCATGATTACAATCAACATGTAGTTTTTTGTCAATATCAACCTTATTTTGGATGTTGTACATATTTTGATTCAAAATACTCCTTCATAGCTCTACTAAATCTTTTGAATGCCTCCATCATAGTTCATTATGCCAACCTCCAATATTTATCACATGCATTAGGAACTGCAATGCAAATTAACATCTTAATTGTAGAAATGCATTTTTGAATCAACAATAAACCCAACATGTCACAAGCATTATGTTTTTATCGAAAGTAAGAATCTTGTGGTGCACCAACAACATCATAATGTGTAGAAAAAGTTCACGTTGCATCTTATAACATCACTTGAAGAACCTTAAACCAAAAGTCAACCCATTATTAGTAACTTTACAATTACTAGGCCACCACAATTATTTTATCTACCTAGTTTTCCCCTTTAAGAATGGAAAAATAGTTTGCATGTATAAAAAAAAAAAAAAAGATAGTGGAAAATGTTGGAATGACAAATATAAGGGTGCACATCCATGCATGGTGCCAAATTTGAATTTGATAACAAATTAAAAAAACTAATTGGCCATGCTTTTAACCTAACCCAAGATAACATTGAAATTTCAATTCATTTTGAAAAATGTATAATGGCATCCAAACATTTGTTGTTACCTTAACACATCCCTTAACATCACAATGGAATCTTTTGACACATCATATGCATGTAATAATCCCTCCCCATAAAGAAGAAAACTAGAATTAATGGCATCCAATTTTATTTTCGTTAACATTAGTTGTAGACACTACATATGTTACTAATGTGTTGATGTGTGGCTAAACACATACTTGTCATTTAACATAAAACATTGGCTAAATTTTCATAATGCATTTGCAAGGCTTATTTAGTGCAATTTCTCTTTCACATAAGGTAATGCGTTTTGAAAATGAAATCTTCATTTTTACTAGCCTTTCGATTTTGAAATGCCCCACCTTTATAAAAAAAATCATGTGATATTTGATGGATACTTGTTGGATATCACAAAGGAAATAAAATAAAAATTCAACTAGGGTGTTTTACCCAACATAACTTACTTTCAAATGTCATGGAATGACATGATTAACCTTAAGGTTGAAGGTATATGTAATGCACATTACTACACAAAAGGTATCATGTTTCTTCATTTTTCTTTTGCTAGAATAATGTTATTTGTCTTGTTTTTCACAATGTTTTTTGACAACTTTCTTTGTGTGTTATTTTTGGCAAAGTATTGTCTTTTGTTTTATTCCTCACAATGTTCTTGACAATTTTTCATTGTGTTTTTCTTTGGAGAGAAGTGTTCATTGTTTTGTTCTTTACAATGTTATTGACAAATTTTCATTTTGTTTTTTTTGCAAAACAATGTTTTGCATTTTGTTTTTCATAGTGTTTTAGGTTGATCCGTTTCAACAACTTGTCATAATTTTTTTATATAATTTGATTTCAATAGGCTTGTAATGATGGAATGCCATCATTTGAACTTCATTTTCAAGAATGGTGAAAATGGTCAAGGTTGTAGGAAATGGGTGTGGAGGGCAACATATAAACAATTTGTTCATAGTATTTGAGTTTTCCTTCTTCTTGATTAGAACATTGATTGTAGCAACAAGCTTCATTGAAAATTGTTCATGATTCAACATCTCATTATGTGATTTTGAATGATAGACATGTTATCTCAAGCATCATTGCTTATCTACATGTTTGTAGTGTCGATTACAATAGCTTTGTTAATACAATCATCAGTCAATTTAACATTGAAATTTTTTTTGATCATTTTTTTGATCTTGATGCTATTGAAAATGTTGCCCAACCTTCCATTGTGTTTTTTGACAATTTTATATGTGTGCAATCAATTTAGTTGTGTGATCAACTTTAATTTGTGTTTCTAGTTGACACCATGGAACCATGACACGTGTTTCTTGTTGTTGTGGGGGATTTTAGTGTAACTTCATCATTTGTGGTTTGTGCTCTTCAAATGTTTTTGTCTTATTTGCTCTTGACAATGTGCTTCCTTTTCTCCATGCATTTGGCATTATGCTTTCATTTGCATGTTATTTTTGTATTTCATCCATGGAGATGTTTTTTTCTCCCTTGTATTCATCCCTTCATGGCCCTTGCCATTGTTGATAGTTTATCTATAA
>Ga0116229_10004027_pt1 | contig 24154 bp, 20 predicted proteins | sample S1TSphgellanicum_3_FD_87313 | JGI IMG/M metagenome (GOLD analysis project Ga0116229, IMG submission 87313) | Host-associated microbial communities from peat moss isolated from Minnesota, USA - S1T2_Fc - Sphagnum magellanicum MG | ecosystem: Host-associated > Plants > Peat moss > Unclassified...
AAAAAAAAAATTGAAAATTTCAACATTTTTGAAATATATATAAATTAGTGTGGAAAACTGCCAAGGTAGTAGTAGGGTATATACTATTAAAAGCCAATATACCCATCATTTATCTCTCTTGCAAATGATGTCCCCACCCATCCCCAAAAGAAAAAAAAGGTTTTGGGTTTTAGCCTTTGGTCTGTGTGAAAAAAATAAAACACACCCACACACACACACACACACACACACAAGCTGTGGAAAAAAAGAGTGCCTTTTTACACAGCATTCATTTGATGGGTAGAAGTGGACAAAATGGACTTTGATACACAACACTTTAATCTTTTGCTTATTTGATCATTTTGCTTGCAAAATGGGTTTACAGAATAGCCATCATCGAACACCTCGTAGCTGATTATTGAGTTACAGATTTGGAAGGACTTGACTTGCATCGCGTAATATGTTGTTCCGGAGATGAGAAAATGGGGAAATATTATCAAGAGATATCTGACTAGTGTTCACAAAGTTGTGTTTGGTGATATGAGTAATTTGTCAACTCAAGTAGCAAGCAATTGATTGGTAATAGGGTCAATAACTAGGGTGACCTTATTTGGGAATTTTTGGTCTTAATACAAACTAGTGTAGCCTGTGCCATTGGTCCAAGTGTGAACACATTTTTTTATTTTTCACATTTTCAGAATTGAAATTTTCTAATTTCAATGATGTGAACACACACACATTGAGGGCTCAACTGATTTTTCCTTTCAAACTCAAATTTTGCAATTTGTTTGAATTTCCCACGACAAAATCCACTCAAAAATCAATACCTTCCATACATTAGCTCTGAAAATTGTGGAATAAACTCTATTGAATCTGACTCACTGAGGGCTTTCCAACAACACCAAAAATACCAATACAGTTTTCAGTTTGGATTTTATTTAGTTTTCATTGAGAAAATGGTTCAATAATCAATAGCTTCAACACTGTAGCTCCAAACAGTCTCAAACCAAGTCGGTGCACCCCTACTCATCAAGAGCTTTCCAAAGATACCAAGAGCACAGCATGAAGTGCTGTGGTTTGGGAGATCTCAGAGTGACAAAACAAACTACCTTGCTTCATAGATGTATTTGGTATGTGCAAATAGTCTTTTTGTATTTCAGGTATGGTTTTGATGGTCAGGACCCTGTACATGTATCATGGAATGAAATGCATGTTTGGGTGAAAATCCTCACATCATTTTTTCCCAGGATAGCCACTAGTACCCACTGGGTATCATGGAATTTTTTTTAAATCCAAGCATAGTCTTTATTCTTTATGCTTGGTAAAGCCCAAGGCTACAGGCTTTGCACTAGTGGTAAGTTCCTAAAGATAACCACCACCTTGCATTTGCATTTGTTTGTAATATCAAATAATAAAGTTTTGGAATCATTACATTTCATAACCAATAAAAAATCTAGCAATCCTTTCCATTACGGTCTAAAAAAATGATATAAAATTGTTTCATGGACATGATGTAATTGCAAACTGAAGCATATGTGTAAAACTACCAGTATGAAATGATGTGGATTAAACCTGTGCTTTGAATTTTATTGCAGAAAGCAAGGGATAGTAAAAAAATTCTGACCATGATCTAAAACCGCATAGCCACTTGGTCATAGCGGGGCACTTGGATGACATCTCCCCATGAAGCCATAGTGAGAGGTGTCAAAATAATCTTGCGGGCAATGTCTGCAATGTCTTGCAAAGTTAATGATTGCACGCTGCGAATGAACTCATTCACATCCTTGCGATGCCCATATGTTAGGATTTGGCGGCCAATGTCCTCAGTGACAACCATTCGGGACTCCAGATTCATAAGAACAGCAGAGATTGTTGTGTTCTTTGCTCGCTGCAGCTCAGCTCCTGTCACTTGACCAGGTGTTGCAACAGCAAGAAACTCTTTGGTGGCAATGTCAACAAGGTTAGCAACAAAGTCAGGCCCTGCAGCGGCATGGATGCCAAACAGTCCGGTCTCATTGTAAATACTGTTGAAGGCTGTGAAGGATTGAACTTGCTCATACTTGTTCAAAACCTGTGATCATGCACCAAAAAGAAAATTGTTGACACTCAAGATGCCTGCCATGGTTTTTAACACTGGAACACAGACAGATCTCACAAACATGAAGCAGAAAGCTGTCTTGACAATGCTCATAGAAGCAGGCAGAGAAGTAGATGCTGTAACCATTGCAGTATTTTTCTTCTTGTACAAATGTATGAGATTGCCGAGACTTTTATAGTATAAACTGTTCTCAGTTCCAGCATAACAAGAATGAGTGCGGGCATAAGCTGACCATGAGTGATACTCAAAATACCAGAGACCCAATCACCTCCCTATGCATGTAATAGTCTGCGCAAATTAGGTTTAACAACACAGACTGTTAAACTAGCCTTCTAGGCCTGGCATATGTTTCTTCTGCCATTTGACCAACATTTATCATTCAACTAGTAAGATCAGAAAATTGTTCTGTCACAATACTATCTGGCAGAAAGCAAAGAAAAGGGGAGAAGAAACCTACAGCTTGAATTCAAGTAATGGTTCTCATGAGAATTCATGCTGAGCTTACACTCATGGTCATGAACTTTTTCAGGGCCTGCTAAGAGCAGGAATTGGCCTAATTACAATGCACAGTCCACAGATCAGCCACCATTGACTCCATACACTGGCATCCCTTACCAGCTTCTTCTTCTTCTTCTTCTACTCATAGACTCTGAAAATGTCTTCTGAGCACTCTTAGAAACCTAAAACTGCTCTACAGTCTCTCCAAATTTTCCTCTTCAAAGCTTGTGGAAATGAAACTTCAGACACTGGTCATTTGACCATAAACAAGAAGACCATAACCTACAGATGTGGACTTCATATTCTCTCAAGAGAAGGATCAAAACCACTGGGCTCTGACCCATTAACAGACAACAAGCAATTCTAGGGCTAAAGTCATGAGTAGTAGAAATATAAGGTTTCTAGAGCTAGGGTTGCAAGACCCACAAAAAATTGCTGAAGTTTTGAGCAGTTGTTGCAAGAGGTGAGATCATGTGCTAAGGGTTTTCAAGAGGTGAGAGATACCAAGCAATTCTAGGATTACAGTCACAAGTAGTAGAAAAATACAGTTTCCAGACTGGCCAGGGTTTGCCCAATCCAAAATAAATTGCTGAAGTTTGATCAGTGGCTGCAAGAGGAGGAGCAAGATCATGTGCTAAGAGTTTACAAGAGTTGGAAGATACCAAGCAATTCTAGGATTACAGTCACAAGTAGTAAAAAAAAAGGGCTTCTAGAGCAGCTAGGGTTTGCAAGATCCAGATATAATTGCTGAAGTTTTGATCAGTTGTTGCAAGAGGAAGAAAATAGTTGAGAGATATAACCAACCCGTGTGTAGAGGCGAGAGTACATCCCTTTGCCCGGGCCACCAGCTGAAAAGGATCCACCGCCTCCGAGTAGGGTTTGTAAGACAGTGACAGCGAATGCATCCTTCTCATTTCTCCATCCTCCAGGAACCTCAAAAGCAAGAGCAACATGAGTGTGGGGAGAGTCTGCAGATTGCCGCCAGTCACCGCCCACATACTTGGATGCCACAGCAGTATTGGATTGAGCAGGAAGGGCGGCAGGAAGAAGATCTGACAGCAACGGCTCTGCCACAGAGAGAAGTTCATCATGATCCGCACCAGAAGCTGCCACTACTATTCTGGGTGCAGTGTAGTTGCGACCCACGAAATCATGCAACACTTCTCCATTCAACCGTCCCAGTGAAGACTCAGGTCGAGCCAACAGAGGCTGCCCAAAGGCACCCACATAGCCTGCAGAATGGAGAGCTTCAAGAATGACACATTGGGGATTGCTGGACATTTCTACACTCTCTGCTTTCACTATGCTCAGCTGCGACTGCAATTCCCATTCGTTGAAGAGAGGATTCCGGACAGTGTCGATCAAGATCTCCACCATCTCAGGCATGAAGGTCTTGATGGAACTCCCAGTGTAACACATCTGCTCACGGGAAGCATTCGCCATCACGTTGCCACCAATTGCCTCCAATTCTCTCACCAGACGAAAATGCGATCTGTTGCTTGTGCTCTTGAATGCCATACGCTCCAGCAAATGCGAAGCTCCAGAAGAACTGCAGCCGCTGCCGCTTCCTGCGGGAGTCTCATTCTTGGATCCGGCGTCTATGAAGATACCCACTGTGGTACAAGTAGAGCCATGAGTATCTTCCGATGCAATCCTGACCCCATTTGCAAGGGTTGTGATCTTGGTCTTTGCTGCAGGGGAGCTTCTATCTTCCGACAAGGGAGCGGGTAAATTCAGTCCTTGAAGAGGCACAGAAAGTTCAGGGACAAAAGGCCCTGTGGGTTTCTCTCCTAACAGCCATGAAAGCACACCACCCCCGCTGCCACTATGTGGAGAAGAAGAAGAAGGTGCCGCTGCATGAACTGCAGCAGCAGGGATTGATTGTTTTTTGCTGGATGTAGTTAGGGTTCGAAGCTGCTGCAACCGAGTTTGGCCGTGAAGAAGAGCAACAATGTGGTTGGCGAGTGATCTTCCTCGGCGCCTCACAGAACCACTAACGGGCCCTCCACCTCTCATGATCTGTGCCCCCTGCTGCCTACGCACTCATGCAGCAGTAGGAATGACGAAGGAGGGCAGCGGTGGAAGATCTTGGAGACATGCGCTTCAATCTTTCGTCTGCTGCTGCTGCATGCGTACACGGAAGAAAAAGAGGAATTTGACTTTGTTCCTGCATACGCATGCAAACCCTAACTTGAGAAACGGTTAGGGTTTTCAGTTTTCTCAATAGCTCCCGCGCGGTGGGAAAAAAAAGCAGTTTATACAGTTATACTGTATTCCATACGGTTACATGTACTTTATATTTACATACTTAGGTTATACGGTTACATTAATTTACGACATTATACGGTACTTTATACTAGTTTACGGATATACGGTTGTTTGTAGGTTATTACGTAATAAGAGCATCTCCACCAACGCTCAGTATGTGACCCGGAGCTAGAAATCTTGGATGAGGTTCATCAGTGAAGTTCAGTGCATCCACAAACAAAGCATTCAGATAGTTTGATTGGTCCAAGTGGTTTGCTATTAGTAGTTCCGACCTATTTGCAGTCCCAATTTCAGTTTTATGGGTGGCATTAGAAATAAGTTAGTAACTAAAACTTGGATGTGAGAAACATTTTTGCAGGGTCCATAAAATTGCTTAATGGCCATAATGAAACTATCACATTCTATTAGATGTCACATAACAATAACTAACCAAATGAGTCGCCAAGTGAATTAGAAACCAAGGGGAAAGGTTAGGAGTCAAATTCCTCAAATGTATTCAAACCATAAAGGTTTAATGATTTTTTTTTTAATTTAAAATTTGTCATAAAGAGTAACACCACTTAAGAAAGATAAAATTTCTTGTTCTGTTTCACTGAAATTACTATGGGTTTCATGGATCATGATTTTGTTGTGTTATATATTCATATAATATGTGAACATCAAAAATCAAGAATACTTAAATTTTTCACATACAAATTCATTCCCACTTGCTTAAATTTTTCACATACGAATTCACTCCCACTTGTTACACATTCCATAACGCCTTGGTCCACATGCATGCACACAATTGAAGAGAAAATGGCATGTGGCCCCAAAAAAACAGAAAACGCCAAAACTTTTGAATCACTCATCATCAGTGTTCAGCACCATGGTCTCACCCATTGAGCAGTGCTGATTGAAAGCCAAAATTTTGTAATGCCCATCATCAGTGTTCAGCACCATATCTGCCCAATTGAGCAGAGCTGATTGAAAGCCAAAACTTTGAAACGCCCATCACCAGCATTCAGTGCACTTTCTGACCCAATTGAGCAGAAACTCGTTGCTCAATTTTGGCTCTGTGCTGACTGTAATATGTACAAATCTACAGTTGCATACGCCAAAACTCACTAACCAAAACTCTGATTGAAAACACGTGGAAACCAAGTGTGATCACAAAGTGCATACCTTACATAGAATGAGTAACAACATAATGTTACAAATTGCATCCTGGATCAGGTATGTGCTCTGCTGCTGCCACAAAACCACCACCATGTCTCTGCACAAAAAATGGGCACTCCTGAAAAATCCTGTTTGAATGCCTGATCAGGTGCCAGTATGCAATTGATGACATGCACACACATGACGCCATATTGGGATGGCATTGGTGACATGTGCAACCCTGCAAATTAGCCTAGCAACTGCAAGTCACAAATGAAAACAGTATCATTGATGCTTTCAGGTTCTTCTTCTTTCCAATTGTCCTCATTGGTTTCATGAATCGCTTTCAGGTTGTTCTTCTTTCCAATCATCATGAGCAGATCAGTTGAAATACTCTACAAAGGAAACAGAGCACACAGTGAGTTACCACTATATCACAAGCAACAGGTTTATAGAACTTCTCACAACCGAAAGTTCTCATAGCAAAACACAAAGTGTAACAACCCATGTAAGTCTGGATCACTTGCAAAATGCTCCCAAGAACAACTAACTCATGCACAAAAACAAGACTCACAAACTCTTCCCCTTGCCTCTAATTAGGAGGTTACCTAGTTTCCTTTTCTTCTTGTCCCGAAACATGAGATTCTTGCTCTTTCGTGACGACCGTGCAGAACCTCTCCCAGTCAAGAGATTCTCACTCCTATTTGCACTATATAGTCCTCCTGACCATGTCAACCCACAATGTCACCCACATTCATGACCAATTTCCAAAAGCTTCATAAACACATCCAAAGGATCAGAGTCAGCTTTGCACTCAACCCTGTTATATCAACACACAACCTTCATGCTACTCCTCTACATGTCATGGTATCAGAATCATAATCTTGTAACATATGTTGGCTGTGCACTACTGACACAAAAAGGTCCCCATTGATTTGCAAGTGCAGAAGGACTAACAAGTAATCAGTTACAGGGAAAAAAAAACCACCACTTACCTTGTCTACCTGTGAACTCCTGAAATGCATCAGGGGGTAAGGAATCAAACTCAAAACCCAAGGGAGGTCCATCATCCTGCATTGGTCCTCGTAATTGCATCTCAACAGCTGCAATTGCAGCCAGTTCATGGGCTGCTTCAGCATTATTAGTAATATTAGCTTCCGGTTCCAAGTTTGGTCTCCAACAAGGCAGCTGCCTCTCACCTGCTTGCTTCAATTGGGGTGCAAATTCTTTCCTTGCAATTGCAGGCTTGGGTTTTTGAATCTTTTCGAGTTTTGCATTTGACCTATCCGTGCCATTTATACTCTCAATGATAATCACATCATCATCATCATCATCATCATCATCATCTTCAACTACTGAAATTGGATATCGATCCTTCAGACATGATCCATCTTCTTCTCTGCTGTTAAGATGGAGTTGCATTTCTTGTAGCAATTCAGGTTCATCATCATCATCCCCCTGTCTCTCACTGTTGCAATGATTATTTCCATGTGGCATCGGTTGATCCACATCTATCCCATCACGTCGGTCCTTACGACGGCGATGAGTGAACCATACTTGCAACTGCTTTTCTGACAATCCAAGTTCCTTGGTAAGCCCTGCTCGGAATGCAATTGATGGGAATTTATCCTCTGCTCCAAAAATTCACCAAGACCAAAAAGGAAAAGAGCACTTTTAGAGTCTGTTTCTGATGAGCATTCTTAGACCTCAAACCCTAAAACAGAACAAGGACAAAATGACCAACAGAATGAACATTGTAGAATCCTGCTCTTGACATTGGAGGGATGTGTGGAAAACACATTCTGTGCTGTCTAGGGATGGCAAAAAAGTGCAGTATTTATGATATTTTGTACCTGCATATACTTTCTCCAGAAGTTCAAGCTGATAGGCACTCTTCTTCCGTCGAATGCCCCTTTTTTGCTTTTCTAGTGATGCAGCTGGTGAAGAATCGTCAGATGCCATTCAAGCACCTCGCACACCTGGAAGAAGAACAACAACAAGGAAGAAGGAAGTATGCATGAGAATGAAATGGAAACACCCACCCAACGACCCACTTCATGACGGCAAACATCACATAGGAAGCAGAGCAAAGGGTTAGGGTTTAGGGTGGCGAAAAAACTGATGAAAAAAAAACAAACCTGCAATGGAATGACTTGTTGCAAACTGATGTGAATTCTGAGTACCCCTGCTGAAAGGTCAAGAGAATGCAAGAGAAGCACAAATCTGTTGATGATTTTGCAGCAAGCAACAAAACATCTTCTCTCTGTCATAAAACAATACAACCAGAACTCACATGCGAGACAGAGTCTCATACAACAAAGATGTATCTCAAGATCATGAAAGCAAATACAGAAGCAAAGCTCCACCATGCGAATTTGTTTTCCAAGCTCTCTCTCTCTCTCTCTCTCTCTCTCTCTCTCTCTCTCTCTCACTATAGCTCACATAAAGAAAAATGCAAGTATCTCTCTGAGTCCACAAGATGACCCATCTCCAAAAAACAACCAACAACAACAAATTCTTTCAACCAAGTTCTCTGAACCTGTGAAATGCTCAAACCCATTGTTGGAATCCAAAACCTTCCTATACAAAAAATGTTGTTCTTGTCACATCAAGTCCTCTCTCTCTCTCTCTCTCTCTCTCTCTCTCTCTCTCTCTCTCTCTCTCTCTCTCGTAAAATGAAAAGTTAGGTTATGAAAAAGCAACATTCAATACAGAATCTCAAGCTCTCTTTTTTCAAAACTAAATCACATATTTCCCATCACATGTCACAATTCTCTACTTGAATCCTCTTCATCTACCAAAACCAATGAAAAGATGGTTTCATTTCGTCACATGAAAGAAACTCCAACTTAAAAACAATGTCCAAAAAGCCTTCCTTTCTTCTTCCTATCATCAAACCTCTCTTCATGAAACTCCCAACTACTAAAAACCCTAAAAACCTACCTTCATTCCTTCCTATCATCAAACATTTTATCATGAAACTGCAACTACTAAAAAACCACCAAAAAACCTTCCTTTCTTCCTTTTATTAAACCTATCTTCAGGAAGCTCCAACTTTCTCCTTGCTATTATTATCAAACCTCTCTTCATGAAACTCCAACGACTAAAAAACAAAAACCATACTTGTTCCTTGATTATCTATCAAACCTCTCCATTCGCAGAGCTCCAACTTTTTCTTTCTTTCCTCTATGATCAAATCTCTCTTCATGAATCTCCAACTTTGTTCTTCTTATGATCAAACCTCTCTCTTTCATGAAACTCCCAAATTTAGTCCCCAAAAAATTTCCTTCTTTCTTTATTATTTTATCAAACCTCTCACTTTCAAGCAACCCCCAAAAAATGCTTGTAAGAAAAGACACAATACATACACACAAATAACACTACTTTTCCCAAGTGACCTTAGTTCACAACAACAAACCAACAAGAAGCAACAAACAAAACAAACAAACGACAAACAAGAGCATCAGGAATGACTGACGACTAGCTTGGATTTCAGACCTAAACAAGGACTACCCACAAACTGGGGACAAACAAAGCTACAGTTACCCAAATGTAACTAAAGCTTGAGGACAACATGAGAGCAACAAATTGGTGGATTGTAGTAGTGCAGTGGTAGTAATAGTAGTAGTACAACAACAACAACTACTACTACTACTACCACCACCACTATTTAGAGGGGGAAATGGCACATCTTGTACAAATGTGGCAGAGTAGCATGCACCCTGCAGACAATAGCTACAAAGAATACAAGAAAAAAGGGTCATGTGAGTGGTACTGGTAGCAGTAGCAGTAGCAAATGGTGACTGGAAATAAATCATTAAAAACACATCATAAAACTCACACAAATTGTTGTTGGGTGTATGTATGTATTGCTCCTGTAATATGTATAGTTGTTAAATGTACAAATGGGTGGTTTTGTGTACGAAAAAGGTTCTGCTTTTTAGACCCTTCAGGGCCTCCACAGGAGGCCCTCCACTTCGCCTACTGGCCTCGAGATTGAAGCCTCAATTCCTGGAAGGGTCTCAAAGCACACCCTCCACTTCACCTGCTTCAAGAAACCGACAAGGTTTCCAAGAAATTTTTGAAACCAAGAAATTTTTGAAACCAGGATGCTTGTGAAATTCACAAGGTCTTGTTGACTGGGATCTTACGCAGCAGCTAGTAAGATCTCACACAAGGCTATGTCTGAAATTGACTTAAAGTAACACGGTGAAAATCTAGCTAGCTCCTTACATGTAGGGTAGTAGCCCATTATGAGGGCATTACAGAAGGAGGCCCCATGCAAGGCTATCTATATACTCCCACATAAAATGCTGCAGAAAATTTTCTACAGCCAAAATCTGTAGAAAATGGAAGAAGCCCACTCCAAGAATGGAAGAACACACACACACAATACATAAGATCTCACCATGGAATAGAAGAACCCACATCAAGAATGAAATAAACCCCATCTCTTAGGCATCAAGAAAGAAATTAGCGTTTGGAACAAAACAAAACAAAAAGCGAAGTTTTGTTTTATTCATGTTTGGCATCAAGTATCTGTTTTGCTTGTTTGTTCTTTGGACAGAATTTGTTTCTCGACATACATACCCAAGCAACAGGTAACCATCCCTTTACAACCACATTATCCACACAAATCACACAACTATGAAATATCCTTCAATGGAAGTAGACTTTAAAGGCTTTTTTGTCAAATGGCCTTAGAATTCACATCTTATACATGCATGTATATGTATATATGTATCATGTATGGAGAAGGAGTTGAAGTGTTCCTGGTTCCGCAATGACTAGGGGAGTGAACATGACCCCGGGTACACAAAGGAAGCCTCTTTTTGGGAGGGGATGGGGGAGGGGGGGACACCAAAGTTGTTTTTCACTCCCCTTACAACACATGCCATAGTCTATAGAGGCTCTTAATGTCATGAAAAGAAATTTTCATTTTACTTTAATGAGGCCAAATTTAAAGAGTTAATCATGGCATGAATTATTAATAATTTAATAATTAATTAAATAATAATTAATCTTTTTTGGTTTTTCAACAAAGAATTTACCATTGAACAGGGTCAGCTTCAACACAGATCTGTTGAACCATAATTAATTTTTGAAGATTGCATGTTGAAAGTTTGAATATTCTTGAAGATTTCAAAAGAATAATTATTTTCCTTCAAAAAAAAAAATGTTCTTCGATTTTTTTCTTTTCAAAATTTCAACATTTTTACAAATAATATAATTGGTGTCGAAGCTACCCAGGTAGGTACTACAATAATTCACTAATTTTGTTCATTGACTAATTTGTTTCAATTTGCATGTTTGTAATCCTCTATTTAAAAGTCCACATAATTTTGTGTGTTATTAGCCAGATTGAATTGAACTTTGGATTCCCAAAGATGAATTATTTTCCCCCTTTCATTAACATTTTAAAAATTGGGAAAATGAATGAAACCATTGGGAAAAATCAGCTTGCAATGAATTTATTACATTTTTATTATTATGAATACTGTAAAATAAGTTAGATTATCTCTTAAAATGTTAATAGCTGTTTAGGTCTTATTTCTCCCTTTTAGTCGACTGATTCTCAGGGCTAAACCCTAAACCCATTTCAACACAGGTGCCAATTCTGCAGTCATAATCAGCAGATCTTGCCTATTCTGGTAGCCATAACAGTTGTGTGGTTAGGGTTTGGCCAATTCCAGCACCAAGCTCAGCCACAACCAAACTTACTCTCCACATTGAAGCACATTCTATGCATCTTGAAGCATATTCTGCACATCTTGAAGTAATTTTGTGCAGGAATTTGACTGGAACTTGGCAAGGAATAATAATTAACTTACTACTCTGTTTAAGGCACCCAAGCTTCAGCAATTTTTTTCCTTTTACTTTTGGTTATTAGTGTGTAATAATTTTATTATATCAACATTATGGAAAATTTTCCTAATTTCTAATTAAATCCAAGAAAAAATGGTGCTGGAATTCTAAATCTTTTGAACCTCTTTATGAATTTATATAAGTACAGAAAATTCTTATGAATCTAATGAAACTTAGATATTCAAGTTAACAAAATATATCTTCAAATCCATGGGGGGGGGGGCTCTTTACATAAGAGAAACCCTAAAGTCACATGTCACTCATTATTCAAACCAACTCACATATCCATTATTAACAATGTCTAGGTGCTTTAGCAACATCAAGCTTGATCATAGCCATCACTTGATCAAATTAATGCTTGCTTTGTAGGTCAGTAATTTCATTGGGATTTTGTAACCTATTGAAGTAGCAAATGAAATTTTGCATGATTTAATTATTGTTTTATAAGTAAATAATTTCATTTCATTGGGATTTTGTAACCTATTGAAGTAGCAAATGAAGTTTTGCATGACTTAATTATTGTCTTATAAGTCAATAATTTCATTGAGATTTGGTAACCTTTTGAAATAACAAAATGAAAAAAATTCATGACTTTAGTTATTCTTTTGTAAGTCAATAATCTCATTGACATTTGGTAACCTTATGCAAGAAAAATGAAGTTTTGAATGACTTAATGATTATTGTGTAGGTTGATAATCTTATTGAGACATATAACCTATTCAAGTAGCAAATAAAATTTTGCATGGGGATGATGACCCAACAATTTAGAGATGTCAAACACATGTTGTGCACCTTTGGAAAGTTAGGAAAATATGTGGCCATGTGTTTGCAAGTCTTTCATCTTTTCACATAGAACAATTTGTGAAATATACATAATGAATATTTTCATGATTTATTTTTTAATCATGAAGTTGTTGAATCATTCAATCAAAATGTTATTGTGAAATATTAAAAAGTGAATTGATAGTGCATGATTTTGAAATCACATTCTAATTAATTAGTTATGAACTTGATTTCCTATCTATACTATTAACACCATACACATAACATGAACAAAAGATTTCAAAAGCATGTGAAAGTTTTGAAAAGGATGAAAGTTTGAGTTCCCTGAATGGAACTTTGAATGCATATTTACACTATCAAAAAGCACAAAGTTTTATTTTAGTTTGAAAATTCTCTACGTTTTTAAATGTTAACATGATTCACCACACAATATATGTATACCTTCCCTAGCTTAAGCAACTAGAATATGAGCTTTCCAAGTTGCTTTATTGCAATATTTATGTCCACACACACACACACACATATACTTTTAAAAACACGACAAAATGTGATCCATCCTATGTTCATAAGAATGGTCATCTAAGCTCAACCCTTCGTTTATTATTGGGAATGAATAGTTTTTTGAAATGAATTCCATGTTGTACATTTCAACTTTTATATGAAAATGAATCAATATGAAATACACACACATATCAACACCAATCATAAATGTAAAATGATCATATGCACAATTCAACAAATAATTTAGCACACACAAACTTTTCATTGAGAGTTTAAACTTGATGTTTTTGATCATTTCAACATCCATGCAAAAGGGAATGCAAATAGAAATGTGTATACAGATATTACTGTTTATTCAACATAAAAGTACAAAGATGTAAGCCATGAACATAACACATTTGAATTCTAAATATTTAAGACAATAAAACCCCCAAAAAAGTGTTATTATGTAAATATGTTAGATAGTCGTGACAATTTAGAATTGGGACATAAATTTTTGCACTTATCAAATATAATAAAAAATAAATTGCTTATGGGGTGATCAATAGGAGGGAAAATGGATTTAACCCAAGTAATGTGAAACAATTTATAATGTAAATAAATTGATTTTTAATTGTTAAAATCTTTGAAATTTATTATATTAAAGTCAAAATACCTAATTTTGAGAATTTCAACTTCCAAACTTTCCACTTTTGGAATAACATATTTTCATACAACTTAGTGCAACTTACAATATGTAGGTAATTATCGTGCCCGATGGAAAACATAAATTATGAGAAATGTCAAACATGAATGGACCTTCCTCTTGGGTTCGAAAGATAGTGCATTAATTTAATGAGGGAATCAAGACAATTAGTTTTTGCATCAATAGAAAACATACAAGTCATTTTTTTAAAAATTGCAATAAAAAAAACTTATTGAATGTAATGGATCAAATGTTAAGATTTTGGAAAATATTCCATTTTCATCATGATTGCTTAAATTGTTCATAAGGAACAAAGGCATAACAATTATGGTTTACCTTGCTAGTGGAAGGTAGTAAGGAAGAAATTTTGAATTAAAACCATATAAACTAGGTTTGTATATCATCTAATATATACGTCACTTACAATTGCAAGGTCTTTAAAAGGACAAGTAACCCAATAAGGAAGTCCTCGTTGTAACCCATTAGCCATAACATAAGGTTGCCCAAGAAGGCCTCCCAATTCATGGCCATCACCTTTACAAATACAATCATTTGCTCCAAGAAATGCTCGAAATATAGCATCGAACATAGGGACTAATGCCATAGTGAGAATTATGCTAAAGAAAACCAATCCTATAACCTCTTCTTTAGAGAGGTTCAATGACCTCACCATGTTAGGAGGAGAAGGAGGTTGACTTTCAATTTGTAATCCAGTGTCAAGTTCAATAGTATTAAGTGTGTCACTTACTTCATTCATATTGTAAAGAGGGTTGCTTGCACACATTGATTTGTTAGTTAAATCCATCCCACATATTGTGCATGTAGTCTTGAGCTCATATGAACATGCACTAGAAATGTCACTATTATCAATTGCCTCTCTTGATTTGCAATATCTTTCATAGTTTTGAGGGATTTTGAATATTGTTGGACAAGTTTGAGTTGATGTTGTTTTGGTGTTTCCACGACACACATAGTTATTTCCAAACTTTTGAGGGTAAAAACATTGTGATGACACACGAATATTGCAATTGCACCTTTGTGTTTGAAATTCACAATCTTGCCTTTGCACAATGCATGTTTTGTTGCATGGAGGCTTGAATAATGTCATTGGTGTTTTATGGTGAAGTTTTCGATTCTTCATCTTTTTTTTCATGAATTGAGTGTAATCTGGTGTAGCATAGTTGGGGTTGTTGGCAGCACATCGTTGATTCTTACAAAATTGTACACAAGGTTTTCCATCAAAACCTAATGCATTACAAATCTTACAATTCGATGTGTAAAAGGTGGTTGGATGACAAGTCTTACATGTTGGTTTTTTATATAGTAATGGCCTCGGCATCGCCACATTCATATCATCTTTCAATTATAGTGCCACTACCAAAATAAGACAATTCAAATGCTAACACTTTTCTACCACCCATGTTCCCTAAATGTGATAATGAAATTATGAAATTGAACCCAAAAGAAAATTCAAACCAAAATCAGTTGTTGATTTATGTTAAATTTTAATGCAAGGACACTTTGTTTTGTTATTGGGTATATTACCCCATTAGAAAATGATATAATATTTCAAGCTTATTTTTTCCAATAAAAGATTGTTGGCACACAAAAATATTGTGTGGGCATATTATCATTCCAATAACATTAAGACTTTTGAACTACATGGACTTTGATGAATATTAGGAGAAGGATTAAGGATTCATTTTGAATTTTCCAATATGCAACCTTTGTTATCAACAATTAGGTCACTTGGCAATCCTCCCATTTGTTACATGACCAAGATTTTGACGATAATCAAGGAGCTTTCTTGACCTTCAACAAACATAAAACATGTGCAATCTTATTTTTCAAATTGCAATTATGATAGACATGATTTCAAATTTTACAAAAGATGAACATAATTCTTGAAAGACTAGTTAAAATTGCCAAAAATTCACACAATCTATTGATAATTGACAATTAGTTGAGTATACAACACAAGTAAATAGAACATGTTTTGAAAATTCAATGAACTAGAGTCTAAAACATAAAACCCACAAGAATTAATGATTATGAAGAAAAGATGGCCCACAACTTGTTTCTTGTCATTTAGGGCAAGAAAGACAATTGCATAGCCATGTTTTAAGGAGATATTGGGAGACACCTACATTTTTTAAATACTTAATATATGATAACAATAGGGTATTATGAAATAAATAATTTTATGCAATTGCAAAACTTTGGTAATAATGTGATCATATAGGACTTGTTTTCTAATTATATGTACTGCTTGTTGTAAGAGGCTTTCAAATTGGGTTTCCTCATCAAATGAACCATTGAATGTTATTTCATAAAACTGTTATATTTAAACATAACTCACTTTGACAAATGAAAACAATTATTCATTTGAACATTTAAAAATATTATTTCACAATTTGCAGTGGATTAGTAAACAATCCTAGGCCAATACAATACATGATGTGAAATTGTGAACTTATACATTTAAAAACATTTTAATCTGGACATTGGGATTTTAAGACATGCTTTCCCTTTCATTTACATCTTGGTGGAAATTGCAACATGTGCAAAACATTCTACTAAGTGTTCAAAAATTTGAAAGCAAAATAATGGGAGTATTTTATTCCATGTTTCTTTTTCTTTTTTTAAATGTCATTTTTTGGGGGAATTTTTTTCAGATTTTTTTGATAGGCTATGATGAGTAACATCCCAATAGAGAGTTGAACCTACAACATGTTGCATAATATTCATCAAATTTAATAGTAACCATGAAAGTTCAAGGTTCTTTTTCTCAGTATTGTTTATAAATTTCAACTATTCCCCCAATATATTCAAGTGCCACCCACATATGGTATGCAAGGAGGGAAGAAAGTTTAAATGATATTAAATTTTTTTTAAATGAAAAACTAAATACAGGGTAATAGAGTGACAATGTGAATATTTAAAAAATAATAATAATCTGAAAGAGGAAAATAATGTGTAGGCTTGTAGGGTAATGCCCTGCTGTGTAATGCCCTATCAGGGAGAAGTGTACTTGTGGCAGTCCTGAATGAGCATTGTTCAAGTCTGAAATTAAGTCACCATTTTCTGTGAGCATTGTTCAAGTCTGAATTAAGTCACCATTTCCTGTTTCTGCTGTGTGCAGTTCGCATGATCAGGAGGATTTGAACATGGTTTTATATGAATCAGGTGGGTGTATCATGATGGGTGGGAGATGATGATAAGTCTAGAGGATTGCTGAATGGGAAGATGTGTTGATATGCTGTTGCACATGAATGTTTTCTTCTGTGGGAAAATTGGTCAGACGCCAGAAAAGTCTTGCTGCAAGGGATTTTTGACATGGGGATGAGAAAGAGGTTCTCAAAGAGTTATGTACTACTATGGGAGAGAAATCTGTTGGTGTGGAGAAAATCTATGGTATTGAGAATGTTCAGTTAGACTCCGCAGATTGAAATTGAATTGGAGGGCACTCAGGTGTTGGGAAGCATAATTCATGGGATAAGTGGGATATATGTAAGTGTTTCAGGGCACAAGTATCTATGTTTGCTGCTGGAGAATCTCAGTGTATTGTAGAGTTGGGAGACTGCTGGATTTACATGATTGTGTGGGGGTGCGAGTGTGAGTGTGAATGCCAACACCATTTTGTTTCCCATGATGTTCAATGAGAGGTTCCAGAGGATCTGCTCCCACCATATCCCACACCATAGAATTTAGGTTTCAGAGTTAGAAGCAATAAGTTGCAGAGGCTCTGTTGATTGTATCTTGATGACTACATCGTGAAATTGAAGCAGCCAGTACCTGCATTCTGGTGTGGGTCAGAACTCTGTTGTGAAGCCATTAAAGTATTGTGTGTTAAAAATCTCAATGCATACTCACTGTGGGCAGAGTCATGATTTCTTTATGATCCACATTTAGCACAATCATATATATAGCAAAATCAATGACTTGACAAGCCTTCCATTGTTTAGAAGGTAGATGTGAATGTAGTATATTTTCATGTGATTTTGGACAACTCTAACGTGGTATTATACTCATTTAATGATATGTATATGTCCAACTGGAATTGTCGAAGTTTGCCCCCAAAGAAAAGATTGCAGAGAAAGTCTAATAAATTACCCACAGTTTTGGGCACACAATTATGTAAATACCCGCAGTTTTGGGCACACAATTATGTAAAAATCTGCGTTTGTGATTCTTGTTGCATTTCCAGAAGCACCAGAAAATGGTTCCAGGCCCAGTCATGATTCGAGTGTGAAGATGTACTGTACCCCTAAGCAAGTTCATCAAGCTTTGGCAGTGAATACTGTCCTGCTTTCAAAGCCCTGTTCGCACTAGACGTGCTACTGCTTTCATAGTTGTGCAACAAATCCACAAGAGATATAGCAACACTAGTTGAGCCAAATTACAAGTAACTGGCTGATAACATATATGTTGAACCATGATGATCGCAATTAAGATACAAACCAAATATTTACATCTCTGCTTTTGACAATCAAGTGGTGATTCAATCTTTGTGTCCTGACATCTATGGCACTGTTGTGCTACTGAAGTCCAATTCTACCCTGAATCAAACTGAACAGGATAAGAATCTCCAAATTTTTTTAGATAGTCAGCAAATTCAATTAAGAAAATGGTGAGCTAGCAGAGCACCATTAGCTTACTGCAGAAACAATGGCTACAAATAAATGGTGGTTGGATTCTAATGAGTGGTTACTTACCTCAGCTAGCAGCTGATTGTTCAATGTAAATTAGGGCATAGAACTGCAAGCACTACAATACAACACAATCTGCCATTGCAGGTTTTATCAATATCATCATCATCATCATTATCATCAAAGCATTCTAACCTTGGGCTGCTACAACTAGGCAGCTACTGCCTCCTTTTCTTCAGTCACATATGTGGGGTTTGTGCACACAAGGTTGCGGTCACCAAAGACATTATCTACCCGCCCTGTTGTTGGCCAGAATTTTGATGCACGAACCCAAGGTGCTGGGAAGGCTGCAGACTCCCTTGTGTATGGTTTTGTCCACTCATCTGCCAAGACAATCGATGCAGGATGCGGGGCCCCCTATGGCAACACAAACATAGCATGTAAATTTTAAGTAGACTACAACTGCATCAAATCTATGTACAAGCCAATAAAGGAAAGACAAGTACAACAGCTTGATTGAACAAGGTTTGTCTGTGAAGAAACACCTTGAGAACATTGTCACGAGAGTTTGCGGAACCCTCTTCAATAGCCTGAATTTCACCCCGAATGGCAATCAGAGCATCACAGAAACGATCCAGCTCTGCCTGGACTCCAAAATACAAACAGGTGTAAGCAACAGTTGCCCCCAATTCAATACATCTACAGTTGTCTGCTATAAACAAACAATAACCAGCAGATTCCAAGATAGACAAAGTAAATACCTTGCTCTCACTTTCAGTGGGCTCTATCATGAGTGTGCCACTCACAGGCCAGGACATGGTTGGAGCATGATAACCATAGTCCATAAGCCTCTTGGCCACATCTTCTGCTTCAATACCAGCACTCTCCTGCAAAATAACTTCTAAAACTATTAACTAACTGCACAATTGCAACTGGATCATTTATTCCAAATTGAGTATGAAAAGAAACTCATGTCAAGGACTGGATGGTCTCTGCCAAGATCAATGCATGCACATATCTGGATTGCAAAGAACCTTGAATCCTCGCATGTCAATGATGAACTCATGTGCACACGTTCCATTCACACCGCGGAACAGTACTGGGTAATGATTCTGTCACAGAAGCAAACATATTGTCAGGGTTCCACTTTCTAGTTGCCATAAGAGACAAGAAGTCATCTACAAGGTAACAACTTTCCGGTTCTCCAGGGAATTGTCCAATTCTAACCCTGGACCAAACCAGATCATAGTTCATCTGATGACGACAACTGACCTCAAGGCGTTTAGCCATGTAGTTTGCATTAAGAATGGCGATTCTCGAGGCATCTGTCAGGCCCTGGGATCCCATCATAGAGATATATGAGTAGGAAATTGGCAATATGAGGGCTGAACCCCAAGGAGCTGCAGATATAACACCAAGAGGCTGAGCATTCTCTGGTGCTGGAATGCCTCCTGTTGGAACCTGCCAGCATCATACACCCAGACAGTGTGAAAATCACACACATTGTCCAATAATATGGTTCCAACGTTCAACACAACAACATCAGATATATGTGCCAATCCATGTGTACCTGGACAAATTCAAGGTTTCAAAATGGTGCAATCTGCAATACAAACATGCAGAATGCCTGAGAAAAGGACAGATGGAGAATGCTGAGACCAAGATTACACACCACAGGATGGGATGGCAGGAATGGAGCAAGGTGCTTCTTTACACCAATAGGACCCATGCCAGGACCACCACCTCCATGGGGAATGCAAAAGGTCTTATGCAAATTCAGATGGCAGACATCTGCACCAATGTGTCCTGGACTTGTCAAGCCAACCTGCCAGAGCAAAGACACATCAGTTCCTGGGTTGACAGCAGTCTAAAACACAATGCTTATTTTTGAGTGCAGAGAGTTGATAAATCCAAGCTCCAAGATGAACTCTGAGAATATGAGTTATTGCAACATGCTAGATGAATGAACCATAGATCCTTTACCTGTGCGTTCATGTTGGCACCATCCATGTAGACCTGTCCTCCATACTTATGTATGATGTTGCATATGTCATCAATGCCCTCCTCATACACACCATGTGTAGAAGGATAAGTCACCTGCCAAATGATTATGAAAGCCAGAAGAGAGTAACTATAAGTTTCATCCCAGGCACAAATGGCAAACTTAGAACTTCAGGCCATTCAAAACAATGTCCAAAATTTCACACATGATCATTGACATGACAACCTAACAAAGTTAACATGTCATTGTAACTAGTATAGCAAGTTCCCTGTGATGATTGAAGGATGCTTTACTCCCCTTCCTCAACAAATCAGCCTATTGCAACTAACCAGACAACACCATCTACAATGTTCTATTACCATGAGAGCAGCAAGATTATCTTTGTGTTTTTCTGCTGCTTGCTGCAGCTCAGCAATGTCAACATTGCCATGAGCATCTGTTCCAATGGTAACAATACTCATCCCACACATCGCAGCACTGGCAGGGTTGGTTCCATGAGCTGATGTGGGGATAATGCACACATTCCGATGGTGATCGCCCCGTGCCTGGAACAATGACGCCCAAATTAGGTGAGAATCTCCCTGCCTACGTATGTAATAAGATTAACACAGTATTCTATTGTTGATGGAACAGAACCTCTATCCACCATGCTTTCTCAAGAACAAACATCATCTGTTGGGTATGACTAACCTGGTGGTAAGCACGGATAACCATGAGCCCTGCATATTCACCAGCAGCACCAGCATTGGGCTGGAAAGACATTGAATCAAATCCTGTAATCTCACATAGCTGCTCGCCTAACTCTTGAAACATTTCCTGCCAGTACCAAGGGAGTTTTGCATTAGATCTTTAATTGAAGGTTCAGTGAACACAGGCCACCTGGATGTAACTTGTCCCTTTGATTGTTGTCCTCCACACATGCAACTAGAATCAAAGTTTGGCAAGACATACAGAAAATGACAGGACAAGCACAGAATAGATAATACACACCTGGTAACCTGTTGTCTGGTCCAATGGTGCAAATGGATGGATGTTGGCAAGTTCAGGCCAAGTAACTGGTATCATTTCAGTCGTGGCATTCAGTTTCATGGTGCATGATCCCAGTGGGATCATGCTGTGCACCAAGGACAAGTCTTTAGCCTGCAATCTGTGCAGGTAGCGTAGCAACTCATGCTCTGACTGATATCTGAATTCAAAGGGTGGTCTTTGTTAGCTCACATACCTGGGACAGCATCTAGACCAATCAGCACATCAAGAATGCAACATTGTGTCTCAAAAGCTCTGGCTTAGTCACCTCCCAATGCAAAAGTCTCAGTACTACTCACATGTTGAAGACTGGATGTGTCAGATAAGGACTGTCACGTTCTAGGGATTTTGGAAGATGCGTCTGAACCTCTGGGGCAAGCTCCTTTGCTGAAAACCCCACCTGGAACAACTCCAAAAACAGTGTCAACCACATGAATCACAAATTCATGAACAAGCAAGTGCCCCAGGATGAACATGCTGATTCAAGGAGCAATGCACATTGACCCACACCAAAACATCGGTTCATTTTCTTGAAGCAGATTCACTTACAGGTTTGTCCCCTCCAAATATCTGAAACAGTTGGTCTATGTCTCCAAGAGTTGTGGTCTCGTCAAAAGCTAAGGTTATCTGCATCATGTCGCATGTCATGTTGCCAGTCATTGAGCAATACTATGTAGACACATTCACACAAATTTGTGACAGGCACTGTGTGTAGGCAAATAGGTTGCTAAACAAGAATCAAGCCAGACATTTGATTCCAAAGGCTAGATTTAATAAAACAAGCCACCAAACTTGGATCAAACCCTGTCATCACCTCACTGGTGTTGATCCCTTGCACATAAGAAATGAAAATGTGAGTAGAACTTTCACAGCATTTGTCCTTGCAATGAATACTCACTCAATACGGTTTCGAGGCAATAAAGGGAATGACAAACAAAATTTGAGTTACTGACCGTGTTATTGTTGACCACACGCAAGTTAATGCCTTTCTCAGCTGCAGAGTCTGCAACCTTCTGGGCTGATCCATCAGCAAGTGTCAACTTGACAGTGTCGAAAAAGGGTTCTGAACCAACACTAATATTTGGAAGCTTAGCAACACCAGTTGCAAAGACAGCTGCCAGACCATGAACACGGTCTGCTATTGTCTTGAGGCCACCAGGCCCATGATAAACTGCATACATTGCTGCCATGTTCGCAAGCAATGCCTGAATCCAAGACACCAAAAACATAAGCCAGACAACAACATCCATGAGAAGAAGAAGAGATCCAAAGAATTAAGTGTTCACATCTATGAGATTGCACAGCAAAAAACCCGATAGCAGCTTGAAGGTAAAAAAACCATTGTGTGTGAACTCCAGACAAACCGGGAGAAACATGACAACAGTGGGCGCTGTCATACCTTGTGTGGGTCTCATTCACAAAGCATAAGACCATCATCTTCATCACAAAATGGCAATCCGGTTTCTCTCTTCCGTCTTTGTCTCTCTATCCATGTATTGGGATATCAGTCTTGAGAGAGTCTTATTATCGTACCTGCGCAGTGCATATGTTGCTCGTAGCCTTGTCGCGTCGAATGTGCTGTTCCCTGGTCTGCATGGCCATGCGCAGACAGGGCTTTCCAGTGGCATCCACACTGACACCAATGATGCGTCCCGGCATCAAACGCTTGTACTCCTGCGAAGTGGCAAGAAAAGCGGCATGAGGACCGCCATAGCCCATGGGAACTCCGAACCGCTGCGCAGATCCGACAACCATATCGGCTCCCAGCTCTCCAGGCGGCCGCAAGACGGTGAGAGCCAGCAAGTCGGTAGACATCACCACCTTCACTCCTTGTGAGTGCGCCATCTTCACAAAATCAGAGTAATCGATGATCTGCCCGTCCGCAGCGGGATACTGCACCAGGACCCCGCACACATCTTTCTTGCTGTAATCGAAGTCCTTGTAGTTAGCCACCACTACATTGAGTCCGAGACCATCCGCACGCGTCCTGCAAACCTCAATTGTCTGCGGGAAACAGTTATCCGCCACAAAGAACGTCTTCTTGCGTCCGCGCGCAATGTTACTACACATAGTCATGGCTTCCGCGGCGGCGGTGGCCTCGTCCAACAAGGAAGCATTGGACATCGGCATGGCCGTCAGGTCGGTGATCATGGTTTGGAAGTTGAGCAAAGACTCCAAGCGACCTTGTGCGATCTCTGCCTGGTAAGGCGTATATTGCGTATACCAGCCAGGATTCTCAAGAATGTTGCGCAAGATGACAGGCGGCACGAGCGTGTCGTAATAGCCCATACCGATGTAGGATTTGTGCACCTTGTTCTTGGACGCCAAGCTACGGAAGTGCGCCAACATCTGACTCTCCGTCAAACCTTCGTGATACTTGCCAAGCTGCAACGGCGATCGTCGTATGGACTTCGGCACCGTCGCATCGATAAGCGCGTCCAAGGACTCGAAGCCGCATGTCTGCGCCATGCCAAGCTGCTCCACTGAAGTAGGTCCATTGTGCCGTCGCTGGAAAGTATCACTCGGCTGCAAAGCGTCGATGGAGATCCCCCGTACTCCAGTAGAAGCAAAAGATCTCACGACACTACTCCCAGGAGGAGGACTGGTACGAAAACGCTGGCTAAAACCAGGAAAAACACTTGCAAGTCCATGATTACTCCGAA
>Ga0116229_10004028_pt1 | contig 24152 bp, 28 predicted proteins | sample S1TSphgellanicum_3_FD_87313 | JGI IMG/M metagenome (GOLD analysis project Ga0116229, IMG submission 87313) | Host-associated microbial communities from peat moss isolated from Minnesota, USA - S1T2_Fc - Sphagnum magellanicum MG | ecosystem: Host-associated > Plants > Peat moss > Unclassified...
GCATAATAAATTGGTTTTTCAATGGTGTTATCCAAATTTTGTTCTAACATAATTCTTAAAACAAAATTTGAAACATTGGTATGCACATGAAATTTGAAATTCTAGTTAGGTATAATTAAAATTGGCAAACATGTCATTGATGCCTTCATCCATTCCCATGATTGGGCACAAGCATCCATCCATTTGAATTCTTCATCCTTCTTCAATAATTTTCACATTGGTGTTGTTTTACTAGCAAAATCTCGAAAATAACATCAATAGAAACCTACCGCTCCCAAAAATCAAAAAATTTCGGTCAAATTGGTAGGTATTGGCGTATAGTAATTATTGTAATTTTCCTTGGGTCTACCAATAAACCATCATGACACACAATGTGTCCAAGCAATACTCCCAAATTTACACAAAATGCACCTTTTTCAAGATTGAGGCTAATTTCATTTAGCCTACATTCTTCTAAGCATTTTTGTAATTGTTCTAGATGATCTTTCTTGTCTCCATATACACTAAAATCGCCCAAAAATACTTGCATGAATTTATTTAAATAAGGTTAAAATGTCTTGGTTACTACTTTTTGAAAAGTAACATGGGCATTACATAACCCAAAAGGCATAATGTTATATGCATATACACCCCATTTCGGAATGAATGTTATTTTTTCCTTATCTTCCTTAGCCATATTAACTTGGTTATAACCACTATAACCATCCATAAAATATTACATTTCATGTCCAACCACAAAATCTATAATTGAATCCAGAAAGGGTAATGGAAACAAATCCTTCTTGGTTTGAGCATTTAACTTACAATAATCTACACATATTCGTAATTTTCCATTTTTCTTAGGAACAATAACTAAAGGAGATAACCATTGTGTAGTTTCAATAGGATAGATAAATCCAGCATCAAGTAATTTATCAAATAATTTATCCCTCACGTTTATTGCATAATTTGGGTTCATTTTATATTGTCTTTCCTTAATTGGTTGGGCATTTGCCATAAGCTGAATTTTGTGTTCACAAATCTCTCTAGGAATTCCTTCAATTCCTTATAATTCCATGCAAAGACGTCTTTATAATCAGTTAACAAGTTTTTCATTTGTAATTGAAATGTAGTGGGTAAAATCACATTGACTAAAACATCTCGAGGTTCCACTTGAGTTCCCACATTCAATTTTACAAGTTGTTATTACGTTGTTATAGTCCAACCAACAATTTTTTGATCTTTGATCATTATGTTTGCAACTTCATCAAATATTAATGTCTTTCCCAATTCATGTTTGTACAAATGTAGAAGATGATCATTTTTCTCCTTCATCTATATCATACCATAATCAATTTCAGGTAAGAAGTGTAGTTCTTCTAGTACCATTTCTTTTATAGGCCATAGCTCTAATATTGTTTTGTATAATTATTCTTCTTCTTGTTTAGAGAGTCTTTTTTTCCCAATCGAATACATTATCCAAATTCTTGGGTCATTGTGATGACTTAATATTCACATGTTTAATTGTACTAAACATCATTGTTTTGTTTTTTGAAATGGTTGTAAGGGTATTGTCACCCTAGTTATGATGAACCTTTGTTTGTTTTAACCATGGCCTTCCAAAAAACATATAGAGTATGCTTCAACTACATTTTCCATCTTTAATATAGTTATGGAGATTTTGTATACACAACTTGACAAATCAATTTTCAAGTTTTGAATCAACCCCATGGGTTGAACCTTATGTTGATTAGCCATGCATATTACAAATGAAGTTGGTTGAGGTTTCTTCAACTTGAGTTTCTTTCATAAACTCTTTGAGGTAACATTCACACTAGATCCTTTATCCAGCAACACATTTTTTATTTCAAACTTACCAACTTGAATTTGAACTACTAGTACAACCTCATCAAAATCTTTAACATTTACTGTGTTAACTTTACACACATCCATCACTTGGTTTGTTTTTATCTTCATCAAAGACTTTTCCATCACCTTCATTAAAGGTCAGAAGGCTAGGATGTAAAAATAAGAAGAATTTCAAAAGAAGGAAGTTAGTCCCACAAGAGGATGAACCAAATGGGTGAGAGAAAAGTTGGTTCATTAAAATGTAGTCAGGGAACTACAAAGGCTTTAAAAGTTTGAAGACCAACTGCTAGAAATATAGAAGTATGTTGACTTAAAATTGGACAAGTATCAATCAAAGGGATTGGGAGAAGAATTACCATTGGAAATGACTTATTCTGAAGTCAGTTTGCCAAGTGTTATGAATAACAATGAAGACAAAATAATAAATGGTGACAAACCAACAAAAGTTAGAAAGTCAATTAATACAGAAGAAAAGTTGACAAGACAAATCGACATGACAAATTATGGCATGTTGACATGGTTAGTTGACATGACAAGGAGTGTCAAGTCAAGAATGGAAGTTGATATGATGAAAACTCATATACTAACAACACATGTGGATATGACAAGAAAAGGCATAACAACAAACAAAGTTGAAGATAACAGTTTGTTGGAAAGTGATTATCTATTACATGAAATGATGATGACTTTGAAATTAGAAGTCAAATTGGGACAACTTCTTATAATTTTTTAATGGTCACAAATACATTGAATACTAGTTGATCCCAATCAACCATAATTACATTAACTCCTACTTTCAATGTGGAGTTCTTGGCTTCATTCTCTAAAATTTTCTTCCATATAGGACAATCCTTTTTGACATGTCCTTCCTTATGGCAACAAAAACACCTTGTGTTGTTTTGTTGAAATCCATTATTTTGAGTATATATCCATTGGTTAAATTGATTATTCTGATATTGTTGGTTATTTCGATTACCTTGGTAGTTTTGATTGTTTGGCCTTGAATTATATGATTGATTTGCATATCCCTTTTTGTTATTAAATATTTCATAATTCTATTGTTTATTCTTTTGAATTATAGGTGTTTTGGCTTGCACCACATGCACTAGCATAAATCTCTAATTGGACATCTTCCACCCATTGACTTGTTGGGGCATTGACTAATATTATGATTATCACTTTTACAAATTTGACAAAATTTTATCAAAAGCTTACATTCCTTTGTAAAATGTCCCTTGTTATAACATTTATGACAATATACAATTCTTTTACATATGTCAAACCGAACTTTTGCTCCTTTTCTTTTTGCTCTAACTTCTTTTTCATCATCCGACTCATCAAATTCATCACTATCGGAATTTTAATGATGTCTCACCATATTTCTTCTCCTTATTGGCATTTCTTCTTCTATGGATATTGTCGATTTTGCCACTTCAACCAAAGTTCTTTGTGGCGTACCAATAATTGCCATCTTCACCTTAGTTCTCAAACCTTTTCTAAATTTTTTTTAAAGATGGATATCACTAGGTTGTTGGGGATTTATTGCACATAGGTGTAAAAATCTATCATAATAGTCTTCTACTTATTCTTATTTCTTTTGTTTTGCATAATGTAAAATGGCAATTGTTTGCCCTTCACTTCAAACTTCACTGAATCTTGATATAAAAGCTCATTGTACTTCATCCCAAGTTGCTATTGGTCGGGTTGTCTCAAACCTATCAAACTAATCAGCAATTTTTCCTTTCAACGAATTTGGAAAATATTGCAATTTATGATCAAGAATATTCTTTCCATTTGTAACAAATATTTTGGTTAATTGTCGAAGGTGAAACATTGGATCATCATTATCATGGTATTTGGGTAATTGGATATGTAACACATTTGTAGTTGGCAAAACCATGATAGGTGGAACAAACATAATTAGTGTAACATTCAGTGTGGTCGTTGTTGTTTTTTTAGTTGGAGAATAAATTGATTTGGTTAAAAATACTTGTTGATCAAATAAACCCAATAAATTATGGTCAACTATATTTATACTATTATTGTTATCACCAACTTCTGGTGTTCATTTGCTATTTTATTTTATTTTTGAAAAGGATTAACCATCCTTCTTTAATAATCCATTCGAGAATTCCAAACACCAAAACAATTAATGATGGTGTTTTTTAATTTATTTATTTTTCAATAAGTACCCATTCCTCATCTTTTGTATTCAATGAACTAAATTGAATAATTTGTCCAGTTATTTCATTTGAGGTTTGTGATACTTCTTCAGTCCCTACCAAAGTAGCTTGTGTTGTTGTCACCACATCTTCACTTTGTAATGGTGCAAGTATTTTATAATTAATTGGTGGGTTAAAATAATCACTCAATCCTTTCCATAATTTTGGTGTCTCAATCAACTGAGATAAAATGATCACTTCTCTGGCTTCTTCACGGTTTTGCCATCTCCAATCTCATAATCTATTCTAATATTCTTGTTTTCTTTTTTTATCCGTCATAGACTCAATGCATCATTTTCCATATAACTATTATAAACATTACATTCCTTCATAACTTTTTATAAGGATTTAGTAACAAAAAATTCTTTTCTCAATTCTCTCGATATGATATTCCTCATTAACTTTCAATCTAATCATATTCAAACCCTAGAACACTAGGTGTCCAAAACATATCACAAGGCATCCATTTAATGTTGGGCTTAGTATATTCATGTTTAGCTTGAAATACTACTTTGTACTGTGTTGCAGTAATTTTATTGATTTCCGCCAGTGCTAGCAAACAAACCAACATTAGCAACCATCTTCTATATTTCATTGATTTTGCGGTGTCAATAATGAATGTACAAAGTTGTATTCACTAGATTTTAGTACCTCCATGTAATTTGTTTAGGATTAATTCTTGTATGTTTTCCAACATACTCTTAAACTTGTCAACAAAAAAATTCCATTTATCAAGTTCTAGTGTGTTTCTAGGTGTATGCAAATAGTCTAGAAAAGACCATCCACAATTACTATGTTGTTGCAATCTCTCTTTACCTTCTTCTATCATTAATTTCCTTTAACCATTCATTCTTTCTTCTAATTACAAACATATTCTACCAATTTTCATACCATCCTTCATAGACATTGTTATAATAATTAAAGAAATAACAAATTTTGCCATGTCTTGTTCATGATTAGTGAATTTTTTTGAATATGTAATAAATAATTCAGCCCCCAAAATAGTCATCTTTTGAATCTTTTCATTTCTCTTTTCCACTATGTATGCTCCCATTACTTCTAGATATCCACATGGTGAAACCTTAAAAAGTATATGAAGTAAACAAAATCCTAAATCTATTTCATCTACTTCAATTCTTTCTTCCTCTCTTTCCATTAATTTCTCAAAAATTCATGATGATAAAATTGCATTCCCCAACATGGTCGCCAAATGTAAGGAATACTTTTTGTCACTTCTTTTGAAGTATATTAGTTAAATTAATATAAAGTATCATGGTTGGGGTCTTGCCCTATCACATTGTAGTAAATACCATGTAAATACAACAACTTGGGACAACGACAAATTATCATCACTCACCATGGAATGAAGGAAGAAGTAAGTTTGTAGAAAAAGGAAGTTTTTATTATCCTCCACATGCAAATACACAAAACTGTAGGTTTCTATCAAAGAACCTTACTTACAAAAGTATCAACAACCCCATACATTATTGTTTTCTCCCTTTTATAGTCCAATTGATAGTTTTAATTGTCTAACTACCCTTGACATTTCAACTTTGTCAAGTCGCTTTGTAGTTTGTCAAATCAATTTACAATAATGCCTAGTCTTGCCAAATTGTTTTGTCTACTACATACCAATTTGCTAAGTAAAAGATTCCTTTTCCTAATAGAAACAAACAAAATGAATTAGACAATGCAAGTGTGAAGTGTGATTAAATGTTGCATGGCCATACTACCATAATTAGTTCAACTATTTTTTTGGGATTAACATGTTTGTTATTTCCAAGATTTTGATCCTTGCATTGCATTAAATGTGTTAAAGTCCACATAGTCATTCATTTCCATACAAGCAATAAAGACAACATGATGTAACAATATAACAATATGATTTCTCAAAATGGGACGATTGGTTCAAATTTGGGTTGGAAGCACCAAGTGTAAGCTAATTTTTCCAAAAGAAAAAATAAATGAATTTTTAGGGGAGTGTCCAAAAATGATCACACCATAACAAAGATAAGGTATTTTGGTTTAATGATAGTTTTTGAAATACACAAACCATTATAGTTTGTGGTTTTTGCTACAAATGGACTTTTTTACATATACCACAAGCCATTTCTAGCTTTAACATTCTACTATCCCAAGATTATTTCAATTTTTGAAAGTCATTATGCCAACCAATCCACATATTTTGCTATCTAAAAATATAGGTAGCCTTTTGATTTGAAACATGCAATAGAAAAGAACCAAATCTTGCATTTTATCCTATTTTTGTTTTCCTTTAAGTCATACATTTCAAAATATATAGTGTCAAAACTTTTAGTTGAGTTCACCACTGTAAATGCCATGTTTATACCTTTGATTTCTAGAATGATATTTTCACAAACACATCAATACTAGGATGGATTATAGAAATTTTGTTAGGGCCACATACACACATCAATATACCAAAAAACTAAATTAAAGATGAGGCAATAATGAAATACAAAAGAAAGAGGTGTTGAATCAATGAAAATATTATAATGAAATATTGCATGACATTGGAATTTAAGGGTGATAAAAAAATTGAACTTTATTTTCAATGATAAATATCTAGATATTAAATGAAACAAAACCACTATTAGCTATGATTTATGAATAAGGTGAAAAACATTACACCAAGAATAGGTCATGACATGTCAATAGTTTTTTAATTTGATTCCCAAAACAATGTGTTTTCATGGTCATAATTATACTTATATTTATCCAAAAAACAATAAATCATTTTTCTTGAAACTATTGCATAACAATAATGAAACATGATACAACATCAAGATGAACCAATATATTAATGATGAACATTGAATGACATTGTAACAATACAAGTTCAACTATATTTTCTATTACAATTCACAAGATATAAGATTACCCAAATTTGCCACTAAGGCCATGCATTACAAAGGTGTTATGAAGGTTTCAAGCATAGGGTCATCAAATGATAGTAGATTTTTTCAATTATTGTTTCCAAAAAACATAGGTCAATGATGACCACAATAAAACTTATATTACTTGTAATATCATAAACACACCAAAAAAATTAGAAGACTATAAATGCAACAAAATGACTAAGTAACACAAGTTTCGTTCCTCATACTTGCTAAATAATATATTTTTAGCAAGGAAACTAAATATAAATTATTAGTATTATGTGTTGGATTGATTGAAGTTTGGTTTTTTTGCACCATGATTTTCAAGTTAGTTATAATAGTAATAATCAATAATGAATATTCAATCCTTGCTTGTTGATGGTATAGTAAATTCCAATTGTTAAAGAGTATCTCACACAAGTATTGTAGTTACCATAAAATTCAATTCCTTTTTTTCAATTAAGAGTTGATTGAAAAGTTTACAACAACATTGGCAAATACTAATAACAATAACAATTAGTACACCAACCAGCTCTTTGACATAGTAACAATTCTCTAGATGCAAAGCATAATTGAAGTCTAGGAGTAACCTCCTAAGAGGAGGTGGTGGAGAAGATGTGGGCATAACTAAACAAATTCAAAGCGAAGAAGTAAGAATATTGTAATGGCACCAAAGGCCAAGATCTTTCAGTCTAAACAAAACGTACAATCATGGAAAGAACTATCAAGGACCATCATGATATTGATATAAACATTGATGTGCCATTTGAGAAGGATGATAAGATGGTGATCGAACAAGTAGAACATTATGTAATCCTCGACGAAGACTAGATGAAAAAGTTCATATTTTCGCATAAGGTAAGTGACCTAGCAAACCATCCACATCTCCAATATGTGTTAGTAATACCTAACAACTATTTTGATAGCCGAGATTTTTATTATTAGAATTTCCACCAAAGGAATGTTGCGGGCCTATCCTTTTTTTGTTTAGGTGACATGATAGTTTTCAAGTTTGGAGTTCAGTTTGTTTTTTATTGATCTTGATTTGCTTGTGTTTGTAGGGATTGGAGGTTGGAGAGGAGGGTTTGGAGATTTGGGAGGTTGGAGTGAGCAAACATAAGACTTTTTCTAAGGAGGTATACGTTTTTCATAAAAACATCAAGGATTACAAATTAAAAAAAAATTTCACCTCTTGTTTGTTTGTATTTTATTCTTTTTGGATACATAATTTTTTCTCCACCCTCTCAAGACCATTTTGTCTCTTCATTAAACTCGATTATTGACTATTATTGATGATAGTTTTATTTTCTCTTCAATTTTCTTTCTTATGTTGCAAGAGGTTGTTAATGGGGGCAACATGAAATTCTTTTTTTTGTTTTTGTTTTTGAAGGCACCTTTTTTGCATCTAGGGATGGTTAGTGGGGGAGTTCCACTCCCCCTATTTTCTTGTTTTGTTGTTTTTGGAGGGACCATGTCAGGGGAACTTTGAACACATACCATCTATCTACCTATGTCCTACTTACCTACCTACCATTTAACTACCTATGTCCTACCTACCTATTACTATCTACCTACTATCTACCTACTATTTGGGTGCAAGTATGTAGATAGGAGCCAACATGATTACTTTACAAAAGGATTGTGAGTCCTTTTTAATCCTTTTTCATTTTTTCATATAAAAGAATTTTTGAAATAAATATTTTGTAACTTATTATTAAAAAAACATATAATTGGCCCAATAGATCACATGTTTTGTGTTAATCATTATTGAATAAATATGAATTTCTCAAAGTGTGTAAATTTTGCCAGATTCTGTTTTTCATTTTGAAAATTTATCATAATTTTGAATCATACCAAAATATGTTAATTACTTTAGGTTTTTGTTTTTTATATCATGAACTACAACTTTGTTTTGTATGTCATGCACATTACACCCCTTTAATGTGATAAAGGACTTTTGAAAATTTTAAAAATTTAAAAATATTTTGAATTTCTAAAAATTTAAAATTACATATCTTTTAAATTGTGAGTGCTTTTTGAACTTGGATAATAGGTTATTATCATTTTCTTACCATCAAAATTATGTTATTACAATAGTCCTTTACCTAGTCCTTTGTAAAATTAACTATAATTTAGTTACAACTATTCAAGTTCAAATGTCATTTAAAAAACCAAAACCCAAAATTTAATTGAATGAATTTTAATTCTTCAACATTCATATTAATCATTTAACACAACTTGGAATGATTAACATAACTTTAAAATGTCAAGAAAAAAAAATGTAAAAAGTTCATAGTTTTCACCACTATTTGACATGGTTTTTGACTTTTATTTTGGATTTGCACCCATCTACCAAAGTTATCTATTTATTTACCTACTTACCTATTTATTTATTTATCTACCTACCTACCTATCTATTTATTTATATATTTATTTACATACCCATTTATATCTATTTATCTATCTATTTAACTACTATTTACCTACAATATACCTATACTTATAGTTTACATAAATAGGTATGTGTATTTAAAAATAGATAGGTCGGCATGTGTACCTACCTATTTACTTATTTTGGTACCTATTCACCTACTTATGAAAAAAATTGAAGTTCAAATCTTGTTATACACATTAACAAAAAAATCCATGGAAATTAAAGAAAACATGTTAAATCCAATTGATATCATGTCACTGTACAAAGTGGTGGGGTGGTTTGATGGCCAAAACATTGGTGTGAAGTTATGAAGATTAACGTTCAATCCCTTTTACCAACATATGTTATGTGAACTATGTATATTTATATATATACCTTATACATGTGTGTAAATGTATACTACCTATGTGGGTTGTGGATAGGAAGGTAAAAGGCCATGGTGGGTAAATAGGTTATGGGTGGGTGGGTGGGTAGGTAGGTAGGTACTTATTTTTATTATTTGTATTTTTATATTTACAAATTGAGAAATTTTTTAATTAATTTTTTTTGGATGCCCAATTTTTTGTTCGATTTGACTAGTTAAAAAGATCATTTTATGGTCAATCAAAAAATTCACCAATCAAATTAGATGTGTTCAAATTGATTTGTCTAGTATGATTAAATGTTCAAATTGATTTGTCTAGTATGATTAAATGGTCAAATTGACCAAATGTCAAAATGACTAGTTTTTTGTTCAATTTTTTAATAAAATAAATCGTGATTTCTTGTAGTGACCCCCAATTATTTATTTATTTTGTTGTAAATAGGGTGGATGAAGGGGCTTCCTCACATCACTTTTTAAAAAATAATTCAAGGCGCCATCATTGGGGGAGCTTTAAACTCCCTTTATGTGTTATAAACAAGGTTGATAGAGGAATTTCATGCTCCCCTTTTTCATGTATTTTTTCCCAACACACCATCATCATCAAAGGAATTTGAAACTCCCATTGTTTTTCCCCTTTGTTACATACAAGATTACTAAGGAGTTCCAAGCTCCGCCTTTTGTGCCGAAAGAGGTCATTGACAAGAGAATTTTGTGTTCCCTTTTTTTGTGTTGCAAACAAGATCAACATGGGAGCTTGAATCTCCCCATTTTTTTCTCTAGTTTTCAAAGGTTGTCAATGGGGACAAAAGGTGATCAATAAGGGAGCTCATAGCTCCCGTTTTATTTCTCTCCTATGTTGGCAATTATTTAACTATCATCAGTGATAATTAATTTGCGTGACAAGTTTGAAAAGAGGAGCTTGGCCCCTTGTGTGATGACCCTTAATTGTCATCTTAGTTTTAACACTATATTTGTTGTGGAAAAAATTGACTATCATTAATGACAATCAACTTTTCATGAACATGAAATTCTCATGTTGGGCTTCTCCTTTGATGCCGCCTTAATTATGGTTATTTTTTGTTGTGAAAAAATCAACTATCATTGACAAAAATCAACTTCTAATGATTTTTTAATGAAATTTTTGTTAATGAATTTGGGTCTAATGATGCCCCATTAATCCAAATGTTCAAATTGAATTTAAAAATTCACACATATAACCTTAAACAAATAACACATAAATCACCAAAGAAATTATACTTAGAACCCATGGTTAATAGATGCCTTCTTTCAACCTTAAAATAATTAATTAAACAACCAACAAAAACTAATGACCTCTCCATATGTAAATCACAATCATCAAACCTGGAAATGTTATCTACACATATTTAATTTTGCATGTAGTTTGGAATTATGGTAAATTATTTGTACTTTTGTAAATATAAATTTATTTCTAACCTTAATGCTCTAGAAATAAAATATCATTTTTAGAATCATGTTTTGATCAATAATGGTGGATTTAAGTTATTATGATGTTGAATTGGAAATAATTACCATTTTAACATTATTATCTCTTTTGAAATGTTTAAAAATGTGGAAGGTGAGTCAAGTAATATGACCACATTCGAAGAAGGCATGCAAACCCATTCAAAAGATGTACAATCTACAGCTAGGCAAATGGATTTTGATGAGAAGGTTGTTGACTTTGACAAATTTTTTTTATCAATGTTAAAAAAGATCACAATGTTCACAAACCAAATCATAAAGGAGCTCAAGATTCAGCCCACAAGTAAGGCAAAATTATGCATCCCTTTGTGTCACATGAACTCTATGCCTATTGTGAGACTTGCCTTGCTTATTGATGTGAAGAAAATGGAACATAGTTTCCAAATGGGTTATAGAGAAGGGGATGAAGTTTTTTATGTTTCTGCCACAAACAACAAAGGAGTAGAAAAGCTTGTCATTCCTGAGTTGTTTGATTCATGGGATATACATTGGCAAGCAAAAAATGCTAAGTTTGAGGAATATCTCAAAGCCGATTTAGATCTACAAAAGCTATCCACATGATTTTTTTGTATGGGATGGCAACATTGCAAGCTTGGTTGCCTTACATTGATCAAATGCATAAGACCAAGGAAAATTGGCATGTGGCTATTGATTCAATTATCGTTGACAAGATAAGGGGGTTGCCAAATTGTTAATAGCTATGACAAACTTCAACAAGTAAGTTTTGAATTTATTTAATTATTTGATTATCAAGTAGGATTGTGTTGGTGAAAGCAAGGGGGAACTTTGTTTAATTTGACCTTTTGTTGCCTTGTAAGTCCACATAATTTGATCATATCAAAGGATCATTGGTCCATTTTTTTATCAAATGCAAAGTATAGGACTGATACCTTTGATTGATTTCAAAGGTTATAATTCCTAATTTGGCATACCAAAAGTCTAAGGCCAAAAAGCTTAGTAGTTGGTACACCCTCACTCATGAGACTTTCTTGGATTATTTATATAGTGTTAGCCATAGTGCTCATCGTCTCCTTCCATTGTTGTTGGAATCCATTGTGTTTAATGTAGTTGCTTTCACCTAGCTTTAACAATTGTATGCGAATACAGGGAGTTACTAAGCTGCAATCATGTGCTTGTCAATGTAACAAAAAATTGCAATTGTTGCAAACTCAGCTTCTATGCATTACTATGAGGCAGTACTGGATCCAAAGGACAGGTCTCCAAAGGTTATGGCCAAGTCATGCGCATATCCATTGATGACACGCGAACAACATTTGACACCCAATTTGGCAAACAATTACCTCTTGTCAATCTAAGTCTGGGTCCCTAGTTCTTGAAAGAGTTTTAGAATCACTATGACTCTAATGACATGAAGCCTAACATAACATTGGAGAAGTTGCAGCTTTTGGTCACAAGCCTTGTGAAGCCAGAACACAAAATTCAATAGCTTGAATGGTGGAATTCAAAGCCCTTACTTTGTGAGAGTTTGAAGTTTCCACCAACAAAAACCTCCAACTTGGATTTCACTCACTCGCTACACAAGGCCACATTCTGAGCACAAGTATTTGTTTCTTGTAATTATCTTCTTTTCCATTTACACTCTCTGTGGTCAATAGATTTGGGGAACTGAGCCTTGGGATCAATCACACAGCAAGATATTTTGAGGACATGTGAACACAAAAATCTAAACTCTTGGTCTTTGATTTGTATGTTTTGAAAGTTTCTTCCTTGATTGGTTCCAAATAAAACACAATTTGGCAGCTTCAAGGAAACAGTTGTCTTTGTGACCAAGGGGAAGGACGATTGAGCATACATGGAATAAATGTGTGATAGAGAGAGAGAGAGAGATTAGGTAAGAGCACAAAGGTTCATTTCTTTGCCATTCTTGCAGCATGTTTCTCTTTGAATGCATCAGGAATTAAGGTGGTGAAAGAAACTGTAATGATGGTCTTATATGCTTGCTGGTGAAGGTTGGTGATAACAGTGACAGTATGCTTGCTGCACATGTCACCTATGCAGCAAAAACATGTGATTGTGCATCATCTTCTACCTGAGCCAAAGTTCTTGCAGGAAAGGGGCATACCAGACTTCCCTGGACATGAAGATTTGTGCAGTGCAGACAATTCGATCAGTCCACAGTGGATGAAACTGATAAAGAGAGCAGTTTCACAATCTGATCTGCAGATTCTTGGACCCATGTTTTCTCATTCACCTATGAGTTCACACTTTGAATATACAATCTGACTTCCCTATAACCCTAATATGAGTTAATTTTGGGGAAATAGAAACATGGACATTAATCAGAAGACACATACAGCTAGATGCTGGAAAACCATAGCCATCCGACCATGCATGTGCCTGCAACCTTAATCAAAGTTTAGCTTCCAGATTCTACAGATAGCACCTGGCAGGGATTTGTGTAGTACAATAAGGTTACATTGCAGAACAAAAGCCAAGATTCATTAGTAAGCTTTCAAAAAAAGCTAGTGAAGCACTTTGAAGAACATAATAGTTAAATGCTGAATCTGACAGCTACACAGGCACATCTGACAGTCCACATTGACCACACTATCCAATATAGACCAAAAGGCCGTATTTTATAGTCACTCTGATTTATTGCACCTCAGATATTATTATCCCTCAAATCTACATGGGTAAATCAAATATATGAGATTGGAGAGAAATCTCCACAAAAACACGCGGTAGGTAACATGATATGGAAAAGATCATGTACAGATGATGAAAAAAATCAGTTAGCCTGTTAAATACAAATGTGTCAGCCTCTTTTAGTACTAGACCTCTGTTTCAGGTATCAAGGCAGCTTCCAACTGCTGCAAAAAGTAATAGAGTCCACATAATGTCAGACTGGGAAGCAGAACTTTAAATAAAATTGCCAGCATCTGTACTCCTAATTCTTTGCATGATCCAATCTTTCAAAATGGTGTCAACCATCCAAACAAAGACTGCTGTGCATAGGAGAGATGAACCTGAAATTTTGAGCACAAAGAAGAGACAATACCCAAGTTTGTCTGTCATAAATGGAGCAAGAATGAGGACCTCTGACCATGAGAGCCCGATACCTCCATTTCACAAGCTGATGCAAGTCCCACAATGCAGGTTGGAGCTACAACCAGTTTCAAGACATTGGGGACATAAGACATGAAGCTGCCACCTCAATATGCCTGCCTCAGTTAGTTGTGTACAGTTTACGGTGGAAGTCATTGGCAGTATGTTGAACCGAGTGAGGACAGTCTGAAACCATTACTGGTGATTGTAATAGAATCTTGAGCAGGGAATGAATGGAGTTTTCATTGCAAATTACAGTGGACTCTCATCCATTGTATGAAGAGTGATTTGGTTGAAGAATAAAAGGGTTATGATGCATGGCTGTAAATTCCACTGGCGTCTGCATTATTCACAATCCAGGGATGGCTCACCACCTTTTGGAGGGGCAATCGCTGTGATGAGTCTTTTACCAGGAGCTGCACTCAACATATGCATGTGAAACTCAGCTAAGTAGCCACTTCTTAATGTTTTGAGTCAGACCCAGACCCAAGCAAAACAGGTAACATATCTCTGTGCACCAAGATCCCAGCAAAACAAGCAACATATGCTATGATCTGACAAGAATACAGACAAAATTCATAGGCTACCTGACAGATGAGATCTTTTGCTGCAGCAGATATGACAGGCTTGGAAGGAAACCTTAGATCAACCCGGACAATCCTGCAAAGTGTACCCTTAAAGTTCAGTAACTTCAGCTGGTGCATGTTACTACTGCAGATATGCAAATGTAGAACAAACTTTAAGGGATATACCAAACCTTATGGGATATACTTTCTTCATAAATGAGAACAATGGATGTTGTCAAAGTATACCGCTTGTATGTGTCGGAATGCTTTTTGGCTTCAAAGGGAGGAGTACCAAACAAAAATTCGAAGCAAAGGATGCCAAGGCTCCACACATCAACACCCGCATCATGCTCCTTCCCTTCAACTGAGAGTAAACAAGCAGGATTTTCCTTCAAAGTTAGCAGTTGGCCACATTCAGGTATCAACTGGCATTTACATGAAGGAAAAGTGCACTGTTGAGTTCTTCAAATCCAGCTCTGTAGTGCGGAAAATAACACATGGAGAGAAAGGGCATTTTTGGCCATGTCATGGTAAAGTCCTTACCCATTTCAGGAGGAAGATAGTCAAGGGTGCCACACAAAGTCCGGCGCCTGCTAGATGTATGTACTGACCACCCAAAGTCTGCAATCTTCAGCTCTCCCTGGTGCACAGCAGGTCTTATCAGATCCCTCAGAAAAGACATGACACCCATGCATGAACTTAAATAATGAACCCTAAATGTAAAGAAAAAACTCCATAATTGGTGAAGGACATGCATACCTTTGAACCAATAAGAAGGTTTTCAGGTTTGATATCACGATGGATGACATGTTTCTCATGGCAATACATCAAAGCACGGGCAAGGGATGCAATGTACTGCAGAAACCCACTCTAAATTAGGGCATTCGTCCTTCCCTCCAAAAACTCATCATCACAACATCTATGAGAAAAATACTCTTCCAAGAATAAATATATTCACACTCATCCTGTTGTGAGAGAGAGAGAGTCGATGGATGTGTGACTGGAGAACCGGGAGACATACAGTGGCTGCTCTTTTCTCACTGAAGACTCTGCAGCGCTGCAGCTCTTTGTAAAGCTCACCTTTGGCTGCATATTCTAATATCAAGTAAACCCTTGTCTGTCATGCCAACCATTCCAAAGGAAATTGTACGTGTCATGAACAGAGAAATCATGCATGTCTCAACAGCAACATCCTCAAAAGCAAGTGGGGGACAGCTCAGCAACCATTAACAGGTCCACACCCTTGGTGAATGGAGCCTGAGCAATAAGAGTGCAGTATACTGGAGCTGACATCTGAACTACATGTCAAATTTGAAAGCAGAACAAGGGAAGCACTTCAAAAAATTCACAACACCAACAGAAAAGCGAAGTGGAGAAGACTCAATAAAATACCTGGTCATAGAAGTAACCATACAGGCGCAGAATGTTAGGGTGCCGGAGATGAGACTGGATTTCAATTTCACGGCGCAGCTGATGTTCAACCTGGGACTGCTGCAACTGGTTCTTGAACAGCACTTTGAGTGCCACCACATACTTGCTCTGCCAACAGCAATAATACAACCACATACATGTTACACCAAATACATGTGAACTTCTCCTGCTCACTTGGGAATTGTTCTTGCTTCCAGCTCTGTTGAGATTCATCTCTGAACAATAGGAACATACTGTAACTTTAAGATTGGTATGGTGAAGTATGTGCTAAAACCCGTGCATTTGGCTCTTCAATCACCCCACCAAGGTTTAAGACACCATGAAACAGAGAATGCATATATGCATGTGTTGTTGTGCAGGATCAAACATCAGACCTCTCTCTCACGAGCAAGATAAACATTGCCAAACTTCCCCCTTCCTAACGGCTTTCCAATATCGAAGTCTGCTAAGGACCACCGTTTCTCCTTCCTGCTGTTGTTTTCTGGGCCTACATTGTGTTGTAAATCCTGTTCCAACAGCAAAGATCAGAATCAGAAACACGATTCGTTGGCCATGTGTGTTGAATCTCTTGAACTAGAAACTGAGTTATTGTTCGACGCAAATATACAGGTAACCAGCAAAACGGACCTTAGATTCTGGAGCTCCGCCCATGGTTGCAAAACCCAAACCCTCTTGTTCTATGTTCAGCTCTTTCTCTCCCAAACTCGAAATCGAGTCCTCCCCGTCACCGAAAATTCATAAAACCCGCCTTCTTTGTTTTCTCACCGCATCATCCCTCCATTCCTGTTTAAAACACTCCTATTATGCAGCTCATTCAACCGCACTCCTTCCACGGACCTCTCCACGAACGACCCCCGCACCTTTCCCCTATATCTGCAAACCAGCATCAAAACTAACAAAACCTAAAACACCACCAAAAAAAAAAAAACAGAAAAAAAACAGCAACAACAACAACAACAACAAACTAGAAAGTCCTTCCGCTTTGCAATCACTTCCCAGCACACACGGCTCCAACACTTTCTTCTCTCCCGATTCTCTCTATTTCTTCCCCTCCCTTCCCCCTCTTCTCTCTCTCTCTCTCTCTCTCTCTCTCTCTCTCTTTCTACACGAGAAAGTCCGAAAGAATAACAGACTGTCGCTCCATATAGCTACCTCAATTGGAGCATCGTTTGTTGTTGTCGATAGCAGCGCGCCCACACGTCCGTCCGTCCGTCCCAACACTTACTCGCGGCTTTCTGTTGGCGATGGGAGTGAAGGAAGAAGAAAGCAACAGCGACGACATGGGAGGACAGTTAAGGAGTGTCGGAGTTGGAGCGCAACGGCAGACGGACAGACCACGAGTTTCAAAATGTTGGCGCCCTAACGGTCACATTTTGTGCCTGTTTTGCCGAACAATTGATTGGGTACCCTGTTCAGGGTATAAGAGACATTACCTATTGGGATGCACCCAGGAATGGGCTAAAGGTTAGTGTCCCTACTACATTCATTCTAGGGTCATGTCTATTCCAGGATAGAAACGTTTCTGGCATAAAAGTGGCTGAAGTATCCACTTGGGCTTCACATCGCTAATCACTATGTGTCTTCAAGTTTGGCGTCCCTACATTCATTTTAGGGTCATATCTAGTGGATAGAAGAAACATTTCTGGCATAAAAAGCTCAATTTTTAGTGGCACTTAGGCTTCACAATGCAACTCACTACGTATCTTCCAGTTTGGTCTCCCTACATCAGTGATTTTTTTTCTTTCTAAATACCAAGGCTATAGACAAACCCATATGCAATTATTCATGGTAATTGAAAAGGTGTGGAGTCAGTGACTGAGACTGCCTTTTATTTTAATTAGGCAGTTTCTTGCTCCTTAGGAACTTAAGCACTCAAAATTAGGTGATGATCCAAGGTAGCATAGGATAAGTGTGTTGGCAAAACATTGTTCTTAATGAGAGATTGTATGGCGATCAAGTAGATGAGAATGTAAGAAACATGGCAATCATTTTCATTATGTAGGTGATTGATATACAATCTTGCGTGTTTAGTATTAGGACACAAAAAAACAAAATGACAAATGGGGGGGGGGGGTTTGAACCTTGATCCTCAAGGATCCTGCCCAACCCAGATATGCCTTGCCACACACATTAGAACCATACCTATATGCTCACATGAATAAGAAATTGCCAATGCATCATAACAAAACCACTTGTACAACACCCACCCACAATGCAACAATAGCATAAACTAAGCACAACACACATGCAATGTACAAAAATTGAAAGAAACACAATTTGATTCAATGAAAAAGAATTGAGGTGGAAATCCAAACCTTCATTAATTTATATAATGATTAGGAATTGTATACATGTCACGTACCAAGTTCAATTGTTGATCAATAACTATAATCCTCATGTCAACAACCATAACAAACAGCTTGCTACCATACAAGCAACAAGTGTAAGAACTGGTAAAACATTTGCACCATGAGCTACTAGCAAAACACATACAAATCTAACAATCAATTACATACTTCACCTTATTATCATTCCAATCTTTCATGGCATATCCCCAAAAGGAAAATTATCCAAAATGTAATGATTTTGTGTAAACATCTTGACAACCAAATCTAAGTATTTGATTAGTTCGCTGCACAACTTGAATTTTAGGAAATACAAGGTGGAAAAACAACATTCATCTTCTATGCTACTTAAAATCATAGCTATAGACAACTCTATTAATGCAAAATACTCTAACAGTTGATGTGGTAACATACTATTAAATGTTAAAATAAACCAAAGTCAGATGATAGGGTTGTAAAACAAAATTGAACCTTCATTAAGGCTAAATGTCCTCGATGTGTTTCTTTAATGAGAGGATTGAACCAATACTAAGGATAAATGATGCCTATTGTATTCATCAATTCTTGGTTGGGGAACCGTCATTCCAATTCTTTGATAAAGGCAACATGTGAACACTGCACCTTGATAATTTCAAAAGTTGATGTCCAATCATCACATGTAGCTTGAGTGAACACCCCAGTAAGAGAACATTTCTTACGCAATTGGATTGCTTGCCCATGAAATAAAAAACCACAAACTAGATGTTTGTTGCAAAATCAATCCACCAAGCAATCAACAATTGGTCATTGTTGTTTTCATGTAGGTCCAAAATGCTTTGAACTATTTTGCACCATATTTCTTTCAGTGACAAAATCACACACAAATGTGTCACAGGCTTGTGCAAACTTGATAAGTGCATGGATTGACTCCAACAAAAACATGATGCAAGCTAACCCCATCAGCACCTCCATGTCACAAAGATATTGGAAGTTAAGTTGAACTACCACAATATGTAAATCATCATGCATTTTTACCACCAAAATTTTGTACTTTGTAAGAATTCATTTGGTAGGAAACAACATGGAGATCCACCTAGTTTTTACATTATGAAACAATTAAAAACCCTTGGTTTCAAGAAACTTGTCAAAAGTTCCATTCTCCAAATGTCTTTTAGGTGAAGATGAGAAATATGTGTATGTAATCTACAACAACCCCTAAAGCTTACCAATTAGGGGTTTGTCTGATGTGCCATGAAGTGCATTGCAATCACAAAAGGTGTAACCTTGGATTTAAGTTAAGTGGCAACACCAATTTGTAGCCCTATGAACAATGCAATTCCATCTGATCCAAAACAAATAAACTTGCGACCAATCTAATAGGATGTCAAGCCCCCATATTCCATCAAAGACTTCATAATCAACTGAGTTAAGTTATGAGCATTACCTCCACTAATCATTTTTTTTAGGTTCAACAACAATGGAATCTTTTTAAAGTTGTCATCAACATAGGTGTGAACACTACACTGAGACTAGTTGTCAATTGTGGTAATTTCATCATAACTACTAGCAACGTACTTGGCCTTTTACACAACAGCTCTGGTGGATTCAATGATAATCCAATGCATGTTTTTAACCATTTCCCAACTAGTGAGTCAAATTAATGTGTATGTAGAGTGTTCTTCACCTAAACAAGATATCAAAAAGCTTTTTTAGGTTCTCAAAATCTATCAAAGGTCGGCCAAGTTTCAAGAGCCAAAAGATGGCCACAAATTGAATGAACTTGTGTTTTTTTTCATTAACTTCATTATAATTAACCACCATTTTAGCAACAATAATCTAAACCCTGTTAGCCCACAACAACTCATTTTTGGCATGCTGACTATTAGTAGACATAAAATATTGCGCCATAGTAAGTCCAAGGCATGCAACCTCGCACTTCCTCCTACCTGCATGCTTCTACAAATTATCAAACTTAGGAATCAATAGTTTTCCCCTCCCATTGGGCTTACTACAAATCTTGTAGTGCACCATGTTAAGTTTCCCATCACACCCAACCACAGCCTCAGCCCAAGGTAATTTTACAACCCACACCTTTTAGAATACCTGATTTAATCCCCATTTTATTTTTCTGCATTTCTTTTGTGTAGGTTCGAGAATTGTAGCCTAAAGATCAAGATCAAAAACTTTGAAGTTAAACCAAATCATCAAAAGATGATGGTGATAAGGGACAAACAAGGTTAAGGATTTGAGTATGAAATGATGAACCTACATCTACAAAAGGGAGAGGCTTAACACTAAAAAACATTTTGTATTTAAATCCCATTGGTGGTTGCAATGGATTCATGATGAGATAAAGATAATAATACATGAAAGGTATAAAAAAAACTTAGAAGAGAAAAATAAATTAGAAGAAAAAAAATTAGAAGAAGAAGATAGGTAAAGTTCAAAACCTTAAACCTTGCAGTAGTGTGATATGAATAGAGGGATGAACAAACAAAACTATATTTAGTAGCTCGATTGTAACATGAGGAACAAACAAAAATTCAAAGTAATGCGATGGCAACATGATGATAGCATGATGGCAACATAATGAGTAAACATGATGAGCACACCAGAAGAACTTTAAACACAATCATAGGAGATGTGTAGACCAAAAAAAGCTCAGAGCTTCAAGATCCCTAAACCCTAGTTGAATGTGATGAATAGTCATGATGAGCAAGATGAAAAAGCTTAGACACAATGAACAAATCAAAGAAAGTTCCTTAAGACACAATGAGTAGATTGGATGCAACTTAGACACATGATGAGTAGAAACAAAGTTCAAAGCTTCAAGATCCCTAAACCCTAATCAGCGCAACAATGAACAAAAACGAAGTTCACATCTTCAAAATCCTTAAACTTTAACCAACGCAATGGAAACGATGAATAAACGCAAAGCTCAAAGACATAAGTTCAAAGACAAAACAAGAAAACATGAAGTTCAAAGATAATTTAACTTGAAACATGATTTGAACACACATGATAATAGACCCAAAAAAATTCAAAGCTTCAAGATCTTTAAACTTTCATTCAAAATGATGGCAACGCGATGAGCATACTCATTGCACAATGAACATAACAATAGAAGCTCAAAAATGATGGCAATGCGATGAGCATACTCATTGCACAATGAACATAACAATAGAAGCTCAAAAATGATGAACAACATGATGAACACACAAATGTAAAACAAATTTCAAAACGAAATGCAATGCGATGAACAAAGAAGTGAGTATAAAGCAACATACTTCTTAAGCTTGTAATGTAAAGAATAGGAAGATTTCAAAGTAGAAAATGACTTGCAAATTAAATAGGGAGTTAATTTAATTGGATGTTGAAACTCCTTTTGTGTGTTCCAACCTCCTTTCCTTCTGTGCTCCATCTCCAAGTCCAACAACCTTCTATTCAACACCATGAAAGTGAAGATCTCCATGCTGCCTTTTGCCATAAATTTACAAAACCATTGATTCTACAAACTTAATGCTTGCAATTCCAAGTTCCAATGTCACCTTGTTGTTAATTGAGGCAGCAAAAAATGTAGCGATAATTCACTACAACAAAATAAAAACAAAGAGACTTGGCAATGATCTATATAAACATGTAGAGGCGACTCACAAAAAGAATTGAGGGAATGTTGGTGATGAAGAACAACCTCATGTGTAGTAAAGTGCGATGTCATTTCATAGAAAGTAGAATTAGGGTGGCTACAAAGCTTAAAAAAGAGGAACAACTATGGCGATGGAGGTGGATGGGAGGTAGCTACTTGTCAAGATTGACAAGACTAGTAGCAAACATTGGCAACCTCCAATGGCTCTGCATGGAGATGTTGACAATTTCCAAACCCTAATCAATCAAATTCACAACTAACTTTAGATTGAATGGTTAGGATTATGGCGAAATCGTAAAAAACAAAACCATTTGATTTTACAAGAAGGGGTAGAATAGACCATTGGGATATTGCCACTTGGCGAAATTTTGCCCCAAAAAAAACATTGCCTTACATTCATTCTAGGGTCATGTCAAGTCCACTATAGAAACATTTATGGCATTAAACTAGTTAAAGTATCCACTTGGGCTTTAGAATGTTAACCATCGTGTATTTTCAATTTTGTTTACCTTTAGGGATGTCATTTGAAAGGGTAAGGCCATCCATTATGTTATATTACAGTCCACTTGTTGGACTATGGAATGATGTTAAGTTAGTTTTCATTTGGACCCACATTTTGAAAAATGTTTTGCCTTTTGAACTAACTTAATATGAGTTTATTGTTTGGGAGTTTCATGGAATATTTCTTATTATAATTGGTTTGAACTAGTGTTGTCTAGTTCTTGATTTTGAAAATAACTTTCATTTTGGTTTTTAATGTTTTTTTGGGGTGTGATAAAACTTTTGGTGTAATTTTCAGAACAACTTAAAAAGTTGATGAAATCCCATGTTTTGGATATTTCCCAAATAATTTAGTGTTTGGTTATATTTAAGGGTTAATTGAGATGAGGGTCCAAGTTCAAGGGTCCAATGAAATAGAGTAATCCTATTGATTGAAAACCATAAATTGGACCCATGGTCTTTAGATGAAGGTCAAAGACCAAAAAGTGGCAAATTAAAACTACATGATGTCATTTTGGAGGGAAAATCAATTGGTTCAAACCAAAAAAAGAGCTCAAAGGCTTCAAGAACTCATGATTTGGAGAACCAAAACGTAAGCTAAGGTTTCAGGCATGCTCCAATTCAAGGATTCAATTTGCTTCAAATGAATCAAAATTGGTTCCTATGATATTAAACTTTGGACTCCCATCTAGAGTGTGCCTAAAATTGGGTTTGGTTCCATCTATCTTGCAACCAATTAAAATTCATCTAAGAAGATGCTTGTGTTCATAAAGTGAAATATTCAATATAGAAAAAATTAAGGAAGAACAAAGTCAACAAAAAGATATTTCTAATGAAAGAAGGCAACAAATAATGAAAAGGCCCACCTTATTTTTCCTCTTATGGGTGGTGGGGTTTTGTTTGTGTGGCTTTTTTTTTGGGAGAGAATGAACTAGTGAGTCAATGACCATTTACAACAACTAGTGTGAACCCGGTGCATAATGCACCCATCGAACTCCCCCTCGCCCGGCCCTTCCTCGCCTGTGCCCCCCACCCTTGAGTGTTGGGAGCAAGACAATGTGTTATTAGTATGATTCTTTCACAGGTCAAACATAAAGGTCATTGATCTGATACTGCATTGCCCCAATACTTATCCACCATTGCACACATTAAGAAGATTAGAAAGAAATTGAATAAAAAGAGAGTAATTAAGCAAGATCGGTGTCTTCAGAAGTCAGGTAACTTGAGCTTACTTTGCAAAAAGTCCTCTTGTTTATCATCATCACATTTCTTCAAGAAAGCTTGCAGATGGATGAATCGCTCTTGGTAGCAAAGAAGAAGCTTGTGCTCTGTGGTACTTGTTTCCAC
>Ga0116229_10004030_pt1 | contig 24150 bp, 13 predicted proteins | sample S1TSphgellanicum_3_FD_87313 | JGI IMG/M metagenome (GOLD analysis project Ga0116229, IMG submission 87313) | Host-associated microbial communities from peat moss isolated from Minnesota, USA - S1T2_Fc - Sphagnum magellanicum MG | ecosystem: Host-associated > Plants > Peat moss > Unclassified...
CTTCTCCTTCTCTTTAAAAGGCGGCTCGGATGATTGGGGGGTCTCTCTTTGCCTTGGAGAATTTCCTTGAATACTTGTTTCACAAGCTTTTTGAAGGGAAATGGGGATGAGACTTAGGAGAGGAAAGAAGGAAAGGAGTGGAGTGAAGATCTTGTAATAGTTTTAAGGAATGGGGGTAAGGAATGATGAGGTTGGAAGGTTAGAATTTAGAGAAACTTCACAAAAAACCTCTCGGGTTTCGTAGTATAACTTCCTAGTTATTTAGCTGCAGAGCTTAAGATTTGGTAGGTAGATGCACCTAGTGGTTAACTTTCCAGAGAGCTATAGCAAGCTAGATTTGGACAACGTATGTGGGAGGAACAATTCTCCAAGTGACTGGGGGCCTGCAGTCGAGTTTGACCAATTTCCTTTGCAAAACCCTCTCGGGTTTCGTAGCATAACTTCCTAGTTATTTAGCTGCAGATCTTGATATTTGGTGGGAAGGTGCGCCTAAAGGTTAGCTTTTCAAAGAGCTAAAGCAAGCGAGATTTGGACAACCTATGTGTCAGAAACGATAGTTCAAAGGCTTGCTGGTTGTAGCCAAGTTTAAGAAGGTGTTGAGTCCATAAACATTCATTAAAAGGGATGATAATTTGATATAAGGTTCTAGGATTTGGAATGTGTGAATCTAAATAACGAATCTATCAATGTTGAATTGTGAATGATGTTTGGAAGGCAAAATAATTAACTTCATCTACGAACGCAACCTAATAACTAGACATACATTCGCATTTGTCCTTCATCGGTAACATTTGTGCTTTCAAGCATAGTCACCTTGTAGAACCGGAGGTAGAGGGACAAAAGTTGCTTCACAATTGCTGACCTCCATGGTATATATGGGTGTAGAGGTCACGACTTGCAACGGACTATACGATGATGGTATGAAAGTTAATGCAACACCAAGCGTACCCCATTGATTAACCCCTCCAAATGGACTCTAATGTACCATTATGTAGTGTAAATTAAACCTGAATTCCTAATAGGAGTTGTACTGGATGGTGATGGCACTATAGATGCTTGATGGTACCATCTGAAGAATGTGAACTTAAAGAAATCGGCTCAAATGATTGTGTGGTACTTCGTAGCTAATACATTGGCTTTGGCTGAACAATAATGTTCTCATCATTCGAGGACATGGTGTTGTCCCATGCCCTAAAATTTTGTAGCAATACAGAGCACTACCTACAAAGTTCTAACACAACGTATGGTTTTAAGAATACGGTGCATTGACGGGGATGAATGGCAACGAACGAAAGTCGGTGGATGAAAAGGGACAGACAGATAAAACCGAACGAAGGGATGGCGACAGACGTCGGACAAAATGGAAGAATTGAACCTTTGAACGAAATGGCGAAACAGAACAACGGAACGAAATGAATTACAACTGTAATGGATTGTGCCGGCAGGGGTGTTGTAGAACAATCTATGTCTGCGAACTTTATGGCGATGGCATACAAAAGAGAAGAGAGAATTTTTTTTTTCTTCTAGTTTGTGTTTTTTTTAAATTATATTCTTCTTCTTCTTCCAGAGTTGTTACAAGGGTTATTCACTACATGATTGCAAGCTCAAAAACACACAAGAATGCATAACCCGGATGCTAACCTCGAAACTTGTGTACAAGGAAAGCAAGTGTATGCAGGGTTGCATCACCTGGTGCAGATCTTATACTATAATCACCTTGTGTGTGTGTGTGTGTGTGCGTGCTCCCAAGACCTAAAGCTGGCAGTAAAACAAGCTTTGGAGCTGCTCCTCCTTCCTCCTTCCAAAGCTTCAGAACTCATAACTTCACAGCTTGTAGCTTGTTTCTGGTGTCCCTTTTCTCTCGCTTACACTATTGCTAGTTATGGTTGTTGTTCTTGTTGTAGTTGTAGTACAAAAGTAGAAAAAGAAAAAGAAGTAACAACAACTTAAGAACACAAAAAACCAATAAACAAAAGAAAGCTAAGAAAAATCAACCGTTTTCAACATTAAATGACAGAGAGAAATTTTTTTAGAAATAAATTCAAAATAAGGAAAGAAAACATAGTGTATGTAAACGATGGCCGTGTAATAGCCACCGTGAACATCTAGAATTCCAATCTAACTATGGAGGAAATTATCCTTGACAAAGGAATTTTAGAAAAACTGAAAAGAGAAAGGAAAAGCTTGGCCTTTTATACAATCATCAACAAAGCTGAAACCCTAAAAAAGCCACAACCCTAAAACACCTAATAACATATAATAAACTAAGAACGTACATTAACCCTAAGAGCATACATTAACCCTAAAGGCATGATTGGCATGCCCATAATTGGCTATCATGTATGAAGCCATGCATACAGGCATGGCTTCTTCATCTCGATGGCCACAAATCAACTCTTTAACCATTTAACCAATACTTCAACTTGTGATATATTATGTCATTGCATAAATATAAACATGTATATTTCAAATCTTATGCATTTCACACCATTATTCAATTATGCAAGTTCATAATAAATTAATTTCACATTTTTATTACATAATTATAATTTATTTAAATAAATATTTTTTATTCAGTATTCAAATTTAAAGTTTTAAATTTATTATTTTATTTTTATTTTTAATATAATATTTAATATATACATTTGGATTTTTTAATAACTAAGTTAAACTAATTTATTATTTTTAGGCCATAAATTAAAATTAAGATTCTGAATTAATCTTAATTCATAAATTTAAATTCCATACTTCTATAAAATTTGTAATTTAAAAATTTTCAGATGTAAATATATTATATCAATTTAAAATATTTATTTCAAAAATTTTAGTGTAAAATTTTTAACTATAAACATACAAATAAATATCACATGATTTAATTTTTAAAAATAAATTTAGTTATCATTTATTAAACCTTTATACATATATGCCTGCCATTTGTAAAAGTAATGAACTAAAATATAAAATTTTATAAATCCTTAAAAAATCATTCCACTTGAACTTCAAATACACATGTGTTTTCATGTAATGCATACATAACTATTGCCATTACAAAATGACTTATGAAAAACTTTATGAATGTACATGTTAAATTATATTTTATGATGTATGATGTTAATTATTATTTACATTTCCAATATAATTCACAATATACAATTATGTTATGACTACAATTATGTTAATTTGATTACATATTTACACCATGTAGCAAAATTGCACATGTTAAATGTAAAGTGATGGACATTAATCTTCCACATCATGGATCTCAAATAATATTATAATTTGTTTAATAGGTAGTTACATAAAACATCAAATTCTTTTAATATCATATGCAATATCATAATGTCATAATTATTATTGTCGGTTAGTCATTTTAACAACTTTACATCTTTAGCTTGAGAGTATATGAAATTGAGTACTTGCCCATATTATGTTGAATATTCATTCCACTAATCCATTAGTTGTAATAACCATTAGATTACAACTACACATATTGCCACATAAACTAAATAGTTGCAAATATGATTCATAGTTGTTTATTTAGTTGTTGGGGATCACTAGTTGTTTAAGAAATGGTTACATAGGACATGAATTTCTTCTAATGATATGACCTCTATTAGTACTATTTCTTTTCACACATATTGGTGAAATACATAATGTAACCTTTTGACAATGGGTGCATGATTATCTTTCAATTACATGTTTGAGATTTTAGCTTGAAGTCATATGCATTTTGGCTTGGATTACCCTAATGTGCCCTCTAGATTTGTTAATTGGGATTTGTGGTAAACCTTTGATATGAAAACACAATATAAACTTCATGACCTTATGTTTGCTTTCTAATTTGGGATGGTTTAGTTACATACAACTATTTTGTTAATCCAACAACACAACATTTCAATTGCATGTGCAACTTAAATCAAAGAATGAATAAAGTATTAGTTGGAAATCATCATGTGAATTGATAATAAACTCAACATATATTATTTGACTTTATAAGAGGATGCACTACTTCAATACATATACAATTCAATTTCGCTTTCCATGGGCCTTACACATATTCCAAGTCAAGTTGTCTTATGCAAAATTCCAACCCAAGCCATGACAGTTTGTAACTTGAAATTCTAATTGCTCATAATGCTTTAGAAACTCATACATCTCCAACATATACAAACCCATAAATTTTTAATGCATTTGTCAAAAAAATTCAATTGCAAATATTATTGACTTTAAAATATGTACCAATAACTTACCTCTTCAAATGTTAGAGTCTTGTGATTCATGTGAATGTGATTCCCATGTGTAAACCTTTTGGGAGCTTTTGCACACTTGTTTGTTTAGTGTTTAGGTGAGAATTTCTCTTAATTGATTTTCACCTTAGACTTTTGTTTACTCCACATCTCATGCTTTTCTTATGCCTTGATTTCAAATTCATGTATTCCTAAACAACATCTTGGGAAACACACTTGGGCCATGTTTTGTTATGAAAAGTTTTCCTTTTAACTTTTTAAGTGTTAATTTCCCCAAGTTTAAGATTATGACATTCTCTACCAACCCAAAAAACACTTAAAATCAGCATTGGTGTTATGGGAATCCATTGGGAACATGGCATTTCCCAAAAAAATTAGTGAACCTCCTCTCACCAATTTTGACACAAATTTTTTGGCACATTTTTTAGTCTTGGTTTCAAGCCCCTATGTTTAAGGGTTACAAAAATATCCCATCAATGTTGAAAAAGACAAATCATGCCACAAGTTTTCTTTTACCAAAACCACCATGATTACTCAAAGCTTCAAAGATGAAAATTGAGGTTATTATTGAACACATTGATTTTCAAATGTGAACAACAAAGTGTACAATACTAGGTTTCCATGACAAAACATGTGAAAATTCAAGCCAAACTTGTTTTTACAAACTGCCCACTCTATTACAATTAACCAAAATCAATTTTTTAATTGTAAGAACATCCCCATTGTTGAAAACTAGTTTATGCATTGCATCAACTATTATTTGGATTGGAATTGAACTAATGTGTTTTAATATGTATTGGACAATGGTCACAAGCTTTCATAGTTCATCATATATCAATTCTATCATAAAAAATGTTTGAAGTGGACACAAATTAAACACTTTGTTTTTTCTTCCAAATTATTTTTTATAATCCTTAATGAAAATTTCCAGACACTATATCCCTCCCCAATGTTATTTATGATCCTTCATTTTATGTGTGGTCACCATAATTAAAGAACCTCCCAACCTTGATCCCAACTTGTGCAACAAACATTTTGTTGTGCTCACTAATGTTTTCACAACAAATTCAAATATAAAGCAATTAGCTTGTCCTTCCCTTTTCTTTTTGAACATATCTTGCATTTAACTTGTTATCAACCCAATTATGAATTTTACCTTGAATGGCCAATAAATATTAAGTGCATGAACATTTTTCATGCTCATTGTTTGTTACATTTATCAAAATTGGATATCATTAAATTTTGCATTAAATTTTACATAGATTATTCATTTCTCTTTCATTAATTAAAAATAATTTATTAGTGATGTGATATTTGAACATATTGAATCAACCATGTGATTAAATAGCTTTATAATGTGAAAGTTTAGAAAGAATGTTTCAATGAGCATCACAAATGACACCTTGTAAATTCCTCCAATGTAGTTCATTATCTATATATATATATATATATATATGTAGGTTTTTGAGAAATGTACTTCATTTATTTTAACTTATCATTCATTATTGTTCATTTTTCATCCATATTTCATCCATAATATGTAATTAAAAAAGTGTTCAAAAATCATTTTTGGTTGGTGATCCATATGGAAACTTTATGAAAACATTTATGACTTCTTTTTTGAGTTAGGATCTTAAACAAGTATTAATAAAAAATAGTTCACCCCATTATTTTTAGTTTGTTTAACATAAGTCTAAATTTTAAAAGACAACTTTAGGGTGTAGTCATAATCAAATGAAACAAAAAAGGCATCGGCTAACAATGAAAAAAAAAATCAAAATTGGAGAAATATTTATGTTTTACCATTTAAAACCATGTCAATGATGGCAAAACATTGTTCCTTTTTAATTCATATGAATATTAAAAAATTCAAACTAAAAATCCATTCAATCAAATCTTAAGTTCGAGTTTTAATTTAAGACCTTTGAAATGAACACCTATTTCAATAGAAGGAATCAATTTTACAAAGAATTATCAAAAGGATTCATATATTATTAAAAATTTGATGGGGAAAATTTTAAGAAGATAAAGACCTATTAGCCACATTCATACCCCAAATATGTGGAATTCTAAAATTTTCAAGATTCAAAGAACTTTCAAAAATTAATCCAAAATTTTAGAACTTCGAAAACTAAGATATAAAAATCATTGTATATAAATGGGGTATAATGTACATGATGTGTTAAGAAAAGTTTTAGTTTAGTATCAAGAAAACATAAAATAAATTAAAATAAATTTCTGATTATGATTTGAAATTGTCATCATTTTAAAAGACAAAACATTGAATTTACAAGTAGTCAACAAATTTTCAAATTTTCATATTTATTCAAAAATTATATTTTAAAAAAATTCATGTACTTGGACATCATAATCATTTATTATAATAATTTGAAAAATAATTGCTCAAAAACTCATTTGTATGAAAAAATGTTTTTTGGGCGAAAGGACATGTAGTCCTTTTCTAAAGTAACATCATTGGCTCATTGTATCCCGTTTGCACCCCTTATCCATTAGCCTTCTTCATTTGCATCATGTTTACAAATTTTCAATGTTTTGAATAAAATGTTGTCTAATTGGTTTTTTCAATACATCATGGGTCAAAACAAGGTAAAGTATACAAACAACTTACTTTCATAATATGCAAGTTAAGTTGATAAAGGTTGCAATGAAACCCAACATAAAAGATTATACATTCAATATTTTCACATGAATGATAAATAAGAAGATACTTTTTCATTATTGTGCATTATTTTTTTAATTTCACATTGTAAAAGTAGGTTTTCCTAAATGTAAGTCACTTTTAAAGTTTACTTTCCACAATGTAACATTTGTTTCAAGTATGTGTCAGGTATGTTTTAACATGGAGAAAGTAGATTTTTTTCAATTCCTTACTTCAATATACAATGATCTTTATACTTTAACTTAATACATATTTATTTCATTAGGTTCAATAATGAAAGAATACTTTTGAACACCATTTTGACTAGTCAATTTCAAAAGTACTTGTTTTTTAGTTATATTATTCAATTTTTTCCCAATACTTGTAATCAATGTACATTAAACTCAATGTAAAAAAAAAAAGATTTCATGATGATGCTTGAATATATTTTAAATCTACTTTCTTCTACTTATGTCAAAAATTGTTTCATTTTTAAACTTTCATTTAATTCGTCAACTTTTTTTATATACTTTATCATGCTTTCACCTTATGACCTTGTTTTTAGTTCCAAATTTAATCATCATGTTTTGTGTTTAAACTTGGGTTTAAAACTATTATAATTTTTCTAGATTTTTGTGCACATTGGGAACTCCTTGGACATGATAATTTGTGACAATTTAAACAAATTCCCCATTAAGCCTACACCTAAATTCTAGTGACAATATTAGTCAAAGTTGGTATAAGGTAGATGAGTTTAAGGTCCACTACTCACTTTGTCCGACCAAAATAGATTCTAATCGTTGGATTTGATGGTGGAATGGAACAATGTCTTTTGTAATTTCTATGTTCTTTTGCCTTTTAATTTCATATAGGAATGAATTAGTGTCTTGTGCTTCGTGAACAATTAAGGTAAATTTGTCTTTTTTGGGTCTAGGTGCAAATAAGGAAGATTTATTACATGTTACACATTGCATGATCATATCATTATTACCTTTTGGCCAATATTTGTTTATATTAAGGTTATTTCAATGTCATGTCATTGATATATGAACATGTGTTGTTCATGTGAATATGTTGATATTGTTCAAAAGATTGTTAATAGAAAAGTAAATGTCAATGTAAAAGGTGGGAATGAATAAATGCCTTTGCATTTAGTATGTGGAAACAACCATGATGAAGTTTTTTCAATACTATTCATGGTAGGTAATCTCCTCTTTACTTATCCCAATTCATTTTTTTGCTCCATAAATCATGAATTGTACAAATTTGTGTGATTTCTTGCAATTATGTAAATATTATGTAGGAGTTATATGTACAAAGGGCAAGAAGGAAAAAATGTGAAAGCATGTGACAAGTTTAGTAATGATCCAAGGAAAATGTATTTTGAACACAAAACAATAGCGAAGGTTGATTGTAGAATTAAAAATATTATAATTGTGTTTTTATCATGTAAGTTGTTATTTATGATGAATTTTTTTTCATGTAATGAATTTTTTAATGTTTGGACATGCACATATTTTCTTTCCCTTGTTGTGATTTACATTTAATTAAAGTGTTACAGAAGTGATGGTTGCCTCATTGTGCGTGTATTATATGAAACAAAATGATTGAAAGCATCAGTGAACAAAAAAACGATGTAATATTTTCCTCAATGTTTTTCCTTTTTTTGTTTAAAAAATGATTTTGATTTCAAATATAATTTGATTAAATTTTATGCATCACATGATTACTATACAATGCAAGTCATATGATATTGAACCAATTGTACATGTACAAACATGCTTTAAGCAACATGGGTAATATATAGTTTTTAAAGAGAAAAGAAAAAACCTAAACAATTAAAACCTATCTATGTGTCAATTGATTTAACCAAAATGACGCAAAAGATAAAACAATTTGAAGGTTCAATCATACAAAAAAATAGCGATTAAATAATGGTTGAAGAGGTATAGTTGCAAATAATATAAATGAAATCCACATTTGACATTTTATTGTTGCATAAAATCAATCTTCACAAAAGATGAATAAGGAAATTTATGAATGTCTACTTGAAACATTATACATGCAAAATGTCATTTGATCATTGTTAAAGATTGTGTAAATAATATAAATAATGAACTAAAATAACTTTGTGCATGTCTTTTGACACAATGAATGGTTATTAACAATCTATTGAGATAATGGTATGTTTGACGATCCAAATTTTCCTATCATAATAACATAAAAAGACCTTTGCATGAATCTTTTATCAAATAAAAATGATCCTTTTATCTATTCATGATGGATCAATTTTGTGATCTTTTCATTAGTTTTTGGAGATTCATTAATTCAAAATCCAATTTACAACATTGTTAATTATTTGGGAAAATGACCAACATATTGGCCTTATTATGTAAATATCATTGCTTATAATAAATCCTAATAAACATACAACATAAAAATTATTGATTTTTTATATGAATCTAAAATTTCCTTGTAACTTATGGAAACACTTAGAATTGTTATTAACATTCTAGAAGAGAATAAAAAATGAAAAATTGCCATAGAACAAACATTACTTGATGAAATCAAATGGTTTGTATTTCTTTAAAACTCATTTGGTGATCCTTGTCCCTTATGTGAATATGACCTACTAGGAAAAAACAAATGCTCTTGTTTATTGCATAATATATTGCAGATGGATGTCATTTTTATATATTTACATTTTACTTTGTATTGTAATACCTAGGCATCTTAGACACTGATTATATTATCCATAAAAATATTGTAATTTCAATTTTAATTTTTTCAAATCTTAACAAAAGTTTGTGAAGGAAAATATAATCTTTTGGAATATTTAAGACTATTTATTTTTTACATGAAATCTTCAAATTTTATCAATTATTCTATAAACATGTGTTGAAGCTACCCTTACCCTATAGTAATCAAATGTATTTACACAATCTTAACATTATGAATTTATTAAATTATGTGTGCTTTCTACATCTCATGAATATGTTGTAGGGGTTGTGACTTTCTCTCATGCATGTCATTAATTCAATTAAATGCATAGGAGAATGAATGACTTCTTGTCATAGACGTTTTACAAAAAGAAAAAAGGATAGCAAAGGAAACGAAAAAGGGGAAGAAAAAAAAAAGTGATCCAATTCATGGTCAATACACCAATGCTTGCAAATTGGGTGCCAATTTAAGATGGCCGAAATTATTTTTAAAAAACCATATAGTTAATCACTATTTATTTTTTTTTAGTGACAAATTATTCCATTTTTTAATGAAGTTGAAACATGTTCAAAGTTTGGCTCTTGATTTCAAGTTCTACATTTAAATTTAATATTTTGGTTAAATCAAATTGCATTTTAACAATTAATAACATTTTTTTCAACCTACTATCCCCATGATTGCACCAAGATCCTAAAAACTTTGAAATTCCTTTGTGCATGTTATTATTAAAAAATGCATGATTCACACTCAAGTGCATTTTTGTTATGCATTTTCACTCAACAATTAAATTTCTAGGCATAATGGTTTTAAAATGATACAACACTTAAGTTTTGAAACATGAATTTATAATTATAATTGAAGTTTTTGACCTACAAATCATGATTGCAAATTGCAAGAGTTCTAAATTTTAACATTTGGTTTTATGTGAAAAGAATAAGATGTTTTGTAGTATTTTAATCTATTATATCGTGCATTTTACATCCATACATTCATTAATGGATTTAATGTTGTTTAATTTTCATGATGTTCATAACTCCAACAAGTGGTAACACTCAAATGTTTAACATGATGGTAGCTTTTGGTTTGTATTGAAAATCAAAATGATAAATAAATTAATATGAAATTTCATTATAATTATAATTTATGAATTTTTTAATTTAATAAATAAATAATGCATACTAGGCATTTTTCAATAAAAATAATGGTTTTAAAAATAAAAATAAAAATTTACTCTAATAAATTGCAACTTAATTTTTTTGTCATATTTTAGTGTACACCTTTTAATCCAAATTATAAACATACTTATCCAAATCAATATTGAAAATTAAATATCCATAAAAAAAAATTATCAAAATTGACAAGTTGACATTATTTGTATCAATATTATGTTTATGAAATTAGTTAAACATAATAAACTCATCCAAAATTTTGAGTTCATTAATATAGTGGGAAGTGGCATCTAACCATCTCATAATATCACCTCTACACATGACTTGGTGGTGGATATTTTATTTCCCTCTTTTATAAATTTTATTATTATTTTGAATCAATTGAAAATATTTCCCCGTTAACTAGTCTCTTTTTAAATCAGTGGATACATGACCCTTTCCTCACCCTCCTTCCACCTCCCCAAGATCTTTATGAAAAGTTAAATAAAACATGTTATTTCATGTTCATATAAGGTTATTTGATTTGAATTTTCTCATCATTCAACTTTGAAATATGTGTCTAGCATCCTAGGTTTTTTACATTAAAATGTGTTTACTGATTATAGGTAATGATTCACATACAACCTATAATTTGTGAAGGTTTACACAACTTGCCCAAATAATATATTAATTTTTTAAAAGAATTATTAAGTTAGTTTGATTCTATGCATTTTACCCAAGTTCCAACGCATGTAAACTTATTATGTTTAGAGAAATGTGTGCATGCCAAATATGCTTAATTGAATGGTAATCCAATAAAGTATGTGTAATATGTATCATCCATGTTGAAAAGGTTGGGTTTATGGTTATGAAGTTTTGCATCTTTACATATAAATCAAAAAATGAATACACATTGAAAAAATAATTTAATTTAATTTTCATTGGAAATGTCATTTTCAAACCAAACAAGTCTAATGTCTTCAAAGTTTCTTAAACATTTAAACCATTATGATTGTTCAAGAATAAGGTTGGTATGCCAAGGTCTTGAAAGCACATCCCAAAATGGGATGTTGACCTACAAACATCCCAAATTTGGACATCCCTAATAAAAAGAATTTGGATTGATGGGGTGTTTTGGTTTAAGGACAACCTAGGTTTGTTCAATGACAAAAACACTCATGGACAACTCCAAGGACGACAAGAGATTGTGAGAGAAAGAATGCTAACAATGAATGAAGAAACTGCAACAAGCAGTAGCGGGGGCATAAAAAAGGCATGTGGGAAAGACCTTATGGGGCACCAAGTTGGATTGGAATTTTTTTTTTAAAAAGGCAAAAGGGGACTCTCGAAGATATTGAAGGCATTGGGTACAATGTCAAATTTAAAGGATGCCAAGGGTGGCAAGAAGTACATAGGGGATGTTAGGGGCACTATGGTCAAGAATATTTTATATAGTATTATGTTTTTAACCAGGAAGGGCATTAGGGGCCTTTAGCAAACATGTTAGGAAGGAGGTTGGGGGATAATGGAAAGGCCCCAAAACTTTTTTTTTTGCAACAATGGGGGTGTTAGGTAGATCATTGAGGGATTTTAAGGGTTAATGTTTCCAACATGTGAAGATTAAATTTCATGTTTTCAAATTAATGGAAGTGGAAATGATTTCATGGAAAACTTATATAATCATGGATTACTAATGTTTGAATAATCTTTCTTTCAAAATCAATTAATTGGTTGCCATTGGTACTGCAAATCAATATGAAGCCTAAGTTATTATTATCTATAATTCATGTTTACATCAAAAAATGAAATAGTTTCAATGGAAAAAATATTTGTTGCTTTTAAACATATGCAACAAGAAAATCAATCATTTCATGAATTCATTGCATAGATCTACAAAGCAATCAAATTTCAACACCATGTTCAAATTTAGAACACCTACACGACAACCATCAATAAAGGAGCCATGAATTAGTCTTTTTGATAAATTTGATCTAAAACATGTTCAAAATTTTGAGGTTTTGTTAATGAAGCTTGTTTGGTTATATTGCCCATCAAATCAAAGGCATTCCAACTCAAAAACATCACATTGTTGATTGGAAACTTTATTTCCTTCCCTAGTCACAACTTGTATTTAACCAATGAAATAATCCATATTCCCTTGTCACCCAAGATGATACATGATAATAATCCAAAATCAATACAATTATAATGCCTATTGAGCTTGACATTGATTAAAAACATGAGCATGACCATGAATATTAAGGAATCTTGTGATTTAATACATGATAATTTCATGTTGCACCCTTTCAAGTAAATGATGCCAATCTTCAAATGCATCAACTATGGCCAAGAATTCCTTGTCATGAATCTCATATTTTAACTATTGGCCAAACAAAGTAACCTAAGTTGGGAAACTCATTTACTTGAAAAATTTATAATTTTTTCACCCAAAGATCATGCCCAACCATTGTGTATGCATGGTAATTCAATCGATTTATGACATTTCATGGGATGAAGTTGCATATTTGAACCAACTTCAATTTGGGGTTACATAGTGACATAAAAGACTTATTACTTAACATGCAAGATCCTATAATCTTAAATCACATTTGTGAAGAAGCTGTTTGATGGAATAACAAATATTTTCAACATTGTTGGGAAAGGCATTGAGAACCATCACAACAACACCTCATGGGTTTTTGACCGGTCAAAGAAATGACTACTATCCTTTTCGACTATAATTGTAACTATTTAGTCGCAAAAATCACTATGTAGTTGCAAAGGTCATTGAGATGTCATGTGATGTCATGGTTTTGTGATTATAATTAGTATGATGACTAGTGGGTTTTCTTGGATAGACATATTATTATTCTTAATAATAATAATATTATTATTATTATGTGTTTTAAATAAATTAAATTTAGTTAATTAAAAATACCCTAACTTTTGCAATTAAAATAATGACTTCTAGTCTCACAACATGATGATGTGGCATTCCACATGCTAACATGTCTTTTATGACTTGTCCTATTCAACTACAATGGGAAAAACAACTTTAAAATGGCATAAATGAGTAGAAAAATGACTAGTCGAATAGGACCAATCATAAAAGACATGTTTTGGCATTGTGGTGGTAATAAAATACTTGACTATTAGTCAACATGATGACTCATACAATACTTTGGATAAAATGAAGCATTTATTGGTTGGTCATTACATTAGAGATGATGTCCAACCCCTCGATGTAGCTCTTTGCATCAAGATGCAACTCCAAAAACTTTACGCTCACTACAACAAATATTTTCTTTTGAATTAAACATAAAAATGACTATTATTTTTTTCAAGTACATTTATAATTATTTAGTCAGAACAATCATTAAGTAATGACAAAAGAAATCAACATGCCACCTAACATCATGGTTTTGTAGTTGTAGTCAATATGACAACTTATTGGTTTTTTAATAAATTATCATATTATTTTGTAATTTTTGTTCATTAGTTAGTTAGTTAGTTGCAAGAACCATGCACCCTTGTGACTAATAATGACTCATATCTCCCATGATGATGATGTGGTCTTATTTGTCAACATCATGATTCATGCCATTCATTTAATGAATTAATTTCATTTATAACTAGTTGAAAATATTGTTGTCCTTCGATATTAATAATGATTTAGTCTTCCATGTGATGATGACATGGCATGCCATTTGGCAACAAAGTGTCACAAATTTTCATGGCAATCCATGATTTTTTGTGACACCATAAGTTTTTGTGTGTCTTGAATTTATGGCAACAATATTTGTCATGGCATGCCATAATTTTTTGTTTGCCATGAGGTTTTTGAAGTCATGAATTCACATGCATATGTATGTGTACTAAATAATATATTATTAACTTAAAATTATGACTACAATATTAATAGTCATTTTGAAAAAGGTGACACATAATTCCTTGATTTTTTAATTATTTAACACACTAGCTTAGGTTAGTTCATACATATTAAATTAACCTATGTATGTAGGCTATTTAGTAAAAACCTATTTCGTAATATAGACTACCTTATAAGTTATTTAATTAAACATAGGAAATTTATTACATTTAGTATGTTTAAATATACCTATAATAGGTTACCTTACTAATAGGTTAACTTAGGTAGGCTTGTTTAGGTTCTTAACTTTAGGTTTTTTGTCAAATCAACCTAGGTAACCTCATTACAAAATGTTTTATCAAGTTTATAACCACTTCAAGTTTGTTCAACTATATGTGATTAGATTTGACATAATTATCCTAGTTTAATTTATTTTTTAGCATAAGAATGCATAGGTTAACCTAGGCTAGGTTGGTACCTATAATAGGTAGGTTGACCTCCAAAGTGAAGGTGAGGGGTTCAAGTCCTCATTCTTGCAACCTATGATACTTAGCCCACTCAACTTAGGTTGAGTAGCTTAGTATAGGCTTCTTGAGTTAGGAGTTTGAAGTTTGTTTTTAATCTAAGCTATTTAATTTAGGTTAAATTGCTTAGGTTGCTTAGTATAGGTAGATAGCCTAATTAGGTTAAATTAGGTTGATTTTTGGCTTCTAGGTTACTTAACCTAACTAGGTTCGATTAGGTTGACTTTTGGTTGCATTAACTACATGGGTTAAACTAGGTTGACTTTTGGTCATGTGCAATGATTCATAACATGTTTATAGATTTTTGACACATGTCATCCATCCATCAAGGCGTCTTTTGTAACATTTAGTTGAATAACACGACTAAGTTGAGATGATATGCACTTTACACATCATACTAAGGTTAATGATGACATGAAATTTCATTATTATAAATAAAAATAAAAATCATAATCATTAAAATGATTAGGCTTTGCAACTAAACATCCCTTGCGACTAAATGGGTGAAACAACATGGGTTTCGTAACTCATTAATCACTAGTTATATATGTCCTTCTTGATAAGTATGTAATTATAAAGGCTAGTTGCAAAACCCAAAATGTGTTATTGTGCATTATGAATTCAAAGGAATATAAAAAATCCCATATATGGTCATCCCAACTAATAACAATTGCACCAAAGAATGATCCCATGAAAATCCATGGGACACAATTGAAGCCCTTCACAAAGCAAAAAAACAATGTTGATGTGTGCACATAAAATTTACTTTTATTGTGAAAAACTAGGTCATTGCTAATGAGTGTCTAAAGAAACATGGTCAACATACTTTCAACAGGTGCCATTTCTTTCGCAAATCCACACCCAAAGAATGGGGAAATAAGGACATGTCCAGTCTTTGTAGGGACTTTAAAACTAGACCTTGAAGTGTTATGTATTGAAAGTTTAACACTTTATTTTTACTAGTAATCATGATCAAATGTGACATGCTTAAAGACAACATAAACTAAAGAATTACTTGATCACATGGTGCATTTTTATGTTTTATTGATGAGAAATTGGTGAAATAACATAAGTTGGGGTGAAAGCATGATTGATTGTTCATTTTTTGGATGTACTTGGTATGGATTCAAAATGGCTCAAGTTCAAGAATTCTTTTTCTGATTAATGGGTTTATTGATGAACAACTTGGATACCTTTTTTTCAAATCAAATGACTAAGATGTTGAAAACATGTGACATGGACCTAGACAAGGAAAACTACATTCACATATGTATATGAACACTCAATTTGAAGCTCTCAAGCAAGTTCATATTGAATTTTTTCAAGATGTTAAATCATCCAATGTACTTATGGATATTTTTTCAATGAATTTCAAGCAAATTTTTTGTAAAACATGTTTTAAAATCATGATTTAATGCCTACCAAACTTTGGGCAAATCTAGTGTTTTTTTTTTTGACAAATTAATGACCCAATTATATTTATGAATTAACAATATTCATTCCAAGTAATCAATTCGAAATTTTCAAATATTCAACAACACAATGCCATTAATGATAACTTTAGGAATATTTTTTACTTGCAACTTATTAAATGCCTAGAAGCTAAATTATTCATGATTTAACTACCTACAACATGTGACCTACATCTACCAACAAATGTGGTGGGTAGGTCTTAGGTAGGTACATAGATACATATGTATGAAAATTTGAATCATGAACTTATAAAAAATCTACATACAACCTATCTAATTATTTATTATCTACCTACCACCAAAAAAAATGTAAAAATATCCGTGACTAATTAAAAATTTGGCATTATTTTTAAAAATCCAAAAAAAATTTACTTAATTTTTTTTGTTTGATTTAACTAATCAAAAGGTACATTGTTTGACAAATTCAAAAAGACCACTAGTCAAATTGGCCATGTTCAAATTAACACCTACAAAATGATAAGTTAGAACCCTAAGGGTGATGGCTTTTTAGTATAATCCCTTTTGGGACATTGGGACCACAAGGTCCTATGTTCAAACCTTGTGGTGTGCATGTGAAACTCCTATCAACCCTTTGCCAATGAGCTTGACTTGAGGGCGCCAACATCTTGTTGAATCAAATTTGTTAGTGTGTTTCAAAAAAGCTTGATGAATCGGTCAAATTAACAAATATTTGAAACATGATTTTTTATTATATTTTTAGTCAAACAATACATGTTTAATTTCTTATAATGGATTAGGTTACCTGAGTTTCTATTAATGACAATCAATGTTTTCCAATATATGTTCTTTTTATTGTCAATTCATTGTGCATTATTCACTTGTACTTATTTAGTTCAAAGCAATCAACCTTTTACACACGGGGACCCAAAGGTGATGTTGTTTTCCAATCTTTGAATGTTTCATTTATGATATCCCCAATGGATTAATGCAAGTTCTTTCAATCCATTTATCTTGGAGAAAGATGCTTGTGATTTCACACTAGAGGTTGTGTTTTCACAAATTATAAAAGATGGTTTTTTTCATCATAAATTGGTTTCCATTCTCATAACTTTTCTCTTGCTAAAGTTCAATATGAAATGCATGACAAGGAGTTCTTGGCAATTATTGATGCATTTGAGGATTGGCATCATTTACTTGAAGGGGTTTAAATTATCATATATTCAAATCATAAATGTCCTTAATATTTTATGGTCTTGCTCATGTATTTAATCAATGTCAAGCTTAATAGGCATTATAATTGTCTCAATTTTTGGTTTATTATCATCTATCATCTTGGCTGACAAGGGAATAAGGATTATCCCATTGGTTATACAAGTTGTGACTAGGGAAAGAAATAAAACTTTTGATGAACAATGTGATGTTTTCAAGTTGGAATGCCTTTGATATGTTGTTGGCAATTCCTAATTATATAACCATTTTTCTTGCTATTACCATTGAAAGGGCCATTTGAAAGACCATAATTGAATTCAACATCTCTCCAATTGATATGATAATTTTCAATTTAAGGATGGTTTGTCATACATTGTGATTTTTTTTGTACATGTGCATGATGGCCTTGTTTAACCTCACTTTCTTGAAACTAGGTATGACAACTTGGTTGTTAGCAAAAATGCGGAATTAATGTTTCAAGATTATTTGTGTCTCCAACTTTGGAAATATATTGTAAAAAATTTTTGGTCATGTGATGTTTGTAATGAACAAAAAATATTGTCATTACTCACATGGAATTTTTGAACTATTATCAATCCTTGCATTGTAATTAGGGTTTAAATCTCCATGGATTTCATCACATGTCTCCCACCTTTCAATTCATTCAACTTCATTTTGGTGGTGGTGGTGGATTTCTTGACGAAGATGGTTCATTATATTCCTTATATAAAGGAAGAATTGGCAAAATAATAACTAAATTATTTCATATCATGTTTTTCAATATATTTGGCTTCCTTGAAGGTTTTAAAAAAAAATTCAACCCCATGAATTTTCATCCAAGTTTTGCATTTAAGACTTTTTGAATTATTATGTGTGAAGGTCAAACTATCTTTAGCCTTCCATCTTCAAATAAATTCGGACAAACAAAATGGGTCAATGAAATGTTTGCACCAATAGTTGTGTACAATCTCTTGTCCATGACATGTTTACATTTAACCACACAATCCATTTGTTAATAAATCAAACACGTTTTGTTTTGCAAATCATGATTTATACTTCAGTTCGATCAATTCAAGGTGTGAATAAGGTTGTGAATCTGGTGGTATGCAAAGATCACATAATTAGTCAATATATAAGCACAATTTGTGTTACATATTCAAGAAGCACAAAAACAATACAAGAATTTTTTTTGTCCAAACATCATCAATAACAACTAAAATTCAAATTTGGAGACCAAGTTTGACTTTTTTAATAACATATCAAAACAACACGACCTTGGAAAAAATAAATTATTGAAAACTTGGTCCATTCACCGTCAACAAACAAATAAATGCCATGGCCTTCCCACTCAAGTTTCAAGACTCCATGCAAATTCATCGTTTCAATTTTTGTTAAAACCTTACCATGTGCATCTACAATCTTAAGAATAAATATAGAACTAACTCCATCAATTCAAATCTTGATAGTAAACAAGAATACAAAATGAAGGAAAATTTCAATTCAGAGATGTGCAATAATCGATTTTTAAATCTAGAACTAATTTCATCAATTGAAATCTTGATGACGAACAAGAATACGAAATGAAATCTTTTAAAATTCAAGGATGTCCAATAACCAATTTTTATATTTCATCCATTAGTGAAACTACAATGTGAGTGAACATACATGGGAGACATTTAAACACTTTTCAAATGCCCTTGAGAAAGTGCCATAGTTTTGCCAATGATATACAAACAAACCCAAGGTCATTCATTGTGAAATGCATTGTTAAAAGGGGATGTGATGTCACAAATGACATATCGTAATTTACCCCAATGTAGGTCATTAGAAAAATATTAAATTTTATAAAATTAGTTATATTTGATTAAGTTATTTCATTTTTTAACATAACAGCTCACAAATGTAGTTTATCCATCATTTTATTTTTCATCCAATATAAATAATTAAAAAAACTCTTTGCATAGTGGACCATATGGAAACCTTATAAAAGCTTCCTTGAGTTATGTCCTTAGCAAATATAAATAAAAGTAGTTTCACCCTTATTATCAATATGTTTTAACATTACTTTAAGGTTCAACCTTATGCATTAGCCTTGTTTCTCTTGTTTCATGCTTCCAAATTATCTATGTCTTGAATGTAATTGTGTTTGAATATCTTTTTTACATATTTGTGACCTTATTTTAGATATTGTGTTTTGTGGTTGGACTTAGGTTTAGATGTGCTTTTGTTATAGTTTGTTGAAGTTCTTATGCATATTTGGAATTCTTTGGTCATTGCAGTTTACGTGCATGTGATAATGTGTTGTCAAACATACATATGCTGGAATTTTAAAAATCAAGACTTACCATTGGATTCATAACTTATATTTCTTACACCTATCATGCATCACATTCACAAATGGGGCAAGACTATTATAACTTGGCAACATCAAAGTCCCATTCAATATGAACCAAGTCTACATTTCCATCATATGGCTTATGAAAATTCAACTTTGGGCAAATGATATGAGATAACATCATGTTTATTGGGCACAACATGAGGAATGCATTTGAAATATCAACATGGGACGAGGGTGGAAACACATGGGGATTATGAAAATCCAAAAAAATCCCACCCCTCCTCCCCCAAATAGGAAAAGACTTTGACTTCTTGGGTGCATGTTGATTCATCTCATTGGTTGTGTGGAAGTTATTTTTCAAATTGTGTTAGTCAACCCATTATTGCCCCCAACAAATGTTTCCCCCTTGATTAGAAAAGAAAAGAAAAAGAAAAATGCACAAAAGGTTCAAACATATTAATCAAAATTTATCTAATTTTTTAGTTGCATTAATTTTAATTATTTATCATATTTGGGTGCTTGGAGAAAGGTTTTGACTGCATTATATATCGTAATACATGAACAGATTTGACACTAAGGTGCCAATCAACTAATTAATTTAGTGAGATGCATTTCAGCATACAATATACATATTTCAAATTTTCAACTTACTGTCTCACAATTTTCTTGTGAAGAACTACTTTTGCCCTAATGTGACCGCATCCTTTGTTATGCTCCCTGACAACCATTTCCAATACCCGTGCATAACCCTTTCACACCAGACCATGGACATGCACACTTTTCGTTAAAATCAATGCATTCAAGGAAGAGTTCTATGCTTTCTTGTTAGAATAAAAAGATTGGCCATGGCACTTGCTTTTGTTCAAAGCTTACAATTCGCATGTTGAAAGGCATTGTGACGATTTTGCTTTTTGTGGTTTCCACAACTTTTGACAATGAGAACACAAAATTTCAAAATTTTGAACAATATATTTTTCCAAAACTGGACAATTTCAAGAATAATTTAATTAGTGCTGAATTCATTCATTTAGGTGTTTGCCTCTCTCTCTCACACACACACACACTCTCTCTCTATATATATAATATTTGATTCCGCCAATACGGCTTAGACATTATTCATTCAACTTCATTATCTGCACCTAATACCTACTTCAAGAGGGGTACCCATGAATGCCTCTATCCCAAGTTTGGGACATAGCCAACAAAGTGCATAACTAAAGGTCAATACAAGAACGTGATTAAAGAAGGGATGCCAAGAGAGGAGCGTTAGCGTTAGAATATAAGAGCATTGCATATGATATTAATTGTTAACGTGTGCTATTGATCAGCTAGACATAATGATTGGTCCAAGTGGTTTGCTATCAGTAGTCTCCCAAATTTTCTAGTCTTGGTTTCATGTTTATGTGTGAGCCATGGGAACTAGCGACTTGGCCATCTTGGATGTGAGATATATGGGTGAGGCCCAAATGGGTATGGGTGGAACCCATTTTAAGGGCATCATTTTCCACCCAAAAGCTATGCGTCCCATTCACCACGCCTCTTTCAAGATAGATTTGTGACAAAGTTTGGGCCCCAAGATCCTTCATACTACTGAATTGTTTAGGCTTGTTTGTGAATAATAATAGTTACCCAGCCTATTAGGAATGGGATAATTGGCCAGGCCAAAATGGTGATGAATAGTTTTAGTCCAATAGAGATTTGACCAAGCCACTTAGACAACTCAACATGCACCTTGGAGGGCCCAACTTATTCCTTAAAGGGGGGGTGGGATGGGGTGGGGGGGGTGGATCTGGGATTTTGGTGTTCCCTCCATGTTCCGAGTGTGTTGCTATAGGTTCCCAATTATGCTCCCAATTTGTTTACCAAGTTCCCTAGTGTTCCCTCAAGATGTTCCCAATAGCACCACATCTTACCTCCATATCCTTTGCCTAAAATCCTACTCTTGTTACCTACATGGCTAGACCAAAGGGAAAGATTGCATAATCTTCTATATGGGGGAGTGCGCATAGTTTGAGTTTTTTCGTTCACAGCCCAATCAATGAGGCCCATCACCCAAGAGGAAAAAATCACTTTGAACACGTTTCCCACAACACTAGCCTAATTAGTACAGGTAACAAACAGGCTTGGGATTCACAGTCTTTTCTTGTTTTTGGCGAAACTGATCCAAATTTCTTGCCAAAAACCATTTTTTTCCTCAAAAAAGAGTCGCCAAATTTCGCCCAGTATTATTTTATTTTTCAGGGGGAGCATGTCGCCACAGACCTGTCTGTAGGCTGGCTACACGTTGAATGGTCCTGTACAAAACTGTGGCCAGTTAAGTGGAAATCTATCTGCGTCGGGAGGCTTGCCACTACAAAATTGAGGAAAAAAACAACAGTGCTTGTCGCTGCCTGCAAGCAACAGGCCCACTCTTGATCTTTACTCTTTATGCTGTACTGCAGGTTGATTCCGCCCCCCTCTCCCCCCCAGTTCAATCAACTGGATACCACAAGGGCTATATCTTCATGGTGAATTTGTGTGTGCATATATCCGCTTTTTTTTGTTTCTATCTGAGGAATAGAAGCGGCATTTCAGGCAGATACATCACAAAGTCAGAAATCCATCGAGTCGGTTTTCTATTGGGTTTGGGTCATTTGTGGAATGGAGTCTGCTTTGCTTTAATTTCCTCTAGCCTAACTTGTTTTCAGATTGGATTGAATTCTATGATTTGTTATCAGATTCGATTGAGTTCTCCAATTGGGATTTCAGATCCTATTGAGTTCTATGAGTGACAACACAGGCAGCTCACTCAGGCAGCTGTTGTTCTGATGATTGGTAACTTTAAATCCCCACCACTCATGGACCTCCATTTCATTTCATACATGCAACTTTGTCTGAGGTACAAAAGCCTGAGAAACGTTTTGGCCTTTTGCTAGCCGCCCTGTTGAAATATTCAATCTGCATGTTTCCAACATGTGTTATACAGTCTTCACATATGTCCACAACTTATATATGTAATTGGGAACCGCTCCTCCCCTGACCTTGTATGGACAAGATGAAGGTGCATTCCTGCATTACTACTGTTTTCTAATAAGCTATGGGAATCTGAACAATGAGTTGTTGGACTCACACTTGGACCCACTATCTTACAGAGGGTGTGACCCACCAAAGACGTCTTTACAAGAAATCGTCGAGCAGGTGGTGGACTGACTGGCGATCATCCACAACAGGAATCAGCCAAATCTGGCTGGCTTGAGGTTGTTAGGCAGGAAAGTAAAAATTTCCGAAATCTCCCTTTTTACTACTGACTTCCATGAATGCCTAGAGTGCTACCAAACTACACAAGAAAGAAACATGGGGTTTTCAACCACCCAAATTCACTAGGTTTTAAACGAAAGGGGACATATAAATGATCAATGTAGAGATTGCACAATTGTGCTAAAAAAAGACTCATTGATTAGGACATTTTAAGTGAAAATTTCAAGTTATGGAGTGATGGATTGTGTTTTTCACAAGGCATGCCATGACATGCATTGACACGTCATTCAATTATTGCACACATCCATCAAAAATATTTTGAACCCAAGATCTCATGAAGACGCACCAAGGTCTTAATCCAGAGATCATTTCAAAACTTTGATAACATAAAAGAAAAAAATTGAGTTTATTATGTTCAATATGAAATTATTTAGGAAATTCAAACTTTAACATATGTTCTTTTTTTCAAAATTTATTCACATGCTAAAAATGAAAACATGATTTTCAAACTTATTTTATAATTGCATTATATATATATACAAATATTTAATTTAAAGGGTTAAAAAATAATTTAAGCTAACATTAAGTAAATAAATAAGTAATTGTTTAAATTGACTTGCAATCTTTATAAATTTGATTCAATTCAGTGTGAATTCAAGAAGGCATTCATTAAATCTTCAACAATGTTATTTTTATTGCATAAAATATATGTCCATTTTTTGAGAAATCACAAGTTTTTATTTTTCCCAATCTGATTAAACAAAAA
>Ga0116229_10004031_pt1 | contig 24147 bp, 14 predicted proteins | sample S1TSphgellanicum_3_FD_87313 | JGI IMG/M metagenome (GOLD analysis project Ga0116229, IMG submission 87313) | Host-associated microbial communities from peat moss isolated from Minnesota, USA - S1T2_Fc - Sphagnum magellanicum MG | ecosystem: Host-associated > Plants > Peat moss > Unclassified...
GCATACATACAATAGAGATTTTCTGCTAGTGCTTTACAAATTATGCCTTCATTTTGCAGCTATGTGATCCAGGTTCTGCCCCCAGACCCAAAAAAAACAAAAAGGCTCTCATCAGTGATGAATAAAGTAATGAGTTCAGTGGGGGCAACTGGAAGCACAAGTTTACTGCCAAGGCAACACATATAAGTATGAGGTGTGTCTTCTTTCTCCAAACTTCAAACTTGCATCCAAAAGTGAAAAAGAAACACTTTATTTTTATTATAAAAAATGAAAATAAAAATAGAAAACACATAAAAATATAAAATATAAAAGATAAAAGTTTTAAAAGAAAACTAAAACATGAACCAAACATTGTTGAAATAACACACCTATGCATTAGGCATGGGGTTCACACTCGTATATATGTACCCATGGTAAATGAAAGACTCTTCTGATTAGGCCAATATGTTCCTTCACATCTAACTTTTTAAAAAATATCCTACAGTCCAACTTTTGGCCCACTGAGCAAAAGAAAGTTGTAGAGTGGTAGTGGAGCCAAGGCCAGTAATTAGTTTAGTTACTACTCAACTATGCTTTCCACAGCTTACTATGTAAAGCCTTTGAAAAATATCCAAGCTGACATAAGGTAGATTCAAGCCAGGTCAGAATACGAGCTAAAGTTACTTAGCACCGAGAGACACTCTTTACTTTATATTAGGCTTGCACAAAGTGCATATTCTTCCAATAAAATGAGAACCAGCACCCATCAGTGAATGCACCAGGGATGGTATGTGAAAAGGGAAGAAGAACACTTTTTTTGGTTGTATTCCTGTCCCAGAGTTAACCACAGTGGTTAGTTATTGTATTAAGTTTGTGATCCGCAGTCAGGGGAAGCTTCATTCTTCCTTTACAATATATGATTTTACCTATGTAAGAGAAGGATGAAGTAAGAGGGTTTACAAGATTAGTAACCAACTTGTGAGTCATGGTTGTAACAGGTTTCCAATGGATGGTGCACGAGTGGGTGCTGCTGCTGGGTCATGCAATCCCTCCTCCAAGGGAGGGCCAAAGTAGTACACTCACTTCTTGTTGAATCCCAGATTTGTGTGTATTATGTGTAAACAATTTTTTGCCATCTTTAATTAGCAGCAAACAAGGTCGCGCAGCATTGGTCAAAGTGGTTTGAAAAGTTTGACTTTTACTCACTTCATGGCCTTAACTCCGACTACATCTCTGAACACTAAAACATAAAGTAACAAAAAGCTATGGATTACAAAATCACACTTGGTCTTTTTTTATCTAATTTGAGTATGTATAAAATTTTAATTCAATAGTTGATTTTGCAACCATTTGCGATGGATGAGTAGATTGAGCCAGATTTCTTAAGTAAGAGCATCTCCATGACCAATAAGATAATGACATGTACATGATAAATTTAGATGGAAGTTTATGTCTTAAGTGAGACATGAAACAAAATTTGAATTTGTGAATATCCAAATGATACAACAAGGCTCTTCAAAAGGGTCACTAAGGAAATATGGTTTTGTTTGATTGGTTGATCATAATGATTGGTCCACATGATATAACATTTAAATTGATCTCTCATTCTGAATTGTTCAATATTTCATGTTTATGGGTGAGGAATTGGGATGAGGAAATAATTTCCATGAATGCGGTAGATGTTGATAGAGGCTCACAAATGGGGTAAGTTCGAGTAAAGATAAAAAACAAATCTAAAAAGTGTTGGGCTTTTGGGTCTTAACCTTGGAGGAGAGGTATGGTGCATTGTATTTCCTTTGCTGAAAATTTACCTCAGAGAACATATGTTGAAGGGTGAGCTCCCGGAAAAGAAGGAAGGAAGGCAGTAGTAGGTAGAGAGGTGGATGCGTGGATGGATGGACAGCTTCCTAGTATTTCCTTGATTTTTGCCCATATTCTGGCTGCCAGACTAGAATCTTGAGCACTGAAATCTCGAGGATCCTTCCTTCCTTCCTTCCTTCCTACTCCTGAAGGAAGTTGTGCTTTTTCCCTGATCCGAAACTCCCCTAGCCTAATAAAAAAAAAAGGTCCATAATGCTCACTTTCCATGCTGCAGGTGCCTGCCATCATGGGCAGCCTTGTCATCCAAGATGGATATCATTTTCAGCCAAAAGAAAAATTCACTTCTCTCTCACTTCAGCAACAAATTAATTAACATGGGTGAGAGAGAATGTCCTAAAATGAGCCCATGGCTGACCATTGGTTGTTCATGCACCACAGTTATTATCCACGATAACTTTTTTGCATCCTTTGAACTTGTCATGGTCCTCACTACTTACTCCTCACAAAACTTGGCTTTTCTAATTTGGGTTGAATCTCAACCATTCACTCCTCCAGCAGGCTAGATACCAAGAAGAGTGGCACTATAGGCTTTTTTCCAGCCAACAACAAACACATGTTGCTCCTTCTTTGCGTCATGTGTGCAGCGCCCCAACTGTAAATGGGGGCAAACTAAACTTGTCAGGTAAATGTGTTTTCAATGTTATGATGCAGTTGTTGTGGGGATGAGCCTCACCTCAACTGAGATTATTATGTTGGGTTTCATCTTGGTAGCCTATCCTATAGAGGATAAGCCTGTAGGTAGGAAAGTAAGTAAGACTATAGAAGGTTACTGGGTAAGTAGATGCATGTACACGGCTCGCACGTAAGGTCTAAGTGGTGGGTTGATTGTATGTATGTAGTCGAAAAAGAAACAGAGGTACCATCACTTAGGGTTAGGGTTTTGGGTAACCCAATTGAGTAACTGGAACCTGTGTTTCCTGTCCACCCACCATCATCGCTCATGGTGCTCAAGTGGCTGTTGCTTCACTTGGGCTATCCCTGGCAGAAGCATCCTCCCCCACTGACCCCCAAAGTCAGAATTCACCCTTGCAAGTAGTAGTTAAAAAATATTATACATCAGTAGTAGTCAACTTTCAAAGACTTTAGTATCTTGGGTGATTTTTAAAAACATCCAGACTGTATTGACAAAAAACTTGGCCAAAATGGACAATAATTGACCATTTAAAAGTGACCAAGAGTGTGATATATTAGGGTTTGAATATTGTTTGCACCTCTCTCACTAGGTACTTTTTTTCCACCATTCCTTTCTCTCAAACCCCTTTTGATTCTTTTGCTTCTCTGTAGCAAATGAATACCTAGTGGATAAGTTATTGCTGTGCGGGCAAAATTTCCATGAGAGGAGCATTGCAACAACCATCATTGACCTGGCAAGCAAGAAGTGCCGAATTCAAGTACATTACCATGTTAGATATTTTGTGATGGCAAATTTTTTGGAATTTTGATATGCATGCTTGCCAATCCCTGAAGGATTGAATTTGGAATTACATTTTGAAGAATAGGTCATTTGGTGGGGCTAGGCTAGTTGATCACATAGAAACCATTGTCCACTTAAGCTATATGTACTTCTCTTTCATTTGAACCTACGGTTTCAACAGGTTTTTATATTGGGGTGAAGCAGCATATACATTGGTACCATGGTATAAATGGGTTTGGGGGGGGAGGGGGGGGTGGAATTGATACGTATCATTATAAATATCCCATCCTGCAAACACATACGTAAAGTCAGGATCTCTGAGTTCAAATTTGACATTTCCAAAGTTAAATATAGCCAATAACTGGCCTCACTCAAGAAGGTGCATCATTGTAAGGTGCTGCTCTACACTGGCCCCTTAAAACAAAGGGCAAGAAATATATCACTTAAAGACTCCTTTTAGTTTGGGTCTAAGCTATACCCACTTGAAGCCATGCTGACAGCCTTCTCTCCTTACCAAGGAAAGCACATTGGCATAACTGGAAACACATCCCTGAGACCTGCAATGAAAACAGAAGAAGGCTGGTGTTGTTGCAATGAGTAACTACCATAGTTGACACTTAGAGTTATTAGGTACATGTATTGGAAAATAAAATGTGCACCAACTGACACCTCCAAACACCCACCACACCAAAACCTTGGAATCCATGGATTGGGTATTTTAAGATGGGATCCTTCCATTATATATAATCTTGGGCAATTGTATATCCTTATGCATGTCATCCCAGCATGGTCATCTTTTCTTTCTTCCTTTAGCACAAAACCATGTTGACTAGGTCAATGTGAGTGAAGTGTCATCACACTCAACAAAATGTTGCTCATCCTAGACCTATTGGAGTTCAAATGGGTGTGTTGGAATACAATGGAATACAAGATGATTACTCTCTAACTCCTTTAGCAATCACACAAGGTTCCCTATTCCATCCATGCTTTTACACCAATCTAACCAATCTTTAAAAATCACAAACCCGTGTTTCGAATTCATTCACGAAGGTAATCAACCACTACCAAAATAAGTGCTACATTCCTGTAAGTGTATTATTCACATCTTTACACAATATTACAATAAATGACATTTATTTTTGTCATGATTATTTTTGGCCACTATAAGATCATGGATTTTTAATTCATCACCTTTTATATAACCAATCATAGTTTGCCACATCATCTTAGCAAACATTCTCGTTATTTATTAAACAGGCAATATAGTTTCCCAAAGTGGCAAGCACTACAAAATAATATGATTTTTTTTTACAAGATTTTTTTTTTCCAAAAGTACCTTTTATGTAATTGTCAAAAAAAAATCTATCATTTTTGAGCAAGTCAATTTCAACATGTCCAATTTGACTAAGTTTTATTTACATGATTTTTTTATATTGAGGTTTTTTGACATTGTGTTTGGACCCATCATTTTACACATCAACTAAAATATACACATTTTTACAAATATTAAAATTTCCATGCTTTAAAATGATAAATTAAATTAATATTGAAATATCTTAAATGTATTTTACAATAATGTTTCAAATATATTATGGGAACATTTGTGCAACTTTGAAATGAAGCTAGTGAATATAGAGCACCTAAAAACATTTTTCAAAGAATGTAACCTTTGTTTTCAATGTTAAATCTTTTTTAATTTTTTAGATATTTTATATTCACTTTTTGTACATTTATTTTATACATACATGTACATAATAATATAATGTGACATTTTTTTACATCATAATTTTTTTTATGTTGACCTGTAAATAATGATGTTATAAATTTTTTTTGAAAACTAAGATTAATTTTGCCACATTATCATGACTAATTAATCCATAAAATTTAAAGAAAAATATCAAAGAAATACATGTTTGCACCTATTCATATTAGCACACCTAGCCTAAATATATTAACCTAGGTTAAGATACCTAGGTGAAAGCACATTAAATAGTCCATAAAATGTTATAACATTGCATATTATGCAAGATTTAATAAAATATAATTGCCATGGAGATACATAAAAATGATTCAATAGAAGAAAAAAAATCAACAAAAAATAATTTAGATGATATATTAACATTGTATGGATTTAATGAAGAAATTTTGAATCATTATAAAATATTAGATTTTTGAAACATTACTAAATAACATGTAACAATCCATAATAAATGAATATGGACTCAATGCACTTTCATATAATGCCCATTAAAAAAAAAATGGTTCAATGTTAATATGGTGTGGTTAAACATTTTTTTGGTGTGAAATTTTGGCAAAACACAATTTGGGGGGGTGGAGGTGTGACCCATCCAAAGGTTCTTTTTGGAAAATTTTGAAAACATTCAACAAAAAACATTGTTATTGGAATGGGTTCAATACATTTATAGCACTTGCTCCTACAAGTTATTAAAAAAAAACATGATTACAAAAAAATATGTTGTCCTACTTGTCTTGTAGACAAATTTGGCTATTTCCTCTTATGGACGGTTGTTAATACGATTACACCACAAAAGTGGAAAAAAAAGCCTTAATGTGGTCACATTGATATTATAAAGGACAATTTGAAAAAATATCAATGACCAAATATTAAAATGTACATTGAAATATGAACATTTTTTAAAAAATTACATTCACCACATTTAGTAGTTTAAATTTTCAAGATTTCAAATATATGGTCTTCGTAAGTTATAATAAGGTTGCCAAAGTCCAAATAATGGGTGTATTTAATGACACCTTGTCACATGGTTAATGTAATTCAAGCTGGAACCTACCTCCACACCATTTCCATAATATTAATTTGGACAATATGGATTTTCACATGTTCCTAAAATTGTTCTACCTTAATTTGTTTTCATCTATTTATGCTATTTAACCTAGGTTAGTATACCTAACATTATGATATATATAGTAGCTTAGGTAAGGTATATTAATTTATAAGCCTACATAACATAGATAGCCTAACAAAGGTTACTTATGCTACCTACTTGGACTAGGTTATTTGCCTCACTTTTTACATTTATTATGTAAATGAATCATCAATAGACATGTGGCATCTAAAGTAGGCTTAATTTAGGTAGTTTACATGGCATGCAAATCTAAACCACATGACACCTAAACCTATCAAAAACACAATTTGAGAAAAAAAAAAAGCAACAAATTCAAAGGCAATGAAATGAGTTTTGATCCAAAAATTTTTAAAAATAAAAATGGATTTGATTTGGAATTGACAAGATTGAAAAATAAAGGCTTAGAGTTTACATTAAAATACTACCTCATGAGAAAATGCATTAGGACCTTCTTATGAGCCCATAACAATGAATTTTTTTTGCAAATGATAGTTATTAAGTTTAAATGCCCCTTCATCATAAACTTTGAATATCACGAAATTTTGAATATAATTCATGCAAAAATCATAAACAAAACTTGTGGGGATTCAAAGTGTAAAAGTGGCATGAAAGTATATATATATTATTTTTATATAAATTATGTGTATTTTTTACTTATGATGTTTTGATGTGAAGTGCGTATGATTTACATTTTAACTCAATTATGGTGATGTAATTTTGCATAAAAACAATATGCTTTTTGTGTATTAAACATGAACACTCAAGTATGTCATTCAAAAATAATGTCTCATCCATTTGAATATTTAAAATATTGAATACATACAAAAAATTTCATGTTAAGCATAATATGGAATTCATAAGTTTTTTGTGTGAACTTATGAAAATCAGATTTCGCACAAATTTGGACAAACCTATGAATAAATAATGTAGTTGCAGGAATAAGAAACAAAACTAATAATGTTGTTTAGTTAAGCAAAATTTTGAAGAAAAAACAAAGATTGCCTCTACGGCACATATTCCTACACATACTCCTAAAATTTAATTAAGAAAAATATGACATAATTTTTATTAAAAAAAGGTATAATAGGGATATAGGAGTTGATTAGAATGGAATGTGAATAAAAGAATCCAAAAGTAATGAGAAAAAATAGAAGGCCAAAAAGGAACATCTCTTTATAATAAAATATTATTTGATTGTGTAATGATCTCCTATAACAACAATTTTTTTGTAATGCATCTTATGTTTGTTTATAAGATTGTGTAAATGTTTAGAATTTTAAAAAAAATGTTTTTCCATTATTTTTTAATGTTTAAAAAATGTGATTTGTATTAATCTAGATTAGATTTGTAAAATTTGGTTTTGTTTAACCTAGTTCCCAATAGGTTTTTGAGTATCTTTTTTATTTGTTTAGTAATCTAAATTGATGTACTATATGAAAAAATAATTAATTTTCTAGTTGTCAAAAATGTTCATTTAGTTACCTAGTTAATTTTGAATTAAACTAGTGTTAAGTTGGATTACTGTAATTATTTGTGTTTTAGATGATAACCATTTCAAATGTGAATTAAGTTGAGGATATTTCATGTTTGGGATATTGTTGCAAGTTTTTTGTGTTTTTATATAAGTTTTTGTTGTGCACATTGTGTGGATTTTGTTTGTGTGTTTTGAATTTCAATTCATGTTGCTTGTAAATGAATAAATCTTTTGGTTTGGAGATGAAATGTCATTTAAGGTGATTTATGCTATTGAATTCCTGCGTGTGTGGACAATAATAGTTTTAGGCTAATGTGGTAGCATGTGACATATCAAACCTTGCATTTTACTAAATTAAATTACAATGATAAAAAAAATTCAAAATGAAGAGTCTTGAAATTCTCAATTTTCCTAGTTATCAATTTTATAATTTTGTAAGTTCATAAATCCCACGTTCAAACACATTGTCATTTTGTTATAGTCTTCATTACTAATCACTATATATATATATATATAAATAAACGATGATTGCTCTCAAGTTTGAACCATGGTGTGTCTTATTTGCTTATGGTTCATTTGTTTTTCATTTTGATTCCAATTTTGCATGTGATTTTTTCTTCGTTTGTGCATATTGATCCTAAAACTCCCATGTCTTTTTTTTGAAAAATAGAAAATATGTTTTGGGTTTGCATTTTATTACGAAATTAATTTTTGGAAAAAAAATTCACCATCAACACCACTTGACAAACCTAGGGATGAATCAATGGAAGTCCATTTTCAAAATCCTAACATGTTTCCTTTTGATTCCTCGAGATGACCACCATATGTGTGAGAATGTGTTGTCTTCACCTTCTATCTTAATTTTGTTGTTATATATTTTTATGTGATGTTCCTTAATTTTGGTTGCAAGCTCAAGCTTAGGGTTGTGAGTCATGCCGCTTTTCAAGAAGTGCAACGACTTTAAAAAAATCAAAAGTTAAGGTTGTGACACTTTTTACAAATCATAATTTAGTCTGGTGACTTTTGTGTTACAAAAAATGGGTTCATGAACAAAGCTAAAACATAAGGTGAGGAAACCATATTCCCACATGAAGTGCAAAGCTTTTGAGAATTAAGAAAAAACATCCTCAAAACGTTCAAAATGAATTCCCACTTTCCAAATTGTGACTTTGTAAAAATCGAAAATAAACAAGGTGGTTTGGAGGATTAAATCACCCTCAATTCCAGCGATTTTTACTTTGTTAAAATAAACTTGAAAAGAAGTAGAAAAATGTGGGGTTGCGTGTTCTTGAAAAGCTTTCTTGTGATAGCAAAGAACAAAAGGGAGGGACCCAGGTGATTTGTGAGATCCGACTTTCACTAAACAAAACAAGCAACCTACCTTCCCTAATACCGTAATACCTAAATGGATTCGACATAATTTAAATTATTTTTTGTACTATGGTAGTAGGATTGTGTTGAATATTGATTGTAAACTTAGCTCATAACACATGTGTGAGGCAAACTTAGTGGTTTCATCCATTTACAATGTCCAATAAGTGGTGTTTATTATGGCATACATTATTACATTAAAAAGGGCAATTTTGACATTAAGTAATGGCACATCATAGCTCTAAAACCCTAGCCAAAAAAAAAGACAAAAAAATGCCAACCTATTTTGGCATTACAATCCCTTGCAAACACACAAAATCCTCATTAGGGCACAAATTCCAGGTCGATCTCGCCCGTCATTCCCTCGGCCAATCGTGCGGCCGGTTCACGTGGGCCCAGAGCTCTGCTGCTTCCAACCCTAAGTCACGACCGTCTCTCTCTCTCGCATAATAGTGCAGCATTCCAAGCCCGGGTGCGGTGCGGTGCGGTGCGTTGCGTTGCGGTCGGACGGACAAGACGGACTCCCTTCTGAATTCTTTGCAGACTTGAATGCTATTGTGTACTACTTTGCCTCCTCCCGTCTTCGTCCCTAGTTCTTGAACCTGTTTTGTGGAAGATTTGATGCGACTCGACAGAGGTTTCTGAAGGAGGCGGTGCGTGTCGGGTTTATCTTCACTCTTTTTCGAACTTGTGAATGAATAGTCTTATTTCGATTGACAGGTTGCGGTTATTGAATGTTGGGGAAATCCTCAAAGGGGGGATGTTGCCTGTTTATGGTGCCCCCTAGTTCTTTATTATGACGTGAAGCCCCCCTAACACGGTTTTGAAACAATTTGAATCCTGACTATTTTCGAGCACTCCAGTCTAGTGTCTGCACTTGTGGACTAGTCTATGTTTTTGGACGAAATAAAGGGTTTCCGGGAAGGATACGAAGTCTGTTAAAGCTACCTATTTAGAGCAAATTACTTTTAAGACATTTCGTCGTTGATGGTACCAAATTTTGGAGGAGCTAAGTTGGAATTTGTACACTTTACAGGGAGTGATGCCGAAGAGAGAACCGTGCAACCGTATCGTTTTTTAACGAACTGTGAAGGGAGGAGAACCGTCAGAGCGTCTGCAAAGTTTCTTCCGTGTCGAGCTGTCTGAAGCAGTGCAGAAATTGAATCTGTTTTTAGGAACTAACCGAAACATGCCGAGCGACAAATTTTTGGCAAGGTCTTTTGGAGTGCTGCTCGGCTTAGGCATAGCCGGCATCTTCATTGTCAGGCGAGCCCTAAGTCTAGCTGGCAAGAAGGACAGTGGTGCTTTCATTTGCTATTTCGAGTTGTTACCTCCCCCACAACCAGCACCTCCGAGTGCTCCACATCCTCTCTCTGGCCTGACCTTTGCAGTCAAAGACATGTAGGTCCACGACACTTCATTTTCTATTGTAAAACGCCAGCTACATACGTGTTTCTGCGTTTCTGCATAAGCGCAATGAAGAAAATGGAAATTCTTTGCAACTTTTGTCTCTGTTTAGATTTATTTCTCTAGATTGTTTTGTAGCCACGAATATGTCCAACTTGTAATAGTTGGTCCTCCAATTTGTATTGTACGGGGCTGTTTTTTGAGGATTTGTTGTCTTATCCTCTCTTTTCTGGGAGAATTAGTGTTCTGTCATGATATGACAAGAGTAATTGTTCACTTTTATAAATGTAGTGATTGTGCTAGAATGTTGCCTTTGACATGCTCCTTTTGACTATTTCACAAGTTGTCCTGGAATGTAGCTAACTGTTTTGACTGGAGTTTGTAGGACAGAGCTAAATTTGAGATCCAATGCACAATGAGGAGTTTACATTTTGCAGGAGTTATGGAGGTAGGAGTTGTAACAGTTTTTTTCTGGTTACCTGGTGAACTGAGAGCTTTCTGTCCTGTTTGGCAGATTCAATGTGGAAGGATATGTTACAGGCTTTGGAAATCCAGACTGGGCAAATACTCACAAACCTGCATTTAGTACAGCACCAGCAGTCAAAGTTCTTGTGGATGCTGGTGCTAAGTGCATTGGCAAGACCCACATGGATGAGCTTGCTTACAGGTAGTAGTTGCTGAGGAGCTTCAATTGCCAATCTGCAATTTGCCTTTGGTTGCTTATGTGTTCATGAATCAAGCTGATCATCGTCTCAATCTGTTTTTACAGCTAAGATTTGTGATTTAGCTTTCGTTTGTGCAGTCAGATAGTGTGCATGCACTTTATGAGTGTATCAACCCTTGTTTCTTACATAGCTACATGATCTCTGAGCTGTACATTCTACACTACTGGTTTGTATTTTTTGTCTACATTTTTGGTTCTGATGAAGATGATGAGCTCTACTTTGTGAGTGACACTCATAAGGGTATGACTGCACTTATTGTAGTGTTATCTTCAAAGTGATTTTGTGAATCTTTCTCTGCAATTACATGATATGGCCAGTTTTGCCACTGCCAATGCAGTTCCAATGTTCACATCCCATTTTCTCATCATGATTGTGCTGCTTGCAGTATCAATGGTGAGAACAAACACTATGGAACTCCTGTGAATCCAGCTGCTCCATCACGAATTCCTGGAGGTTCATCCAGTGGGTCAGCAGTTGCAGTGGCTGCTGATTTAGTTGATTTCTCACTTGGTATATTTTCAAACTGGGGAATAATTGGGCTTATGAAATATGGTTCACATGTGTTCTTTCATTCTTCAAACTGAGTATTGTAATTATTGCATTCTTATGTCCTTCCTTTATGGTATGCCAGGCACAGACACAGGTGGGAGTGTGCGGATACCGGCAGCTTATTGTGGCATCCTAGGGTTCCGCCCCTCTCATGGGGTCATTCCAGTTGTGGGGGTTATACCCATGGCACAGAGTTTTGACACCGTTGGTATTTACATGTCTTCCACCCAAAGCCTACTTGGTGGGCTAGTACCTGGATGCCCTTGACATTTCCCTGTCCATTTGAGTTTAAGCTTGCTCAACAATGAACAGGATTCTGCCCATGCTTTTCAGGGCCCAATATGTATTGTTGTTTGTTGCAGGGTGAAATTGGTGTCATTGCAACATCAAAGTTCTACATGTGGCTTGGGGTGGTGGATTGTCTTGTGAATTGACTGCTTGGAGTCTTTTGTGCAGGATGGTTTGCCAAGGACCCAGTGGTATTGCGAGAAGTGGGTCATATTCTTCTGCAGCTGCCTTTCATGGATGTGCGGCAACCACGACGTTTTTTAATTGCTGATGATTGCTTTAATTTGTCTATAGTTCCCAATGAGCACTCTCTTGGTGCAGTCATAAGATCAGTTCAAAGGCTCCTTGGACGTACGTTGTGCTTCTGCTTTTCACTGTGCTGTTCTGTTCAGATGTTTGTTATCACTACCTGCAGTGTTTTAGCTGGATCTAGATTGTCTTAAAGAGCAAGTTTCTTAGTTGAATGTCTGGGTTGTGATTGCAAGCAAAAGAGATGTTTAGGCTTTAACATACAAGCACTACAGTGTTTTGTTCTCATTTGAATAGGTCAGGTATTGCATCATGTGAATCTTGGAGAATTTGTAGCTACAAATCTGCCAAGTCTCAAGGAATTTGGAAAGGAGCTCAGTGGAGGCACTCATCTGGGATCACTTGATCTCCTTCGAACTGCAATGCAGTTACTGCAAAGGTATCTGTTGCACCCAAATATACAGGGTGGTGTTTGACAGGTGTTACTGACAGAGTGGTTTGTGTTAATAACACATGACTTGGTTATTTTTTGGTTGAACTGCTCCAAGTTTGTGCCAGTGCTTGAATTTGAATCCAATCCGTTCAAGGGACAAGTGTCTCTCCATGGACTCTGTTTGGGCATCTTGTTAGATGGATATCTTCATGCTGCTCAGCAGAGGTGCTAGATCAGGTAGACAACAGTATCTCCATTGGATAACCAAGTGGCTATCATTATTTGGAGCAGATGGGAGTTTAAGACCAACCATGAAGAATGGTTAGTTGCTGTGAAGCCTGAGTTGGGATCAAATACCTCAGTGCGAGTGCAAGCTGCACTAGACACAAGCTTACATTTAGTCCCACTAGTTCAAAAAGTGAGAGAAGAAGCTCAGTTTGCCATCAATGAACTTCTCAAGGTAAATGTCAGCTGAAAGATCACTGATGCCCATGCCACTGTGACAAATGCTTTCTTGAGTACTGCTGCACTAGGGTTTGCTGGTTATTGTAATAGGAGCATTGTTCTGATTTATTGTGTTTTGGTACAGAATGATACTCTCTTGGTGTTGCCAACGGCTCCGAGCATACCTCCAAAGCTAAATACAAGTGGGAGCACTTTGGAGGACTTCCGTAATCGAGCATTTTCTTTGCTAAGTGTCGCTGGGATGTCTGGTTGCTGTCAGGTTAGGCCTTGTTGTAATTACCTTTACTTTTCATTTATTGTTTCTTTGCCTGCATAAGAATGCCTCAAAAGGTTTTCTGAAGCAGCACGTCCAATTTGAAGATATAGACCAGGAGGTTGGGTAGGGAGGAAAATCCTCTTTTCCTGTGTCAACAATATGTGCATCTCCAGAGTGATGAATTGCTGCTCTTAATGCAAATTTATGGTGACTGTCCAGGTGAGCTTGCCAGTGGGAAAGTATGAGAATGCTCCACTAGCAGTGTCTTTGCTGGCAAGGCAGGGATCAGATCGGTTTTTACTTGATACAGTGGTTGCGCTGTATTCTACAATCCAAGAAGAGGCCAAGGTTGCAGTGCCAAATCAAGCTTCATTGGGCAGCAGGAGTGGCTCTGTCAATGCTGCTGAAATTGCCAAGGAGAAGGTTGGAATTCGTCATTGCTAGCTCAAATGTAACTCTTGAATAGGTCCATACAACTGAAGAGCATTAGTGGTAACCTAGTGGGATGGATTGTGTGTTTGACATGTCTATTTCTGGCATTGGAACCTGTGCTGTCTCTCAGGTTAGGCAACATTAACTTACAGCTTGCTAAGTTCAACAACACACAGCAAGCAAGTAGTTTTCTCTCATCTTATGTCTCAGGAAAATTGTAATCTGCTGTTTTCCATCTGAATCATCTGAAGACATTGCCTCTCTGAATCATACTGGAAATGGCAATTGTAGGGTCCCTCAGCAACCCTTGATCAATACACCTAAAATGTGCTCTTCAGTTGTTTCTCCAACTTTGTATGCATGGTTAATGGAAGCAGGGTAATGCTGCATTCAAGGAAAAGGATTTCCGAAAAGCTGTTGGTCATTACACTGATGCCATTCGGATTGACAGTCAAAGTGCAACTTATTATAATAATCGGGCCATGGCTTACCTTCAACTGTGCAGGTAGTTTCTTGAACTGAAAGTCTCTGGCATGATAAGGGTGAATGAGACCAATTAGCAATAGTTGTTCTGCCTTGGTTGTTATGTACAGGCCTCCCATCCATGATTCTTGCCCCACTTTCATGCAGGTGGTTCATGTTCCTGAATTTGATGTAAAGTTTGGGCCAGCATCCAAGGGTTCTTGGTTTGAGGAAAGATTGCCACTTACAGTTCATTTGTATCAAAAAGGTGGTTGCTAAAGTGGGGTGCATACAGTAGATGTTACCTGAACTCTGAAGTTCAGTACTTTGGGCTGGAAAATAACTGGGATGGGTGACCAATGAGAAATTCTGGAGCCACAACCAAGTAGAACCCAATTTTAAGATGAAGCAATACCTACAGTGCATTGGGAAGGAAGTTGATTTTGAGTTGTAAAGTCTGAGGTCGGCAGTTAAAGGAAGGTCTTTGTGACAGTGATGTGTATTAAGAATTCACATTGCAACATCTGGAGGTTTAAACTAATCCTCAATTCTAGCGAGAAGGATTCTGAAACCTTTTCTGTGCCTGTCTGTTTGTGAAATCACAGCTTTCCAGATGCAGAAGCAGACTGTACAAAAGCAATTGGACTTGATAAGAAGGTGATAATAGTCACCCTTTCTTAAATTAACTTGTGGAAGAATGCCGATCCTAAAATGCATGCATCTAGAGTGATCCAAAGATCTAGGTTGTGATAGAAGTCAATTCAAGTGCAGAGTTTGTGTTCATGAGAGTTTTACTGCAATGCAGAGTGTAAAAGCTTATCTGAGGAGAGGGACAGCACGGGAGTTTTTGGGATACTACAAGGATGCAAATGAAGGTCAGTCACACTTGCCTCCAACATCTTTTTTCCTATGTTCTCATAGGCAGATTCTCTCTCTTGCCTTTTGTTTGGAGTGGTTATTTCCTTCTGTTCAGGTCTTGATTCACCTGCAGGGGCTTAAAATCATGTGAACTGTTTCCTCTGCTTTTCATCATGAAGACACATGAGACCAGGAAAAGGAAGCTCCTATACTCTTTTGTTCTCTCTCTGCTCACCTCCACAAACCTGCCAGGGGTCTACACCAAGAGCTTAGTCTTATGAGGGTGATCTCTGTTACACAAACTTCTACAGGTTGTTGTTGCTATCTGTTTCAAAGTAGAGAGAAAGTTCCTCTTTTTCCCAAGGATATTACTTCTTTACAAGTGTCAGGACACACAGAAAGCCATTACTGGGGTGACCCTTCACCATTATCCCCCAATTTCTATCACTACATAGGGACTTGATGGGTATGTCCTTTGCTCTCCTTTTTGCAGGGCATGCAGTTACAGACAAGCACAATATGATGAAAGATTTCTATTTTTCCGTGTCTAATTGAAATCACTGTTTGTGTGTGCAGATTTTAGGCAAGCTCTTGTTCTTGAACCAACAAATAAAACTGCCATTGAAGCTGTCAGTAGACTTAAGAAACTACTGTTTAACTAGATTATCAAGCAAATCACTTGTATAAGCTTTTTAGGAAATGATCATTTTGCATTCCCTTACGGCCACTTTTGTGATTCTCTGGAATGAAGATTATGTGCACTACCAGTTGCTCTTTGAGGTGGATGGCTGCTCTCAAGGATACAAAATGCATGGTGAAATGTACTTGTAGAGTTGAGATTGGTTCTTTGCCGGATGCAGTGTCAAGTTGTACACTAGTGGACAGTGTTGATAATTGGAATTTTGTGTTCAATTGAGAGTTTCCGTAGATTATCGCAGGATGCCATATTTTCTTTCACCTTTATATGAGATCAGATGAAGAGTACAGAAGACACAGGTTCAACTTTTTTTCGACAAACCTGGTGTATCATCAACTACTGGGAGTAGTGCACTTTGTGAAGTTGTAGCAGGCAATTTCGCTACTATTGGGGAAATTTTAGAGGGAGGTGTGGACCAGTGTCATCTGGTTTTTGATTTCTGAACAAAGCTTTGGTCCTGGTTATAACTCTTCTTTTGTTTTCATGAAACCCTCAGTCCATTCATGAGACCTATCCTTTGGATTTCTAAACTTTCAGTCCTGGTAGTAACTCTTCTTTTGTTTTTGATGAAACCCCCAAGTCCAGTCTTGAGATCTATCTTTTAGATTTCTAAACTTTGGTCTGGTCATTTTGCAAAGAGTCTTGAGCCAGACAGGTTAAGACAAGGTCTGGTTTCATCTCCATTTCTCATAACTAAACAAAGTTTTTTTGGGCTATAGTATTAGTTTGTTCAGATAGTCTACACGGTTACAGTGTAACTACATATAGAGATTACGAAGTGTTAATTATATACAACCTATCAAACACCAATAATAGGCATAAAATGGAAGGCCAAGTTTGTTCTTTTTTCCATAGGGCAGTACTTATTACTTGGAAAACTTAAATCTGTTTTGGGGCAGCACTTCATGTTTTAATCAATTTTGGAAAGAGGTCAAATTGCTAGGTCACATTCCAATGGTAGTTTGAACAAAATTTGGAACCTTTAGTTTGGAGACCTTCCTTTCTCATCAACTTAAAACTCCCTTAAATCACAAGACTTGCCTGCAATCACCTCAACTTGAACTTGCCTAAATCACAAGACCTTGCCAGTGCTAGTATGAACATTATTGGTATGATTGTTGTTAGGCTGCTAATGCAAAAGAAAACAGTTGCAAGGTTGCAATATTTCTGTAGAAATACACACTTGGCAACCTCACATTGTCATTATCAGGCAACAACCATGCACCAGAAAACCCAGATTCCCAGTGGTTTGATCATGATGGACTTTGTTGTAAGAAGAAACTTGATCGGTGTCTTTTTTCCAATTCCAACATGCATATTGTTGACTAGATCACATATAATGGCATACAATCACAATTTTTATGTGGAGTTGCTTTAATCTTTGTGCTTAATGTTATCATTGGGACCAATATTTTCCTTTTCAATTCCCTTATGGAGGCATGGTGGCAAGCATCCCAAGGCAGATTTCGACTTGACTGACAACTCTTTTTCAGAGAACTCTTAAATATGTAGCCAGTAGACATGAATGTAGTGACACACTCCTAAAAAACACAGTTTTCTGGAGTAATTTGGCAATTTTTTTAAAAAGAGAATTTGTGACAGAATATTCCCTTTTTAGAAAATCATGGTGCCTTTTGGCGATTTCTCACCAGAAGAAAAAAAAAGAAACAAGCAAACACTGATCATGATATGTGTTGAACAAAAGGGATAAACATAAAAGTTTGTTTGTAAAGTTTGTTTGTATCCTGTAAGTTGTCATTTACAAGAATTACAATTTTTTTGAAAGCATGCAAGTTTTGGGGAAAGGTTATAAATTGTAATTTGCAAATTGGGAAATGCGAGTACATGAGTGGTCAGTTGTGATCGTTGAGCATTGAACCAAGTATTCATAATCAAAACAAATAATATAAGGTTGTACAAGGAGGAATGGTGGATGATAAATGAATGAGGCATTGATAAAAAAAACCTCTTGGGTTCATTCCTTCCATTTGGTACCCTAGGAAAAACACTAAATTGAAATGGTAAAACATGATGTTCCTAGTACACACAACATAAAATTATTTCAAAAATAAACAAGTAAACAAATCACATGTTCAAAATCCAAAACATTTGACGAAGTTAGTTCCAAAATCATTCTTAAATAGTTTGTATTTTCTTAAAATAGAAAATAGGCAAACTAGTTAGACAATGTGAACAAGTTTGAGATATTTCAACTTTGGGATAACATGTGAAGTTGTAGTGCAAAAGACTCATCTTTCTAAAGTTGAGTCTCTTGTACCACCTCTTGCTTTTCCATCTTGGTTTGAAGGTTTTTTGAAGTTTATTTGTTTTCAAGTTTTTCAAGTTTGTAGTTTGTTTTTGCAATTGGTGTGAGGCATGCATTCTTCCAAGTTGGAATGCATAAGATTTTGACTTGAAAAAGATTGACTCAAGTTTTAGAGCTTGAGATTCTATTTCACAAGTCGTGAGTTTGTATGTTGAATTGTTGTGGGGGTTGCAACAAGGGTAGGACTTGTAATTGGGTGTTTTTTTAATTTGCTTTTTGACCAACAAATTTGATGTTTTTGGATTCTTTTTGGTTAAAAACTCCTTTGTGAATTGAACTCAAGTTGGGCCTATACCTAGGAGTTTGAAGAGAGAAAAGTGATAGTGTTCCTTAGTTGTTTGAATTGTTGGAATATGGTGTTGTTGCATTGTTGGGCCAAAGGTAAATAGCTATTAGTGGAGCATGGTGGAGTTGATTAAAGGGGCATTGGCATCTTGCAGAAACAAAGCACAAGTAAGCTTTGCTCCTCCCCTCGCCCCCCCCCCCAACACAAAACTTGAAGGGAAAAAAAGAAGAGCAAAAGAATGGTCTCTCTATGCACCTTGTTCTTTATTACATATGTATCACCCTAGCATGGGCATCTTCACATTAAATAGCAAGAGCACAACAATAGTGGGGCCTCTTCCTCTTATCATTGTCTTCATCACTTGTGCAACAACAATGACAACATTAGTAGTTACACAAGTTTTGTTATTGCCATTATCATGCCCTTTGGCGTTGGGATTTAGACCCAACTTTTCGATCATTGTCATCCTCCTCTTCATTGTCATCACATGTGCAACAATTAGGTCAAGGGATCCTTCCCCTTGTTTAACATTGTTTATTGAAGAGTAATAACAATAGTTATGGCAATTATAACCAAGGAAGAGCTATGGAATACTAATGTGGCAAAGTTCAATCTCCTAGCCACCATCACCAAGATTCTTGAACTTCTTAAACCTACAAGGCTCAGCAACAAATGTTAGTTTTGTAAGGTTCAAATAGGCTCAAAATAAAGGGAGGTCCAAAGGTCCAATTCAAACCTTTGTTCATTTAACTTCTTTTTTTTTTTTTTTCATTTTTCCAACTTTTCATCTATGCATAGATGGGTTTTCATATTTTCCATCCAAAATAGTAACCAAATAGGGATTAGTGGTGTATGGGTAGGTTAATAAACAAACATATATTTATGACCACACACCAAATAGTTTATATTTTAAAATTCAAATTTTTTTTAACAGTTTAGCCCTTATAACTAAGTAGTGAAAGAAGACAATAATTCTTAATTCAATAAAATTGAATTTAAAAGTTGAAATTTTTTGGAAACTCATAATTTTGTCACACGGAATCGAATTTCGCAATTTTCCGACCAATGGGTTCCTAAATAAGAATACTACCCACATGCGAGATTGTAACCCCTTTGGAAATGGAAACTTTTGAAAGGTTTTCAAGAGTGTCGGAGAAGGTGTGCATGGAATCATTTTCCAATAATTTTTTAGCCCCAATTGCTTGTGCTAGTTAACCCAAACATTTATACTTCATAGTGGTGGAATGTTACACCACTAGCATTCTTCATTTTTGCTTATGTGATTGTCATAAATCTATAGTTGGAGTTTACAAAAATGGGAATTGTGTTGGATGAACAACTTCATTCACACTTTGTATTGTAATTTGGAGAACAAATGTTCAATTTTGTTGTTGAAATTGAATTAGCAAGTATGGGGTGTGGAAGCATGATAGGCTTGATCGGGTAAATGTGGTTTAACAATTATAACCTTGGGTGAAATTCAAATGTAGTTGTGCCAACACAACCTAACCATGTGCATGTTCTCCAATTACCTTGAAACCTTAAAAATTTCACAACTAATTAGATTATAATAGGAAGGGTTAAATTGCAGCCTAATTTTGGAATTGTTGCAAATATTTTAAAAATTGATCATCAATTTGTTCCATTTTATTTTTTTAGTGGTGAAATTGGTGGGTGGTTACAAGCTAAAGTGGCTTGTTTTTAACAAATACACCATTCCTTAAAAGTCCATAGGATAGTGTTAAAATGACATTCTTTTATGATATCATTATTTAAATTAATAATTACATGGTGGTTAATGAACTTTAAATGTTCACATGAAAATAAACCATTTTAGGGGGAAAAATTAACCTACATGATTATTATTTTTGAAATCCACCAAAAAATGATTATGATACAGACTTATGAAAATATGGCCTATTTCAAGTCATTCAAAAGTTCGTAACTTTTTCTTGGTTAAATTTTTTTTAATAAGCATTTTGCATCTATGGTTTTTTTCCTTTGATATAACATGAGACCATATAAGATATCTGAAATAAAAATCATATGCAAAAATGAATGTATTAAAAAACATAAACAAAATATTAGTCCATATTTTTCAACTTCAAATGTCCATTGCTATATATTTGATGCATACATGTTTTTTTTAATATTGATGTATTATTATTCAAATTGAAAATATAAATCTAACACCAATTTAGCATGTTGTTGATTTTATGGCATGTTAATAGCATGTAAATGCATGACATTTGCAAAAAATTACATTATGATATAAAAAGTGAACCACCTTACCTTGCAACCACCTAGGTCAATGACCAATAAACCATATTTATTATGTTCATAATGAGCCCTACATTTGTTTAGCCCATGAAATCTTGTCAAGGTGGATGTAGGTGTCTTATATGATTTTGAACCTTATAAATTCAACATCCTTGTTAAAATTGATTTTGGGTACCTAAGGTTACAAGTTTAGTAGGCATCAAAAAAGTGCCATGCACTTTGGATGACATTGTTTTTTTTAACACAATCAATGTTAATGCGTTTACAAATCCCTAGGGTGCAATCCTAACCACCAACATTGTTGATGTCTTTAAGAAAATTTGGGTCAAATTTCAAAAGGTCAATTGCGTTTGTGTAACATTTGTTGCCCCACTATTCTAAGATATGGAAAAAATGTATGGAATCACCAAGGGACTCTTTAATGTAATTGACACTATTTGTTGCAAATCTAGCCTTGGGCTCATGACCAAGGCAAAGGCTTGCAAAGGTGTAGGCCAAAAATGAAGTTTGAAAATCACATTTCATGCTCCTGAAAGTGTAAAAAAGTGTGAAGGAATGAACCGCCACACTCCCAAGTGAATTCCCACTTTGGGAGTTGGAGTCTCAATGAATTTTGAATTTTCATAGAGCAATTTTAGGGGTCAAAACTCATTAAATTGAAGATTTTTTTATATCATTGAAAATGTTTTGGAACGTAGATGTCTAAAATGGGCTTGTATGACCCATTTGGGTATTTAAAACATAAGTTATGGCGAAAAGAAGGGTCAAGAATAAAATTATCCATTTGACTTCTGATCATTAAAAGTCGGGAATTGCCCCGATTTACTTGCTTCCAAGTGGCATGCCACATACTGTTGGAAATCTCTCGATGATGGCTATAATTTTGTTTTAAACTTGACTTCAATCGGAGGTCTACACAAAAAATTATGGGCCTCCAAAGTTTCGGGAGTCCCAATTTAAGGAATTTCGGGACTCCCAACTTGGGAGTCCCATGACAAAATGACATTTGGGTGTTAGCCCCATGGCCAAGCACAGAAAATACTATAAGGGGGAAGGTGGTGGCTTCCCCTAAATTCGGGTCGTGGTGAGTCTTGTGAATCTGTGTTTGCCCATGGCTCGTCCGTGCTTTAAAGTGTTCCAACTATGCATTAACCAACTTGTTGTTTGGTTTGTGTAGGTCTGTGTGAGTAATTAACTTGCTTGTCATTCTTCCTAATCCCTATCCCAAAGCTTTACCACACCCTTCTACCCCTGAAGTGCTGTGAATTGAGGAATGTACCCCCAACTGCTCATTTTTCCATTGTGTTCACCTTGGACTCACATTTGAGTCTATCAAGGAGCTTGGGAGTGTGTCATTATTGAACTTAATGACTTCATTTAAAAGTTTGATACATGGTGTGATATGTAACAAATGTGTAATCTTTTGAATGTTTACCCCCTTCATGGCATGGAAAGGTTGTTTTAACACCTTGAAAGGACTAATAATGGATGATTGTTATGAATTTCGGTAGTCCCATGAAATGCAAATTGAAAAATGGTGGTTGTATTAATCACCCAACTATGTTTCCATCACCTAAGGCATTATGACACCAAATGCACCAACCACTATTGCAAGTAATAGTTTTTCAATTAAAGGTGGCAATGTTGGTTTTTCAATTAGTACATAAGGGCCATTGCCTACTTTCAACCACGTTGTGGAGTCCTTTTGCACTTTGTGAAAAAATTACCAAGGGGTCCGCATAGAGAAGTTAAGGAGTTTGCAAGAGTTTCAACACAAACCTCATGAAATTTTACAAGAGGGTTATACTCAAATCAAGAGATTGATTAACACAATTCAAGGAGTCACCAAAACACAAGAAATTCAATTTTGGTATGGAATTTTGGATCACGAATTGAAAAGAAGGGTATGGGAGGTTATTATGTCACAAATGGTTCAACCAACATTGGTAGACATTTTCCTTTTGGCAAAATGAATTGAATTAACCATGTTCAAAATATGAGCAATGGCTCTTGAGTTTGTTGAGGCTAATTCAAATAGTCAACCTTATGAACCAATTGGAAGAAAAGGTTTGATGTTGATCTTATGGAAAAAATCATGCCAAAAATAATTGCCCACAATGGGGTAAGCGATAAAATCAAACTCCACCCCATTTAATTATAACATGATCATTGTGGGAAATAGGGTCACAACATATACCATTGTTATGACATGCATTACAAATTATATATGAATCAACCCCAATGCAACAATGGAAATCATGGAAATGCAATTTCCAAGGGTAGGGGAAATCAAGGATGAAAGGTAGGATGAAGTCCAACCCCAAGTCAATGCTATGGAGGTCATATAGAACAAAGAATGACAAATATAATTGCTCTTGGTTGTAATAGTGATTAGCTACCATTGTTAGTCCTCCTATTGCACTAAAATTGTCAAAGGATATTTCATCAAATTTCAATCCTCCATTGTGTCAATTTTTGTTGGAATGGGATTCATGTGTGGAGGAGTGTTGACACAACCATTATAAGTGGATGCCAACATGGATTTCACTCAATCATTAACTCAAGCCCTTGAACCATGTGTAAATGTGGTTTCCAATCCACAAAACGAAAAGGCCAATTGCCAAGTTTGATCATCATAGTCAAATATATTGGATGAAATTGTTCCCATATTTTACATGGCTCCAATCCAGCCAAATAAACTAAGGTTAAACCATTAATGTTGTCGAAGAGAACTATCGAGGAAAACACCACATGTAACAATGTCATTAACTACCATAACCAACACCTTGTCGAGGGCAATTATAATGGTTTGAAAGAATGAAAATGGAAGAAATGGATGAAAGATGGATGAAAGATACACACATAAATCAACTGTACAAATGGATGAACAGAAGGAGAACAACCAGCCAAGGATGGATAAAAGGGATGAGAGGTAGATGAAAGACAGACACTCATAAATCAACTATATGGATGAATGAACAGAAGAAAAAGACCAAACCCAAGGATTGATGAAAGAATAAAATGGATGAAAGGAAGGAAGATGGATGAAATTTAAATACTAAAAAATCAATTGTCTAGATGGAAGAATAGAAGCAGAAGGAAAAGAACCAGCCAAGGATGGATGAAAATATGGATGAAAACACTGGAAAGAATCAGCAAAAACTCGTCCCTTTCGCTTAGCAGTAGATGCGGCGGTGCTTTTGATCCTCCAAAGGATTCTTTCCTCCGCGAGCTCTCCTCGGCCACCGTCCTTAAGTCTGATCACTGGGCTAACTCCCTTGGAGTGGCGGGAGTCCCGGAAATAACCACCCTCGGCTCTCTCTCTCACCTGGGGGGCCGGTTATGAGGAAGTTAATGGTGCATTCACACTTGATGTTAAGTCAGTGGTAAATAAAAATCTAGGTGGCATCCTAGGTGGCACCCAATGTTA
>Ga0116229_10004032_pt1 | contig 24142 bp, 22 predicted proteins | sample S1TSphgellanicum_3_FD_87313 | JGI IMG/M metagenome (GOLD analysis project Ga0116229, IMG submission 87313) | Host-associated microbial communities from peat moss isolated from Minnesota, USA - S1T2_Fc - Sphagnum magellanicum MG | ecosystem: Host-associated > Plants > Peat moss > Unclassified...
TCCTTCATCCCAAATTCAAATGTCTCTTTATTTATTTATATTTTTTCCACCCCTCTTGTATGATTGCATTCTTCCTACCTTTCAAAATTTTGAATTCAATGAAGAATGGCAAGGGGGTCAATTTCTGAAAAAGCAAGGAAATTTTACAAGAGCAACTAAGTACTCTAATTGCACACTCAATGGTGGAAATTTTTCATTTCTTAACCAAATGCCTTTTTTCAAAATTTTATTTACCAAAGATTCAACTTCAAGTTGATCATAACATGATTGAGTTGAATTTTAAAAATATTTTACCCAAAGGTCAATTTCATCATGAAATAATCTTTAAAATAGTCAAATGAAATTTTGTGAAGAGATGTTGAAAACCATCATAGTTTCACAAGCTAAAATCTAAATAATTTCACTTTTCATATTACAATATCATGTACTGGTTCATGAAAAAATAAAAATTTCAATTTTATAAAAATGATTTTAAAAAAAAATTCAAAACACATTTGTTTTGTCAATGTGGAAGCTAACCCTAGACTACAATACTATGGATTTCACATGTCAATTGGGGGTAGGTGGGTGGCTACACTTCCCTCCACGCACTTGGTACATTTTTTCCTATTATTATATTTAAAGGTTAAGGTAGGTCAAGTTCTTAAGGTAAGCATAGTGAATTTTTTTTGAAAAGTCAAGTATTTTAGGGAACTTTCTAGTTAGATGATTGATTTTAATGTGTTGTAAAACTCGATGTCTTCACAATTTTCAATTTTAACATCATGTAAAGTATAGTATTTTCATAATTTTCAATTTTAATTTCTTGTAAAACTTCATTCCTATGAAATTTCTAATCTTGGGGAGTGTGTAGTGTGTACATGGAACTGGGTTCCAAATTTGTATTTACAAAAAAAATGTGAGAATTAAAACTAAATTTTAATTAAATTTTAAATAACCAAACTCAAACCCGCACTTCAAAAACTAACCAAAACTTGTTAAGTGTCAAAATTGAGATTATAGATTGTTTCCCCAAAAAAAACCGAGTGACTTAACATTGGTAAAATCGACATTACAAATGGACCAGGGCGACGAGGGGGGGACCAACGGTTGTTTGAAAAGAAAAGTTTTTTTAAAAAACCAAAAACATCAACCAAACATTGTTGAAATAACACACCTGTGCATTATGCACGGGGTTCACACTAGTAACTACATAACTAAAGAACATGTTCGAATCATATGACATGTATTCTTGATCAATTGTTGATGACAATTGCTTGGTTTCAATTTGATATTTTAGAATTGTAGTACTTGAAGGTTTAATCAATACGGAACAATTCATCCATTATTAAATTAAAGGTTACACTTAATTTTTGTTTCTTTTCAAATGCAATATTCAAGCCACTACTAAAAGGTTTAGTATGAAAAAAAATATGAAGGGAAAAGATATATAATTATCAAGTGTATCCATCACCAATTTGTTTTTCAACAATTGAGAACCCAATTGATTTCTTTTGAAAATTTAACTACAAAAAATATTTGTGAAGATGACACAAATACAATATATGAGTAAAAAAAATAAAAAAATGTATGATGAGACACAATAAATGATGTAATGTCTTTACATTTGATTAAAAATAAAATGTAATTATGAAAAATAAACACATGTGAGACTACATAAGTTTTGTTAAATTTTGTAATTAAAAAAAAATTGAAATTATTTTAATGATTAAACTACACAATTAAAAATTAATTATATAATTTGAAATGTCTTTATTTTCATAACAAATTGAATGTAAATGTGGAACTAAAGACATGTGAAATTACATATGGAATATACACACACACACACACACACACACACACAAAATTAAAAATTGAGTATATTATTAACAACTACATTGGTGTCATGGTAAAAACTAAAACTTCCAAAATTTCATTTAAATTGCTTCTAAATGCCATTTTCTTTCTCTCTTTTTTTCCAAATGCAAGAAATTGAGAATCCTTGATTCTTGCAAGATATTGGAACAAATTATGGTATCTTGTATTTGGATATACGCAAAAGATCCGGATTGGTTTTTGGTGTGCATTCTACAACCTCGTCATGGAATGAAATATGCGAAAATAAACTAAAAAAAAATTGATGGAAGATTTTGCCATTTGGAGTGCAAGAGTAAGTCCGGCCACTTTTATGTCCACTTTTATGCCCAATTGAGGGCTACTTTTTCTTTCTATACACTATTGGCCTGGGTGAACCGGAACCGGGTACCTTCACCTTCTTGCACGAGGCCTCTTAGTGGCCATATTAAACTCAAGAAATGTTAGATCGGGAATTTATTATTTTGAGCCATCTTAGATGGAACTCAAAGGGCCAAATATCGCCTTGTAAAGCACTCAAAACCTAGTGGATTATTTGGAGGGCACCTTATATCCTTTGTTGATGAAAAGATGAGGGGTCTTACACCTACTAATAGGTGTAAGAACCGTGCCCCTCCTACACCTCTTGACCTAATTATGTTGAGGGCTCATGTTGATGTGTGCCTTGCCCCTTACAATGGGTAAAGCCAATGGCCAAGGGACATTCCCAAAAGGGCCTTGGGTGAACTGGCACCCACTCTTGTAGTATGGTTTTAAAAATTCCTGAATTTTTTTTTTAAAGGTTGCTTCTAACTATGGTAAGTAGTATCTCATATTAGGACTAAATCAAGGTCTCGGAGTCCCAATTTAAAAATTTGCCGGGTTGAATTATGCCCACTTAAAAGGCCTAACTCAAGAAGGTGAAGGTACCCGTGTGGGTGCCGGTTCACCCTAGGCCCATCAAATTGAAAATGCGCCTCACCCTAAGGCTTTATCTAGGCCCGTCAAATTGAAAATGCCCCCACCCTAGGACTAGTGGGGTCTTTCTTTCTTGTGTCAATTGAATAATTTTAAGGGTTTTCTTTTGTGTAGTTTAGAAGTTGGTCCATCTCACATATTGTGAAGGAGCCATGGAAACCGACGTAGCATGTGATTGTTGAATTATGTTATGATTTGTATTTAATGCAATTGTGTTAATAGTCATTTTTTGGTTGTCTATCTCAATATTTGCATTGGGAATTACATTCAAAAATCAAATTTCTTGTAGCACTTATGAAAGCAAAAAAAGCAATTTGATCCTAATTTTGGCACCCAATGCAAATGAATTAAGCAATTTAATGGTCACTTAATCACTTTGACTTGTTTTGGATCCCTAATGAACAATTTCATCCTTTTTGTTTGAAATACTTTACGAATAATTTTAATATGTGTTATTCACTAGAATTTTTTTAAAAATCAAGCAGACTTGGAATTGTATGTCTCTTTTGTTGTGTAGTATTTATTTGTTTAAGGCCTACTTAAGAAAAAGACATTTGGGGTACACTTGTCAATTAGGAGAGGAAAAAAATTCTAAGGTTTATTCCATTATTCAAATAGTCAGTTTTCCCAAAATCTTGCAACAAATATTAAACTTTTCCATAAAGTTCTCCCCCAGTCCCACATTGAGTCCCATCCCTTGTTTTTGGTCATTTGTAAAGTCACCAAATCTACCTATGAAGGAAGATAGTTTGTTTTGTTTTGTAGTTATGAGATCCATTGAACTGGGTTGCTTTAGACCGTGTTCTTTGTGTCTTTGGAAAGCTCTCGATGAGGAGGGGTGCATGGGCTTGGTTCCATGACATTTGGACCTGTGGTGCAAAAGTTCTTGAAGATTGAATGATTTCTTCACTGAAAATTAAATTAAATTAAATTGTAGCTGAAAGTTCTGGAGGAAATGGAATGTGCCTTTGGTGTTGTTGGAAAGATCTTGATGAGCAGGATTTAATGGAATGTATTTGCTAAGATTTGGATTCAGAATGTGAGAGAGATTGATTTTAAAATGATTTTTGTTGCTGAAAATTCAAATAAAATTTGAAAAACTAGGTTTCGGAAGGAAAAATCAGTTGAAGATGCGGTAACGCTTGGGCCAACGACACATGCCACACTAGTTTAAAATGAGTTCTAAAAACAAGACTCACAAATATGGGTGATGGCTTAATTCCTCATCAAGGAATGATAATGAGATTTTTTGGCCATGCACATGCAACAATAGATCATGCTTGGAATTATAGTTGTGATGGCTAGTGTAGCAAGAATGTTATGTTTGATGATACAATTTTTATTACATTTTATATTTATGAGGGGTCCAAGTATGGTCAGGATACCCCATTTGAAACATAAGGACTCATTCCTAGGATCTCGAAAATCACCTTTTTTTTCATAAAACTTATGACCTGTTTTAGATTTTTCTCTTTTTTTCATGTCAAGTGAAATAAATTTGTTTCAAATTTTATATGGGCATTTAAAGTATTTATTATTTTCACTTATGAATGTAAGAATGATAAAAGTTATCCAATGCAAGCCATGTTCTATCAGTGACCCAAAATTTTCAAAAATTTCATTTTTAAAATTTTGTATATTTCAATAAGGCACTTGGTTCTTGTTAGACTTGCACACTTTATATACATTAGTAGTTAAGGTGTTTGTGATAAAAATCTTGAGGCAAAATAATTTATTTAGATGTTCCTTACGGGTCTTTAATTTTTTTTTTCCTCATGAGACAAAGTCTTGAAAAGTTTTCAAGGACTTGTTAGGAATATTTAAACTTGTTCAAATTTGAAGTTCTATGCATAAAATAGTACCTTAATAATGTATATATTTATATATTAAAAAAAATTTCAATATGAATATGCTATTAAGTTTCAACAACATGTTCAAACGAGGGGGTCCATTGGATATTAAATGAGATAGTCCTTCTGGGTACACTAACCATACTTGGACCCTAAGGCCATAAGTCATAAGATTCGATGGCCTACTATTAAAGAACAAGTTATCACTAGTATGCATCTTTTAGAATTCTAGGGTTATATTCATACTCATTGATGGGACTTTGATCAATATTTGCAAACCCTAGAACAATGACACTCATATATCGTGATTCAACATGTTCAAAAAAAAGATGTATTGCATGAATGATGTTTTAGTCTTTCAACACCATGGATTGTTCATTTACTTGGACATTGGGTATCATGACTCTTTCCATGATGTGAACATCTTGTGCACCTTAGATTTATACAACAATTGACATTCATGTTTTTATAATGTGGACAAGTATTTCAAATATTTATTGGGAGACCCAAATCATATGTGTGAATGTATGTTTATGATGTGATGATTTAAGAGGTGTGAACTTGCCCTTGGGCAAACATGATATGAATGTATTATGACATATAATAAAATGTATGCAAGATATAAAGTATGGGTGGGGTGGGGAATTGAGGGGTTGAAATAATAATGGAAAAGACTTGTGAAATGTTTTGATTCAACAAAATCTAAACATATAGTCACTTGTTCATAGTTGTAGTTATTTTGATTAATTTGTTACATAGATACCCCATGGATTTCACATACAAAATCATTGGGTTCCACATAAATGACCCAACTTACTACAATTGAGATGGTTCCATTTCTAGTTACAAGTTTAATAATTCCTTTACCTTTGCTTTAAATTTTGCATCTACCAAAATTTCAAGGTCTTCAACTACTTTTGAATTGCATGTCCATTTGTTGTTTTTAATTGTGCCAACCTTGTTCACATTACAACACCACATGATCACTTCTTTTTTCATTAGATATATGTCCTAATTTTCAACTTTTTCAAGGCATCCCAAAATCGATCCTTTCAAATGTTTTCTTGAATTGGATTATTGGGATAAGTAGTTTTATATTTTTCCACACAAAAGAAGGAATCATCTAGGTCATATGTTTATTGTTTTTGGAATACAAGTCAAAGTGATGGTTGTAAATTGTGGTCATGATGTTCAAATGGATGGTTTCCATAATCATCCATAATGCATTCTCCTTTTGTGGCACCTTTGCCTTCAATTGACTAATTACGACTTCACATTTTGCATCCAATTCAATTAAGTTCCTTTGCACCATCCATTTTAGCTTTTCATGATCACATGCCATGTTTACTTGGTCAAGACCATAAAATCTTCTTTTAATTAAATGCAAACAAATTACCTTGTCTCCCACATAAATAATAATTACAAAGTTCAAATCACAAAATTGCCAAAAACATTTGATAGCATTTGGGATTAAATGATATATACCCAAACAATATGCAATCAAGCTAGAATTTGGGCTAAGGCCAAAACCCAATCACTTCAAGAACCTTTGGAAGTTCAAATGAGATCAATACAAACCATTATATAACATTTACGATTTCAAATCCAAACTAACACACACCCTTATAAAGGTTCCAATTGTTTTTTAGTTTCAAATGGTGGCTTTTGGAAATTTAAATGATGTTAATATAAACCATTACATGCTTCTAGGTTTAGGGCAAAACATTACTTACAAATCCATTTACAAAGCCTTTATGACTTGTATCTAAGTTTGTTACACAAATGACGCCTTTAAAATTCATTTCAAATGCATTATAAAACTTTTTTCATGACCTTTTCTACAAATCTTTAGTGCAAATGAGACCATTCTAATTCAATTTAAAGCCATGTATGATTCATTCTAACTTCTTTCCAACTTGTGTTATACATTGTTAGGGGGTTTGAAGTAATTAAGGGGTTTCATTGAATATGTGCAACTCAAAATGTTATCAAGGTGTTATAATTTTTCAGGTTACCTATATTATTTTAATGATATTAACTAAATTGCCCACATTTTGTTTTTCTACCCGAAAAAAAAAGAAGAAATCCTCCTAGGTATTGGGCTCTTGAAGGTACTAGTGAGGGTTTAGGGTTTAGGGTTCACCTTTCATGATTGATCCAAAATGAAGTTGTGTAGGGTAAAAAGCTCGAGGCAAATTTTCATTTAATTTTTATTTTTCCCCCATGATACCTAGCGGGTACCACCCAAAAGAAAAAAGAAAGAAAAAAGAGGGCAGGTATTTTGAAAAAAGAAGCATAACTTTCTTTTTTTTTGGTTTTAGAGCACCTGCCCTTTGTAGACCTGCAGATGAAATTGCATCCTTTGTTTGACCGTATCAAAAATTATTTTTTAGGTTATGGAATTCATCTTGGATCACATTAAAATCTTTATTTGACGATTTTGGGATATTACACTTACCATTCAAAAAAAAAATCTAACTACCCATTAGGAAACCCTTAAGATTTTAAAAAAAAATTTGAGCACCACATTGCTCACACTACTACTAGTGAAGATCAACTATTTAAATTTGTTTTTAAATAATGTTTTCATATGGTTTTCAATAATTCATCATTATTTATTTCAATATAAAATTTAATTTAAATCAATAATACATTTCATGAACATGAAGAGACACATGTTAATTTATTTTTTAATATCCATATTGGTGGATAGGGGAAAAGAGTGAGATAATTATAAAAATGGAGGTAGTTATTAGGAAAGGTGGGAAATAATTATTAAAAATGTTAATAAAAAGATGGGAGTAGTTATTAAAAAAATAAAATTGAAGTAGCTAAGCTTGAAAATGAGATAATTATTTTTGAAATTGTCTTTGGAATGGTTCATGGATGACAATATAAAGGATTCCAAAAACAAATCCCCCCCAATATAGCCTACCAGTTCTGATTACTTGTCATAATTAATTAAAATCATAATTAATTGAAAATAAGTAAAAAAAAAAAAGAGAAAAAAAAAGCTTCAACTTGGGTTGAGTTTCAAATTGTCTTGTGTTTTAAGGGGGAAAAAAAAAAGAAAATTGTAAAAGAAAATTGAAGTCTGATTTGCTTAGACTGGTGGGTTTAGGGTTTAGGGTTTAAGAGACAAATTGCTTCCTACAGGGAGGTTTTCAATCCTAACATAATGTGGAAAAAACTCATGTTAGTGAGCTCTCAGAAAAACAGCCATGAGAACTTACAAAAGGAAATTCAGAATTGGGTTGGCTATGGTTTAGGGTTTTTATACAATAAGGTGCTTCCAGTATAGGCAATACTGCAACATAAAGATTAACATTCTTTCAAAAGAAGCCACAACTTTTTTTTTTCTTTGTGTTGTTGGGTTGAAAACTAGCAAATTTTTCAGTATTCTCCATGGAGCATCTGATTATAGACACACCCCATTACAGTAATGTCCAGGCTCTCTGATGACATGGGTTGTGTGATAAGTGCCTTTGTTTGTAGGATCTAAAGAACATATAACAAGAAGAAGGGCCATCTCTAATCAGCTGCAAAAGTCCAAGACTTGAGATCATCAGCAAAAAAAACAAAGCTCATCACCCAAGATCTGATCTTTTGCAAAGCAGAATGGATGATTGATTGATTGATTGATTGATTATTACATGAGTGCATATTTGCATCTCCTTGGATTGTTGGAGCTCCACCTGAAGTGGTTGCAACAGGCTGCATGACTTGATGTATGCACTTGGTAGATTGAAACAACTGCATCGTTTTCGCTTTGGAGAATTGCCTAAGCATCTGGCAGCTACACACAGTCAATTGGACAGCTAAGTGGTGCAGCCTCCATGAAATGGATCTCCCAAGCTGCACAAACATCACCACCCTCCGTGCAGAGATTGGGAATCTTGTGCCTTTGCAGAAGGTGGATCTCTCATGCTGTGCAAAAAATTTCCGCTACATCTGCCAATAGAAAATTGGATCACTTGGAAGCTTGACCCATCTCAATCTTGGGCATTCTGGTATCAGAACAGTGCCTCAGGAGGTTGGGAAACTCGTTGCCTAAGATATTGGAAGAAGAGCTGTCCCTCTCTGGCCGTGAGCAGCTGCAGAAACTGCCAAAGGAAATTGGGAACACCAAAGGCTTACCTATCTCCTAATCAAAACCCTATTCAAAGAGGAAACTCTGGAAACAGCTGGGGTCACAGCATAGAAATTTGAATAAGCTTGGAGCCTTTTGACAATTGTGGTTTTTTTTCCCCAATAGAAAGTACCTAGTTTCAGCCACGGGTATACTTTACTATGAATGGGGCCCCACTACTTACATCATCATCAGCAGCAATTGCAAAGCAAAAGATCTCATAAGAGCAAAGCTAAAATGGGTGTTTTCATTTTCAGAAGTATATACACTTGTGCTGCCCGTGTAGGGCTGAGAAAGAAAACAGAGAGAGAGAGAGAGAGAGATTCCTGTGGAGATCAGGATCTGAGGAATAGTTGAGGGAATGATTCCTGTGGAGATCAGGACCTGAGGAACAGTTGAGGCTTTTTTTAAGCTTTCAGGGAAGGAGGGAGTTTTCAGACGAAGGGATGAAGGAACCTTTGTTGGAATGTTCTTCTTCTTCTTCCTGGCGCTGAGGCTCCAGTGGATTGTTTTGTGGCGGACAACTTGGTCTCAGAAGTCAATTTAGATGGAGGAGGACCTGGAGTCTGTAGGGGGGGTGGGGAGGGTGGGGGTTGATCAGTGTTTTTCAACTGCTGGCAACAAACAACAGATGGAGGAGCATGTTGTGGGTGTCACTTCTTGCAATTGCTGTAGCACCCCTCCGCCTGCAACTAGTTTGAAAGCTTTCTGTTAAGCTCTCTCTAGGGGGGGAGGGGGCAGGGCGTGCGTGCGTGCGTGCGTGCGTGTGTGTTCAAGGGAACCTATTCTGTTTTGGAGGAAAGTGATACAACAGGTGCCACCAGCAGGCCATGCGTTTTGTTTGTGTCAGAAGAAGCTCATTTCACTCCAAGCTTCTTTACTGCTGATCTACAGGTATAAAAAGGAGATTCTCGACTGATCTGAGTTGGTCCTTGAAGAAACTGCGTTTCTCTGTCATCATTCTATCTTGTGTCTTGTAGTAGTATCGTCTTGCGGTCATGGGTTGTGCAGGAATTTTGGAATTTCCTTCTGTGAAGCAAAGAAGCAAGCATGGGTGACATGCCTGCCCAGGTTTTGTTTCTGGTCCAAAGGAAACCGCACCGTGTAGGAAGGAAGATATAAAGGATCAGCATCATCATCATCATATAATCCATTTTTTCCCAATGTTGAGGATACGGAGTTCGGGTTTCAGAATCAATCAGCAGAACTTCATGGCTGGCTTCTTCGAGAAAGTTTGAGAGAGAGAGAGAGAGAGAGAGAGAGAGAGAGAGAGAGCGAAGCTCGATAATTCGTGATTAAACCCAATTGCTGTGCTTGTATCATCGTCTGGAAGCTTGGTACCCATCTGGACACAAGAGGAAGAATTGAATCGTGTAAGAACATGAAACACAGCCTCGCTCGCTCGCTCGATGATCGCAATCCTCCCTTCGAGAGAGACTGACTCTCTGAGAATCGGTTTCTTGCACCCATTTCACAAAACTCCCTATTCTTGGAGTGTTTCCAGAAAGCTTTGGGGCAATGAGATTTTTCTTATCTGTTTGTGGAACCTGACGGCGGGAAGGAAGAAGAAGAAGAAGACGACGCGAAGAAGAATTACGCTCTCTTCTGATCCAGGAGGATGACGTACTTGTAACCTACGAAGAGCTTGCTCTTGTGCTATTTCTTCTCACCCATGTTGCGAATTTCTTTGATTTCATGGAGAATACCATAGTTTTGTTTCCGGGTGAGGATTTTTTGATTGACAGAAGAGAAAAATTCCATCTCGAGTTGGCGCAGGAGGAGGAGGAGGAGGAGGAGGAGGGAATTGGGTCGTGGTGGTGGTGGGTTGCAATGTCGTCGCTGCGCCGAAGTGGATCTTTCGAGGTCCTACGGGCATTAGACAGGGCCAGAACGCAGTGGTACCACTTCACAACCATCATCATCGCAGGGATGGGCTTCTTCACAGGTACTACAACAAGAACATCATAGCTTGTGTCCTGAGCTGGAGCTTTGTCCTGAGCTTGATGGGGTTTTTTTCACAGATGATGCGAGCTCCTGTTGTTTAGCATCTCTCCACTTGTGTGACAGATGCCTACGACCTCTTCTGCATCTCCACTGTGACGCGCCTCCTGGGTCGTCTCTACTACTACAATCCCGCCACCGGGCAACCCGGGCAGCTACCCCCCAACGTCTCGGCTGCCGTCAACGGCGTCGCCCTCTGCGGGACCTTGTGTGGACAGCTCTTCTTCGGATGGTTGGGTGATCGCCTTGGACGCAAGAAAGCATATGGGAGTACTCTTGTGCTCATGATCCTTACTTCCATCGCCTCTGGGATGAGCTTCGGAAAATCTGCCAAGGCCGTGATGTCCACACTGTGCGAATTCTTCTTCTTCTTCCCCAACACACCAGAGCTCAGCTCCTCCTTTTATGTTATGCTTGCCATCTTGCTGCAGTGTTGCAGCTCCTTGTGTTGTTGAATCTCTTTGATGCATGTTGTTCCTAAATACTAAGTGTCTCCTTCCATTACGTTGTTTTTGTGATCACAGTTACACAGAGCGTGTGCTGTGATCACTGTAGCCTAGTGGAAAATCGATGACAGAGGGCCTTGCTTCTTGCTGGAGGGACATGTGCTTTTCATTTGGAGAGTTACAACTGCATTGAAAATATGTAGTCAATCAATGTTAGGAATTCTGAGAATACATTTCTATGAAAGAAAAAAAAAACACAGATGTCTCTTTGTGGTGAGTTACAATTTGACTCACAGCTCTCACACTTCCTGCATTTGATCAATGTTTGACTGGTAAAGCTATGAGGTGACTGTGAACATAGAAAGCTGGAAAAATAATAATGGAAAGCTGCATTTGGTCAATACTTGACTGGTAGAGCTGTGAGGTGACTGAGCATAGCTAGCTGGAAAAAAATAATGGAAAGGTACTGTGATCATAAAACTTGTGATCACAGCAGCCTAATGGAAAGATGTCATAACTTTTGTGTGGTGTTTTTCTTCTCTCAGGTGCTTCTTTCGATTTTGGCTCGGGTTTGGGATAGGGGGTGACTACCCGTTGTCAGCAACCATCATGTCAGAATATGCCAACAAGTCAACACGTGGTGCGTTCATTGCGGCAGTGTTTGGGATGCAGGGTATAGGGATCTTGGGAGGTGCAACAGTTTCCATAGTGGTGGCTGCAATCTTTCAGCACCAATATCCAGAGCCTGCGTTTGTGGATGACCCCATAGGTTCTACACCACCTCAAGCTGATTATGTGTGGCGCATTATCTTTTTGTTTGGGGCTCTGCCGGCTGCCCTCACCTTCTACTATCGGATGAAAATGCCAGAGACTGCCCGGTACACAGCACTTGTGGAGCACAACAATAAGCGTGCAGCCTTTGACATGGGTCGTGTTCTGCAGATCGATTTCAGCGGCATCACCTACACCAACACGCCCTCTCAAAGAGGTCAGTTATAGTTCACAACCAATGAGTGCATCATCCCACACAAAACTTGCACACAAAACCTGAAGCTCACAATTCCCGGAATTTCTAGATTCTCCAACTCTAAATTGTTTTACTGAGCTGATCAATGAGCTGATTAATATTGCCATGATTTGCTGTGAGATTTTGAGTGTGTATACAATCTTTTGTAGAGAGCACCTATTTCTACCATCCCATCTTATGACCCAGTATGGCAATTCGGTTTGAAGGTTTATGAATCAGTGAAGCAACAAGAGCTTCTCTTGCTCCATGAAAAACACTTCTAGACTTCGATGAAAAAATGAAGAGTCTGTGTATGTACCATAACTTTGGATTCTCGGAGTGCCATTTCTGCATTTGAGACAATGACTGATTTGCTGTTGTGTGATGATCTTCATAATTGTCTTCAAATTTTCAAATATACATTCTGGGTGTCAGTTCAATCAATTTTCTACATCTTGTGGATTCTTGAAATCCTTTGTTTCAAGTGCTTCCTGGTTGAATTCTCCTTATGACGATGACCAGGACTATTATGAGCTTGATGGTACACTGGGTGCACCTGAGTTTTTCTGTTAAAAGGTCAACTAGTGTGGATTCAACCCTTGGTGTTGCCCAAGTACTCCTTAGTTGTGGATTCGACTCTTGGTATTGCCTGAGTCCTCTTCTTCTTGAGTGCACAATTTTGCATGATTTGTGCATACCCTTGTCACTCAAGACGATTTTTTCTTCTCATATCTGAACAAAAAAGGGTTCAAGTGAGAAGTTTGGACTCTTCAACACTTTGGACTTTATTAGATGCGACTTGCCTTTGGGAAGTTCATTTGAATTCTCAAAATTTCTTCTAATTGCAGTTTTTGATTAGGGAGAGCTTCTTGCCAAATACAATGCGTTCTGGGTAGCTGTGAAGATCAAAGCTTGTCTGAAGCAAGATAGCGAAATGTGACCTTAGGGATCAACTTTTAGTTTCTCCCTCTTCTGTATTTGTCTAGAGAATTTCAGCATTTGATCGTCCATGTGTTAGGTACAAAGCTTGCTTGCAATCAGAATGCAGACTTGTGACCCTGATTTTCTTGTTGCATTGAAGTATGGCTGATTTTTAGATTTACATTCTTGTGACACTGATTTGATTGTTGTAGGCCGTGAGTATGGGCTGTTCTCAAGGGAGTTTGCAAAGAGGCATGGGCTCCAGCTCCTGGGCACCACTAGCACCTGGTTTTTCCTTGATATCGCCTTCTACAGCCAGAACCTGTTCCAGAAAGACATCTTCACAGCAGTGGGTTGGCTCCCACCACCCAAGACAATGAGTGCTCTGGAAGAGATTTTAAAAGTTTCTAGGGCTCAAGCCCTAATCGCTCTCTGCTCCACAGTCCCAGGGTATTATTTTACGGTTGTCTTTGTTGATGTGATTGGCAGATGGATCATCCAATTGGGAGGCTTCTTCATGATGACCCTTTTCATGTTCATTCTCACTTTTGACTATTATCACCTCAGAGGTCAGCCCTGTCCCAACAACAGCTCCAGCCTTTGTGGTGGCAACCATGTGGCTTTTCTAGTGCTGTATGCCTTCACTTTCTTCTTTTCCAATTTTGGACCCAATGCCACCACTTTCATCATCCCTGCCGAGCTCTTCCCTGCCAGGCTAAGGACTACTTGTCATGGGATTTCAGCTGCATCAGGGAAGGCAGGTGCCATTGTTGGTGCTTTTGGGTTCCTGTATGCAGCTCAGGGGGCACATACTGGGGAACCTGACCCAGGGTATCCCAGAGGAATTGGGATCAAAGACTCCTTTCTCATCCTCTCTTGTATTAATGCTGCTGGCTTTGTCATGACATTCTTTGTGCCAGAGACCATGGGGAGGTCTCTGGAGGAGCTTTCTGGGGAGAATGAGGAGGAAGAATCCATGTTCCCTGCAGTTGCTGCCAATCAACAACCGAGGCTGCTGCATAACATACAACACGTGAGGCCTGGTGAACAAATTTGTAACCTTACCAGACAAGGTGACCAGCATGCTATTGTATACTGTTGAAAGAAACTAACCCCTACAATCACCAACCCACTTTTGTCAGAGCCACAGTGTGAGATATAATTGTTCTTTAGCATGTACATATATGCAAATAACTGATGAGAGATTGTTTTATGGCATGTACATATGCAGAACTCACTCTTTTAAGCCATCATCATGTGCAATGTTTAATCTATTGGTACTTTCCATTATTCTTTTTTCTGTCTGTCTTCTTCACAGCTTTGCTTGGGCACAGGAACTGATCTTCCCCAGATTTTCAGCAAAGCCAAAAAAGTTTTGTATGCATGAGAAGGTTCACTTAATGACCTGTTTGGTTTCAATAAATTTCCACTCAAATGTGTGTTGTTAACTTTAGATATTGTTGATGGGTCACTTTCACCCAATGTACACGTTGTTCATATAATGGGGCTCCATATCACAGACTTGCTTAATGGCTGTCTTACCCTTTTCATCATCCATGACGTGACATTTTTTTGTCATACTGTATCAGAGGTCAGCTACATATGGCCATATTTCACTCAAAGAATGTAATGATGAATTCACTTTATACATTGAGGATTCATGTTTCATAGTACTATGGTTGTGTTTGAAAATGTCATGATGATCCCATGGTGAGATGTGAAGACTTGTACTTGAAAGACGGCAACCAAGTCATGTGAAGCCACTGCCTTTCCCAAGACCTACCACAGTTGATGTCGTTGATGTGGTGAGATATGGTGATGTTGTTGGGAGGAATTGTGGTGATGATGAAATTATTGTTTTTTTATTGATGTGGTGAGATATGGTGATGTTGTTGTAGGAGGAATGGCGGAGATGATGATATTATTGTTGTTGTTGATGTGGTGAGATATGATGATGTTGTAGGAGGCATTGTGGTGATGATTTTGGAGGGATTGTGGTGATTGGTGTTGTGGTTAAACTAGGAGGCATTATTGTTGGAGGGCATTATTGTGGTGATGATTTTGGAGGGAATGAGGTCATAGGTGTTGTGGTTGTAGGAGGGTGAAATTGTGGTGATGGTGTTGTTGTTGTGTGAGGAGGCATTGTGATGGTGGTGGTGGTGTTGTTGTTGCTGGAGGCATTGTGTGATATGAAGTTGTTGGAGGCACTATTATGTAGCTGATGATGTTGGAGGCATTTTCTGTTGTGATGTAGTTGTTGTTTGAGGAATTATTTTGTAGTTCACTTTTGAAACCAAAGATAATTTTGTAGCCACAGCTGCAAGAATTGTTTGTTTGTGCAGGAACTCATGTGCACTGCACCAGTTAGTAACTCCATCATCTTTGACAGCAAGCTTGTCATGTGTGTGCATGGGCCGGTAGCAAACAGTGGTAGCAGCTTCATGCTCATGTGAAAGATGTCTTGGATTGATTGCAACTGCTGTTTCCATAAAGTTGATAGCAAGGAATATAATTGTTCACGAGGTTGATGATAAGACTAAGATTCTCGTAACTTGAGAATTTCGGATTCCTTCGACTAAACATTCTGATATCGTACATGAAGTTTCTGAGCTTCGCTGTTGTTGTTCAAAGCATCATCAGCCACCGGCCGGTTGCGTCTTATGGATATTATTATACGAAATCTGAGGAACACTTTCCGACGTCGTGAATTGCGGTTGTTTGTCCTGTTTCTCCTCCCTCCACAAAAATTGTATTTTCCATTTCGCCTTGCGTTGTTCCAACTTCCTCGTAGCAAAATTTTGAGTCAGATGACATACGGTTTTCCATTTCACCCTTTGCATGTCACGTAAATTCTGTTTGCATATTGTTTATTGAACAAGTGATAGAACTGCTGCCTCACCTTGATCGTCGTCGTGAAGAAGAAGAAGAAGAAGAAGAAGGGAGCCAGCCAAGTAGCAATGCAACAAGGAACAATAATGTGAGGAGAGTCTAGGGCGGCGTAACCAGATGCACCAGCAACAAACGGTTATGGAACTGGCAAATTTTGTCTCGATTCTTACTTTTAGAAATTTCAGGCAAAGAAATGTAGGTGTAACTCCTGGCACACTTTGCAGAAGCGAGGTTTCTTCTCTATTTTCCCCTCTGCAGCCAGAGCTTCTTCGTATGCTTCTGAGACAACAGCTTCCCACCAAAATTGCAAGCTTTTCTGGAGGAATTATAGATCAAATAGTAATTATTTCTTTCTGTGATGACTTGAGAGGGTTACAAGAGCCATATGGATCGATCACATGAGACTTAGGCATCATCATGTGTTGGAGCAGGTGGGAATTGATCTTCGTCTTCCTGATGGATTCTAGTTAAGTCCGTGGAATCAGGATGATTGATTCAAGGGCAAAGTCAAAATCCCTGCAGCATTTTGTAGGGGAGGAGGAGTTCTTGACAATTTGCACTCAGACTTGGGTTACAGTAAATGTCTTTTGAGATGCGAAAGCAAAGAGAGGGCCCAAGAAGGCAAGCTTGCCATGGATTTGTTAGCCAAAAACCACCTGCTGAATAGTTTGCTGGAAATTACACTTTAAACAATTTTCTAGCATTTCTTTCACTGCTGGATTTCCCAGTTGGAGAGTCTTTGATACTAGGTACTGTAGGCATTCCAACACAGATTCATGTGTCTATGCATAGGGTCTTTTCCAAGATTTTTTTCGTATGTACTCATGCAGGCATACTCCTGGATTAGAGGATGGTTTTCAGTTTGGTAGGTTTGTTGCTTTTTCAGCTAGTACTGTTGTCCTGAGAGTTCCTTGATATGAATAGCAACCAAGCAGCTGACGTTAGGATGACATTGTTTGCCTGTCAGCTCTCTCCCTTTGGAATCAAAGAATTGTACTAATCGTTTATGTTGGCTCTGCCCTTCAGGTTAGAGACATTGTGATGCAACCAGAAGTGGGTCAAAGTTTGGTATCTCTACATTCTAAGGTCATGTGGAGTCCACTATAGAAACATTTATGGCATAACAGAAGGATTCACTTGGGCCTCACTATGCTCAACTATCACGTGTTTCCAATTTAGTATGTTGAATAATTTTTGTCCTTATGGATGTCATTTAAAGGGCAGAGCACCATTATTTGACCAGCTGCTTGCTTACTTTGCTGGCCACCTGAATTCACAGCTTCCTGATGATGAATATGAACTTATTTCTTCTCATCTTGATCTTTACTCCTTGCAGGACTGGCCTTGACAGATATCTGTGATAAACATGAGGTGAAGACAATTTGTTTGTAATGAGCTTGTGGAGAGAATGACCCATGCAGCAGATGCTTGCAAGTTCATGCGTAGCTTTGACTTGGAGGAGATTGACTCAGGAAAGAAGGTAGGAACACAATCAACAATAAAGAGAGAAGGGAGGTTATAGAAGGGGATGGGGTGATTGTATTATCTGTTTCACCAAAAGCGAGTGATCAGTCTGTGTGTGTGTGTGTGTGTGTGTGTGTGTGTGTGTGTGAAGTGTTTCCACAGTTTGGGAGTGTCAAAAAAATGCAGTCAAACAACTTCTAAGAGACTCAAGGCTTTCTTCCGTATGGACTGAAAAGTCTGCCAATGTCGTTTGATGACGACTCTGGAATTTTTAGTAGCAATAGGCCTCTACCTGGAGAATTGGCAATGTTTGCAGATGAGGACTTCAATCCTGAAGTGTATGTCATCAACAGGCTTATTGCCAAAGACAAGATGGTAATTGCCCTCTGTTTGTGGATTTCAAACCCAAGTCCCTAATTTGCATTGAAAAGAGTCCAGCTCTTCCTTAATTGAAATCATTTTGTTTCAATTGGGCTTTGGGTTTCTGCATTACAACAAAACCTCTCTCTAGTCTGGACATTTGTCTTCCCCAACTGATGCTTCAGGTCTTTGTGCTGGATAGACTGGCAGAAAGTTTTCTATATGTCCTTTCTCAAGGGGAAAGCTACTGGCGGAACGGGATGATGCAGCTCCCTTGAAACATGTGAGTGTTCAATGTTACTATGTCTCATGTGATAGGAACTTATGAGTTTCTCTTCCTTGCTGTTATGTAACTGTCCCCTTCAACTCTCTGAGTTTTGGGGAAGATGATTGCTGTTGTGGTTTGTGCACTCAAGATAGAGTTGTGATGGACAGGAACTTCGGTTGTTGTCAATGGAGCTGAGAAACCTAAGGAAGAAGACTGGGAAACAAATGCAGAAGAGTGTTATTTCCAACTACAATATCTTCATCCGGTATCCATGCTTCATCAAATTGCTTCCCACAATTCTACCTCTGTTGGACCCTGCAGCAATAACCTGAGCCTGTGCTTGGGCAGGCTGTTGGGTCAAGGATACAAATGTTCGGCATCCTCACTCTGTCATTGCATTTGCAGGGTATCTCAAGAGATTTCCAATTTGGAGGACGAGGTACTGACATTGCGATCTTTGCTGCGCACTCGAGCAGCTGTCGAACGCAACCTGGTAGTGCGTGGGTGGAGATGGAACATTGCAGGGACCAAAGTGTCAGACACAAATGTGCTCTGCTATGGAGGAGATGATCCAGATCCTTCAGAGCATGAGAGACGTGCACATTCTCTTCCAGATGTTCTTGATGTTCTACTGGCTGAGAGGAAGGTTGATCAGGCGATTGCAGCTTTAGATGAGGGGGAGAAGCTGGTACATGAAGGATATTCTTGCACTCATAATGAAGGGGACATGACCCCTGTGACACCAGTGACAGCAGCATTCTTGCAGGTTGCTCTGTCTGAGAAAAGAGCCAGGCTAGTGGAGTATCTGATACACGTAAGTCAGGAGCCATTTGTGCGTGGAATGGAGCTTCGTTCAGCAATAACTGGACTAGTTCAGCTAGGCGAAGGAATGCATGCCCACACACTGTTGTTGCATTCTCACAATGGAAGCCTTCAACACAACATCCAGGGGCTTGTTCCTATTGGAACATCGTATGGAGGTGCCTTCACTGCTGCTCTATCACAGATGGTCTTTTCTGCAATTGCTCAGGCAACCTCTCACCTCCTCATGTTTCTGATCTTGAGGAAAGCACAACATGGAGATAAAAACACCACTCAGTTCTCTGAAGAGTCATCCAGCTTTAATCAATACTGCTAAGTTGCACATCAGTCACATTGAGAGCTAGAAGAGTCTTGTTGCCACCATTTGCAGGCTGCTAGAGACTCATCTACATTGTTTGGAGAGGTGCCTGCATGTGCATCAGAGCTGGTCGTTTGGGCTCGAGATTTGACCGAAATGTGCTCATCCCTCATAAAGCAACATGTACTGTCTTCAGCGGCAGCAGCAGGAGGATTGCAAGCAGCGGCTGAATGTGTGCAAATTGCTTTGGGGCACTGTAAATTATTGGAGACACAAGGCCTGGCATTGTGCTCACTACTTAACAAGAGCATGCAGCCGAGTGTGCTACAGGTTATGGAGGCAGATCTAAAGAGGATTGAGGAAAGTGTGGCTGCAATGGCTGTGGTTGATGACTGGGTCCTTTCTTCATATCCTCAGAGTGATCCTCGATTTATGGCCTCTGCTAGACCTAGACCCAGTGGGAGTGTACCCAACCTGAGACTCTCAAGCAGTGCCCACCACTTTAACTCCATGGTCCAGGTTTGTCTTTTACATACTCTGTCTCCTTTTTCCTTCTTTTGTCACTCCATGTCTCCACCATTTTCTTTGTTGTTACTGACAGAAGTCTATCAGTGAGTTGTGCATTGGGTGCAGGACTTTCTAGAAGGTGTTTCACCACTCAAGAGTATGCATTTGGGTGGAGTTTCTTTGGAGGGGATATCTAAGCTCTTTAAACAGTACATTGACATTCTCATAATGGCCATACCTGACCCCAGAGGGGATCCAGAGGTACACACATTGGACAAAGGAACTGGATCACCATGTGAAAACTATTGAGTACATCACAATATTGCTTCTGATTGGGTTGAATGTCAAGTTTCTATTGAGTCTGGAACTCCGATGTCCAATCCAGAAGTAATAATTTTCATTTTTCTTGCAAACTGCTAAGTTGGGTTGATGTGAAGGTGGTAGAATTTTAAGTTCATATGGGACTGAAAATCAATGTTTTGGTTAGCATGTACATTGTGCAGTTACAGAGGGTCAGCAACTTGCACTTCTGGCTAATGCATCAGCGCTCGGAGATGAGCTCTTGCCACAATTGGCTTCTAAGCTGACACAAGGTGCTGGAACAACACTGCTCACAATTAGGGATAAAGGTCCTCTCTACCATTTAGGGGCAGACCAGTCCAACTTACTGGATCAAGTGTGGCTAAGCAACCTACAGAGGGGAATTGGGAGACTAAGAGATCACCTCTCTAGACATCATGTGATGCACATACTATATGATGGTGACAAACATGAAGCGCAGCTCAGCACAAACACATACCTAGTGCTTGATTTAGATGGAGCTAGCAGCTCCTTGTCAAGCAAAGATCCAATGCCATCAGTTGTCTTTCAGGTTGTTTCAGTTCCCTCTGCTTTCACAATGGACCTTGGCAGTTTCCCTTGCTGGTTCATCACTCCAAGTAGTCCAATGGTCCATATTGTCACCCAGGGAACTAAAAAGAATATTGTTGGGTTGCAGTTGCTGTTCACAAAACTTGCTGCCCTAGCCAAGATAGCAGCAGATGTGATCATTGGCAGGGAACATGTTGTCTTGGCATTCCTGGCCAGGGTTGTCGAGGTACTTGTCGGCTGGTTAGAGTCAGAGGGTAGTTTCTGGAGTGGTATTGAGGATGGCCCTCAGATGCTTGGTCCCAAAGGCCTACAGCAAGTAAGTCTGTCTATCACCTTCATTCAAAGCCATAGATGCAGCTCCACAGAAATCATTATGCACAGTTTCTTTTGAAGTTCAAACTGAAAGCTTCCATCAGGAACTTTTGCTGCACTGAAAATGAATGATTTTGCATGATATGACAGTCTGATTGATGAATGCAAGTGGAGTGTCTTGAAATTTTATTCCTTTGCCTTGTATCCTCCAGAGTGTGTTATCTTTTGGTGTTTGATTTGGGGGGATGTGGGCTTCATTTATTTGGGTGAAAAGTTTGTGTTAGACATGCAATTTGTGGTTCAACTAGCAACACATGAGCGATGTGCATCAAGGCTTATGTGCTCAGCTGTATCAGAGCTCACCTCCCGTGCTGTCAATGCATATGCTTCAACAGGGGCTGACCCTGACAGGTCTGCCATCGATTCTTTATACCAATCCCCAAGGTTGCTCTATCAATGTTGTTGGTTCAGCCATTATTGGAACAAGAGTGCGCTCTCTACATTCCAGTGCATTGGACTGTGTACTGAATTAGTGAAAACATGTTTCTCAATATTGGCATAAACCAACATAGAAGAATAGCATGTATCACTAAACAACTGGTCTTTTCACTAATTGTGTGGGTGTTGCATGAGACAGCATGTTGCCGGATGACGATTGGTTTCTGAAAACTGCCCAAACTGCTCTCCACAAGTTGCAACTGGCAGAGAGCAAGGACCAAGAAGAACGGGCATACTGCAACATTCCATCCAGCAATTCCTGTTGACCAGATGAAGTAAGTTTATCCACTCTTTGCACTTTTCTTTTTGCGAAAAAAGGCTCTTTTCAATGCGCTTCATTGACATTGTTGCCCCTTATAACATTAGAGGTGGGTCTGGTCAGATTGAACAATGCCAAGCCCACACTTCAATTCAACCTCACTTTTTTTCTTTTTTTCTGCATGAGGTTCATGGTGTTGAATTTGTACTCTGTATGAACTTGGGTAATGTTTCTACTTGAAGGAGTTGAACAGGAAATCGGTATGTATTTAGACCACAAAAGCAATCAAAGGAGCTAAAATGAAATCATCGCATATTCATACCACAGGATCAATCAAAGGAGTTAAACATGAAATCATTTGTGTTTTCAGAACACAAAATTAGTTATTGAAGTTAAACATGAAATTATTATGTATTTTGGGCACACTATTCTATCTATCCCCTTTATGGGAACAGAACAGGGCTTAGTTTATTCCTTATATTTTTGTCATTTTTTAAACCCCAAATCAAGAGAGGATTAAATGAAATAAGAATATCCCTACTAACCCCTTGGTGCAAATCCAGCTAAAGGGGATTTAAAATGAAATAAAAAACCAAACACTTGTAAGGCAAGGCCCGTGCGGAGAATTCTTGAGAGAAGAAGAAGTGAATGTTTAAATCCTCAACAACAAATCTTTGTTATAACAATGGTAGAATGAAGAGCAAATGAAAACTTGTAAAACCCATGGGAAAAATGAAACAAAATTAAAACAGCTTACAGTTTTGGGTCTAAAGAGAATTATTGTTGGTTATCTGTTGATACTAATTGACCCCTTTAAGCATATTTAAGACTTGAGCTCCTTTAAGCATCACCTTGCAATGCATTATCCCAATAAATGTTTCCTTGTCCTAACCTAACCTAAATGATAACGTACCACACTAGGGTAATAATTTTCTAACTATCTCAACTTGCATGTAAAGGTGAAAGGGAAGGAAAGATTTTGACACATTCATCATTGACATGAAATAATTGGTAACATGAATTTGATTATAATTTGTTACATTTGTTTTGTTTGGAATCTAATTGTTGCAATTTTCTTCTCAACAAAACTTCATTTGGTGGCATTTTCAAAACATGAAGGCCATCAACAATCAATCAATTGATAACTACTCTTAAAATCAAGTTGGGCTTGAGGTTTCACATTACTACTGACTATCAAGTATAGCGAGATAAGCTAGAAGTGAACCAATACATATGGGATAAAGATAACTTGTCAAGAGAAATTTTTTGGAAGCTAGAACCTACAACCATAAAGCTCTATTACTAGAAAAAAATCAAGTTGAAAATTAGGTGAAATTGAATACATTTTATTTGAATTTGAGCTACTCAAAATACTCTATATGGTTAGAAGTTCTTGGTTATGTCAGGTTCTTGAAGCATCTAAATCTCTTCTACTTGTGCCTCTTTACAAACAATGGGCTAATAGCCATTTTTGCAAAATGTTAAAACAAGATAAATCATGAAAGTCTATATTGTAACAATTGTAAAATCTTGGATTGTGCATAATCACAATAATCATAAATGTTCATTCATCCTCAAATTATTGCAATTGGACTCTATGAGGGGAAAACCTTGCTTAATTCATCACTAGCATTTTCAAAATATGTGTCATGCATTAGAAGCTATAATCTAGTGTGGTCAAGAGTTAATTGAATTGTTTGTTTAAGCCATGACACAATTGCATTCCCTTCAAACATTTATCTCATGTGTGTTAAAAAAACATAGCATGCAAATCTTGTTTGTTGATGTTTGGTTGATAATTCATAAGGTTTGAAAAAGAAGCATAATCATTATTCTTTGCAAAATCAAATGCCTATGATCATGTGCATAATCATCTCCAATAACAAGACATGGCTTGGTTGGAAATTTGAAGGAGCACAATCGATTCTCCTCTTTGGTGCACAATAGAACAACTAGAACAAAGGGGAAAACAAGATGAAGAACATTGCTCTCTATTTGGTAAGGAACAATGAGAACTTGGAAAGAATCAAGAGCACCTTATCCTTCCTTGCGAACCATGAGCACCTTATACATCTTTTGCAAGGCAATTCACACCAAAAAAAAAAAAGAACAAAGAGGAAATTCGAAGCTATATGGGCTTCTCCTTGACCGAGGAGTTGTTCTTAGGGGAGAACACAAGAAGGGGCAAGGAGTTAAATACCTTGGTGTCCTCATTTGCTTTGGGCTACCAAGGGCAATCAAATTTGATAAACTCATGACAACCTTAAAATCCAAGATGATCACATGGTCCACATGCAAGTAACAATCACTAGTGGGTAGGGCCCCTAATAATGGCTAAATTCAAGTCATCCCTTATGGCTATTCAAGTCATCCTTTAGCTCAATTTGGTATACCTATTGCAGCTTATTGTGAGCCCCACCCCCAACAA
>Ga0116229_10004034_pt1 | contig 24136 bp, 22 predicted proteins | sample S1TSphgellanicum_3_FD_87313 | JGI IMG/M metagenome (GOLD analysis project Ga0116229, IMG submission 87313) | Host-associated microbial communities from peat moss isolated from Minnesota, USA - S1T2_Fc - Sphagnum magellanicum MG | ecosystem: Host-associated > Plants > Peat moss > Unclassified...
AAGTGACGTTTATTTTGGGAATTGAAGATGTGGAAGTGTTTGGTGAACTAAAGATGCTTTTGCCAAAACCATTAGAGAGGAAATGTAAAAGTAAACTAATTTGGATTGAACTAACCAAAATTTGGCAAAATGACCATAATTTGGAAGCTTCCATTTGCCTACCAACGTGTTATTAACTATTAGCCGGTAAAAATGTCAATTTATTTCTTAGAAATCATTGATAATAAATAGGGTCACAGCATGCGTCAAGATCTTGGTGTAGATGTAGTAGATTTGATGCTGGCTGGGAGAATATCTTGTTTTACAGCCCTAGAAAGAACCTCTGGGGCTAGTTGTGGGTGAGGAGGGATTTGAACCCCCGACACCGTGGTTCGACACCACGTGCTCTAGTCCTCTGAGCTATAGGCCTCACCTCCACTGGATCTGTTATTAGGCGCCTTTTTCAGAAGCAATTTTTCTTCTCTTTAGCCCGTCACGTCGAAATGGCAAGGAAGATGTGGAAGCTTAGGAGTTTTTTTTATAAAAGAGAAAAAAAGGTATTACATTTTGAAGTGTGGAATAAGAGGAGAGAAACAAGATCGTAATTTGTATGTATGGGGTTCTAAAGCAGGCGACCTTTAAAAAAGAATATGAAGCGTTAAACTTTTTTTTCATCATGGCGTCGAGCTATTTTTCCATAGGGCTTCCCCCATAGTATTGTCACCGCAGTAGAGTTTCACTACCAAGTTCAAGATGGATTGGTGTGGTTCCTATACGACTAAAACACCATAATATCAACCCATAAACAAAAGCATAGGGGAAAAACATATTGGCTAATAATTGTGAGGATTTCATTCCGAAAGGTACACCAAAGGTATATTTTCCAGGCAGAGCTATTAGGTTGATGTTGTAAAACAACCAAACGATGAAGATAGGTGGCTAATGCCTGATAAAAACAATCGGGTCATATAAGAACAAGGTTCAAATCTCTCGGTCTGTTAGGATGCCTCAACTGCATACATTACTGCACTTCCACTTGGCACCTATCGTGATGATAAATGGCTCGTCTTGCCGTGACCTTATCTTGGATTCTCAATATTTCTATCGCTCCATCCCTTGCAAGGACAGAGAATCTGTCGTTATTTCGGTCGTGTTTGGTTTGTGATTAAAGACTTCCAGAGAAGTAAGAATAGGAGAACACTCATCTTGAGGTGGGCTTCCTACTTAAATGCTTTTAGTAGTTATCCGCTCCGCACTTGGCTACCCAGCGTCTACCGTGGGCATGATAATCGGTACACCAGAGGTGCGCCCTTCCCGGTCCTCTTGTACTAAGGAAAGGTCCTCTCAATGTTCTAACGCCCGCACCGGATATGGACTGAACTATCTCACGACGTTCTGAACCCAACTCACGTACTACTTTAATGTGCAAACAGCCCAACCCTTGGAACATACTACCGCCCCAGGTGGCGAAGAGCTAACATCGAGGTGCCAAACCTTCCTGTCGCAATAAAAAAAGAGCTCCAGTATAAAGATCTTGATTGTTGCGCAAACCAATTGTAGACCACCATTGATATACACTGGAATAAGCTATATTAACTAGACCCGAAGTTCCACCTTGAGTAAAAGTTTCTACAACGGGTTGACCAAAATGTGGATCCCAAATTACATGAGCAATAGGCCTTACATGTAAAGGATCTTGTACCATGCTTTGAAATTACCCTGCCAAGCCACATGGAATAAATTACCATAAGTCCATAGGAAAATAATGGCTAACTGACCGAAATGAAAAGCAAAAATCTTTTGATAAAGATGCTCTTCGGTTATATCATCGTGACTTTCAAAATCATGTGCAGTAGCGATACCAATTTATTAGTAAAAAGCCCTCTCATATGTTTAAATTACCTAAGCAGAAACATTATATTAGAGCAAAAGCTCCCAAAGAATAATTGGGAATTTTCCTAATAGGAGATGATAGTGTCTTCCCTTGGAGATGGAAAATTCGTCCACCTAGTTTTATCAATCTACAGATTTTTCCTCAATTGGTAAAAGGAATGAAATTGGCAGATATTATGACAATTTTAGGTAGTGTAGATATTATTGTGGGAGAGGTTGATCGCTAAAATGATTTTTAATACTAATTTCGAGGAACAAATTCTGAATTTATTTGATGAATTTCATTTATCGAAAGAATTTTTTATTTTTATCTGGATTATTCTGTCCATTCTTACTCTTATATTAGGAGTCACAATAGGAATATTAGTATAAAAAAGTAATATTTTCATATTACTTCAAAAAATATTTTTAATTACTTTGTTTCTCATTTCTATTCAATCGAATCACTAGGGAAATATTTTATATCGAGCCTTTGAATGGAAAAAAATTGCAGCTTTTTTAACACCTTTTGATATTTGGTGTCAAATTGTCACTTGTTTATTTATTTATCTTATAATAGAGTTGACCACCTTTTACGCATTGATTATATGAGTTTATAAAAAGCAACTAGCTTTTTTTTAACCAAATAAAGGTAAATCTAGACCGGTGGCGCCTCCTGTGTTGAATTACATATTCTATGAGGACATTTAAAACATAGATAACCTTAAGGTTTTTAATTATTGACTTTTAGTAACTTTGATTATGGTAAATATTTACCACTAACCGTGGATATTGATGAACCATGGTTTGCCAATTAGATTGTGGTTTTGTAATAAACAAGACATGAATACCCTTGGCACCTTATGAATTTGAATTATGCACTTCGTGCTTACAGATGAACCTTAAATATTTTAAATGCAACCTAAATTTGAAGGATATTAATACATAAACCTTAAATTTTTCTCCGCTATTTAACCATTATTTTCATTTCATTCAAATATATTATTATTATTTGTTAAATGTTGACTTTTTTAATCATGTACATTTAGACACACAAAAAAATAAAATTTTGATTTTTTTCCTATTTTGGTTAAATGTATTAAGTGTTCAATTTAAAACAAAATATTATTATTCTTTCTATTAAATTTTTGTGTTGAAAATTTTCAATTCCCAAAAAAAATTATAAAATATTATCTTGAAAAAAAATCTTCATTAAGTCACCATATCACCGAGAAAAAAAACCCCCCCACCCCCTTTCTCCAACCACCCATCCCACACCACCAAAAGAATAATTCCTTCGAAAATTAAAAAACTCCCACATTCTTACCTTGAAAAACAACCAAACTTCTCCCTCCCATGCCACCCAAGAAACAAACCTTGGGTTAGTCCCCATCCCCAAAAACATTCACCTATCCCAATCCTTAAAAAAAAACCTCCTTTGGAAAGGAGTGGAATTACCCCATCCTCCCCTCCTCGCCCAAAAAAAACCCTTTTGAAAAAAAATAAATAAATCCTAACCCCAGATCCCCTTTTTTTAAAGCTCCATTTACAACTTGTAATTCTTTCAATCTAATTGACTTATCCACTCCTTATACCCATTGAAAGCCCATAATAAAAAACAAACATGTGAGAGAGGGAAAAAAAAAAAAAACTTTAACCCTTTTTTCACCTATAAACCCCATTATACCCCCACCCAACTTTATAAACTAGTTGTGTTTGCCCCATGCATGCTTGTTAAAAACTTAAAATCATACATGCATATGTACTATCTTAGGGCAATAATAATTTTTTATAACATAAAAGGTAACATCAAATTTTATAGAAGTAATCAATTAAAAATTAATCTCATCATGATTTTTGTTATTAAATATTCATCAAAACCTTATTGATTTTTTTTTAAAAACATCAAATTAATTAAAACTATTTATATCTCAAAAATGAATTCTACATTTATTTAAAATTTGACATGTTTTATTTTAATCAATTCTTGAATAATTTTCAAAAGTCATTTTAATAAGATTTAAAGGAATTGAAGCTAATAATTTGTATGTTTATCAAACAAATTTCATTTAAAAATTAGTCATATGAAAAATTTTAAATATTTTGTAGTGATATGAAACCTTGTGATACAAAAAGGCAAGTGAGAACCCTAAAAAAAAGAATGATATACAAATATGATTAAATCAATTATCCAACATTCATATTTTGAAAAGAAACCCAATAAGTAGATGGGTAGATTTCAAAACACCCCATCAATTGGATGGGTGCACCCAAAATCTACATATGTCCATCCATTAGTTTGGGCCAATAAAAAACTTACAAGCAAACCTACAACCTTGTCCATTCAACCAACTTTTGATTTTCCGACCCCTATACCCATTCAAAAGGTGTTCCCATAATGCTATCTAGGACACAACCAATAAATTGTGGAATTGACAAAAGAAATAAATAAGAACTTTATTGCAAGAGAATAAACAATTGATGTTGATCATGTTTGAAGAGGAGCATGATAAACAATGAAGTTTTGTAAAAAAAAATGGACATTTGTAAACATTAAAATCTTGTGAAACCATTCAAGGAGGAAATGGCCATGAGGGTATTGGAATCTTCCATAAAGAAATACATTTCCCCATAAGCAAATTAGTTGGGGGAGGAAAAGCTAGTAGGGTAAAGATCAATGTTGTTTGGATATTGAAAATGTTGTCAGTTATTTAATTTGGTTTAGTTCGAATCTGGGTACGAGGTAACCACCTTACTAGATATGGATATTTGAAATAATCAATCTCTAGCTTACCTGCCAAGGTATTGGATTTTTTGATACCTGGAAATAACATTTTGGTTGGATATTGATTTGAGAAATATTAATAACCTACTTGTATCTTGATGTGTAAAACCAAAAGATACCTAGGTCGGTTATTCATCCAATTTCTTTCATCCAACTTTTTCATAAATTTTTTTTCCATTCATTTAAGGTTTCCCTTGGCCGTAAACCTAAATCCCCACTTAACCCTAAACAATCGATTATTCACAAAGGTGTGCTTGTTGTTGTGATGTGCGCTTTGTTGTTCCAAATTCCAACCTTTTCACTTTCAACAATGGTTTTCTGCTCATCAATTTTGCCTCTTCAATGGCCAACACCTTCAATGCTTGAATGCAAATGTGTCATTCAATTGTTGATAGTACAAATATAGAGGAACAAAGGAGCAAATCAAATTTGTTCAAATTTGGAGGAAGGATCTGAGGAGCCTTCAATGTTGCCTCAATTTTTCAAATGTCTATGTTCATTAAACATTGTAGGAAAGTAGGGGACAACTTTCATGTGGTGTAAATATCTATGGTGTGTGTACAAATGTTATTTTCAAATTTCCTTCCACTTCAATTTTTAGTTTTTATCTGTGTTCGACAATTTTGTGTTTTTTGCATTTCAACCATTTGGGCTCTCGAATACCAATGTTTACATTTGTGTTTCAATCCTATGAATCCACTTGAGCTCATTGCTTTTTACACCAAGTACTTTTACAAATTTGTTGATTGTTTAAGGTTTGTATCAAAAGTCACACTATAAAGTTTGTTTCTGTTTTATTTCAAGAAAGATTCGACAGAAATCATAAGCTACATTCTTCTTTTAGTTTTTAGTCCTCTTCTGCATTTGGAATCTTGAATTCTTTAGGTTAGAATACTACAAATGGCAAACATTGAGGTACTTCATATGGACATGGATCTTAACCAAAATTTTGATTATGAAGGTGGGGATGATTTGGCATTGGGATTACCTAATGATTCAAGCCAAGTGCCTGGTTCAATTTCAACACTTACCACACCAGCTCCATTTGAAAGCTTTGCAACGCCAAGCAACTTGGACCTAGATGCAATAGATGCTACATGGGAATTACTTAAAGTTCAACTAATCCAAAACCAGAAATTTTGGATCCCTCACCAAAGGTTCTCTTTACCTTAGCATTTTTATGTGATCAACAACAACAATGAACCCCATCTTGTTATTGTTCAAACCATGCATTGTTTTATGTGCCATTCCATTTTCCAAGAATATAGTACCGATAGTACCACCCAAAAAAGGAAAGGTTTGATCACATACAACTAACACCACTAGATCACTCCTATGAAAAAACATATTTTGTATGAACATCCAACAGCTTGGGGTAGGTGGACTAGTGTTAATCAAACTCTTGTTGTAAATGATCGACATCAAGAAAAGTCCAAGCAGAGGATTGTTGTTGGATATGGAATAATCATAAATCATTTTGGGAATACCATTCCTTACAAGAAAGATGATGCAGGGCAATTCATGGAGGACTTGTTGTTTGTTATTACAACATACATGTCTATTTTTATTGTGGAAAATTAGTGGCTAAAATAGTTGGTCAGGCATCAAACCCCCTAAGTCCTATTTCCAAATTGGAAGCAAATGGTCAAGCATGCCATCATGCAAAATACGTGTTGTTAGCCTTGGATTTTTGTGTGACACCAACCGCTTCATTTGATTTATGGATGTCTAGATCAGAAAACCACACTTTTGCTCTTGTGATTAATTTTATAAACTCATAGTGGGTTCCTCACCATGTGGCAATGGGATTTTTTGAAATTATAAATATAGCTGAGAATGCAATGGTAGCATAGGTCAAGGATTTATTATCATTCTACAATTTGTCGGACAAAATAATTGCCTATGTGAAGAATGAAGGTGGCAATTTGTCCACCCTTGCACAAATTTGACCTTAATTATTAGTTGCGCTTTTCTAGCATCGGTAGCTCCTTGGCAAAGGTCTTGTTTTGGCCATGCTTTTAGCAAAACATGCCAATATGCAACTAATGATGCAACTATTTGTTCTGGCCTTCAAGAGTTGAATTTGAAGGCCACACAATCGACCTTATAGAAAATAATCACATGGACAAAAAAATCGGGCAAAGATAGGTCTAAAGGAAGAAAACATGTCTTGATGCAAGGCCCTCCCATCGAAAATTAAAGACCCTAGTGAAGACTAGGTTTGTGAACAAAGTGATCTTGTTCCAAGAAACCTTAAAATATCGGGATGCCATTAATCTTTGTTATGGGAAGTAGGAGATGGTGGAATTGCAAGTTCGCATACCAAATGTGCACACTTGCATAATTTGCTCAACCATCATTGAAACCACGATTCCCATTGTGAAGCAATGTATCTTCAATTAGATTTGAGGATATTGGTTATTATTTGATGCCCTAAATGCTACCTTTTCACTAAGTGCGGCTATGCAGAGTGACATTAAGTAATTTGAAATCAATTCCAACAATTTTGTGAGGGGGGGTTTTGATTTTGAGTTGTAGGCATTGTGGATGCATATGATGGGTGAAATCATGGTAGTCTTGGCTCCATTTTTTGCATTTTCATCTATCAACATTGCTACCAAGGCACACAACAAGCTAGCGCTAATGCTAGACCTACATTTTAAGTTTCTAGATGTGGTGAAAGGTTTTGTAGGAAGGGAAAAAGTCATATAGATGGTGGCTAAATATGATAACATATCTTTGATGCCATTGTTGGTGGTTACAATCAAAATCCAAAATCTAAGTGCTATTGGTCTACTAAAAATAATAGTTATTGATGATGATGAATCAATTTTTGGGGCAATGGCCTCAAATGAAGTTACCTTACATGGGTTGCTAAAAAATGAATTGGGACTATTCTGTCATCTACCCGTGAAACCTAAAGATTGTCTATTGCCCCTAACATGGTAGAAGTCACATGAAATACCGTTTCCAAATGTTTCATTTGTTGCAAGGCAAAATTTTGAAATTCCTAGGTCCCAAATTGAAACTAAACGGACTTTTAATATAGTTGGAGTGTAGACAAGTTTGTGGTGCTATAAGCTAGGTGTTGACAATTTTGACAAGTTGGTCATGGTTATGAAAAATTACTTGAGTGATGCAAGGCAAATTGTTTGCGAGAGGGATTCCATTCATGATTTTTTCAAGGAAGAAGGGAATATCATCAAAGACAATGATATGACATTGGATGTAGTTGGCTATTTCAATGTTGATGAACTAGAATGATGGATATGGGTGTTGATGGGATTAGTTTTGCCATGTGTAGGACTACAAGGCTATCACCTTTAATGGTTAGATGTATTAGTTAGCTAAAATGCCTATTGTTTACTTTTTTTTAATGATCCATGGGACTAATATATCCTTTTCACAAATCTAACAATATCCCATTTTTGGGATATTTTGTTATTTTTGCATCTTGTTTTTGATTTTTTTGTTTGACAAACTTAATCAACATTTAAATATGGTAAGGAAAGGGGCAAGCATATGTTGAACTTTTGGTTTAATAATGTGCAACATCATATGTAGGAGAAACACAAGTTCAAGTTAAACATGCAAATCATGATAAAGCCATGTATGCATAATTAACTATCCTTATTGATAACAAGGTATATTTAAAGAACATGTTATTTGGCAAGGTTTCTAGTTAGAAAGCTCATGTAATTTTGACTCATACATGGTTCCTTCTTGTGCCACTATGGTGCTTGAAATTCATAATCTTGAAATTCATTAGAAAAGGTTGCATTCATCTATGATTTCTATTTTGCTATTGAAGTTTTGTTATCTCTTTAGGTTTCTAGTGGTCTTCTAGGATCTTAATACTCAATGTATTGTTCTTTCAGTTAGGGATTTCTAACAATGAAACTACTAACTGATGTCAAATCCTTCTCCTTGTATGGCCTAACTATTTGTCTGCCTAAGCCATGTTGGTGATAGTGGTTGTTATTTGGACAAGTGAAACTAAAAGCCATGATTCCAAAAGACTTGTAGACAATTAGTGCAACAAATTTGCTTGCAATATCAAACATTGTTTGAAATACATGTGAATACAACTTCCTTTCCTGAAATCCTTATAATGCAAATGATCTTCCCATTGCCAAATAGTCCATGGGTTAAAATGATGTTTTGAATGTGTTGTTTTTTTTTCTTTCATGATAATACTAACCTTGAGGCTTTAGATTCAAATGTTGCTTCCACTTTTAGCTGGGCCACCATTTTTCCTTCCTAAATTTGATGTGTTAATGTTGGAATTGTTATTACTTTAGGTCATAGTTTGGCTATTCCTTTTGACAATGCTAATGAAAGTGTGTACATAGGGGCTGTTGTTATGGTACATAACACTTCTCTAGAATTGCATCCTATTTCATTTAGTTTTGCAATTGGCATAGTTCATATTTTGGATCCTTAGGCATGAATTTATGCAATAAAATTTACAAGACTCTTTTGGATGATTTTGTGTTTGTCTATCATACAAGGTGGTGACTCAAGTGCTTCTTTTCAAAATTGACCTTGATGTTTATGGTGTAGATTAGTGAATGTACATTAGAGTTATTGAAATGAATGCTTGCAGATGGGGAGATTGTGTTTGTTGACTACTTTTTTTGTTTAAATCTACCACAACTAGAGGTTGAACATGATTATGATTAAAATATTAAACAATTCACTACTTTGTAAACCTATTATCCTTTTGAATTTATTTTTTTTAAATTGTGAGTGGGAACAACATGGAGGAATTGGATGCAAGTAATGTATGTATTATTTTGATTTGTATTGTGATGGTGATCAAATGTAAATCATACTTATTTCCTTTTTGTTGACATGTAGAATTTATAACCCTAATAACCTACCCAGATGCAATATTTGAAGGTTCCCAATCATGTTATGAAAAAACTGCCCCATGTGCATAACCAAATTGGGCTATTCTACGTAGGTTATTACAAAAATTGGCCCTTATGCATATCCAACAATTATTAATTCATAAAAAAATGAATACTGATATCTTAGTGTGATGGCCATTCCAAAATATTGATATCAAGTTGGTCCAAAAAATCTAGAAAAAAATATATTAATACCTTATGTGTAAATCAAATTTCAAAATTTTGCAAGAACTACCCCCACTTGGTATTGAGAAAAACCAATATTCAAAAAATAAGTAAAAACTCCCCCACATTGTTGACAAGCCTACCACTAAACACCCCATTGGTGTAAAGCAAGGCTAACCATTGAATGTTTGATATCTAGAAGCCATGCACCCAAATGCCCAAAGGTGAACATTTGGATTCAAAAAACAATCATTTGGTATTTTAGGTGAGGGTGGCTGAAATGGTTTTTTTGGTGTCCAATTTTAGGTGTAAGTTTGCATGGTTTTGAAAACATTGGTCACCTTTGTGTTGATTTGTTGTTTGGAAATATGTTTACATATGGCCATTTGAAAGTTGACAATGTGGCGGGAACGATGGGAAGTAAGGTGAAAAAAGAATGAAGGGGTTGAAAGTCTTTTAAGGGGGTGCAAGATGAGCATACAAGAATGGCTAATGTCTGATGACGGGGGGTTGGAGTGTTTAATTAAACAAGCAGATTGAACATACAAAGGAAAAATCTATAATTCTAATAGAGTTAAGTTATTAAACACAACAAAAAATTAGAGATTTAAAGATTGAAACATTTATGAACACCCTAAAAGGCACAAAATGCAAATTTCCCCCAAATTTTGATAGAGTAAAATTCTTTCGAAAAATAAACAATAAACATTCAAAAGTGCAATGTAATTACAACTCAAATATCTTTCTCCAATTCATAATTTCATGCTTTATAACATATCTAGTATGGTAGGAAAGCTGATGAATGAACTCCAATTTTTTTTTTAAATTATAATTCCAAGTGCAACAATTTTGAAAACAAATATAAAACATCAATAAGCACCAATCAAGGTCAAGGTATAAGGTATAAAGAACATGTAGTCAACAAATTCACAAATAATTGGTAAACCAAAAGATGAAGATGAAATTGGAGAAGAATTAAAATTTTCAACGAGAAAAAACTTTACAATATAAAAAATAGAAAAATATTATTATATTGTTAGATACAAAAGTTGACAATTCCAAGCTATGGGCATTGAGTTAAAAGAGAAGGGTTTTGAAGGATATAGCCTTGTGAACTTTGGAATACATTACAATAGTTTGCACAAGTGAACAATCTCAATGTAGTTTGGGAGGATTTTGAAGAATTCTACAATATGATCAAACTCGTCTTCCCCATTATAATAACATTTTGTTTTATGTTACCTTGATTTAATATGTTTTCTGCAATCTTGGTTTGATCGCAAAAGGTGTAAGGTGGTACCCCTTGTAATGCTATAAAACACACCATCTATTTGTTAGAAACTTGAACCAAGTGGTAGGGGACAACCATGATTCCAAACATGCTTTGTAGTCAAAGAAGTTGTGTGCCATACTAGCCATCATCAAACAAGCAAAATGTTCAACCTATAATAACAACCACACACAAGGCAACCAAGATAAACCCAATTCAAAAATTTTATAAAAAATGGAAGAAAGAAGTGGAAAAATCAATCTTTGGATGAAGCAATGGAGTTAATGGAAAAGGGAATAATCACAATGAAAAAAATATTTAGGTGATGAAGCATACCATTATCTTCCCTCGAGGAGGTCAATTCCATTTAATTACAAATGAAATGCAAAAAAAAAGGGTGCAACTAATTTTTGAAAATAAATATTATAGTTTATATAGGGTACCAATAATTCATCTTGAGAATATTTTGAAATTTTATTTAAAATATATCTAGAATATGCAAAAAAATGTCATTATTTCATACCATATTGAAAAATATCCTTTTGCCTCAAGTGCTTCTTGAAATATGGAAGGAGTGACCTCCTAAATATCTTCCCTTGCAAATCATATGAATGGTTGAATGAAGAATAATAGAATTGGGTTTGGGAGTATGTTGACAAAGGAGTAAGATGTTGCCATAGTCAATTGGATATTGGCAATGCAAGAGGTAGGACTATCTATCACCCTACAACAACTAACATTGAAAGTGCCAAAACTCATTCAAACCAAACATATTCCATTTCAAAATGGAATACTTGGGAATAGTTAGTGGTTTTGGTTCAAACACCGTGAATATTAAATATTCATTCAATATTTAAACCACCACTTTAAACTCAATATTCATTAAGTAGAGGGTCTCGACCTTTGCAAAGCCCAAGGATAAACTAGCATCACTTCTCAAACATTTTTCAACTTGCAAATGTTACATAACATGCACAACTACATTGCAAGTCACATTTGAAACTCTAATGGGACTAGAGTTTAAGTAGGCAAGCAAAGCAAAGCCAAGGTGTTAACCAATTGAGGATCCCAACAAGTATACAACACAATTCCAAAGTCCAAAGAGTGGTTAAAAATGAATTTTGTTGTGAACACATGTGAGGGGGTTACACCAACATTCTACATATTGTAGAGATAGAAACTACATGACAATTGCATCAAGAATTCCAAAACCAAGGAACTACATGGGAAGAAATAAACTTGGATGATTTCATTTTCTTTCAAGGAATTTTTTTCATTATTTAAAAGGTCAATTCCAAGGGGCGTATCTCAAGTTAATCGTCATCTCCTAATCTTAAATGGGCATGGGTTACATGTCACATTAGAGGCTATAGAGTAGGCACAACAATTTGATTTAGATATGATTACATTGTGTAGTCATACCTCTATATGTTTCATGCTTCAAATCATTCAAAATCACATTTAGAAAAAAAAGGATGGCCCTTACATGGCAAAAAACAATTATGTTGAACCAAACAAGATCACCTTGGTTGGTTGGATAGACAGTGTGTTAAATCACACTTTGATCAAGAAGAATATCACATTAAAATCTAAGGCTATTAGAATTTGGCCCTTGAACTTTAAAGCCATAGATGAAAATAATGAATCTAATGAAATATACACAATAAAATCAAATAATCATGCATTAGACCAAGAACAAGAGGATTTAAAGATGCAAACAAAGATAAAACAAAAAAGGAGGGTGAAGCACTTGCCATACCACTTTTGAACATAACATATGAAATTATAAATAAAAATTCCTACTAATATCAAGGTTAATCAAAACATTGTTGCTATGTTGACATGCCCAAAGGCCCTTCTATGATGGAGGAAGAGGAATTTGAGTAAATAAGGGTCAATATGGATTAAAGCCCAAGTTCAAAGCAAAAGGAGCATAAGTAGATTCCAACAAGTGAAACTTAAAAAACATTGAAATTCACTAACTTATTGTCATTGCCCCGCCTCCTTATAAGAAAAATCAAGGCCAAGGAGACATTAGTTGATTACAACCAATCACATGTGTTAACATTTCATGAATATTTGAAAATCATGAGAACATTACAAGGAATCTCGTCCAACCCATGCATTTGTGACTTGTGTCCAAATGAACCATTTTTACGATGGTCAATAAAACTATCTTTTGTGGGACCATGCTAGAAATGACTTGTAATCACGTATTCAATTACAAAATGATTTGAAGTTGCATATGTAACTATATATGACTTGCACAACTAAATGCGTTCCAATTGTTGAAATGCATTGAAATGAACATGGTGGAAGAATGGGTGGTCACCCTTGGGTTCAATAAGGAAAACCCAAAGACTTTTTTGGAAGTTTTAGCTTAGCAAACACATGGCCAACCTACCAAAGTGCACCACCAAAAAACAAGGGGTTTAAATAAAAACCCAAGGGGGAGTGGGGGGTGGTTCTTCATTGTGTTCAACAAAATAATGGGGAGAAGACAAATGTTAAAGATGTGGTGGGCCTCATCAAAAAAATGATTACCTATCTTCCTCAAGCCACAACCACTAACCATAACCCCAACTAACCTTGTTTCCATTGCAAGGTTTATGGCCATGACACAAACCATTGTTTCACATTACATCTTGAACTTTGGCAAGGCCAACCCTAGGTAGAAAATGTTGGGAAAGTTCAAGGTTCTTGCAAGGATTAGAAAGGAGAAGGTATAATCAACAAAAGGTGAACCATCGAGCTAATTTTGAATTAACCCAACACCATGGAGGCAAAATTTACACGTTTGGAGGCTTTGGTGGCAAGTATGACAATTAGCATGGTGGCACATACTAATGCACTTTTTATGTTAGGGACACTTTATCATGATCAAGATGACATATTGTTTCTTAGTTCAAACCAAGGATATTTTTGTGGAGTTGGATTTTCAAGGCCACTAGCTTCAAATGATGAAATATCATATGTACTAAGGGATGTTCTTTTGACAATTGCCCAATGACTAAGGCAAGTTCTTATGTGTTGGAACCACGTCGTGTTGATGAAAGATTAGATCTTCATTGCATAAAGGCCTAATGTCAAGTTCATCTCCCATTAACAAACACCATCCCCAACCCCATGCGGGCATCGACATCTTGTCATGTGCAAAGTGCATCAAGGAGGGTGCTTAATTTAAACTATGGACCCATGGCACTAGACAATTTGTTGGGGGCACCACATCATTGTATTAAACATGCCATTAATTTCTATCGAGACTCTAGTTATTCCTAATAACCAATGAACAATTGTGTTTTTTAGCAATTACCTCATGTGAGGATGGTGGAACTTCAGGGATGATCGTTTCATTAGCTCAAGATTCAATATCAACTATAGTGCCCCACATTGTTTTTGAAGCCACCTAGATACAAATTTTCAAAAGTTCATCGTGGCATGTTACTATTGTTAGGATTCAAGATCTCTCGACATGTCCTGCCATTGATTGAATAGGAGTTATCCTTGGTGTGGTGGTGGTGTATAATGAGGATGGTGCATTTTAGTTGCAAGAAGCATAGGCACATTGGTATTAACCCCACAAAGTTTTATTGGATTTAAATGTTCAACCATTGATGTCGGACAAAACAACAATGGATGGTTTTGGTTTGATTGATGTCAATTTAGAGCCATGCACATACCAAATTTTGACATCTATGAGTGAGTCAAAAAAGGGACAGGGGCTAATTAAACATGAAATTGTGATCTAGGTTAACTTCAACAAACTAACAAACTATATTACAATGCAAGCTCGAATAGTGGTTACACATGCTACAACCTATAATGTATTGGTTGGAGGGGTAGTATTTTATCCCTTAAGAGTTACCATTAAAGTCTGGGAAGAAATTGCATATTATCGACCAAGATGGTATACAAGAGTTAATTGTAAAACTTTACTATCAGTGAGATTTATTGAAGGGCAAGTAAGAAAATCCAACATGTCCACTATGTTGGTTAGATTTTGAAGCCTTCCATATGGGTTTGAGTTGTTGGAAGGTAATGTCCATGATCAAGAGACACTTCCAAAGGGTGGATTGGTGATGTCAAGGCATAGGGGCTTCCACTCATTCTAGTTTTTACATTGGATCTTAAGCCACCATGGGCCCACATTGATCGAACTCCAAGCATTATCTAGTCATTACATACATTAGGCTTGGCACACTCTATCATCACTAAGGAATGACACTATCAAGTGAACACGTGAGTGTGGGCGTGAGCCTGTGAGCAAGAACAAATATATTTGGAATATTTTGATGATGGGGATAGAATATTCCTAAAATATCCCCATGCCACCATCAACGTAGGAATGACATTTTCCATATGTACATGGATGAAAATCACACAATGGATGAAAATTGAACATCAATGAAATTTTTGGATGATAAATGCAAATAGACAAATTGTTTGAATGAAAGATCCGACAGGTTGAAATGTATGGATGAAACTAACTCCAAAACAATTATGCCGGATGAAAACCACAAGTACATGGATGAAAGTTACAAAATGGATGAAATATTTGGATGAACGTGTAACATCAATGAACTTTTGGATGATAATTGGAAATAGATGAATTTTTTGGATGAAACTTTTGACTAGTTGAAATGTATGGATGAAACTAATTCCAAAACAATTATGATGAATGGAAATTACTAAACTCACATAATTGTCATGTAAAATTTCATCCATGAAAAAGGGTGTCAAAGGTGAAACTTGAAGGAGCTACATTACAATGTAAAAGGGTGAAACAATAATTTGTGTAAGTTTATAAGTTAAGTCACATAGTAAGTCCAAGGTAGGAAATCCACGTAATAATGGAATGGGAAAATGCTTGAAAAAATAGAAAATCACACACACATCATGTGAATAATATTTTTATTTCTATAGCAAAATCCATCTTAAAACAACAAAACCCATAACAATATTATTTAACAACTATTTAATGAGATTGTAACCTACTTTACCTTCAAGACTTTGGCACGAGCTAATAATCTATGAACCTCATTCTAGCTCCAGGATGGATAGTGGATAAATGGTTATCTAATCCTAGAATACATGGCATATTGCAAAATGTAATACAAGTGCTTACATTGCACCCACAGCCCTTGCCCACTAAAGGGTGCAAACATCATGGAAGAAAAATTCATGCAATTGCAAGCTAGGTAATCATTAATCATTACCTCATATTGCTTATGATTTTTTAGTGGTCTTGAAAGTAGGCAATAAATCCATTCATATCCTTTAAGAAGAATGTTTGAGGGAGTTAATAATGTGGATTCAAGAATTTGTCCCACCTCCCATTTATTTGCTTGTAGAATGGATAGTTTTAAAATGCTAAGACAACAAATCTTTTTCCCATTCCTTGATTTGGGCCAAACATTTGGATCCAATGGCTTATAGACATGGGAAAAATTACCATTGCCAAAAAAATTTTGAGGGGCACATGCCGAAGGTTGGTTTATGGGTGCATATCTATTGTCTCCAACCTAATTGACGAGGGGACATCTTGGCTTCTCCGAGAGTAAGAAACTAACCTCCTCCAATGCCACCACCTTAATTTGAGTGAGATATGTCCCTACTTGCACAAGCCATAATGAATGCAAGGCTAGGTTATCAAATGCATATTTCCTACTTATCCCCCCCACACAATGATTAAGGTCATCATGTAGCTCAGTTAATACACCTTTAGTTGTAGACCAATAACCAACATAACATGGAGCAAAAATACCACAATTTGTTTGTTTTGAAATGGTTTTGGCTTTGCAATAGTGCTTAGTGTTTTTTTGCAACATTGAGCAATGATGTTAGACTTTGGGGGGTAGTGCTCAATTTGCCAAATGTTGTCACCACAAAAACATTCAAGGACCTCCACACCATTGTGGTTAACAATAAACACATGACTGCTAGTTTCCCCCCACATCCATAAACTGATGACTAGTTGAATAGAGTTGTTGCATTGGCCATTTTCAGAAAAAAGAAGTTCACCTAATCATGTTAATGTGAATTCAACCTAGGTGGAAAATTTACCTTGTGTTTGGCTTATTTAAACATTTTTTCACCTTCCAAGTGTGGTATTTTAACGAAAAGACTAAAACTTGAGGTGTACTTGGTAACTGCATCAGTAATTTGGATTGGGTCCCCAAGTTAACTAACCTTACACAATCACAATTCATTCTTGTCTTGACAAATCCCAGATGCACCACCTTGTGAGAAGGCATAATACAATGACAATTACTTGAATGCTTGCATGTAATTGTTGGACGTTGCAACAAAGAAGCAAGTACCCCTTTTGCTAGATCGTTGGAGGCAAATGTCACGGACTATCTCAGATTAGTTACAAGTTGGGTAGAGGCAAGCTACAGTGACTCACTTTCTGTGTCCTTATGGACTTTCTGCATAGTTTACTTTATTCAAATGCCACAAACGCATTGTAAAATCATCAATTTGACAAAACTATTTATGGATTATGATTGCCAACTTGAATAAAAATATTTATTAAAGGGTGAAATTCAATAAACATACACCAACCATATAGTAATGGACTTTTAAAGTGGACATATGGACTATAATTTGGGTTCTGAATTAACATTCAAATGCATTTAATGTTATGATTTCATTTCAATATTTTTATAGGGATTCAATATATGATAGATGATGGAAAAAAGGGTATGGATTGAAAAAAATTACAACAAAAACTTTAACCAACAAATAATTATGAATTTTTGAATGACTAGATTTGGGCCTTATTTTCAAAAGTCCCAATCTTGGTCATTTTTTATTGGATTGATATATTTTTTCCTTCAACATATATAATTAAAAGATATCTAAATGGGCAGCCTTTCATATGGACTTTATTAATTGATTAATCATCACATATGGCCCCCTCAACATTGGTTTTTAACATTTTTTCCATTCTAGTGTTAATTTTTCCATTTATACGGACTTTTGGGATTGGGGTTCTTATCGCTTTTGAGGCATTGTAGCTTGCATCTACCCCATTGACATGTTAGCTTCCTCCTCCAAAGAAAATTTCTAAAATCACATAAAAGGAATGAAATTAGAATTTAGGAAGGACAAATGGAAAATAAAATTTGAACAAAGTACTTTGGAAAAACTTACATCCAACATGAAGCCTCCCCATTGTCAAACACAAAAGTGTTAAAAGTCGAACCAATTATTGAATTCGTGAATTGCACCTTCATTAGTAGCTATTGATGAATACCACCAAGAGCAAATGGTAGCATATTAAAGGTTAGTTTCCTCCAAGGACATGGCTTTTTGTATTCATAACGAAGGGCTTTGTGTTGATCATGGAACTCTGGTGCGATAAGTTGTTTAGTGTGTTTATTGAAAGATTAAGGCCAATGGAAAAAACATGTCCATTCTTTGTCAACCATCTTGACCATAAAATTTCCAGTACCATAAACAATATGAACAACATTCTAATGTGCTTGCACACTATCCGCCATGAACCCCTTGAAAATAGGCATACCTAACCTTTTTTTTCAACAACTATGTTTAACTTCCTCCATAGCATGCATTGAGCTTCTATGTCCTTGGATTGCATGTCACAAATTGTAATCATCATGACCTTATAATAGGCCAGGTCATAAACATGACATGCCATGATCGTCCATCCTTGAACATGTTTTATGTGATCTAACATCATCCATGCATTTGGTAGATCATTGCCTAGTTACATTTATTAGAGCAAATCAAATATGAACGTTATTCCATCAACAAATTTCTTAAACAAATAAACCTTTTGCCTAGCATGTTGATTAGGAAAACAATTATCTTAAATATAATCGTAACCAAATAATGCCTTCAATTTCAGGATATAGTTAACGAAGTTCAAGTTACTAAGCGATGCTTTAATGAAGTAATTAGACTGCATATGCCAAGGGAACATAAAGGAACAAACTTCAACAACATTTGATTTAGTTTTTCACCTTTGAAAAGCTCCATAAGACCTTTTCCATCCTTGTTGAATAAGTGACAAGAAAGAAATGTCTTATTTGCAAACAAATCAATAGTTGAAGTTGTAGTAGTTGGCATGCAACAAACCTCATTTACAACCATAATCTTCATTTGCTAGAAGGATTATTTACATTTGTCATATATAATTAGTGGATCGCAACTTTTGAAAGATGTGGAAACTTGTGAACAACATAATACATTTTACAACTACAAGTTTGTAGACATGTGGGTGAAAATTTGCAAAACTTAATGGTTGATGGTATAGATTGGGGATTTCATGAAACACTACCTAGATATTTGAAGTTGTAAATAATTACCACTCTAAATAACTTTGTTACGTGCAAAAAAAATTGAAACAAAGGACAATAATCATTATAACAACACAAATGTCCAAGGCATTTCGTCATTCTAAAGCCCAATTTAAACAAAAAAAATATGTTACTTGTTTGCAACTTGCACCAAACATGACCATATCATACTTTATGTCCATATCTTACAATTGTCTAGAATGTCCCAATGGATGACGAATAAGAAGAAGTTCAAATAATATGTCACCATTGAATTTTGTGGGAATTTTGTGATGGCCTTGTATTCAAGGGATTTCAATTCAAAGCAAGCATGCGGGGTCAAAGACATTACCTTCAACAATTCAACAACATTGGTGAAAGTAGCCACTTGTGGCACATCCATCCACAGAGGTTGCTTTTCAACAACTTGCTAATTCATGGAAAGAAGGATAAAAACATCGAGAAGGGAAAAGTTGTCTTTGTCACAAGAATTGCAAAGGTCAATAAATGATGACTTTGCAATTGTGACAAAGAACTTTTGGTCATGAAAAACTACATTGGGCTATCACTTCATCACAACGCCTTGCACAAGAATGTTGGCCATTGATGCAACCATACTCGATGTTAGAACAATATTTTGAGAATTGTTGAACACATTTTCGTCGACAATCCAATACCTTCCATTGGTGACAATGCAAAACATCCCTCCAAGGCTCACATTTAGAACTTGATAAATAAAACTTTAAACAATGTTGTATTCCATGTAAGAAAAATTCTTATAAACATGCATTGGAACGTCTTCATTGGAACGCAAACATTGCACAAAGGACATTCTTAGTCACTTGTACAACTTCATAATAAAAAACCAAGATGGTAAGATTTGGCTTTCTTATAACATGGAAAGTAGCCATGGAAAATAAACTAGAAGCCAATCAATGTTGTGACGTGTAGTATCGTGACGTACAGTGTCGTAAGGGTGTAAATCCGTAGTAAATTCTACTAAACAAAAAATACTAAAGCCAATCAAAGGTATAAACTAATTAACCCCAAAAGAGATGCATGCACACACATATATATACAATGCACAAGAGGAGGCTGAGATGAAATTCTCATGTATCCCCCCCCCCCAAGACCTGAGCCGGGAAAAGCGTGGCATGGTTTGAGTAGGAATCAAGATGCTATAGGAGAACATGATGAATAATACTAATTGCCGACAGGAACTTGAGTGAGCTCCTGCTTGAGGCAGAAGAGATGGTATCCACCATTACAGTTGTCCCAAAGTAACATTTGATCAGCATCCTCTGTCCTTTGACATACCTGACATGGATAATCAAGTGGAGGAATCCAAGTCGACGTGATGATGGTAGGATCCAAGTTTAGCAGGTGGCAAGGTGCACAATTTTTGGAATGATCCCGAATTGTGCGTTCGTTAGCTCCTTGCAGTTCCAACACACCTGAAGGCTTGATCGCCTTAATCCTCAAGATAGTGCGACCGAAAGAAGTGTCTAGAGTATCATTTGGTTGTCATTGGAGATATACAAAATCACCAACATCAAATTGTCTCACCTTAGGTTTGTAACTGCCACCTCGTGTGTGCATACCGTAAGGTGTTTCGATGTTGTGCAATGGATAGGTTCTCCATGGGCATGGGCATAACCTTCCTGAATATAGCAACCCTTTCTGCAATGACCCTAACCCAAGTGGTTGGGGAATCCAAGTCCACAACTTGGTCCATTTGAGCAGCAATGGAAGAAGGTGGAATGGGATGTCTCCCAAAAAGTAAAAAGTAAGGAGAAAAATGAGGTAAAGAGGCGTGTTTGGACATCTTGTAACCCATGGCGATGTATGGGAAGGCCAGGTCCCAATCCTCTTTGTTCGTAGTAAGGCAAATCTTTCGAAGTCCTTTCTTGCACATTTGAATCATCCTTTCTACAAAGCTTGGGGATGATCTCTTGAAGTTCGACCATGGTCAATGAGAGCATGGTCAAGTAGGTCTTGGAATTCTCCCCTAAATTTTGATCCTTGATCAGTAAGGCATTCAACACAAGCCCCAAACCTACTTAGAACTTGTTGTAAGAAAGCTTGGCTAGTGCTGTGTGATGATTTGTCCGGTAGCGTAACAAGTTCAACCCACTTAAAAAAATGCTCAATCATAATCATGATGCAAACATTACCCCTGGAGTTTTGTGGTAACTCTCCAGTTAAATCACATGATCAACGATAAAACATGCCCTGAATAGAGAGTGGAAAATGCGTGAGCTGTCGAGAGGAGAAAGAAGTTCTCACTCTAGCACATTATTCACACCTAGCAATGATGTCTCGAACTTGAACATACATACCTCTCCAATGGTAATGAGGAGCGAAAAGGTTATAAATATGCTTAACTCCAAAGTGTCCAAGCTTCGAATGTACCTCTTGAATAAAACCAGGCCGTTCATGTGGTGGTGGAACCACTCTATTGCCTTGTGGTAAGCGTCGAATGAGGTGATTATCCCTCCATGAGTAGCGTTTGGATTGTTGTTGTATGCGATCTCGCTGACTTGATGTAACTTGGGGAGGGTATTCCCGATGTCAAAGAAACCTCAGAGTGTCCAAATCCTCCCATATATCCATAATGGGATGCTCAACCAGGTTACATTACAGTAGTGCAAGATAACTAGATGCTTTAGATACATGTACTGCTGGAATTTGGTTAAAATATTATCTGGCTTCTAAAAAATCTTTAGAGGCAACGAAGGGTCTTCGCGACATGGTATTCGCATTCTTATGTGTAATAGCAGGTCGGTGAATAATCTTGAACTCATACTCTTGAAGTATAAGCGCCCAACGAGCTAACTTACTAGTAAGCTTATCGTTGGTCATCAACCACTTGATAACTTGGTGGTCAATATACAAAGTGAAATTGGTGCCATAAAGATAGGGCCTGAAATGTATGACGACCCATACAACAACAAGGCACTCCCCCTCATATGAAGAGTAGTTGCTATTAGCCTTGTTGTTGCTTCGGGATGCATAGGCGATAACATATTCCTTGCCTTCCTCATCAAGTTGGCCAAGAATAGCTCTAATACCAAGAGCATTCCAGTTAGTGTGTAGAATGAAGACCTTGTTGAAATCAGGTCTTCTCAGAATGGGGAACTCTGAAAGCTTCCTGAGCCTCATCACTCCACGTCCAAACAACATCCTTTTTTAACAATGCATAGAGAAGATGAGCAATAGTACTGAAGTCTTGGACGTAAATTTTGTAGTAATTACATAATCCGATGATTCTTCCTTAATGTGTGAACATCAGTAGGATTAGGCATTTCCAAAATGGCTACTACTTTGGCCCAATGAGCCATAATACCATTTGGCAAAATTCTATGTCCAAGGTAGATTACTAAGGTGATAGCAAACTCATACTTTTTAGGATGGATCTTCATATTGACTTCGTGGAGCCTCTTGAATAACTCCTCAAGATGAACCAAATGTTGTAAGTGTTGCAACCCCGCTTTGAGGGAAGTGTGAGGTCGCCACTCACACTCCTGAAAATGGGACTTGGGAGCCCTCCGGGACTCCCAAAAACTCAAAACTCGATTGTAGGGGTCAAAACACATTGCATTGAAATGTTTTTTATACCATTGGAAAGGTCTCGGAGTTTAGATGTCCAAAATGGCCTTGCATGAGCCATTTGGACATCTATAGCACAAGTTATTGGCGAAAGAAGGGCTGGGAGTCAAATTGGCAGTTTGACTCCTGACCACTAAAAGTCGGGAATCAACCCGATTCTAGTGTGTGCAGGTGGAGTGCGACACATTGTTGGAAAGCTCTCAAGGAGAGCTACAAGTTTGCTTTCGACCTCGTCCCAATTGGAGGTCGAAACGAGAAGTTATGAATGCCTAAAGTTTTGAGAGTCCAAATCGGGATAATTTCGGGACTTCACTTTGGGAGTCTCGGGAAAAAGTGTTATTCGGATGTAAGTGCGGCAGAGAGACGTAGAAAATACTATATGGGGGAAGGTGGTGGCTTCCCCCGAGTCCGGGACGTGGTGAATCAACTGAGTCCAAGGTTGCTCGTGGTTTGTCCCAACACCAAAAGTGTGCATAATGAGTTCTAACCAACTTGTTGGTTGCTTTTGGATATAGGACCGAATAACTAAGTAGCTTGTCCCTTTTCCTAGTCTAATCCCGGAGCTTTCAGCACACCCCTCTCACCCCCCCTTTAGTGCTAGAAGCTGGGAGCGGCACCAAGTTCCAATTATTTCCGCTCTTTAACATAGTTGGACCCTTTTTGGGTCTAACAAGGAACTTGGGGGCGCGTCAACAGGAGTCCCTTGCTATGCACTAGGACATCATCTATGTATCACTTTAAGAAATCTGCCCCTTCGAAAACTTGGTCCATGACTCGTTGAAAGAAAACAGGTGCATTCTTCAATCCAAAAGGCATCACAAGCCATTCCCATAACTTGTTACTTCCATGGAATGTTATTTTCTTATGATCCTTCGCAGGGAGGACAATCTGGTTGAAGCCTTGCTTCAGATCCACAATTGTGAAGATGTTTGAATCTCCAATGCTATCAAACAATTCTTCAGGGATGGGCATGGGGTACCTATCGTGAGGTGTACCTAGGTTCAAAGGCTTATAATCCCCGCACATCCTTTTCTTAGTCCATAATCCAGCAAAATCTTTCTTTGTTGGCATTACTATAGTGGCTGCGAAATCAAAACTTGATGGCTGAATGAGACCAGCCTCATGGAGCTCTTTGCATCTTTCATCTACCAGTTCCCATTCATGTTTGCTCAACCTATGCCTCCTTCGATAGACAGGTGTCTCATCTGTAAGGTCTATAGAGAACTGCATGGTCTTACAC